>Ga0074045_10002752_pt1 | contig 16150 bp, 15 predicted proteins | sample BogForMeECP23OM2_FD_94442 | JGI IMG/M metagenome (GOLD analysis project Ga0074045, IMG submission 94442) | Bog forest soil microbial communities from Calvert Island, British Columbia, Canada - Bog Forest MetaG ECP23OM2 | ecosystem: Environmental > Terrestrial > Soil > Wetlands ...
AAGCGTGTCCGCCTCGCCCTCCGCTGCGCCCGCGCCGTGGCAGCAGAGCAGCAACGCCACGCCGCTGCAGAGCGCGCACAGGCGTCGGGCGAGACCGCGCCCGCGGCGCGGCGCCGGCGCGGCGTCGGGCACAACGGTGGTCATGAGCGCTTCAGTCCGCGTAGCGACGCACGACGCGCTGCGCAGCAGGGGCGACCTGCGCCGGATCGTCGTCGCAGGCAAGGTCACCGTCGGGCAGCGGGTCGCCGCCGGCGCGGATCGCGGCGAAGTCGCGCAGGGTGCGGTCGAATAGATGCGTGCTGACGACGTTGCCCAAGGCGCTGAAGATCGATTCGCCGCGCCCGGGGTATTGCCGTTCCCACTCGCGCAGCATCGTGGCCACCTGCCGACGCTGCAGGTTCTCCTGCGCGCCGCACAGATTGCAGGGGATGATCGGAAATGCCATCGCCTCGGCGTAACGCGCCAAGTCGCGTTCGCGCACGTAGGCGAGCGGTCGAATGACGACATGCTTGCCGTCGTCGGAAACGAGTTTGGGCGGCATCGTCTTGAGCTTGCCGCCGAAGAACAGGTTCAGGAAGAATGTCGCCACGATGTCGTCGCGGTGATGCCCGAGCGCGATCTTGGTCGCCCCAAGCTCCGTCGCCACCCGGTAGAGCGCACCGCGTCGCAGGCGCGAGCACAGCGAACACATCGTCTTGCCTTCGGGAATCAGGCGTTTGACAACGCGGTAGGTGTCCTGCTCTTCGATGTGGAACGGCACGCGGCGCGAAGCGAGATAGCGCGGCAGAACCTCAGCCGGGAAGCCCGGCTGCTTCTGATCGAGATTGACCGCGATCAGCTCGAAGGGCAACGGCGCCCGGTCCTTGAGCGAAAGCAGAATGTCGAGCAGGCCGTAACTGTCCTTGCCCCCCGAGACGCAGACCATCACGCGGTCACCGGCCTCGATCAGCGCAAAATCGGCAATGGCCTGGCCCACCAGGCGGCGCAGGCGTTTGTTGAGCTTGTTCGCCTCGTAATCGGCGCGCTCTTCGGCCCGCGAGGTGGGGGCGCCGCGGCTGCGGCAGGGCGCGGCGAGGTCCACGCAGCGCGGCAGGTCAGGCGCCCGGCTTGGGCGCGGCGGCCGCATCGCGCGCGCCCATGCCGAGGGCAATGCGCGCAACGCCGCAGAAGATGATCTGGAAGCCGACCAGATAGCCGATCAGCACCAGCGACTCGAGCGGCCAGCCGATGGCAATCAGGATCGCAAGAGCGATCGAGACGATGCCATTGGCGATCAGCCAGCCCCAGCCCTTGTGCGGCTTGATGCGAAACGCCAGCACGATCTCGACGACCCCCGCTACCGCCAGGAGCGCGCCAACGAACAGCGCCAGCGAGGCCGCACCGGCGATGGGATTGGCGACGAGCAGCAAACCCAAAGCAAGGTAGACCACGCCAACGAGCAGGCGCCAGCCGAATTCGGGCTCCGCGCGCGTCTTGATGGCGATGGCGATGGCGATGACGCCCGCGATCAGCGCGAACCAGCCGACATACAGTGCCGCCGCGACCGCGGCGACGACCGGATAGAGCAGTGCCGCGACGCCGGCGAGCATCAGTAGGACGCCCAGGGCGAGTGACCAGCCCGGCGACAGCTTGGTGCTGAGAAAGGGCGGGGTTCGGGTTGCCGTGCTCATGTGTGCCTCCCATGGCGTTGCGCCCGCAGTCACCGCCGTCGGCATGGCGGCACCGGCGTCCGCTGCGGTGAAGGCGATGGTAGCATAGCGGGTGTTCGCCAGGCATTTCCCGGCGCGCGATCGCGGCACATCGCCGGCAACCTCGCTTCAACAAACTGTCATGCTCAAGATAAGCCACGGATTCGACGCGGGCGCCATCGAGATTCTCGCCGCCCAGCGCGCGGACGACCTGCGCGTGCACGTCCGCGCCGACTCCCACGCCGAGTTTCGGCAGTGGTTTTTCTTTCGCGTCCAGGGCGTGCGCGACCAGGACTGTCGCATCCGCTTCGAGAATGCCGGCCACTGCACGTACGTCGACGGCTGGCCCGGCTACCGCGCCGTCGCCTCCTACGATCGCCGGCAGTGGTTCCGGGTTCCGACCCGCTTCGACGGCGCGACGCTCGAAATTGCGCACCGCCCCGATCGCGATTCGGTGTGGTACGCCTATTTCGAGCCCTATTCGTGGGAACGGCACTTGGATCTGCTCGGACGAGCCGAGGATTCTCCGCTCGCCCGCGTGCGCGACCTGGGCAACACCGTCGAAGGCCGCGACATGAACGTGGTGAGCGTGGGCACGCCCGCGGCAGGCAAACGCGCGCTGTGGGTGATCGCGCGGCAACACCCCGGCGAGACGATGGCCGAGTGGTTCGTCGAGGGGATGCTCGACCGCCTGCTCGAGCGCAGCGACCCGGTCGCCCGGTCACTGCTCGCGCGCGCGGTCGTGCACATCGTGCCGAACATGAATCCCGACGGTGCGGTGCGCGGCAACCTGCGTACCAACGCCGCGGGCGCCAACCTCAATCGCGAGTGGGGCGCGCCGACCGCCGAACGCAGCCCCGAAGTGCTGCACGTGCGCGCCGCGATGCACGAAACCGGCGTCGACGCCTTTCTCGACGTGCACGGTGACGAGAGCCTGCCCTATGTTTTCGTCGACGGTTGCGATCGGCTGCCGGGTTTCACACCCAAGCAGGGCGCGCTGCAGAGCGCATTTGGCGCCGCGTTCAAGCGCGCGAGCCCGGACTTCCAGGACGTGCACGGCTATCCCGACGACAAAGACACCAAGGTCAACCTGACGCTGGCGTCGAAGTACGTCGGCCATACCTTTGGTTGTCTCGCGCTGACCCTCGAGATGCCCTTCAAGGACAACGCCGACCTTCCCGACGACGCCGTCGGCTGGAGCGGTGAGCGCAGCCGCCGCCTGGGCGCGGCCGCCCTCGAGCCGCTGCTCGCGGTGCTCCCCGACCTGTAGGGCGCCTTCGCCCAGGCATTTGGCGCTAAGATGCGCGCGAAGGGAGGAGCGCAATGCAGACGCTGGTGGTGGCCAACCCGAAGGGGGGCAGTGGCAAGACGACGCTGGCGACCAATGTCGCCGGCTGGCTCGCCGGACGCAAACAGCGCGTCGTGCTGGCCGACTTGGATCCGCTGCGTGCGGCGAGTGAATGGCTGGGGCGCCGGCCGAAGCTTTTCCCGCCCATCGCCGGCTGGACTCCGGACGATGGAAAGAAAGACCTCAAGAACGAATCGCCGCACTGGCTGGTGATCGATACGCCCGCCGAGTTGCACGGGGAAGCGCTGCGCGACGCGATGCGGCGCGCCGACGTGCTGCTCGTGCCGGTGTCGCCAAGCGCCTTCGACATCGGTGCCACGCGGCACTTTCTTGATCAGATCGGCGATTATAAGGCGGTGAAGAAAGGCGAGGTCGCCATCGGCCTGGTGGCGATGCGCGTCGACCCCCGCACGCACAGCGCCGGCGAACTCGAGGAGTTCCTCGAAGGCTGCGGCTACCCCTTGGTGGCGCACCTGCGCCAGACCCAGGTCTACGTGTACTGCGCCCGCGACGGCCTGACGGTGTTCGATCTGCCGCGCTCGCGCGCCGAGCAGGACTGGGAACAATGGCGCCCGCTGACGCGTTGGATCGCGCGCCAGAGCGCGGTGCGCAACGCGTAAGTCAGTGTCGGGGAGCGGCCGGCCGTGCGCGACGTATCGGCCAGCGCTCCTGCAGCGCGAGCCAGAGCCCGCTCGCGACGATGACCACCATGCCCAGCGCCGACCAGTGGTCAGGCAACTGGCCAAAAATCATGTATCCGTATAGCGTCGCCCAGATCATTTGCAGGTAAGCAAACGGGGTGAGCTGCGACGCGGGCGCCAGCAGGTAGGCGCTGATCACGAACCAGTGGCCGAGTCCGGCGAACAAACCCAGGAGCAGGAGCAGCGCCGCATCGTGGGGCGTCGGCGCGCCGCCATGAAATTGCCACGGTAGCGCGAGCGACAGACCGACCGTGCCCACGAGCGCGCTGTAGACGAGCGTCGTGTACGCATTCTCGCCGGCGAGCTTGCGCGTCATGAGGAAATAGAGCGCATTGCATAGCGCGGCGACAACGAGCAGCAGGGTCGCCGGATGAAAGATCGCCGATCCAGGGCGCACCAGGATGAGGATACCGATAAAGCCGGCTATCGAGGCCACCCAGCGACTGCGCGTGGGTCGCTCGCCGAGCAGCGGCCCGGAGAGGACGATGACAAAGATCGGCGCCAGGAAGGTGATCGCGGAACCCTCGGCCAGGGGCAGGTAGCGCAGCGCGCCGAAGAAGCACAGCGTGGCGGCAAGCAGAAACGCTGAACGCAGGAATTGCAGCCCCGGACGGCGCGTACGCCAGAACCCGGGCCCGACGCGCTGCCAGGCAAACGGCGTGACCACCAGCATCTGACCTGCATAGCGCGCCCAGACCACGAGGAACAGGTCGTGGTCGCGCACCAGGTATTTAGCCGTGGCGTCGAGCGACGACAGGCATAGCCCTGCAAGCAGAAACAGCGGCAGCGCGCGACGAAGCGGGTTGCTGTCGGGCATGCGTCCCCCGCGCAAGGGGCCCTTGGCTTTTCCCCGGCGCGCTACGCCGGCGGTGGGACGGACGCGGCCCGCTTACGCCTGCTCACGCGGCCAACAGTTCGCGCAACACGAACGGCAGAATGCCCCCATGCAGGTAGTAGTCGACTTCGATCGGCGTATCGATGCGCAACAGCACCGGGACGGCTTGCGTCGAACCGTCGCGGCGATGAATCGTCAGGGTCACGTCCATCTGCGGCTTGATTCCCGCCTCCACCCCGGTGAGATCGAAGGTCTCGTTGCCCACGATGCCGAGCGAGGCCGCGCTGTCGGTGCCCTTGAACTGACACGGCAGCACGCCCATGCCGACCAGGTTGGAGCGGTGAATGCGCTCGAAACTGCGCGCGACCACCACCTTGACCCCGAGCAGCTGCGTGCCCTTGGCCGCCCAGTCGCGCGAGCTGCCGGTGCCGTATTCCTCGCCGGCGAACACCATCGTCGGCGTGCCGCGCGCGATGTAGGCCATCGCCGCCTCGTAGATCGAGGTCTCCTTGCCGTCCGGCTGCAGAATCGTCAACCCGCCTTCGATGCGCGAACCGTCGGCCTTCGGTGGCAGCATCAGGTTCTTGATGCGCACGTTGGCGAAGGTGCCGCGCATCATCACCTCGTGATTGCCGCGGCGCGAGCCATAACTGTTGAAGTCGGGCACCGCGACGTCGTGCTCGAGCAGATAGATGCCCGCCGGCGAGGTCGGCTTGATCGAGCCGGCAGGGCTGATGTGATCGGTGGTTACCGAATCGCCGAATATGCCGAGGACGCGTGCGTCATGGATGTCATGCGCGGTGCCGGGGTGCATGGTGAAATCCTTGAAGAACGGGGGCTCGGCGATATAGGTCGATCGATCCCAGACATAGACCTGGCCCTTCGATGTCGGGACGCTGTTCCACAGAGGGTTGTCCTTGGTGAAATCGCTGTACAGGCGGCGGTAGGTCGCCGGGTCCGTGGCGTACTGCATTACCGCGCCGACTTCCTGCGTCGTCGGCCAGATGTCGCGCAGGAACACCGGCTTGCCGTCGCGGCCGTTGCCCAGCGGCTCGGAAGTCATGTCGATGTTGGCCCGGCCGGCAATGGCGAAGGCGACCACCAGCGGCGGCGAGGCAAGAAAATTGGCCTTGATGTTGGGATGAATGCGCGCCTCGAAATTGCGATTGCCCGACAGCACCGCCGCGCAGACCAGGTCGTTCTGCGTGATGGCCTCTTCGATCGCCGGGTCGAGCGGGCCGGAATTGCCGATGCAGGTGGTGCAGCCGTAGCCGGCAAGATAGAAATTGAGTTTTTCGAGCTCGGGCAAGAGCCCGGCCTTCTGCAAATAATCGGTCACCACGCGCGAGCCTGGGGCGAGCGAGGTCTTGATGTGCGGCTGTACCGAGAGGCCCTTGGCCGCGGCCTTTTTCGCCAAGAGCCCGGCGGCAAGCAGCACCCCCGGGTTGGAGGTGTTGGTGCACGAGGTGATCGCGGCGATGAGCACGTCGCCGTTGCCGATCTCGACAGGTTTGGCATGCATCGCCGGCGCTCGGTCCGGCGTCGGCCGGTTGTCGACCATCTCCACCAGGTCGAGCGGATGCCCGTTGTTGGGCAGTTGCTGCGCGTTGTCGCTGACCGGTTGCGCAGCGACGTTGAGGAGCTTGGTTGAATAGCGCCGGCCAAGCCTGTCGGCCGGCTGATTGAAGCCGTTCTCGCTCACCGGCTTGGAGAACAGGGTGTTGAACGACTCTTTCATCTTCGGCAGCGCAATGCGGTCCTGCGGACGCTTCGGGCCGGCCAGGCTCGGCACCACCGTGGCGAGGTCGAGCTCGAGCGTCTGCGAGTAATCGATCGCACCGGCCGCAGGCATGCCGAACAACCCCTGGGCGCGGAAGTACGCCTCGAACGCCGCGATTTCGTCCTGCGTCCGCCCGGTGTTGACGAGGTACTCGACGGTTTTGTCGTCGACGGCGAAGAAGCCCATCGTCGCCCCGTACTCGGGTGCCATGTTACCGATGGTCGCTCGATCGGGAACCGGCAGCGAAGCGGCACCTTCGCCAAAGAACTCCACGAACTTGCCCACGACCTTGGACTTGCGCAACATCTCGGTGACCACCAGCACCAGGTCCGTTGCCGTCACACCTTCGCTGAGTCGTCCCTTGAGGTGCACGCCGACCACGTCCGGCGTGAGGAAGTAGACCGGCTGGCCGAGCATGCCCGCTTCGGCCTCGATGCCGCCCACGCCCCAGCCGACCACGCCGATGCCGTTGATCATCGTCGTGTGCGAATCGGTTCCGACCAACGTATCCGGATAATAGATCCCGTCTTTCTGATGCACGCCGCGCGCCAGGTACTCGAGGTTGACCTGGTGCACGATGCCGATCCCCGGCGGCACGACCTTGAACGTGTCGAACGCCTGCATGCCCCACTTCATGAACTTGTAGCGTTCGGCGTTGCGCTGGAACTCGACTTTCATGTTCAGATCGAGCGCATTCCTGGTGCCGTAGTAGTCGACCTGCACCGAGTGATCGACGACCAGATCGACCGGTACCAGTGGCTCGATTACCTTCGGATTCTTGCCCATGCGCTGGGCGACGCCGCGCATGGCGGCCAGATCACACAGCAGGGGAACGCCCGTGAAATCCTGCAATACGACGCGCGCGACGACGAACGGAATCTCGTCGCTGCGCGCGGCATTGGGGGCCCAGTGCGCAAGCTGGTGCACGTGCTCCTCGGTGATCTTCTTTCCGTCGCAGTTGCGCAACACCGATTCGAGCACGATACGTATTGATACCGGCAGGCGCGAGATCTTGCCCAGGCCGGCTCGCTCGAGCGCAGGGAGCGAATAGCAGCGGCCGCTTTTGCCGCCAGCGATGGGAAACGACTGCAGGCTCTGATACAGGTTGTGGGCCATCGGCATTCCTTATTGGCTCGGGGCGGGCACATTGCCCGGGGTGCCCGTCGGCGCGGGGGCAACGCTCTTCGGATTCACAACGGGCGGGGTGCCCGTCGCCGCGGGCGCGGCGCTCTTCGGCTTCGCGGCCGGCGCGGCGGTCTTTGGCGCGGTCTTGACACTCTTCGCGTTGGGCACCGGCGTCGCGCCCGAGGTCCCGGTCGGCGCCACTTTGCCTAGATGCTTGCCCTTGGTCTGCTCGCTGCCGTCCGCCTTCACACTCTTGGCCTTGGACGCTTCGAGCTTGCCGCTGCTGTCCGCAATGACACCGCTGTCCAGAACGGCCTCGCCCGGGAGTTGCCCTGGCGCGCACGGTCCGGTCCAGCGCGCGACGAGCTGCGCGTGTCCCGTGGCCGCGCCGGCGAGCGGCGGTTTGTAGGTCGACTTGCTCTCGACGGTGTACGCCGAATCGAATTTCCCGCTGATCACCGCGTGGGTCTGGGCGGTACTGTCGCGCAGCGTGCAGGTCGCGTCGACGACGAGCTTGTCGCCATCCTGGGTGAGTTTGTTGCTGGTGCAGGCTTCGCCGCGCATGCCCTCGGCAAGCTGCAGCAGGGCGTTGTCACTCGCTTCGTCCACACATAACTGGATGCGCTTGGGTTTGTCTTGAGTGTAGGTCGACGTGCGCGTGATTTCCCACAGGCCGGATTTGCGCTTGGGCGCCGCCCCCTGGGCGCACACGAGGTTGGCGGCGAGCAGGGCGATAAGGAGCAGGGTGATTTGGCGCATGTCTTTTTTGGGGGGGCGATGAACTAGATGACCAACAGGTCGACGAAGGCGTGGACCGCGGTGGCAGCGAGCCGTTCGGGGTCCTGCACGAGGTCGAGAATGGCCTGCTGCTGCTTGGCCGGAAAGCGGCGCGCCAGGTTGATCCTGAATTTCTCCAGCAGCAGGGGAATGCCTTCGCGGCGCCGGCGGCGGTGCCCGATCGGGTACTCGACGACGACCTCATCGAGGCGGCTGCCGTCGTCGAATTCCACGCTGATGGCGTTGGCGATCGAGCGCTTTTCCGGGTCGAGGTAGTCTTTCGAGAACTGCGGCTCCTCGACACACTCCATCCGCGCCCGCAGCGCGTCGATGCGCGGGTCGGATGCGACGCCGTCCTCGTAATCGGCGGCGGTAAGCCGGCCGAAAATGAGCGGCACCGCGACCATGTACTGGAGGCAATGGTCGCGATCGGCAGGGTTCGAAAGCGGGCCCTTCTTGTCGATGATGCGCAGCGCCGACTCGTGGGTGCGGATCGTGATGCGGCGGATCGCGTCGAGCCGAGTGGCGAGCTTGGGGTGCAATGCCATCGCGCATTCGACCGCGGTCTGGGCGTGGAATTCCGCCGGATAGGAGATCTTGAACAGCACGTTTTCCATCACGTAGCTGCCGTAGGGTCGCGACACGAGCAGCGGCTTGCCCTTGAACGACACGTCGTAGAAGCCCCAGGTCTTCGCCGTGAGCACCGACGGATAGCCCATCTCGCCTTTGGCGACCATCAGCGCCAGGCGCACCGCGCGCGACGTCGCGTCGCCCGCCGCCCAACTCTTGCGCGAGCCGGTGTTCGGCGCATGGCGGTAGGTGCGCAGCGACTGACCGTCAACCCAAGCCTGCGATACGGCGTCGACGATCTCGCCGTGGCTCAAGCCGAGCATCTGGGCTACGACAGCGGTCGAGGCAACCTTGACCAGCACCACGTGATCGAGTCCGACACGGTTGAAGCTGTTCTCCAGCGCGATCACGCCCTGGATCTCGTGCGCCTTGATCATTGCCGTCAACACCGCGACCATCGTCAGCGGCTGCCTGCCCGCGGCAACCGCGGTGCGCGAGAGCCAGTCGGCGGTGGCGAGAATGCCGCCCAGATTGTCCGAGGGATGACCCCATTCGGCGGCGAGCCAGGTGTCGTTGAAATCGAGCCAGCGGATCATCGCGCCGATGTTGAACGCGGCCTGCACCGGATCGAGCTGAAACTGCGTTCCCGGCACCTTCGCGCCGTTCGGCACGACCGTTCCCGCGACGATGGGCCCGAGCAGCTTCGTGCAGGCGGGATAGGACAGCGCTTCGAGACCGCAGCCGAGCGTGTCGAGCAGGCAGTGTCGCGCCGTCTCGTAGGCTTCCTTGCTCGTCACCGTATAGCCGCTGACGTAATCGGCGATGGCAACGAGAACCTCGTCGGGCTGCGGTCGGGCGCCCGTGTGCGCGGCGAGCGTCATGGCTTGCTGTCGGCAGGCGTCTTGTCCGCCGCCGCCGGTGCGGTGGCCTCGGGTGCGGGACCGACGCTGTAGCCGGCGACGCTCCAGCGCCCGTCGTCAAGGCTCAACAGGACCGTCTCCAGGACCGCCGGCGCATCGGCGAAAGCGCTGAGATAGGTCGCGGTGACATACTGCCCAGTGGGCGCGCCGCGCACGGTGGTCGAGAATTCGGCGCGCTGCAACTGCCGTCCGATCGGCTTCCCCAGCAACTCCCGCGGGCCGCGGATGTCGTTGCTCCATTCTTGCGCCGTGGTGCCGGCCTGCATGACCGTCGCGAGCCCATTCCAGCCTTCGTCGTAGTGGCCGAGGTCGAGCGCGCCGAGCCATGCGGCTGCCTGCTGCGTGGCGGCGCTCACCTCCGCGGCGTGGCTGGACGGTGACTCGGCCCGGGCCGGGCTCCACGACAACGCGACGGCGAAGGCCACGCTACCGGCCAGTACTGCGCAACGGCCGAAGAGCGGACGCTTCATCGGCGCTGCGCGAGCGGCACGAACGGCAGATCCTCCGGGCCGGTGTAGTTACCGGCGGGCCGGATGATCTTGCCATCGGCGCGCTGCTCGATCACGTGCGCGGACCATCCTGCGGTGCGCGAGATGACGAACAGCGGGGTGAACATGGAGGTGGGCACGCCCATCATGTGATAGCTGACCGCGGAGTACCAGTCGAGGTTGGCGAACATGTTCTTCGCCTCGCTCATCGTCTGTTCGATGCGTTCCGCGATGGCGAACATCTTCATGTTACTCGCCTCGGCCGAAAGCCGGCGCGCGACTTCCTTGATGATGCGATTGCGCGGGTCGGCTATGGTGTACACCGGGTGCCCAAAGCCGATCACGACCTCCTTTGCCGCGACGCGCCGGCGGATGTCGGCGTCGGCTTCCTCCGGCGTCGCATAGCGCTGCTGCACTTCGAACGAAAACTCGTTTGCGCCGCCATGCTTCGGGCCGCGCAGCGCACCGATCGCGCCGGTAACCGCCGAATACAGATCCGAGCCGGTGCCGGCGATCACACGCGCGGTAAAGGTCGAGGCGTTGAACTCGTGTTCGGCGTAGAGATTGAGCGAGGTATGCATCGCGCGAACCCACGACGCGGGCGGCGGGCGGCCGTGCAGCAAGTGCAGGAAATGGCCACCGATCGATTCGTCGTCGGTTTCGACCTCGATGCGCTTGCCATTGCGCGTCCAGTGGTGCCAGTACAAGAGCATCGGGCCGAGCGAGGCCATCAGGCGATCGGCGATATCGCGCGCCCCGCCCGCGTCGTGCGCATCGGGCTCCGGCAGCACGCCGCCCAGCACCGAGACCGCGGTGCGCATGACGTCCATCGGGTGCGCCGCGGCCGGGATGCGCTCGAGGGTCTCGCGCACGGCCTCCGGGACGCCACGCAGTGCGACGAGCTTCGCCTTGTAGGCCGAGAGCTCGGCGCGGTTGGGCAGCTTGCCGTGCACCAGCAAATAGGCAATTTCCTCAAATTCGCAGGTATCGGCGATATCGAGGATGTCGTAGCCACGATAATGCAGGTCGTTGCCGCTGCGCCCGACGGTGCACAGGGCGGTGTTGCCGGCGATGATCCCCGACAGGGCGACCGACTTCTTCGCTTTCGGGGCAGCGGCCGCGCCGGCCTCGGGCACGACGGGCTCGGCGCTCACGAGCTGCCTCGCGCAAAGAGTGCGTCGAGCTTCGCTTCGTAGGCGTGATAGCCAAGAAACTCGTAGAGTTCCTCGCGCGTCTGCATGCTGCCCAGCAACGCCTGCTGCGTGCCTTCCTTGCGCAGCGTGCGGTAGACGCCGAGCGCGGCCTTGTTCATGGCCCGGAACGCCGACAGCGGATAGAGCGCGATGGCGACACCGGCCGCGCCGAGTTCGGCCACCGTGAAAAGCGGTGTCTGACCGAATTCGGTGATGTTGGCGAGCACCGGAACCTTGACCGCGTCGGCGAAGCGCCGGTACATCGCAAGCTCGGTGATCGCCTCCGGAAATATCATGTCGGCACCGGCCTCGACACAAGCCCGGGCGCGCTCGATGGCGGCGTCGAGGCCTTCGACCGCGAGCGCATCGGTTCGCGCCATCAGCACAAAATCGGGGTCGGTCCTGGCGTCGACTGCGGCCCTGATGCGATCGACCATCTCCGCCTTCGACACCAGTTCCTTGCCCGGACGGTGCCCGCAGCGCTTGGCCCCGACCTGATCCTCGATGTGCATCGCGGCGGCGCCGAACTTGATCAACGACTTGACGGTGCGGGCGATGTTGAACGCCGAGGCGCCGAAGCCGGTGTCCACGTCGACCAGCAGCGGCAGGGCGCAAGCGTCGGTGATGCGACGCACGTCGGTGAGCACGTCGTCTAAGCCGCTGATGCCCAGGTCCGGCACGCCGAGCGAACCGGCGGCAACCCCGCCACCGGACAGGTAAAGGGCGCGGAAACCCGACTTCTCGGCGAGGATCGCGTGATAGGCGCAGATCGCACCGGGAACCTGCAGCGGCGTTTCCGTCGCCAGCGCGGCGCGAAACCTTGCTCCGGCGGAGCGCATCGTCATGCGCCGCGCACCGCGCGAGCCAGCGCCGCAGCCGGTGCGTCCGGCACAAACCACGCTGCCGCGGCGGCGGGCAGCGCCATGCCGACGGAGTGCGCCTGCTGCAGCATGTCCCAGCAGAAGCGATAGGAGGCACGATCGTAGAGCTTGCCGTCGTGGCGGATTGGGCCCCAGTCGGCCGCCTGCGCGGCGACGAGCACCGCCGCGGCGCTGTCGATTGCCGCCGGGTCGGGCCGGAAGGCACGCACGATGGGCTCGATCTGCGCTGGGTGGATGCTCCACATGCGCAGGAAGCCGAACTCGTTCCTCGCCCGCAGCGCGTCGGCATGCACCGCCTCGGCATCGTCGAGGACGAGCGTTACGCCATGCGCCGGCACCACCGCGTGCGCGAGCGCCGCGGCAGCGACTTCGCACTTGGCGCGGCGCAACAGCGGGTGATCGAACTGCCCCGGGCTTTGCATCGCCGCCTCCGGAATCGCACCGTGGTGCGCGCTGACGAAATCGAGCGTGCCGAAGTCCAGGCTGGCCACACCGGGGAGGGCGGCGATGTCCCAGGCATCGTGCACCGCACCCGGGGTCTCGATCATGACGCAAACCGGTATCGTCCGGTGCACCCCCGCGCGCAGCGCTTCTTCACGTAGTGCATGCAGAAAACGCTGCACATCGGCGACGGCGCTCACTTTAGGCAGCGTCAGGAAAGCGATCCTCGTCCCCGCGTCGCCGACCAGGATGTCGAGTTCGCTGCGCCACATCGGCTGGGTCAGGTCGTGTATGCGCGCGCCGACGCGGCCGAACGCGTTGTCCGCGCCGGCGATCAGGCCGGCCATGGCCTTGGCGTGGGCGCGTTCCTCGCCGACCACGGCGCCGTCCTCGCAGTCGCACGCCACATCGAACACCGGGCCCATCGCGCGCTGCAACTCGAGCGCCTTGCGCACATGGCGCTCGCTGCCCGCGTAGTGCACGCACGGCGGCAGGCGCGGCAGCGCCTGGCCCGCCTCGTAGAGCGCGGCGGAAGGATGCAGCGGGGCCGTCATGACTTCGCTCAGGCTTTGCGCGCGCATGGTCTCAGCTTGCGCCACGCGCGCCGTACTCACCCGAGGAGCGACGCCACGCCGGCGCGCTCCTCCTCGAGCTCTTTGAGCGTCGCGTCCATGCGTTCGCGCGAGAACGCATCGATCTCCAGTCCCTGCACCAGCGTGTATTCTCCGCCGGCCGTGGTGACCGGAAAGCCGTACATCACATCGCGCGGAATGCCGTAGCTGCCGTCGGAGGCCACACCCATGGTGACCCACCTGCCCGCGCTGCCCCCGAGCCAGTCGTGGACGTGATCGATCGCGGCATTGGCGGCCGACGCTGCCGAGGAGAGTCCGCGTGCCTCGATGATCGCCGCGCCGCGCTTGCCCACCGTCGGGATGAAGACGGTGCGATTCCAGTTCTCGTCGTTGATCCGGGCCTTGAGCGAGGCACCCTCGGCGGTGGCAAAACGATAGTCCGGATACATGGTCGGTGAATGGTTGCCCCAGACGATAAGCCGCTCGATCGCGCCCACCGCGACACCGGCTTTCGCCGCCAGCTGCGACAGGGCGCGATTGTGGTCGAGACGCAGCATGGCGGTGAAATTCTTCTTCGGCAGCGACGGCGCCGAGCGCATCGCGATGTAGGCGTTGGTATTGGCCGGGTTGCCGACCACGAGTACCTTGACGTCGCGATGGGCGACCGCATCGAGCGCCTTGCCCTGGGCGGTAAAGATCTTGGCGTTTTCGAGCAGCAGATCCTTGCGCTCCATCCCCGGACCGCGCGGACGGGCGCCGACCAGAAGTGCCACCTCCGCGTCCTGGAAGGCAAGCTTCGGGTCACCGCTGCCCGACATGCCGGCGAGCAAGGGGAAGGCGCAATCCTCGAGTTCCATCATCACGCCCTTCAAAGCCGCCTGCACCTTGTCGATCGGCAGCTCGAGCAACTGCAGGATCACCGGCTGATCGGAGCCGAGCATCTGGCCGCTGGCGATGCGGAAGAGCAGGCTGTAACCGATCTGGCCGGCGGCGCCGGTGACCGCGACGCGGACGGGCTTCTTCATCAATGGCTCCTGGCGGGCATGGGTCGGGCGATCGGGCGGTCCGGGCGATCCATCCGGTCGAACAGGCGACTTGCGACGCGTGCGTGTTGCGCACCCCTGCCTCAACTCGCGCCGATCGGCGTTGCGATGCGCATGTTACGGCGCCCGCCGCAGGGTGTCGAGTCCGGGCAAGCCATGCACGCGCAAACGCCGGCGGAAGCGTTTTCGCGGTGGCGGCGCCGTCGCGATTGCCTGTATAATTTTTGCCGTGCACCAACCACCGGGCGGTTTTGCCTCCTCGCGCCGAGATTCGCCATGTCCGCCCTCGAGCGACCCGTGACCCGAAAGCGTCCGGTCTATCTTAATCTGGTGCGCATCCGCCTGCCGCTGCCAGGGCTGGTGTCGATCCTGCACCGATTGAGCGGCTTGGCGCTGTTTTTTGTCGGCCTGCCGCTCTTGCTCGTCGGCGTCGAGCGTAGCCTCGCCTCGCCCGAGGCGTTCGAAGCGTTCCGCGCCGCCCTGGCGACGCCATGGGCGAAAATCGTGCTGATCGGCCTGGTCTGGGCCTATCTGCACCATTTCTGCGCAGGCATCCGCTTTCTGCTGCTCGATGTGCATAAGGGCGTCGAACTCAGGCCCGCGCGCCAGTCGAGCCTGGCGGTGCTCTTCATCAGCCTGGCGCTCACGCTCGTCGTCGGGGTGCGTCTGTGGTGAAGCGCATCGTCGTCGGCGCCCATTACGGGCTCAAGGACTGGCTGGTACAGCGCGTGACCGCGCTCGTCATGGTGCTCTACACCCTGCTTTGGCTCGCCATCGCGTGGTCCGCGGGCGGCATCGACTTCGCGCTGTGGCAGGCCCTGTTCGCCAACGGCGCGTTTCGCATCGCCACGATGCTGTTCTGGCTGGCCGTGCTCTGGCACGCCTGGGTGGGCATGCGCGACATCTGGATGGACTATCTCAAGCCGACGGCATTGCGGCTGACGGTCGAAACGCTTACCGTGCTGATCCTGCTCGCCTATGCCGTCTGGCTGCTCGACGTGCTCTGGGGGCCGCGGTGAGCGAACCCACGCGGACTGGCGCAGGGGGCCCAGCGGTGCGTCAGTTCGACGCCATCGTCGTGGGCGCGGGGGGCGCGGGCATGCGCGCCTCGCTGCAACTCGCCCAGCACGGGCTGTCGGTGGCGGTGCTGTCGAAGGTCTTTCCGACACGGTCGCACACCGTTGCGGCGCAGGGTGGCATTGGCGCAGCGCTCGGCAACATGAGCGAGGATCACTGGCTCTGGCACATGTACGACACGATCAAGGGCTCGGACTGGCTCGGTGACCAGGACGCGATCGAATACATGTGCCGCACCGCGCCAGAAGTCGTGTACGAACTCGAGCATTTCGGCATGCCGTTTGATCGCAATGCCGACGGCAGCATCTATCAGAGGCCCTTCGGCGGGCATTCGGCGAACTTCGGCGAGAAGTCGGTGCAGCGCGCCTGCGCCGTGGCCGACCGCACCGGCCACGCCATGCTGCATACGCTCTATCAGCGCAACGTCCGCGCCCGCACGCAGTTTTTCGTCGAGTGGATGGCGCTCGACTTGATCCGCGACGCCGAAGGCGACGTGCTGGGCGTGACGGCGCTGGAGATGGAGACCGGCGAGGTGATGATTCTGCAGGCGAAGGCAACGCTGCTCGCGACGGGCGGCGCCGGGCGCATCTTCGCCGCGAGTACCAACGCCTTCATCAACACCGGCGATGGCCTGGGCATGGCTGCGCGCGCGGGCATTCCGCTCGAGGACATGGAATTCTGGCAGTTCCACCCCACCGGCGTGGCCGGCGC
>Ga0074045_10002755_pt1 | contig 16145 bp, 9 predicted proteins | sample BogForMeECP23OM2_FD_94442 | JGI IMG/M metagenome (GOLD analysis project Ga0074045, IMG submission 94442) | Bog forest soil microbial communities from Calvert Island, British Columbia, Canada - Bog Forest MetaG ECP23OM2 | ecosystem: Environmental > Terrestrial > Soil > Wetlands ...
CCCCCTACTGTAAAAGGCGAAAATGCGATTCGGTTTGGCTCAGAAAATCTTTGACCAGCGCCGTGTCGCGGCGAGCTTCTGTTCTTCGAATCGTGGACGCAGTGTTCAGAAGCCGGATAGCTCATTTCGCAACGACGATAGGACAGACGAGGACAAACACAGCATTTCTTTGCTAGGAATGACAGGAAGGTACAGCCACTCGATGACGAGACATGGCTGCAGTCACCAGTTCAGGTGACCTAAGGTGGGGTGAATGCAGCAATCACCCCACCCAGGTGTCCGTCGGTGTTTCTCGCCAAGTCCCTAGACCGTGTTGCATCGTGAGGTGTTGAGAATGCAACGGTATCCCAAGGAGCAAACCGTTCCGTACGAGGTCAGGTTAAGTTGTCCGCCCGCCACGAGATTGAGATCGGCGGCGGCAAGATTTATGACTCCCGCAGGGTGCGCAGGCACCTGGGCTCGTTGTTCTGGGCTCAGACTCTGCCGGTATCCCGCATCCTTCCAGGCGCGAACGATATCGTTGTGTGACATAACTGAATTCCCCCCTTCATTTTGATTGGCGGCTCATTTGAGAATCGGATGGGTCTGAAGCCATCCTCCGCTTCAATATGTCCGTCTACTGTAAAAGGCGAGAAGGCGATTCGATTTGGCTCAAAGAATTTTGTTGTCCTCAAATTCACCGGGAAGCGCTCGCCAGTCGACACCGAAGTCATGAAAGCGGCGCCCCCGAAGGCCGGCTAAGCGTCTATGAGGAAAGAGGAGAAATATCGTGAGGAATGACCCGAGAGGAATAGACGCGAGCCGCCACTAAATCGTCGATCAAATCTCACATCGCCGCTGCGTCCGCCACCGAGTCACTGCGGCTGGAGTGTCGCAGCGTGCGCGCCGCTTCGATAAGCCTGCCGTTTTCAAGCATGAGGACGCGATCGGCGACGGCGACGGTCTGGGGACGATGCGCAACCATCACCCGGGTCACTTTGAAGGCCTCCAGCGTTTGCGCGATAAGCCTCTCGGTTTCCAGATCCAGATGACTGGTGGCCTCATCGAAAACCAGCACCGACGGCCGGTGATAAAGCGCGCGGGCGATAAGAATTCGCTGTTTCTGCCCGCCCGAAAGGGTTGTTCCCATGTCGCCGACCAGGGTCTCATAGCCCATGGGCATGGCGGTGATATCGTCCTGAATGCAGGCAAGGGCTGCGCACTCCATCACCCGCTCCATATCGGGCGCGTCATCGAAGAAATGAATGTTTTCGCTGATGGTCCCCGAAAACAAAGTGTCCTCCTGCATCACAAAGCCAACCCTGCCGGTGGCCTGGGCTCGGTTGCGGTGCACCGATAGTCCCCCGAGAAGAACTTCACCACTCTGCGGCTGGAGCAAGCCCGAAATCAGCTTCAAGATGGTTGACTTGCCGGCTCCCGATCGTCCCGTAATCGCGATGCACTCTCCCGGCGAGACGTGGAGGTTCACATCCTGGAGAAGCCAGGGATCGGTGTCAGAGTAACGGTAGGAAAGCGATCGGATTTCGAGCGCCGGGATGGCTGGTTTTGTAAGCTCCAACACCGGCCGCTCCCCGATCGGCTCGGCGGGTTCAAGAACGATGTCCGACAATCTCGACGCCTGCAAAGACAGAAGGCGCAACTCGAAGAGGCGGTCGATCAGGGCGCCGGTCCGACTATTGAACTGGTCTTTATAAGCGGCAAATGCGAACAACATTCCTATGGAAAAACTGCCGTCCAGTACCAGTTTCGCGCCGATCCAGACAACCAGCACCGATTCCAGACCGAAGATGGCCATATTCGCGGCTCGCGTGAAGATCTCCAGCTTGTCCGCCGTAAGCTTGGCATTGGTTGCCCCGACCATGAGGTTCAACCATTTCGCCTTTCTCTGCGCCTCCCTGCCGAACATCTTGAGAGGCTGGATGCCACGCAGAGTCTCGATCAGAAACCCCTGCTGCTTCGCCGAACGCACGACATATTCCTCAGTGGCTTTGTAGCAATAGCCGTAGGTGAAAATTCGCAGGACCGCATACACCGCGACACTCCCCAGAGCGATGGAACCAAGCGTGCCACTGTATACGAACATCACGGTGAGCATGAGGAAAGCCATGAGCCCATCGACGATGGTTTCGACCAGGTTTGAGGTGAGCGCCTGCTGGATGACTTGCACCGCACCGAAGCGCGAGATCAGATCTCCTAGAAATCGTTTCTCGAAGAAGCCAATCGGGAGCCGGAGAAGATGAGTAAACAAGTTCGAAAACCACTGAATATTCAGAGTGGTACTGAAATAAAGGGTTGTCCAGCTTCGGATGGCGCCAATGAGCGATTGCATAATCACGAGAAGCGCGAACCCAAGGCCAAGCGTGAGGAGCAAGCCGCGGTCGCCGTTAATCAGGACCCCGTCTACCACCCACTGCAGAAAGAACGGAAAGGCTATCGCGAGAAGCTCAAGAACCACCGCAAAAGCAAAGAGATGGCCTACCGCCCGTTTCAATCCCACCACCCTTCCGCTGAGGTCCTTCAAAGTGATTCGTCTGGTTTCATTCTTGAATTCAAAGGTTGCGGTAGGCTGGAGTTCAAGGGCAACGCCGGTAAAGTGCGCACTGGCTTCGGAAAAGGTGAGCTTTCGCACGCCGAAAGCAGGATCGTGGATAATCACGCAGGAGCGCCGCACTTCCTTTAGCACGACGAAGTGGTTCATGTCCCAGTGGAGGATGCAGGGGGCTTGCAGTCCCGCAAGGTGCTCCAGTTCCACGCGCAGCGGGCGCCCCTCCATCTGCAGCCTGCTGCCTAGCTCCATCAACTGGGCCAGGGTAACGCCCTTAAGAGAGAGGGAAAAGCGCCGGCGCAGGGCAGGCAGGTCCAACTGATGCCCATGATAACCGGCAATCATCGCCAGGCAGGCCAATCCGCACTCGGCTGCTTCGCTTTGAAGAGTGAGTGGCAGAATGCGCCGGAATCCAAGTTGCAAACCGAGCTGTTTCATGTCGCCAACCTCCCCCGCAAACTTAGCAGCGGCTCGAAAATCCACTCGATCAGCCGCCGGTGGTCCAACAGAATGTCCGCGTCGACAGCCATTCCCGCCTGCAGTCCGTGGGACTGTCCGTAAAGCACGATCGACTGAGTGGGCAGGGAAACGGTGATTTCGTACATCGGCTCCTGGGCGCTTCCGTCCGTGCGGAATGCGTATTCCGAGGGGGTCAGCGCTACCCGCGAGACTTGCGAAACTACCCCCAGGTGATGGCCAAATTTCTCTGCTGGATAAGCCTGATATCGCAGTACCACGCTTTCGCCGGCTTTGACGAATCCGATGGCCCGGCTGGGAGCATAAAGATGCGCCTCGAGCTTTGCCTGGGCGGGCACCAACGTTGCCAGTGCGCTGCTGGGCTGCACCATGATCCCAGTCTTGTCGACGATGGCGGACACAATTCCATCCGTGGGAGAGCGCACAACCGCGGCGCGGCTGGCCTCGTGTTCGCTGAGCTGGCCTTCAATCTCGCTGATGTTTCTCTCTAGAGCCGCAACTTGCATTTGGGTTTGCAGCGGGACCCTCTGCAATTGCGACTCAGCATCTCTGCCTTCACGTTCCGAGGCAACCTGCTGCCGTTGCAGATCCTGCAGCGCTTTCTGCTGCTCGAGCGGCTCTCCTTCTTTTTCCTCGAGTTGCAGCGGGCTGATGAGATCGGCGCTGCGTAGCTGGCGATACTTATTAAGCATTCGTTCTGCCAGCTCCAGCTTCCTCCCGGTCGTATCTGCCTCCGAAGCCAGGTGCGCCTCTTCTTCCCGGATTTTGTCGAGCCGCTCCTGGAGGTAAGTCTGCTGTTGCCGGCTGAGTTGCAGGGTATTGGCGCGCTCCTGAATCAGGCTTTGGCGACGGCTCAAAAGTTCGTTGCGGATCTCAGTTTCGGTTGAGCCGAGAGCAAGGCTGCTCCTGTCGGAAGACAGCTCGAAGAGGATGTCCCCTTTTCGCACCTGCTGCCCTTCGTACACGCGGCACGCCAGAAGGGTACCGGACGCGGGCGGGTACAACTTGATAAGGCCTCGATCCGGCACCAGGACCCCGGAGATGTGCGCTTTGTTGGTGTAAGTTCCAACCACGAGGAAGGTAACAACGACGGCGATGAAGCCTATGGCCAGCCATAACAGGATTGAGAGCGCGACCGGCCGCAGCAGAATAATTTCTCCATATGGTTTCTCCGCCTGGTGATTGATAGCCTCGAGCCGGAAAAGGGGTAGCTGGCTCGCCTCGATCTCGCTGCTTGTTCTTTTCGGGCATGCCCCGAAAGAGCCATTTCCCGAGGCGACCGCAGTTTGTCGCATTGAATTCATATCATTCGTTCCCGGAGTCGAGTGTTTGCCGTTCCGCCTTACCCTGTCCTGTTGTCTTTACCAAAGTCGGGCCTAGCCCGGCCAAAGTCAGGCTAGGCCTCGAGTTAGGCTTTCAACCGGTGCAGACGTCGCAGGTGTTCCCCTCGGTGCAGTGCGGGGTAAACTTGCCCATCGCGCCGCCAGCTATGACGGACAAATCCTCGGTGGACAATTCAATCGCTCCCGCAGGATGAGCCGGCAACTGCTCGCGCTCTGCCGCACTCAGCACCCTGCGGTACTGGGGATCTTTCCACGCACGAATAATCTGGTTTCGTGACATAGCTCATGTCCTTTCTTCCTCTGTGGATTTATGTTCTTTCAGGCCTTTAGAGCCCTCATTTGTATAGGCGGAAAAGCCATCATCGATTGGCTCATGAGGGCAGGAATATTCGTCGCCGAGAGACGGAGCCCCGATGGTGTCAGGTTTTTCGAATACCGAGCGAGCCTGGTTGCGGCGACTGGAGCAATTCCAGCGGCCGGTAGTCTTATTCGCGGACGAAACGAACGGACGCGCCGGCGCACTATCTAATTGACTTGTTTTCCGGGCCGGAGTATCCTCCCCAGCCAAAGCCAACCAGGCGGCTACCATGGCAAATTCGGACGCCCGCAACCCCGTCAGCGAGTTACTGCTGAGATGGAAGGATGGCGAGAATGACGCCCTGGAGGCCATCCTGCCCCTCGTCTACGACGAACTTCGGCGGGTGGCTCACCATCACCTGCAGAACGAGCGCCAAGAGCACACTCTGCAAAGCACGGCCCTGGTTCACGAAGCTTACATGCGGCTGGTGCAGCAGCAGCCGTTGCACTTGCAGAATCGCGCCCATTTTTTTGCAGTTGCTGCCCGGATGATGAGGCAGATCCTGGTTGACCACGCGCGCAACCGCCGTGCCGCCAAGCGTGACTATCGCTGTACGATCGCCCTGGACGAAGGAGCAGATATCCCGCAGAAGCGCGACCTGGAACTGCTCGCGCTCGACGACGCGCTCAACGAACTCTCGCGCCTCGATTCTCGACAGGGGCGGATCGTCGAGTTGCGTTTCTTCGGCGGACTATCCATTGAAGACACGGCGCATGTGCTGGACATTTCCCCGGCCACGGTGAAGCGCGAGTGGACTACGGCCCGCCTTTGGCTGCACGGCACCATGACCAAAGCCGCTGAAATATGACTCCCGAGCGGTGGCAACAGATCAAGACCGTCCTCGACCAGACGCTTGAGCTCAAAACTGAGGAGAGGGCGGCGTTTCTCGACCACGTTTGCTCCGTCGATGCTTCCCTGCGAAAGGAAGTGGAGAAGCTTCTGGCGGGAGATGATGAGGTGCGCTCCAGCTTTCTGCGCACTTCGCCGTTCGCCCGGCTTAGCCTGAGCAGCGGCACCAGGCTCGGCGATTATGAAGTGCAGGCGTTAATTGGGTCGGGCGGCATGGGCGAGGTCTACCGGGCCCACGATCTGCGTTTAGGGCGGGACGTCGCAATCAAAGTCCTGCCGTCGTTGGTTTCGTCCAATCCGGATCGCTTGCGGCGATTCGAGCAGGAAGCGCGAGCCGCGGCGGCACTGAATCATCCCAACATTCTTGCCGTCTATCAGATGGGCACCTATGAGGGAGCGCCTTATCTGGTCTCGGAATTATTGGAAGGCCAGACGCTGCGGGAGCAGACCCGGCGCGAGCCGCTCCCGGCCGGTATGGTGATTGACTACTCGCTCCAGACCGCCCGCGGACTGACGGCGGCGCATGGAAGAGGAATCGTACATCGCGATCTCAAGCCCGAGAATCTCTTCGTCACCCAGGACGGGCTCATCAAGATCCTTGACTTCGGTCTGGCGAAGATTCTACAGCCGAAAGCCGACTCCTCCCGCAACGCCATGCCCCTAAGCGGCCAGACCGAGCCCGGCATGGTGATGGGCACGGCGGGGTATATGTCGCCGGAGCAGGTTCGCGGACAAGAAACCGACCATCGTGCGGACATTTTCGCGTTCGGCGCGATTCTCTACGAAATGCTGACCGGCCAGCGAGCCTTTCACGGCGAGACTGCGGCAGACACCATGAGCTTGATCCTTAAGGAAGATCCACCGGACATTTCTGAGGTCGCGGCAACCTCACCGCCGAAGCTTCAACAGATCGTGCGACAGTGCCTGGAAAAGAATCGCGAGCGACGACTTCAATCTGCTGCCGAGCTGGTCACAATTCTGGAATCAATCAAGATTGTCCCGATTAAGGTTGAACCTCCGCCGCGTTCTCGACCTAAGTGGTTTGCGGCTGGAATCCTGTGCCTCGCCGGAATACTAGTTGCGGGCGTCGCCGTGGGGCTCAACGTGGGGAAAATCCGCGACCGCATCGTTAATCGCCGGGCCTACGGCAGAGTGCCTTTGTCGCCGCCGGCGTCCCCTATACCGGCTCGGCGCTCTGTCGCGGTGCTGGGTTTCAAGAACGTCTCCGGGCGAACCGATTCGGCATGGCTATCCCCGGCGCTATCGGAAATGCTAACAACTGAATTAGGGGCTGGGGGGCAGATTCGCACCATCGCGGAAGAAAATGTCGTCCGAGCAAAAATGGATCTTTCTGTGAGCGATGTCGATAGCCTGGCCAAAGACACTCTGGCGCAAGTTCGCAACAATCTGGGCACAGACTACGTCCTGCTGGGTTCTTTCGTGGACCTGGGCAAAGAAGAAGGCGGACAAGTTCGCGTGGATCTGCGCCTGCAAGACGCGCGTACCGGCGAGACTATGGGCGTGGTTTCAGAAACGGGCACGGAAGGCGAATTATTCGGGCTCGTATCCCGCGCCGGCCACGACCTGCGCAGCGAACTCGGCATCGGCAGCATTTCCCAGGCTGAAGCCGGCGGGGTCCGCGCCGCCCTTGCAGTCAATTCGGACGCGGCTCGCTTTTATGCCGAAGGCCTTGCCAGACTCCGGGTTTTTGACGCGCTGGCTGCTCGCGATCTCCTGACAAAAGCTGTCGGCGCGGATCCTAACTATGCCCTGGCTCACTCTGCCCTGTCGGCCGCGTGGGCGGGGCTGGGATATGACGCGAGGGCCGCGGAGCAGGCCAAGATGGCATTCGACTTATCCGGAAATCTCCCGCGAGAGGATCAACTTTCGATCGAAGGGCGTTATTACGAGGCAATTCGGAGCTGGCCGAAAGCGATTGACGTCTATCGCCGGCTATCTCAGTTCGCTCCCGACAATCTTGATTACGGATTGCGTCTCGCCGAAGCGCAAACCTCCGGCAGCTTGACCAAGGATGCTTTGACCACTCTTGCAGGGCTCCGCAATTTGCCAGCCCCTACATCCGAAGATCCTCGTATTGATATTGACGAAGCGGTTGCGGCTCGTGGCCAGTCCGATTTCAAGCGCGAGCTTGCGGCAACGCTTCGCGCGACAGAGAAGAGTGAGAAGCTCGGCGCACGCCTTCTTCTCGGGCGCGCCCAGATGGCGCAAGCCCGCGCTTATTACGACGTCGGCGATTTTCAAAAGTTTCAAAGCTCCGCCGAAACCGCGCGCCGGATTTTTGCCGAAGCCGGCAACCGCGGCGCCGAAGCGATGGCTCTACACAATCTGGCTGCTGGTCTGTATGACCACGGCGACCGCGCCGGCGCGCTGAAGACCGACGAGCAGGCACTCGATACCTGCCGCAAAATCGGTAATCAGCGTTGTATCGCCGACGTGCTAAACAACATGGGCCTTCACTTCAAAGATCAATCGGATTTCACGGGCGCCCGGCAAGCTTACGAACAGTCCATTGCCATCCGCCGCGAGATTGGAGACCGGAGCGGGGAAGCTCTCAGTCTGAGCAACGTTGCCGTTCTGCTCGACCAGCAGGGCAAACTGGCCGCGGCAAAGAAAGTCTATGAACAGTCTTTGGCCATCACTCGCGAAACCGGCGAGAAACGTGGGATCGCTCGCGTGCTCACCAACCTGGCGATCATATATCAGGAACAGGGCCAACTCATCGAAGCCCGCAAACTCCATGAACAATCCATTGCGCTGCGCCGCGAGATCGGTGACAAATATGGCACGGCCGTCGGTCTTAATAATCTGGCCACGGTGTTACTCGACCTCGGGGATCTTACGGCCATGCAGAAAGCCCTCGACGAACAGATTCCAGTCTTTCAGCAGGCCGGCGTTCCCCGCGGCCTGGCGTATAGCCTCTCAGTTCAGGGCCAACTTTTCCAGGCACAGGGAGACCTTAGCCAGGCACGCAAGGCCTACGAACAAGCGCTGGCCATTCGGAGCAAAAGCGGCGATAAACTCACGGTCGCTGACAGCACCCTTGCTCTAGCCATGATTTCAATTTTAGAGGGCCACCCCGCCGATGCCGAACAGCCGGCCCGGCAGGTTCTGCAGCAGGCGCAAGCGGAGAAAGAGGGCGGACAAGAAGTTACTGCCCGAAACATCCTCGCGCTTTCTTTGCTAGGTCAAGGAAAGGCGGTGCAGGCCGAAAAAGAGATTCGCGTCGCGGAGGGAATCGCGGCCACCACGGAGAGCCGGCTGTTGGCGATCGACATCCGGATCGCCTCCGCCCGAGTTTATGCGGTCGCTGGCAAGGGGGCAAAAGCTCTACAAATGTTGAATGGCGCACTCGCTGAAGCTACCAAACTAGGTTGTGGCCGTTGCCAGTTCGACACGCGTTTGGCCCTGGGCGAGATCGAGATGAAACAGGAAAACAAAAAGGCCGCCCGGGTACACCTAACCGCCCTCGAAAAGGACGCTAGCTCGAAGGGCTTCCTGCTGATCGCCCACCAGGCACACGACGCAGCCATGCCTTAGGGAAGGTGCTCGGCAACCGAAGCGGCTACCCTCTAGAACGAACGATCCAAGAGATCGAACTTCGTTTCTGGAGAGACCAGTCCCAAGGCGTCCTTATAATCAGGGGTCAGTTGGTAGATTCTACGAGCTGTTTTTTCCACAATGCCAGATAAATGCTCGGCAGGTGTCGGCTCACCCTAATTGTGAGTTTTTGTTCATCTAAAATTCACATCCGCTTCAACTTTCCATAACTATGTGCGTGTAGAGTTCTTAGTTCAAAGTCCCCCCTGAGGCGCGCCTAATGCTGCGCCCCTTGCGCGGGGAATGTAGCACTGCACCTCCACCGGCGACGTTGTACCGCCTCAACCTTGAAACCCCTGACTAGGATTGAGATTCTCGAAAGGAAGCTGGTGATGAGATCCCCGGCAAAAGTCTGCAAAGGGCCGCTCAGTCTCCCGCTTCTGATGACTTTATTGTCTTCGTGATAGTGACCGAACTGACCCAGGTTCGGACAGCGGAAAACTTAGTGTCGCTGTACCGTAGAACTCAAATGAACGGGTTCAACCAGCTCATGAACGTTGTTTTCTCCCCGAACGGCCGTCGCGCCTTGCGTGTTCAACCGGACCAGTTTTCTTCGAGGGCTATTACGATCGTTGATAGTAGTCAGTTATGCCTCTTGAGTTCTCTTGCAGTTCTTGCCAGACTCAAAGGGCTGCAAATACGAGAGGTCCGTTTGATGAAAATCAACCTGAAAGCGACGTTCCACCTTTTCAACTCTAGGTCTGTCTGGCTCACAACGCGCCGAGTCCTGATCTCGGGCTTGGCTTTAACCAGCATGTTTCAGTTACAGGCTCAGAATGTTGTCTTGAGCGGCTCCATCGGCGGTCGCGTTACCGACCAGGTGGGAGCAGTAGTGCCGGCGGCGTCGGTAGTGGTAAGAAGTCTTGCGACCGGACTCGAACAGACCACGGCCACAAATTACGATGGGCTTTACCAGTTCCTGGCTCTCGCCCCCGGAACCTATTCGGTTACGGCGACCGGAAAGGGCTTTCACCAGATCGAGGCCCTGGTGCGCGTGTTGGTGGGAAACACAACAGTGCAGGATCTCAGGCTACGAGTGGGAGCCGGCGGGGAGACTGTAAAGATCACCGGAACGATGCCCCTCTTGCGTCCCTCGGAATCTTCCGCCAGCACGGTGCTGGACCGGTCTTTCATTGACGAACTACCCCTTAACGGCCGCCGCTACACGGATTTCATGATAATTACACCCAATACCAGCTATGACGGCGACACTGGCCTGGTAAGCATCGCGGGCCAACAGGGTGGGGAGGATTCAGGTTACGCCAACGGAAACGGCTCCAATGCTTTTACCGTCGACGGAACTAACGCCAGCAATAACTACTTTGCCGACATTATCGGACGCTATCGTATTCCTTATTTGTATGGCGAGGACGCGATCCAGGAGTTTCAGGTATCGGTAAGTCCTTATTCTGCGGTCTACGGCGGTGGTGCGGGGTTCGTCAACGCGGTAACTCGTTCTGGGAGCAATGCCTTCCACGGAAGCGCCTTCTATTACAACCGCAACTCCGCGACCGGCGCCAACGACGAACTGGACGAACAGGCAGGGTTTCCCAAACCAGAAGATAATCTGCAGCAATTCGGCGCCGGGGTGGGTGGGCCGATCGTGCGCAACCACTTGTGGTTCTTTTTGGACTACGAGCAGCAACTGCGAAACGATCCGATTTCCGTGATTAACCAGGCGCTGGTCAACACACAGCCCGGTTTTTTGTCCTCGAACTTTGGAATTCCGGATGGTACGCCACTCCCAGCCCCGAATGGACCTTTGCCTCTGCCCGGGGCCGACACCGCGCCAGATGCCAACAATCCGGTATATCTGCAACAGGTGTCCAATGTCATCCATGCCTTGAATTCCAACCTGGGCAGCAAAGCCAGGAAGCGCAACGATCTCGTGTTTACTCCCCGGCTGGACTACCAGGCGAGTTCCCGGGATGGCGTGTTCCTGAGCTTGAATTTCAATCATTTCAACTCGCCCGGAGGTGTGATCACCGATCCGACGGTGGGCAATTATGGCCTGCAAACGCTGGCCAATGCCTACGTCCACACCTTCGAAACCAGCCTGGGATGGACCCACACTTTCTCCTCAAGACTGTTAAATGAGTTTCATGCGGGTACGTCGCAGGACAACGAAATCTCGACGCCCAGCGGTTTGTCCCCGAACACCCCGACGGTGATTCTTGATAGCCCCGCTTTTACTCTGGGAAACGCCGCTTTTTCCATCGGGAGAGTTTTTGAAAGGCAGTACTCTCTCTCCGACCGCATGGACTTCGTGATGGGCAAGCACACGCTGCAATTTGGCTTCGATTGGAGCCGCTCCTGGGATGCCGACACCGATGATGGCGGCGCCGATCCGAACGAGGCCGTCGATTTTGGCTCGCCGCTCGGACTCTACGAATTCCCCAGTCTCGAAGCCTTTGCCCTGGGACAATACATCAATTTCAGCCAGGCTACGGGGACCCCAAGATTTTCGTTTTCGGTGCCTTACTACGGGTTCTACGTCCAGGATACCTTCCGAGCCTTGCCGCGGTTAACGCTGGAGATGGGCGTCCGCGAGGATTTTCAGGTTTATCCACAGCCCAAGGAAAATCCTGCTTTCCCGCTCACCGGGCAGTACCCCAACCAATTCCAGCGTGTGGCTCCTCGCTTTGGATTTGCCTGGCAGCCGATCTCTCGCACTGTGGTTCGAGGGGGCTTCGGCTGGTTTTACACCAACATGAACGGCTTGAACTATCGGAACGCGGTGATCTCGAATGGGTTGGCCTCGCAGCAATCAGAGGTGAATGCGGCCTACAGCGGAGGCCCCCCGAACCTACAGGCTCCGACCTTCCCGAATATCCTTCCGTCGGATTCGCCTTTGTTCCAGGCGGCTCCGGATATTTCCCTGATTTCTCCGCAATTCCGGGTTCCCTACATTTTGCAGGCAAGTTTGCAGATCGAGCGCGAGATTGCGGAGAACACAACCCTGAGCATCGGCACCATGTGGAATCATGGCGTGCACATACTCTCGGGCAGCGCCTATGATTTGAATCTGATGCCCTTGACGGGCACAACCGCCTACACCGTCTGCCCTTCTGGCACGACCTCTCTGCCTTGCGCGGGGCCCACGCTCACGCTGCCGAACATGGATAATGGCCTGCTGTCCGAAGGCCGTGTCAATCCCAATCTCGGGCAGATCGACGAACTGATCAGCCCGGCGCAGAATTATTACAACTCGTTCTTTGTCCAGTTGCAGCGCCGCATGTCGCGCGGCCTTTCCCTGCAATTTTCCTACACCTTCGCGAAGAGCATCATGCTCGACGGTATGGACTTCAACAATCAGTTCGACTTCAGCAATACCCACGCCCCTTCGCTGCTCGACCAGCGCAATGGGATCAGCCTTGCCGCCGTGTACCGCCCCAGCCTGGAAAAGCTAACTACCTCCGCCAAGGGACGCGCGGTGTTGTCCGGTTGGACACTGAGCACGGTCATGGACTTTTCTTCGGGACGTCCGTATGCCGGATTGTTGAGTCCGGCGTGTACAACGGCCAGCAACTCTGGAAGCCTGGCGAATTTAAGCTGCGCGTCTTTCGGCAACGACAACTTGAACGACTCCGCTTTCAATCAGGACACAGCCAATACCGCGGGCGGCATCAATGGTGCAGGGCCAACCCCGGGGATCGGCCTGAATTCTTTTTATGGTCCCTGGCTGGAAAGGATCGACCTTGGCTTGGGGCGCAGTGTCGAAATCCGCGAAGGCAAGGAACTGCAGTTTCAGGCGCAAGCTTTCAATTTGTTCAATCATCCCAACTATTACGTTCAGAACGGTGATGGGATCAACCAATTGCAATACAACCCTTATGGCAGCACTTGCGGGGACGGCATGTCGCCCACGCAGCAGTGCTTTCTCGTACCAAACTCAGGTCCCGGAAACTTTGGCGCTCTCCAGGAAATCAGTCCCAATGGCCTTCCCAGGATATTGCAGTTTTCAGTGAGGTTTTCTTTCTAGGTGGGTTCGTCGTGAGAATTCTGGTTATCGAAGATGAAGCCAAGACCGCCAAGTTCCTGCAGAGGGGACTAGGGGAGGCAGGTTTCGTCGTCGATGTCGCGGGAGATGGCTTAGATGGGCTGCACCTCGCGCAGGAATTGGAATTCGATCTCGTCATTCTCGACGTGATGCTCCCCGGGCTGGATGGCTGGCAGGTTCTCACTGGCTTGCGCGAGGCAGGCCGGCGCGCGTTAGTTCTTTTTCTGACTGCTCGCGATGCCGTACACGAGCGGGTGCGGGGCTTTGAACTCGGGGCCGACGATTATCTGGTAAAGCCGTTTGCCTTTTCGGAGTTGCTGGCGCGGGTCCGCTCGTTGCTGCGCCGTGGGCCTCCGCGTTCGCAAGAGACGCTTCGCCTGGGGGACCTGGAAATCGACTTACAACGCCACCGAGCCACGCGCGCCGGTCAGCGGCTGGATCTGACCTCGAAAGAGTTCCTTCTGCTATCCCTGCTGGCGCGACGATCGGGCGAGGTGCTCTCGCGTACTCTGATCGCGGAAGCCGTCTGGGACATGAACTTCGATAGCGACACGAATGTCGTGGACGTCAACGTGCGAAGGCTGCGCAGCAAGGTCGACGATCCTTTCCCGCTCAAATTGATCCACACCGTTCGGGGCGCTGGCTATGTCCTGGAATCCGACTAGCAGCGTCGCGCCCGGTTCACGCCTGTGGGGTACTCTTGCTTTCCGGTTAACGGCCGGATACGCCCTGGCGGGTTTGTCTCTGGTGTTTTTCGCGACCGCCAGTCTTTATTTGGTGCTGGTGAGTGAACTGGAGAAAAGCACCGATTTGTTCCTCGCGGACAAGGTGCACGTACTCCGCACCATGCTGCGCGAGAGGCCCGACGACTGGGACGCGCTGCGGGAAGAAGTCGAACTGGAATCGGCGGCGCGGCGCTACGAACAATTCTATATTCGCCTGCTCGACGAACGAAGCACTCCACGGTTGATGACGCCAGGCATGGCGGATCACTTGGACCTGGAGCTATTAACCAGTCAGACCCAAAGCCGGCCTGAGCGCACGATTCGGATGAAGGGCAGGAACGGCCAGGCTTTTCGCGTGACCAGCGCGTCGGTATTGGTAGGTTCCCCTGCGACTCAGATTGACACCATTCAGATTGCGGTGGATGTCTCTCAAAAAGAGGGCTTGTTGGCACGCTATCGGTTTTGGTTCTGGGCCATTCTTTTGGCGACCCTCGCCATTTTTCCCCTGGTGGGCTACCGGGTGGCGCGGCACGGCATTCGTCCAGTGGAGGAAATGGCGACCACCGCGCGCCACATCAGTTCGAAGAATCTGCGAGAGCGCATTCTTCCGGAGGGATACCCGTTCGAGCTGGCATCCCTGGCCCGCACCTTCAACCAAATGCTGGACCGCCTCGAAGAGTCCTTTGAGCGCATTTCAAGATTCTCGGCGGACATTGCCCACGACCTGCGCACGCCGGTGAATAACATACGCGGGGAAACGGAAGTTGCCCTGGCGCGCGCGCGCAGCGCTGACGAATATCGCGATGTGATCGAGTCCTGCCTGGAAGAAGCCGTGCGACTTTCAGATCTCATCGGTGACCTTTTATTCCTGGCGCGTGCCGAGAGTCCATTAACCGATCTGCGCCGCGAGCGTGTGGATGTAGGCGAATTGCTGGGCGGCGTGCGGGAGTACTACGAAGCGTCGGCGGCGGACTGTGGAATCTCACTGACCACGACCGTCGCCGGCGAACCGATCATCGCCGAGTTAGACCGCACCCTCTTGCAGCGGGCGGTAGGCAACCTCGTGTCGAACGCCCTGGCACACACGCCATCCGGCGGAGCCGTCGTGCTGGGGACGAACATTGACTATTGCAGGACGAATCTTTCGAGAAGTAGTTCTTCGAACATCGATTCTTCGAACATTGATTCTTTGAACCAGGATTTTACGAACACGGATTTTGCGAACACAGATTCTGCTAACAAGAATGGTTCCACGATTCGCATTGAAGTCTCCGACACCGGTGCCGGCATTCCAGCCGAAGCCCTGCCGAGGGTCTTCGATCGCTTCTTCCGGGTCGACTCGTCGCGTTCGCAGGCTTCGGGCGGCACTGGCTTGGGGTTGGCGATCGTGCAGAGTATCGCGCAGCTTCACGGCGGCAATGTTGAGATCTCGAGCCGGCCGGGCCACGGCACCCGGGTCACACTTCACATGCCGATGTGCTCCTCGAACCTCACATGACAAAAATGTAATCTCCACGTCATGCTGGCGTCAGCCCTGCGCCGCGAAGATGGAATCCCCTGTGTAGAACCAGGACAAGGAGCAGCATGATGTCGCGAAGATCTAGCGATAATGAGTCTTGCATGAGGCGTCTGCCTCTGTTCGTCGGCCTGCTGGCAGCGGCTCTAAGCGTTTCGGCGCTGGCGCAGTCCGTAGAATTCCCGACCTACCAGCCAGGCGAAAACCAGAACGCGTTGACAGGCCCGACCTACTCGGCGCCCTTGCCGGACCCATGGGTCCTCGGCAGTGGCCAGATCATTACCCCTGCCGGCACCCAAGTCTACCTCGGCATTACGACCCGGGCCAAGGCCATCGCGCTTAGTCCTTCGGGCAACGGAACCGCCGCCGTCCTTCAGATGGGCGCTCCACAGTCCGTCTCGATTTTCTGCGTCGCCGCCGCGGGTTGCGACAGCGGGGCCTACACCCAGGGCGAGGTCATGCAGAACTATTCAACGACGCTCGGCAACCACAGCGGCAGCTCGATGGGCATCACTTATACGCCGAACGGCGCGTACCTGCTCTTTAGCGAAGACGGCGGCTACGGGCCCGCCTACGTTGGCATCGCCAGTGTCAATCCGTCTACAGGTCTACTCTCGAACTACACCCAGGTCAGCGTTCCGCTGGACGTCGCCGGACCCAACAGCGTTCTGACCAACGTTACCTGCTATCCGTACAATGCGGCGAACAACCCAC
>Ga0074045_10002756_pt1 | contig 16145 bp, 17 predicted proteins | sample BogForMeECP23OM2_FD_94442 | JGI IMG/M metagenome (GOLD analysis project Ga0074045, IMG submission 94442) | Bog forest soil microbial communities from Calvert Island, British Columbia, Canada - Bog Forest MetaG ECP23OM2 | ecosystem: Environmental > Terrestrial > Soil > Wetlands ...
GCCCTTCTTCTTCAGGGCGGAGATGGGGACGATCTCCTTGAAATCATGCAGAGCCTGGAACTGCGCGATCAGCGGGAGCAGCTTGCTCTTGTCGGCGAGGAGATCAATTTTGTTGAGCAGCAGGAAGACAGGAGTGCCGGCCTTTCTTGCCAAGTCGAGGACGAAATCGTCGTCGCGATCCCACTTTTTCTTGGCGTCGACAATCATCAGAATCAGTTCGCAGCCTTCCAGCGCCTCGCGCACCTCGGACATCATTTTGCGTCCGAGCGACGAACCGGACTGGTGAACTCCCGGCGTGTCGATGAGCACGACTTGCCCGGCCTCGCGGCCTTTCTGCTTGGGGACGTTGATGATTCCGAGAATGCGGTTGCGCGTGGTTTGAGGCTTGGGCGAAATAATGGCCAGCTTCTCGCCGACCAGCGCGTTCAGCAATGTGCTTTTGCCCGCGTTAGGGCGGCCGAGAATGCAGACGAATCCGGAGTGAAAGGACATGAGGATAGGCTACTAGCTTCTGGCTGCCGGCGGCCAGCCGACATCTCAACCCCGAATGACATGAATCCGGACGCCAATTCTAAGGTGTTTCCAGGATCTATCCGTTGTATAGACCGGAGCATGGAGCGTAGTTCCAAGCGCCAGACAGGCACGGTCCCCCAAGGACAGACCGAGCAGGCGAGTTTGAGTCACGAGATTGCCTGCAATTCTCGCTTGCTCGGCGGTGAACGGAACGGGCTCATGGACCGCGCTGAGCGCATCCTCCCAGGCTTCCCCGGGATCGCCGCCGCGGCTCACCAGTTTGGTATGGACTTCGGCCAGATTAACCGTGCTCCCGGCAGCGTAGCTCAGCATCTCAGGAGTCAGTTTCTCCGAACCTGGCTCATGATTGAGGACAGCAAGCATAGCCGACGCGTCCAGTACGATCTTATTCATACGATCCTACTCACGTTTTGCGGCCTCGCGGCGTTCCGCGATAAGCTCGTCCGCCAGAGACACGCCCGGTTTCACATACTGCCGAATGCGCCGTTGGGCGCGCTCAATTCTGCGTTTCATCGTCGTGATCCGGAGTTCGTCGTCTTCCATCCGCAAAATCACTTCGTCTCCGGCCTTGATCCCCAGCGCCTTGCGATAGGAGGCGGGTATCACCACACGGCCGTTTTCGTTGACCCGCGTCCGGGTTTCAGCATCCATTGTCACACTCTCAACCAGATGACACTATTATACCATAATGTCAGCTTCTCATATTACTGACACATTACGTACAGAGTGACAATGAGTTTCGAGCCTCATTCGCAAAGTACGCGAATGGGTGGGGCACCCGCTCGGCGAATGAGAATCCTCAACTCTGCCCGCGACGGCGCGCGGTGATAAGATTTGGGGCATGTCCGCACTTCGTGAACAGGCGCTCGGAATTATTAATGTCTGTAAAACCGCACAACAACGGTTCGTTGATCAGCAAACCATCGCGATCGCCCAAGCTATCGTCGCCGAGGCCAAGGTGGCATTACCGGACGACAAGGTGATCGCGGCTGCCGATTTGGAGCCGCCTGTTACCTTCTGGACTTCGGTTCAGGCCGCTATGGAGATAGTTGCGAACAGCCTGCCGCCGGAGGAAGTGGCAGCGGTGGATTAAAAGACCGTCTTCTTAGATCAACTTCATCTGCTTGGGCGCGGTTGTGATCCGCACACGCTCTACACGGCGATCGGTGGAATCCAGGACTTCGAACTTCAGGCCTTCGTCTTCGATGACTTCGCCTTTCCTGGGAATGCGTCCGGCAAGTTCGCTGACCAGGCCGGCTATGGTGGAGGACTCGCGGCCTTCGGGGCGCATGCCGAAGAGTTCATCGAGGCGGTCCACGTCCATGTTGCCGGGGACTATGTAGGAGTGATCGTTTTCCTGGACGACCTGCGCTTTCTCGTGTTCATCGCCAATTTCTCCCACAATTTCTTCTACCAGGTCTTCGATGGTTACCAGGCCGGCTACGCCTCCGTATTCATCTACTACTATCGCCATGCGGACGTTACTGCGCTGCATCTCGCGCAGCAGGTCACTTACTAACTTGCTTTCCGGGACAAAGTAAACGTCTTTTCGCATCAGGCTGGCGACGGTGCGGGTGTGGGCCTCGGCGTCGGGGATTTGCAGGACGTCCTGGGTGTGGAGAATGCCTTTGATGTGGTGAATCGAACCTTCGTAGACGGGGATGCGCGAAAAATGCTTGCCCCGGAGCAACTCGACCACGTGCTCGACGGTGCAGTCGGCAGGGACGGCGACCATCTCCGGCCTGGGTTTCATGGCTTCGCGAACCGTCTTGCCGCTGAACTCGACTACCGACTGGATCAGTTCGCGATCGCCTTCCTGAATGATGCCTTCTTCCTGTCCCGCTTCAATGAAAGAGTCGACGGCTTCGGAAGAAGTTTCGGGTTGCGCGTCGGGGTGCTCGCGGGTGAGCGCGGCAACAGATTGGCAGAAGCCCAGCACCAGCGTTACCGGCAGGACCAGGTAGATGAGCACGCTCAAGGGGAGCGTCCAGTGCTGGAGCCAGCGTCCCTGGGTTCTGGAAAAAAAGACGAAGGGCAGCAGGCGGTTAAAAAGGATGATGATCAGCACCAGGCTTAGAGTGGCTTCGAGGACTTCGGAGATGCTCCAGGCGCGGTCGCGGAAGACGGTGAAGCCGACAATCATGGCGATGGCGGCCGTGACCAGTTGCGAGAGAATGGCCATGGAGAGGGCGGCTCTCTCGCGCGTGACTCCGAGGCGCGGCTCTACGAGTTGCTCGAAGGCGTCGATGTTGTCCTGGAAATCGCGGGAGAGGAATTTGCCCAGCTCCTGGTAGAGACGGTCTACGTAGGAGACCAGGGTTAGCAGGCCAAAGAGAAGCACGAGAGCTATGCCGACGCCGGTCATGGTTATGGTTATTGGCCAGATTCCTGGCTAGCGCTTCCTCCCGCTTCGCTCGATGAGTCCGAGCGGAAGGTGGAGTTTTGCGCGCAACTGTTTTTCGCGCCTGGCCATCTTTCCATTGTCGCACTCGTGATCATAGCCGCGCAGATGCAGGATGCCGTGCAACACCAGGATTTTAACTTCCTCGGGAGGCGAATGTCCCAGGGCCCAGGCGTTTTGAGTTGCGATCTCGGCGGAGATGGCGATTTCTCCGGCGAAGTGTTTTTGCGTGCCGGGTGCAGGAGAAAACGAGAGCACGTCGGTCGGCTTGTCTTTTCCGCGGAAGCGGCGGTTCAGGGACTTCATCTCGGCGCTGGAGGTTACGAGCACGTTGACGACGCCTTTCAATCCTGCGGCGCGGCGGGCGCGGGCCACAAAGCGGTTGAGCGCTAATTCCGTCAGATCCGCGACACGCTTTTGAAAGATGACCAAAATCCACCTTGTTTTCATCCCTACCAAGTTGTCATCCTGAGCGAAGCGAAGGACCTGCTGTCTCGAGGCGCAAGAGACAGCAGGTCCTTCCCCTTCGACTACGCTCAGGGTCAGGATGACAATTCAAACTCTTGCACGATGACAAACCAGATTTCTGTCGCGCTAATTGCGCAGGTGCGGCTCTTCGGGCGGCGTCTGCGGCGCCACCGGCTTTGGTTCCAGCAGGGATAACTGTTGCTCCGCCAACCTGGTTTTGTGCTCGTCGTAGGCGCGGATGATTCTCTGCACCAGGTGATGACGGACGACGTCGCTTTCGTCGAAGTTCACGAAGGCCAAGCCGTTCACGCCCTTCAGAATTTCGGCCGCTTCAATCAAACCGCTACGGCGTGCAGTGGGCAAGTCAATCTGCGTCACGTCGCCGGTGATCACCGCCTTGGAACCGAATCCCAGGCGGGTGACGAACATCTTCATCTGCTCGGAGGTGGTGTTCTGCGCCTCGTCCAGAATGACGAAGGAATCGTTCAGGGTGCGTCCGCGCATGAAAGCGATAGGAGCAATCTCGATGATATTTTTTTCGAGATAACGCTCGACGCGCTCCGGGTCGAGCATGTCAAAGAGCGCGTCGTACAAGGGACGCAGATAAGGATCGATTTTCTCCTGCAAGGTGCCGGGGAGAAAGCCCAGGCGTTCTCCGGCCTCGACCGCCGGGCGCGCCAGGATGATGCGGTTGACCTGCTTGTTCAGCAGCGCCGAGATCGCCATGGCGACGGCGAGGTAGGTCTTGCCGGTACCGGCGGGGCCTACGGCAAACACCATATCGTGCTGCTCGATGGCTTCGAGGTAGCGGCGCTGGTTGGGGCTCTTGGGCTGAACCGTGCGGCGGCCAAAAGACCGCTGGCGTCCGGCTTCGGCGAGGCCGCGGAGGGTGGCGTTCGGGTCGCTGACCACCACGCGCAACATGCTGCTGAGGTCACCGTTGACGAACTGGTGGCCCGACTTCCGCAGATGCTCGTAATCGGCGAATAGCTGTTCGGCGCGGGCCACGTCGCGGGGAGCGCCTTCCAGTTCAATGCGGTCGGAGCGCAAATCGATATTGATGTTCAGGCCGTCTTCGAGCACGTGGAGATTTTCATCGCGGGTGCCGAACAGGGTCTCGATGTCAGGGGTGAGTGCAATACTTTTTTTCATTCAGGATACGACGCCGCCTCCAGCGGCCGGACTTGGGCTCACTGTTGGTTTGTTGTCAGTGCGCGCCGTGAGCGGTTCAGGCGAACCCGTGCCAGCGTTTTTTGCACGCGAGTAGCTGGATGTAGAAGTAGACTCAACCGGATTGCGCACCCCAGCGACGGGGCGGTTACCAACCATTTGAGATCAGCGTAGCGCGGGCGGACGGGGGAGTCAATGGGGATCGCCGTCGAACGGAATGAAGCAGGCAGAGTCGATGATCTGATCGAAGATGGCGGCCTCTCTTGGTGCCGCGTCTTTATAGATTGCTCCTCCTGTCCCCACGAAGGCGATGTGTCGCCAACGATTGCCATTAGCAAAGTGCCCAGAACTATCTTGCCCAGCTATCCCTAGACTGACCAGGGCTACATCTCTCTGCTCAAAGTCCGACGACTCGATGAATTGTTCGTCATTTGGCTCTAGGGAGATTGCGTATGGTCCGAACCAAAGTTCCAAAAAGGACGAACTGCCCCTCGGTTTGATTAAATAGCGTACATAATCCACGTCCCACTTTCCGCCAAGGATCTTCACGCCACGCTCCGGAACAGCGAACGCAACCCGATTGCCAATTTGTCTATACCCCTTCATGGGGTTCATACACTTGGGGACGTTCAGATTGTTGCTGACCTTAAGAACGACATGCATCTGGGAGATTCCCTGTTTGACCACGAGGGTTTGGGATGCAAACCCTTCCTTCCAGATGTGAATGACTTGACCGGCCCGATCCAAGTGGAATTCCCCCACTGGATTTGTTTCCGCGCTGTCTCTCTTTACCGGGCAGCACTTCCCGGGACTGCCGTAGACGTGAGCCGCCGCGAGAGCCTTATCGTTTGCATCGGTTACCTTCCCGTTGAGTGCGGACTCTTGACCGCTTGCCATAGGCGCTTGCAGGAGCGCGATGGCGATCAGGAATAGCCAATCGCGAAAGCGGTCTGTCATACACCTTTCCCTTTTGTCTCTGGAACACTGGCCCAGACCGCCCGATCCTTTGCCCAGGCTCGCAGTTCGGCAATTTCCTCGGCGCGGGTGATTGACAGCGGCACGGTGGACGAGAGCGCGGTGAGCAGGTCTTCGGTACTAAGTTCCAGCTTGCGGGCGAAGGCGGCGTAGAGGGCGGTTTGCACGGCCGATTCGATTTCCGCTCCGGAAAAGCCTTTGGCTGCGTCTGCAACCCGGTCCAGGTCGTAGTCGGCGGGATTGCGTTTTCGCTTGGTCAGCTGGATGGAAAATACCTGCTTTCGCTCGGCTGCACTGGGAAGGTCTACGAAGAAGAGTTCATCGAAGCGGCCTTTGCGGATTAACTCAGGCGGCAGGACGGTTACGTTGTTGCAGGTGGCGGCTACGAAGACGGCGGGCTTGCGCTCCTGCATCCAGGATAGGAACGACGCCAGCAAGCGCGACGAAACTCCTGCGTCGGCGGAGGCGGAATCGGGGCCGCTTCCCGCGAAAACTTTTTCCAGTTCGTCGATCCATAGAACGCAAGGGGCCAGGCCTTCGGCTACCCGGAAGACTTTCTGGATGTGCTTCTCGGTTTCGCCTATGAATTTGTCGTAAACGGCGGCGGTGTCAAACTTGACCAGCGGCAGCTTCCATTCTCCGGCTACGGCTCGGGCGCAGAGACTCTTGCCGCAGCCTTGCACGCCCAGAATGATTACGCCTTTGGGCGGATCGAGGCCGAACTGGCGAGCGCCGTCGTCCCAGGAGCCTCGGCGCTGCTCTAGCCAGCGCTTCATGTTCTCCAGGCCGCCTACGCTCGACATGGTGTCGGTGGAGTCCACGAACTCCAGCATTTCGGAGCGCTTCAGCAAAGCTTTCTTGGCGTCGAGCACATCCGTGACGCAGTCGGGCGAGAGCGCGAGGCGGCCAACCACGGTCTGCGAGATTGCGCGTTCGGCAGCTTCTTCGGTCAGACCGCGAAGATTCGCGGCCATCGCGTCCACGCCGTTGGCGTCCAGTTGGAGCTTCAGGGTGTGGGTACCGGCCATTCTGGTGTAGGTTTCGCGGATGATTTCGCGAAGGCGGTCCTTGTCGGGCAGCGGGAGATCGAGGAATTCGACCAGGCTCGCCAGTTCGGGAGGCATCTCGAGGGCGGGGGCGGTTAGCACCAGAGTTCTCCGGTTGGCGGAAAATTTCTGGCCTACGTCGCGCAGGCGGCGCACTACGACCGGATTCTCCATGTGGCGATGGAAATCTTTCAGCACGAAGACGGCCTCGATGGTCATGGACTCGAGGTTCGCCAGTGCCTGCACGGGGTCGGTGGTGTTGTACACGGCAGTTTTCGCGCCCGCGCTGGCATCGGACCCAGAGAACGTGTGGAGGCGGGTCTCCGACCCTCCCTGACCAGGTCCGGGACCCGGCCCCGCACCGCTACCCGAACGGACCAGGCCGTCGGCGATGGTCCACTCAAAGAGTGCCATGCTCAGATCGGAACAGGCGGCGCGCACCAGGGATAGCGCGTGGACTTCCTCGACCGTCTCCATGACGATGATGGGGGTGGAGGAGTTGATGAGAACCTTCAGGCGGTCGATTGGACTCTGGGGCGCATTCATATCTATTTGACCGGGCGCGACTTGCTCCCGTAGAATACTAGCTTCGGCTCCCACCGGAACATCTTCCTGGTGTAATCCAGGACAAACAAAGGTAATCAAGCCACATGGCGAATCATTTTTCGGCGATGAAACGCGCCCGTCAGACAGAGAAGCGAACCGTCCGCAACCGGGCCAACTCGTCGCAACTGCGCACCGCTCTGCGGAGCCTGCGCGAGAGCTTGGAAAAGGGCGATAAGGCCGCTGCCGGACAGACCTACCGGGAGACGGTATCGGCGCTCGATAAGGCAATCCAGAAGGGCGTTTTGCACGAGAACACCGCTTCGCGGTACAAATCGCGGCTATCGGCGCGGTTGAATGCGCTGAAATAGGCGGACTGTCTTGGTCCGAAGAGTCTGATTTTCGGTCGCCCTGCGGGGGTTAGAGGTGCCGGGAAGGTTAACCTTTTGGCGGTTAATTCCGGCCCAAATTGTTCTTGACCTTCCCTTGCGGTTTGTTATACTTAGCTGTTCTCAGGACATCAAAGCAGTTTCTGCCGGTCCTTTGGAACCTCTGCCCGCGTTGTGGCTACTCCTTAAAGAATAAGCAACTTTTGGGTTGGGCGGGGCATCTATTTTGGGTAATTCTGGCAAATCCCTTTGCACTTGGCCCATTGCAGTTTAGCTAGCGCGAGACGACCATCACCCGGTGGGCGGAACGATGGGATTCGTGGCTTGAATTATCCCCGTTGTAAGGAGAATTAGTAAAAATGCGCTCCGATCGTGTATTTGACGCTCTACATACTTTGCGGAACCGGTACATGCTCTGTCAGCTTGCCTCAAAGGCAACCCGGCGGTTCCATAAACCGAACACCCGCATTCAGGAAACCATGAATCAGGTGTTTGACAAAATCGCTGATGCGGAACGTCACGACATCCTGAGCGAACCCGAGAACTTTGCCGAAGCACAACGGCGAGCTGCCTAAGCAGCTCCGCCGTGTGCCCGCACGGCGGCAAAGCAATTCAGTCCCGCGAGAGAAAACGCAATCCCTCCCGAAGAAAATCATCCACGTAGGTAAATATGACCATTGCAGAACTCAAAGAAAAGAACATTACCGAGCTGACCAAGATCGCCCGATCGTTGGAGCTCCCCGGCGCCAGCGGACTACGCAAACAGGACCTCATCTTCAAGATCCTGCAGGCGCAAAGTGAAAAAGAAGGACACATCTTCGCCGAAGGTGTGCTGGAGATCCTCCCTGACGGCTACGGCTTTCTGCGCTCGCCCGACTACAACTACCTGCCCGGGCCGGACGACATTTACGTGTCGCCCTCGCAGATCCGCAAGTTCGACCTGAAAACCGGTGACACCATCAGCGGCCAGGTGCGTCCGCCGCATGAGGGCGAGAAATATTTTGCGCTGGTCAAGATCGAGGCGGTCAATTTCGAGTCGCCCGACGAGGCCCGCAACAAGATTCTGTTTGACAACCTGACGCCGCTGTATCCGCAGGAGCGGTTGAAGCTGGAAACCGTGAAGGAAAACATCAGCGCGCGGGTCATGGACCTGCTCACGCCGCTCGGCAAGGGACAGCGCGGGCTGATCGTCTCGCCTCCCCGCGCCGGCAAAACCATGCTGTTGCAGAACGTGGCCAACTCGATTACTACGAACCACCCTGAAGTCGTGCTGATGGTGCTGCTGATCGACGAGCGCCCGGAAGAAGTCACCGACATGCAGCGTTCGGTCAAGGGCGAGGTCATTTCCTCGACCTTCGACGAGCCCGCCGCCCGCCACGTGCAGGTTGCAGAAATGGTAATTGAAAAGGCTAAGAGATTAGTCGAGCACAAGCGCGACGTGGTCATCCTGCTCGATTCGATTACGCGCCTGGCGCGCGCTTATAACACCATCGTTCCGCCCTCAGGCAAAGTGCTCTCGGGCGGCGTCGATTCGAATGCCTTGCAGCGTCCCAAGCGTTTCTTCGGATCGGCGCGCAACATCGAAGAAGGCGGCTCGCTCACCATCATCGCCACTGCGCTGATCGACACCGGTTCGCGCATGGACGACGTGATCTTCGAAGAATTCAAAGGCACCGGCAATTCGGAAATCATCCTGGATCGGAAGCTGGTCGATAAGCGGACATTCCCGGCGATTGATATCCAGCGCTCCGGCACACGTAAGGAAGAGCTGCTGATTCCGAAAGAGGATTTGCAGCGCATCTGGGTGCTGCGCAAAGTGCTAAACCCGCTGTCTCCGGTCGAAGCCATGGAGTTGCTGATCGAGCGATTGGCGAAGGCGGGCTCGAACAGCGAATTCCTGGCTAAGATGAGCCAGTTGTAGTCTCTACCCGATACCAACCTGCCCGAGATTCGCAAGAATCCCGGGCATTTTCGCGTCTGCTCGTGTAGAGCGGACACTCCTGTCCGCTGCCTTTGACGTTGCCTTTGACTTTTCTCATCGCCAACGCGCCGCACCGGATTGCGATGCCTGAAGCGGAGTTTCTCGACGCGTTTGCGTTCGATCCATACAGAGAAAGAACCCCTACGGTGTCAGCTGTCCGGCAGGCCACTTCTCGAAAAGCGCGAGAAGTGGCGCCCTTTTACTCTCTGCCATTACTAGCAACCCGCGCTATACTCCCGTCGTAGATGTTGGCCACCCGCCGAGTTTCTGGCTAAGATGTGCCAGTTGTAGCTGGTGTAGGGGCGGACGCCTTCGTCCGCCTAGCCCAGAAAACGCGCTACCCGCCTGGGCAGTTGAATAATCGGCGCTTGACAATCTGTATACTATAAATATACACTACACACAATGATCAAGAGCTTCCGGCACAAGGGTGTCGAGCGGTTCTTCCACACAGGATCGAAGGCGAAAATTCAGCCGCATCATGCGGACAGATTGAGACTGCAACTGGCCGCGCTGGACAACGCCAAATCCCCGAAGGACATGAACGCTCCCGGCTGGAGGCTGCATCCCTTGCGCGGCGATCTCGAAGACCACTGGTCGGTGGATGTCAGCGGCAACTGGCGGCTGACGTTCAGCTTCGAAGGGGAAGATGCCGTGCTGGTGGACTATCACGATTACCACTGAGAGGCTTTTATGCGCATGCACAATCCGCCGCATCCCGGAAGAGTTCTACGAGAGTATTTGGGAACGAGGTCGGTTACAGACACCGCCAAGCACCTTGGAGTAACTCGGGTCGCCCTGTCCCGCATCCTAAACGGCAGCGCGGGAATTTCGGCCGACATGGCGCTGAAGCTGGCCGATGCCCTCGGCACCAGCCCCGAACTTTGGACCGGCATGCAGACACAGTACGACCTGTGGCAGGCATCCCAGCGCCGCCGCAAAAAGGTGAGGCCGTTCTTCGTGGGAGCAGGGCGGCATGACAACGCAGTGGAATCCCACTCATCGCAAAGCACGAGATGAGTAGGGCGGCTAAAACTGCCACCCTCCCTAGACCCTACGGTGCGTTTGTCTCCGGACTGGTCTTCGGCACGCGCTTAGGCTTCCCAATGGGCGAGTTTGACCGCGCTTCCACAGCACGATAGTATCGCTCCATGGCCAAGGCTCGATACCACTACAACATCATGCTCCGGCCTGAACTTGGGGGTGGCTACACCGCGCTGGTTCCGGCGCTGCCGGGCTGCGTTACTTACGGGCGTACCGTGGACGAAGCGCGAGAAATGGCCAAGGACGCTATCTCGGGCTACATCGCTAGCCTGCGCAAGCACAAGGACCCTATTCCCACCGACGACAAGACCCTGGTAGCCTCTCTCGACTTGGAGCATGCCGAAGCTTCCCGCCGTTAAGCCGCGTCAGATCAGCCGGTTTCTGGAGCGGAACGGCTTCATTTTGGACCACACCTCTTAGCTCAGTCGGGGCAGCCACTTCATTTTTTATAACCCTGTCTCCCGTCGCCGCGCCGTGGTGCCTCAGCATAATCGCGACGTGTCGAAGGGAACTCTGATGTCGTTGCTGCGAGAGGCGGGATTCACGCGGGAAGAGTTAATCGACTTTCTGTCGGGGAAGTGACGCAGTCCGACGTAGGGATGGCGGTCGGATGTTTCTCGATCTCACATCTCTCGAGCGAGAAAGTCGTACCAGTGACTGTAGAGTGACCCTCGCCTTTTGTTCTTGGAAACCCTCATCGTTACTTTCGTATTGCAATACGCCTATTCGTCCATCTTTAGTCCGGGTGAACCGTGCTAAACCATGCGTAGCCTTCGCAAACTGCGGATGGCTTTGCAGGAGCCGGTCCATGTTGAAGTATGTTGCAGTCCTGATCTTTGGGTTGACGGCGTTCACCCGACCCGCAAATTCGCAGTTACGGGAAGTCTCCGCCAACGTGCCGCCAGTTCAAAAAATCGCCGCCGAGCGCGAGACTTTGAACAACGACTTGTCCAGCGGACCGCAGCAGCGGCTCGAACACGCCCAGATCGCGAAGCTCATCGCGGAACGGCAAGCCCAGCTACGGATTGACACCGCCAAACTGGTGGCTCTGACCGCCGAACTCAAGCAACACGTGGACCAGACCGGCGCGAATATCCTTTCCATGGACGTGATCAAGAAGGCGCAGGAAATCCAGAAGCTGGCCAAGAGCGTTCAGGACAAAATGAAGAACGCCTATTAGAGACGGCTTCCTGCGGGGATGCGACTGACCGCATCTCCGCTGCCTGAGACGCGGCAAGCCGCGTCTCTACTCTGTTGTTTCCCGGTGCGCATCCGCCCACCAGGCCCACGGCACTACCAGCCACATCGCCATCGCGCCCAGGGCGAGCTGATGAGTATTGGGAGGCGGTGGTCCAAAGGTCGCTGCCAGCCATCCTAGAAACAGAAACGCGACCAAACTCCAAAGGCCATAATTGCCAACCCGGTCGCGGGCGCGAGTCGCGCTGACATAGAGCCAGATGCCCGCCGCGAAGAACAGCACCTCCAGGGAAATCGAGGCCGGCCACGAGTTCCAAAGTCCCAGGCCATACTTCGGACCACCGGGCCAGAGCGGCAGATCCGGGCGATGGACCAGGAAATCCAGCACCCAGTGGCTGAGCACCAGGCAGCCCACCACCCATGCCCCCCGGCGATAACGCCGAATCAGGTAGTAGATCAGTCCAACGGCGAGCGACCAGCGGATGGCCATGGTGAGGCTGTGCGAGAGGGGATAGTCGTAGAAATCGAAGGGCTGGACCTTGGTGATGCCGGGCACGACTCGCACATGCTCGAGGCCCAACAACAGAAACACGGGCCAGAGCAAATCCAGAAACTGCGCGCCCACAATCAAGATGGCCAGGGACGTCCGCGGAGCGATGCGCTTGGCGGCTAGTGCTACTCCGAAATGGCCGATAAACATGCTATTAAGCTAACAAATCCGCAGGGCTTGCTGCGAGTCGAATCAAAACGCCATCCAGTTACGCTGGATGGCGTTTCGCGTTTCTTAGATTGCGCTCATCGAACCGCTGGACAGCCGAGGGCGGCTGTCCCTACGCGATCAACTTACTCCGAGCTGATTCGCATGCCGTAGAACGACCGGTACACGAAGAAGTAGGAAACAGCGAAGAACGCTATCGCCAGCACCGTCGTCAGAGCGGTAGCATGACCATTGGGCTTGAGCGTTTCCGCCAGCTCAACGGCCAACAACCCAAACAGCGTGGTGAACTTGATGACCGGGTTCATGGCCACGGAAGACGTGTCCTTGAAAGGATCTCCAACCGTATCGCCGATCACTGTGGCGTCATGCAAGGGTGTGCCTTTCTGCTTCAGCTTGGTTTCGACGATCTTCTTGGCGTTGTCCCAGGCGGCACCGGCGTTGGCCATGAAGATGGCCTGGTACAGGCCGGAGATCGCGATCGAGATCAGGTAGCCGATAAAGAAGAAGGGCTCCACGAAGGCAAAGGTCAGAGTCCCGAAGAAGACAGCCAGGAAGATGTTGAACATACCCTTCTGCGCGTACTTGGTGCAGATTTCAACCACCTTCTTACTGTCGGCAACCGATGCCTTCTCAGCGCTTTCGAGTTTGATGTTGGCCTTGATGAACTCGACCGCGCGATAGGCGCCGGTGGTCACGGCCTGGGTGGAGGCTCCGGTGAACCAGTAGATCATGGCGCCACCGGTGATCAGACCCAAAAAGAAGGGAGCGTGCAGTAGCGAGAGATTCTCCTTGTTTACGGTCAGCCCGTGAGTAAGGGCCATGATGATCGAAAAGATCATGGTGGTCGCGCCCACGACCGCGGTTCCGATCAGCACTGGCTTCGCTGTCGCTTTGAAGGTATTGCCGGCGCCGTCGTTTTCTTCCAGCAGGTCCTTGGAGCGGTCAAAATTCACGTCGACGTTGAAGTCCTTCTTGATTTCCGCCTTGACGTTGGGCACCTGTTCAATCATTGAGAGTTCGTAGACGGACTGCGCGTTGTCGGTGACCGGGCCGTAGGAATCGACCGCGATGGTCACTGGGCCCATGCCGAGGAAGCCGAAAGCAACCAACCCGAAAGCGAAGACTGCCGGAGCGAGCATTCCTGCCGCCGCCTCCAAGCCCATCGTGCTCACGTAGTAAGCGACGGCCATCAGGCCCATCATCGACAGGCCCAGGTAGTATCCGGAGAAGTTCCCGGCAACAAAACCGGAAAGGATTCCCAGGGATGCGCCGCCTTCCTTGGCCGAGGTCACCACTTCGTTGACGTGGCGCGAGTTCACCGAGGTAAAGACTTTCACCAGTTCGGGAATCAGGGCCCCCGCCAGCGTCCCGCAGGAGATGATCGAAGCCAGCTTCCACCATTGCGAGGTGTCGCCGCCAAGGTCGGGGATGATTTTATACGAAACAAAGTAGGTGGCGGCGATCGAAACAATCGAGGTGAGCCAGACCAGCGAGGTCAGGGGATGCTCGAAATCCATTTTATCGGCATTACCGTACTTCGCTTTCGCGATGGCTCCATTGACGAAATAGGCCAGCGCGCTGGAGAAGAGCATCATGATGCGCATGACGAAAATCCAGACCAGTAGTTGAACCTGAACCGTCGGGCTCTTCACGCCCAGCAAAATGAAAGTAATCAGCGCCACGCCGGTGACGCCGTAGGTTTCGAAACCATCGGCCGACGGTCCTACCGAGTCGCCGGCATTGTCGCCGGTGCAATCGGCGATGACGCCGGGGTTGCGGGCATCGTCTTCCTTGATCTTGAAGACGATCTTCATCAGATCGGAGCCGATATCGGCAATCTTGGTGAAGATGCCGCCGGCAATACGCAAGGCTGCCGCGCCCAGCGACTCGCCGATGGCGAATCCGATGAAGCAGGGGCCGGCATAGTCGCCCGGCACAAACAGCAGGATGAAGAGCATGATGAGCAGTTCGACCGAGATCAGCATCATGCCAATCGACATTCCAGCTTCCAGCGGAATCTGATACACGGGGTACGGTTTGCCGGGGAGAGAAGCGAAGGCGGTCCGCGAATTGGCGAAGGTGTTGACGCGGATTCCGAACCACGCCACGCCGTAGCTGCCCCCGATTCCGACCAGGCTGAACGCCAGGATGATCAGGACGCGCTGAGTCTCGAAATGCTGCAGCACGCCAAAGTAGAGCACGATGATGGCGGCAATGAAGGCCCACAACAGCATCAGGAACTTTCCCTGGGTGAGGAGGTAGGTCTTGCAGGTTTCATAAATCAATTCCGAGATTTCGCGCATGGAGCGGTGCACGGGCAGGTTCTTCAGGCGCATGAAGATGGCCATGCCGAAGCCGAGGCCGAATATGCAGGACAAAAGGCCAATGAGCAGGAGTTTGTGGCCGTCTATGGCGTTGTTCAGAAAGCTAACCGAAGACAGATCGGGCAGCTTGAGGGCCGCCTCGCCGCCCGCTTCGGCGGGTTGCGCCAGCGCGCAGCCGGCGGTTAGAAACAGCAGAGTGGCAAGCGTTGCGAGAGCTTTCGCAAAGTGGCGTCCCACAGATACAGAATTGGCATTCCCAGTGCGCATTAGAATCCTCCTAAGCAGGTCCGAAACGCGCTTCCACCGCCCGACATATCAGAATTAAAAGGAGTGCCGATTTGGCCGCGTCGGAAAACTTGTGCCGTTGTTATGCACCCCAGCCTCAGGCTGCACGCTAGAGCACGAAGCATTCGTTTATAGCATCTTGGCGGAAGGCGGGTCAACGGCGCGCATCACAGCAGGATGCGGCTTGCGACTGCGGCGCCATTATCCCCCCAGGAGGTTTGCGACAAACCTCGGGTTCGTATCAGGGCATCGCTTTATACCGCGGCGTGAGTCCCACCGGAATGGGGCGGTTCCGTATAATTGAGCATCTGCCATGCCAGCCTCCCTGGACTCGATTGTCGCCGCCACACGCCAGCGCCTCTCCCGGAATCGGCGAAGCTGCGACTTGCGAGCGCTGGAGCGCGCCGCCGCCGGGCACACGCCGCGCGGATTTCGAAATCAACTGCGGCGGGTGGCACGGGACGGAATCGCCGCCATCGCCGAACTGAAAAAGGCCTCTCCCTCGAGAGGCTTGATCCGCGCCGATTTCAAACCGGCCAAACTCGCTCGGGAACTGGAGCAGGCTGGCGCCGCCGCATTGTCGGTGTTAACCGACGAACAATTTTTCCAAGGCTCGCTGGACTATCTGCGTGAGGCTTCACGGAGCAGTTCTCTTCCCTGCCTGCGCAAAGATTTCATCGTCGATGAATTCCAGATTGTGGAAGCCAAGGCCAACCGCGCCGACGCCATCCTCTTGATTGTCGCCGCGCTTGAGCAGAAAGAGTTGGTAGCGCTGGCGGGGATCGCGCGGTCTCACAGCCTCGACGTTTTATGCGAAGCGCATGCCGAAGACGAATTGCACCGGGCGCTCGATGCTGGCTGCGACCTGATTGGCATCAACAGCCGGAATCTGCGCACTTTCGAAGTCGATCTCGAAACCGCATTCCGGCTGGTGGAAAAAATTCCTGCCGGGTGCGTTCGCGTCGCCGAGAGCGGCATTCAATCCGGCGCAGACTTGGCGCGTCTGCGCTCGGCCGGGTACGAGGCGTTCCTGATAGGCGAGTGGTTGATGAAAGCGGAGCACCCCGGCA
>Ga0074045_10002758_pt1 | contig 16142 bp, 11 predicted proteins | sample BogForMeECP23OM2_FD_94442 | JGI IMG/M metagenome (GOLD analysis project Ga0074045, IMG submission 94442) | Bog forest soil microbial communities from Calvert Island, British Columbia, Canada - Bog Forest MetaG ECP23OM2 | ecosystem: Environmental > Terrestrial > Soil > Wetlands ...
GGGATTGGCCAGGGCAAAGACGACCGGCCGGGCGGCCATGGCGAGCAGCATCTCCGGCTTGACACAATTGGCGACCGAGAGCCCGACAAAGACGTCGGCGCCGGCCATGGCCTCGGCCAGAGTCCGGGCGGCGGTTTCGCGAGCGAACTTCGCCTTGTACTTGTTTATGCCCTCCGTGCGGCCTGCATAGAGGACGCCCTTGGTGTCGCACATCAGGATGTTCTCGAGCTTCGCGCCGAGCCGGATGTAATGGTTCGCGCAGGAGATCGCGCTAGCGCCGGCGCCCGAGAAGACGATCTTCACCTCGCCGAACTTCTTGCCCACCAGCTCCACGGCGTTGAGCAGAGCCGCGCCCGAGATAATGGCGGTGCCGTGCTGGTCGTCGTGGAAGACCGGGATGCGCATGGTGCGCTTCAGCTCCTCCTCGATCTCGAAACACTCCGGGGCCTTGATGTCCTCGAGGTTGATGCCGCCGAAGGTCGGTTCCATGAGCTGGCAGGCGCGGATCACTTCCTTGGGATCCTCGGTGGCGAGCTCGATGTCGAAGACGTCGATATCGGCGAAGCGCTTGAACAGGACGCCTTTGCCCTCCATCACCGGCTTGCCCGCCGCGGGCCCGATGTTGCCCAAGCCGAGCACTGCGGTGCCGTTGGAGACGACAGCTACAAGGTTGCCCTTGGACGTGTAGTTATAGACCAGCGCCGGGTCGCGGTGGATCTCAAGGCACGGCACGGCGACGCCGGGCGTGTACGCCAGGCTCAGATCGCGCTGCGTGCGGCACGGTTTGGTGGGCGTGACGGAGACTTTGCCCGCGGGTTCGGAGGAATGGTATTCGAGCGCCTCCTCTTTACGAATCAACATACGATCAGGTGACCTCCGCTCCATTTCTACACCATTGCGGTGTGCGGCAGAAGCCCTGCAGTCAAAGGTCCGGTGGAGGCGCGGCGTCGGAACGCGGTGGCTCAGATGCCTTTGCGCCAGTCGTTGTCGGACTGCTTCTTGACCACAACGCGGTAAGAACCGTCCGGCTCCAGGGGCTGCTCGCAGGCCCATTGGACCGGGCGGCGGATGCCGCCTTTGCACTCGATGGACGCCGAGAAAAAGACAGGCTGGCCCTCCACTTCGCGCGGTACCAGAAAGGCTGCCTGGCGAGTCTTGCCGCCGTAGGGCTGGCCGGCGTCGAGGCAACCCGAGCCGAGCGTCTTCCCGTCGGCCGTCTTGAGAGTGATGCGCAGAACGCCCGGTACGCCCGCCACTCCGTCGTTCATGAAGGCCAGGACGAGTTCATTGACGCCGTAGCGCTTCCGCTGCCAGATCCAGGACGGCCGGACGCGGTAGCCCATGCGCTGGCGCAGGCGCGCCAAGCCGCGCGGAAAGCGTTTGTTATACTCCTCCAGCTCCGCTGCTTCGGTCCACAGCGACCAGTAATTGGCCCCGAGGTCGAGGACGTGCAGCATCTGGACCTCGAGCATGTTCACGCCCGCCGGATCGAGTGGCAAATACCCGGGCGTGTGGACGTCGTAGCGGCGCAGGTCCCCATCTTCCAGAATCGACGCCAGCCAGGGCGGCCGGTTGGCCAGCGCGTCAATCTGCTCCGGTTCCTCGACCAGGATGCTGTCGGAGCGCAACCAGGCGCCCGAGCGGACGCACAGGTCCACGACCTCGCGGTTGCCGGCGTGGCTGATGTCGGGCTGCGTATTGACGGCCAGTTGGGCGTGTTGGAAAGCCTCCACCTGCAGGCGGGCGAGCGCGACCATGGTGCGCTCCGCCGTCACGTAGTCGGGAAACGGGCTGGGCAGGCCGCTGGTGTGGGATTCGCCCCAGAAGCCGTATTGCATCACGTCGATCCATTCGATCAGCGGATTGTGGTCGAATTCCGTGGCCAGCAGCTCGACCAACTCGCGGAAAGCCTTCAGGAACTCGGGATGGTCGTAGCGCGGCTCACGGAACTGGAACGAGCCGTATTCCGGCAGGCTACCGATAGCGACGATGGGCACCTTGGCCTGGACGAAATCCGGCAGGGCCAGGTATTTTGGCTGGCCGACGGTGTTGGAAACCATGACGCGGAAGGCGACGCGCCGCTGGTGGCGGCGGGCCGCATCGAGAGTGAGACTCCAGACGGGCGACAGCTCGAGGCGCCCCGGGCGGCGCTGCACGTCGCGCCAATCGCAGCGAATGTAGAGCACGTCGACGAACGGCAGGCTGGCCATGCGTTCGACGTGCTGCTCCAGGGACTCTCGTCCGGCGCGCGCGGGCAGCGAAGGGCCGCTTTCTTCCCAGGTGTAGCCTACAAGGCCGAGGCCGTAGTTGGGCACGGCGTGCTCGGAGGAGGTGGTGGCGGCGACGGTGAACCAGCCGTCGTCCTGCTCGATCGCGAAAGGCCCCTGGTTCAGGCGGTCGGGCGCCTGAGGGCCCGGGCCGAAGTCGTATCCCGCCCACAGATGGGTGGGCACATCGGCCTGCAGGCGGCGGGGCATCAAGCCCATCGCCGCGGCACCGCCGATCCAATCGCGTCTGCGCATGTCCACTCCTTGCTGTGGCGACGCGCCGGAGCGGTCTTCCACGAGCGTCGCCCAGGACCCGAAAGGCTGAATCGCCCATGAATTCACGGGGCCGGACTCGCGCCCGGCCCCGGAACAATCAGACTTCGTCGGGGACACGCCCCGGCTGGACTAAGCGGTGCGGTTCGCTTCCGCCGAAACCGACCCCTTCTGGATGGCGGCCTGGGCCGCGGCCAGGCGGGCGATCGGCACACGGTACGGCGAACAAGAGACGTAGTTCATGCCGACGTTGTAGCAGAACTCCACCGACGACGGATCGCCGCCGTGTTCGCCGCAGATACCAATCTCGAGTTCGGGATTCGTCTTCCGGCCCTGCTCCACAGCCCACTTGATCAGCTTGCCGACGCCTTCGCGGTCGATCACGCCAAACGGGTCTTCCTTGAAGATCTTCAAGTCCTCGTACTGCTTTGAGAACTTCGTGTAATCGTCCCTCGACAGTCCCATCGTGGTCTGCGTCAGGTCGTTGGTGCCGAAGCTGAAGAATTCGGCTTCCGTGGCCACGCGGTCGGCGGTCAGCGCCGCGCGCGGAATCTCGATCATCGTGCCGACCAGGTACTTTTGCTTGCCCTTCAGGCCGGCCTTCGTAAGCACTTCTTCGGCCACGCGAACGACGATGTCTTTCTGATTCTTCAGCTCCTCGACTCCGCCAATCAGCGGAATCATCACTTCCGGGATCACCGTCTTGCCCTTCTTCGCCACCTGCACCACGGCCTCGAAGATCGCGTGCGCCTGCATCTCCGTGATCTCGGGATAGAGGATGCCGAGCCGGCAGCCGCGCAGGCCCAGCATCGGGTTGAACTCATGCAACTGCTCGACCCGCGCCAGAAGCTGCGGCAGCACCGTCTTCAGGCTCTTCACGTCGGGCGCGAAGTTCTTGTAGCGCTCCAGCATCTCCTTCTTGGTCTTGATGTCGGCCGCGGGCAGCTTCGCGATGTCCACCATCAGTTCTTCGCGCTTCGGCACAAACTCGTGCAGCGGCGGGTCGATCGTACGGATGATCACCGGGAATCCGTTCATGACTTCGAACAGACCAGCGAAATCGCGCCTCTGCATGGGCAGAAGTTTGGCCAGCGCCTTGCGGCGGTCCTTTTCGTTATCGGCCAGGATCATGGCCTGCATGTGCGGCAGCCGGTCCTCGGCGAAGAACATGTGCTCGGTACGGCACAATCCGATGCCCGCGGCGCCAAACGCGATCGCGGCCTTGGCGTCGCGCGGAATGTCCGCGTTGGCCCGCACGCCGAATTTGCCGCGGAACACGTCCGCCATCTTCATGAACTTGGCGAACACTGGCGAGTTCGGATCGGGGTCCTTCGTTTCGGCCTGGCCCAGGTACACCTCACCCGTCGCTCCGTTCATCGAGACCCAGTCGCCTTGCTTGATCGTGATCGTCTTATCGCCGGCTTTCACCGTCGCCGACTTGGCGCGCTCGTTGATCGCAATCGCGCCGCAACCGACCACGCACGGCACACCCATGCCGCGCGCCACCACGGCCGCGTGCGAGCTCTTCCCGCCCACCGCGGTCACGATGCCTTTGCTGGCGTCCATCCCGTGGATGTCGTCCGGCGTCGTCTCCTTGCGGATCAGGATGATCGGCGATTTCTCCGACATCTCCACCGCGTCCTCGCTGGTGAACGCCAGCCGCCCCACGGCCGCGCCGGGGCTGGCGTCGATGCCCGTGGCGAGCTTGGTGAGCTGCCGCAGGCTGGCCACGTCGAACACCGGGTGCAGCAACTGGTCGAGCTGGCTCGGCGCCACTCTCATCACCGCCGTCTTCTCGTCGATCAGTCCCTCCGTCACCATGTCCACTGCAACTTTCACCGCCGCCGGCCCGGTGCGCTTGCCGTTGCGGGTCTGTAGCATGTACAGGACGCCATCCTGCACCGTGAACTCGAAGTCCTGCATGTCCTTGTAGTGCTTCTCGAGCATCGCGGTGATCTCGCGAAGCTGGTTGTAAACACCGGCGTTCCAGTCCTTCAGCTCGCTGATCGGCGACGGCGTACGGATGCCCGAAACCACGTCCTCGCCCTGCGCATTCACCAGGAACTCGCCATAGAACACCTTCTCGCCGCTGCCCGGGTCGCGCGTGAAGCCCACGCCCGTGCACGAGCTGTCGCCCATGTTGCCGAACACCATGGTCTGGATGTTGCAGGCCGTGCCCAGCCGGTCGGAGATCTTCTCCATCTTGCGGTAGTAGCTCGCCTTCGGCGCCCACCACGACATAAACACCGCGTTGCGGCTCATGATCAGCTGCTCCCGCACGTCCTGCGGGAACTCGCGCTGGGTCTGCTTCTTGACGACTTTCTTGTAGTCCTCGATGATCGCCTTCAGGTCGGCCGCGCTCAGCTCGGTGTCCAGCTTGACCTTCGCCTTGGCCTTGCGCGCGTCGAAAACCTCGTCGAAATGCGCCATGTCGATGCCCATCGCCACTTCGCCGAACATCTGGATGAAGCGCCGGTAGCAGTCGTAGGCGAAGCGCGGGTTGCCCGTCTTCTCCGCCAGCCCCTCGGTCGTCACGTCGTTCAGGCCCAGGTTGAGAATCGTGTTCATCATGCCCGGCATCGAGAACTTTGCCCCCGACCGCACGCTCAGCAGCAGCGGGTCCACGGCGTCGCCAAACTTTTTGCCGGCGCGCTTTTCGACCAGCTTCAGCGCTTTCCAGATCTGCTCGTCGACTTCCTCCGGCACCTGCTTGTCGTTGTCGAAGAAAACATTGCAGACGTCGGTGATGATGGTGAATCCCGGCGGCACCGGAACCCCTGCGCGGGACATCTCGGCCAGCCCGGAGCCTTTGCCTCCGAGCAGGTCCTTCATGGTACCGTCGCCGTCGGCTGTGCCGGCGCCGAAGGAATAAACGTACTTTGACATAATTCGAATGCTCTCCTGATGATCAGCTCGAAATGACTTTCATTCGGACGAAGACGTGACGATCTCCGAAAAATCGGCGATCGAGGAAAACTCATGGATCAGCCGGCCCAACAGCGCCAGCCGGTTGGCGCGCACCGCCGCTTCGGGTGCGTTCACCAGAACTGTGTCGAAAAACGCGTCCACCGTCGGGCGCAGCGTCGCGATCGCGGTCAGCGCCTGGATGTAGTCGTCGCGTCGGCGCAACTCCGCCACCCGCGCCAGCACGCGTTCCAGCGCCCTATGCAGCTCACGCTCGGCGCTTTCCTCCAGCAGCGACGCATCGACCGCGCCGCTGTGCCAATGCGCTTGCCGCAGAATGTTGCGAATGCGCTTGAAACTCGCCGCCAGCGGTTCGAAATTCTCCGTCTGCCGCACCAGCTTCAACGCCTGCAGCCGCGCCTCGACGTCCACCAGTTCGCTGAACTCCGCCGCCAGCACCGCGGTGACCTCGTCGTAGGCGTAGCCCCGCACGTCGCGGAAGTAGGAGCGGATGCGATCCACGAAGAACTCCCACAACTGGGCCTTGCGGTCGGGCTCGCCGGGCGCGCCCGGGTACAGAACCGCGTTGGCCTGCATCCCCGCTTCCACCGCGGCTTTCAGATTGATCCGCAGCCGCCCTTCCACCAGCGTCTTCACCACGCCCTGCGCCGCGCGCCGCAGCCCCAGCGGGTCCTTCGAGCCGGACGGGATCAGGCCGATGCCGAAGCTGCCCTCGAGCGTGTCGAGTTTATCGGCGATCGACAGCGCCTGCCCGTACTGCGTGGGCGGGATCGGGTCCTCCATGCTCTGCGGCAGGTAGTGCTCGTAGATTGCGCGCCATACCGCTTCCGGCTCGCCGTCGGCCTTGGCGTACAGCCCGCCCATCACGCCCTGGAGCTCGGTCAGCTCCTTCACCATCTCGGTGGTCAGGTCGGCTTTGCACAGCAGTGCCGCCCGGCCCAGCATTTCAGCGTCCAGGTTCAGCCACGCCGCCAGCCGTGTGGCGCTGGCGTGAATCCCCTTCGCCTTCTCGGCATACGTCGAATTCAGCTTCACCTGGTAGGTGACTTTGGCTAGCTCCGGCGCCCGCGCCGCCAGCGTCAGTTGCCGGTCCACTTCCCAGAAGAATCGCGCGTCGTTGAATCGCGCCTCCAGCACCCGCTCATTGCCCTTCTTGACGTACCCTTTGCGGTCGGCCTTCATGTTCATCACGGCGATGAACCGTGGCGCCATTCGGCCCTCGCCGTCCAGCAGCGTGAAATAGCGCTGGTGGTGCCGCATCACTGTCGAGAGCACTTCCGCCGGTAGTTCCAGGAACTCCGCGCGAAACTCGCCCAGCAGCGGCGTCGGGTACTCGGTCAGATACACCAGGTCGTTCAGCAGCGCCTCATCCGGCGCCAGCCTCAGCCCCGTGCCGCGCAGCAGTTTCTTGATGCCCTTCTGAATGCGCTCTCTGCGCTTCGCCGCCGACAAAATGACGCCGTTCTTCTCCAGCCGCTCCTCGTAATTCGCGTGATCGAAGGCGATCTCATCCGACCCCATGCGGCGATGGCCCGCGCTCAGCGCCCCGGCCTTCACGCCCGCCACCTCGAATTCGACGATCTGGTCGCCCAGCAGCGCCACAATCCAGCGGATCGGCCGGATAAAGGTGAGCCCGCCCTTGCCGGTCCAATACATCGCCTTCGGCCACGGGATCTTGGCGATTACGCCCGGCAGCGCCCCGGCCAGCAGCTCGCGCGTTTCGGCGCCCGCTACCGTGCGCCGCAGCGCCAGGTACTCGCCCTTGGGCGTCACCTCCCTGCCCAGCGCTTCAACATCGACTTTGTTCTTACGCGCGAATCCCTGCGCCGCGCCCGGCCCGGCCGAGACCGGCGGCCCCATCACCAGCTCTTCGCGGTCCGCCTGCTTCTCCGGCAGTTCACAGCGCAGGACAAGCCGCCGCGGCGTGGCGTCCAGCCGCAGCGCGCCGCTCTCCAGTCCGCTCTGTCCGAGGAACTCGCGGAACAGCCGCTCCAGATCGCCCAGCGCCTGTTCGATCATCCAATGCGGAATCTCCTCCACGCCCAGCTCGAACAGGAATGGCAGCTGCATGGCTTAAGCCACCTCCTGTGCGACCGCATTCAGTAGCGCCTGCTGCTCCATCCAGGCCGTCGCCACGCCCACGGCCAGCTTGCGCACCCGCCCGATCACGCCGACGCGCTCGGTCACACTGATCGCCCCGCGCGCGTCCAGAAGATTGAACGTGTGCGAGCAGTTCAGTACGTGGTCGTAGGCCGCCAGCAGCGGATACCGTTTCTTTTCGCTTCCCTGATCCTGCGGCAGCGTCTTGAATTCGTCGATCAGCCGCTGCGCCTCGGCTTCGTGCAGCTCCAGCAGCTTCCACAGCATCGCCACGTCGGCCTTCTCGAAGTTGTAAACCGAGAACTGCTGCTCCTCCTGGAACCGCACGTCTCCGTAGCTGGTCCCCGCAACCCACTCGATCTCGTAGACGCTCTTGCGGTCCTGCAGAAACGCGACCAGCCGCTCCAGCCCGTAAGTCAGTTCCGCCGGCACCAGCTCCAGGTCCACCCCGCCGCACTGCTGGAAGTACGTGAACTGCGTCACCTCGATGCCGTCCAGCATCACCTGCCACCCGATGCCCCACGCCCCCAGCGTCGGCGACTCCCAGTTGTCCTCCTCGAACTTCAGGTCGTGCTGATCCAGCCGGATGCCCACCGCCTCCAGCGACTTCAGATACAGCTCCATCACGTTCGCCGGCGCCGGCTTCAGAATCACCTGCAACTGCGAATGCTTATACAGCCGGTTCGGATTCTCTCCATAGCGGCCGTCGGCTGGCCGCCGGCTCGGCTGCACATACGCCACCTTGTAAGGCTTAGGCCCCAGCACGCGCAGGAACGTCTCCGGGCACATCGTACCCGCGCCGACCTCCACGTCGTACGGCTCCTGAATCACGAGAGCCTGTTTGGCCCAGAACTGTTTCAGCTTGAGGATGGTCTGCTGGAAGGTGTCCATTCGGTTTCTCGCGCGGGCGGACTCTCTAGAGGCTCTCCAATAGCGCCGGCGTGGCCAGTGTGCGCTCCAGGTGCATCTCGATCTCGCGGCACAACTGCCGCCGCAGATCCGCGCCCGTCTCCTTGGTCCACTCGATCGGCGTCATCTCGCCCACCGGCGCCGCGGCCATCACGCGCGCCAATTCGCGCGAGCTCGGGCTGACCTTCAACTCCGGCATGAATCCGGAAAGCCGCACGGCCCAGAATGTGAAATAGGTGACCGCCCGCCACACCCCCGTCGCGGGATGGGCTCGCAGATCGGCAAGGATAGCGGCCAGCAGCCGGTAAAACCGCTCATTCGGCTCATTCGGCGGCAGCAACTGTTCGGACACCTCCGCGATATAGTCGAGCGCCACGCTCGCTTCCCAGGAATTCAACACGCCAAACTGCGTCTGGATCAGTTCGCAATTCTCCAGCCTCACCAGCTCCGCGGACTCCTTCTGGTAGTAGGAGACCCGAACCTGCGTCAGCCGCTCGAGCGCGCTGCCGAAGCTGTTTTTCAACCGCCTCGCGCGCCTCGCCACCCCGCGTAGCCTGCCCTGATCGCGCGTGAAGAAACTCACGATCAGGTCCCCTTCTTGAAAGGGATAGGTGCGGAGGACGAACGCCTCACTGACCCGGACCGGCATCGATGGCGCGGAAAACTAACCCTCAGCTTATCACACGCAGCAGTCTGAATCCCTTCGCCGCGCCCGCGCCCCCTACGCGGCTAGCGCGATTCCTGATCTGCGCGGTCGACGCCACCGCATTTTGAATAAATGCAGCCGCCCTCCAGCCGTAAGTTGCAATTCGCTATAGATTGGGATCATGCCAGCCGCCGAAAAAATCGATCTCTATAAGCTCCACAAGGCCGAATACGTCACGCCCCGCAAACCCGTTCTCTTCGACATTCAGCCGGCCAAATACCTGTGCATCGCCGGCACGGGCCGCCCCGGCGGCGAGGAATTCCAGGCCAAAGTCGGTGCCCTCTATGCCGCCGCGTTCACGACGAAATTCGAGTCCAAGTTCGCCGGCCGCGACTACGCCGTCTGCAAGCTCGAAGGCATTTATTGGACCGCTGAAGGCGGCGCAGGCTTCACGACCTTGTCCCTGGACCAATGCCACTGGGATCTGATCATCCGCGTGCCCGACTTCGTCGATGCCGCGCTGCTGAAGGCCGCCCGTGCCAAGCTCGCCGCCAAGCAGGTCCCGCACTCCGACCAACTCGCGCTCAAGACTCTGCGCGAGGGCCGCTGCGTTCAGATGCTCCATGTCGGGCCCTATGACCGTGAGCCCGAGACCATCGGGATCATGCGCGCCTGTGCCCTCGCGGCCGGCTTCGAGTTCGCCGCTACCCACCACGAGATCTATCTCTCCGATCCGCGCTGCGTCGCGCCGGAGAAGTTGCGCACAATACTGCGCATTCCGGTCCGCAAAGCGAAGAGAGTCTGACCCACACGCTGCATCATCACCAGCGCGTGGCCGCGTCCGCATGGATTCGCGGCGCGGCCCTGTGAAACAATACGTTTGAGCGCAAATCCATGGCGAATCCAAAATACGCGGCGGCGACCCGCGAGATCCCCCAGGCCGTTGACATCGGCCAGTTGAGCGACGGCACCAGGATCCGCCGCCGCGCTCCGCGCATGCGCGCCTGCAGCCTGAAGGACGCCAAGGGCAAGCTCTGCGCCGGCCATCTCAAGCGCTGGTATTTCTTCGGCGAAGAACTGCGCAAAATGTACGGCCCCGACGCCGAGCTTTATCGCTGCGAAAAGTGCAAGACCATCTATCTGCCTAACCCAGAGGAAGAGCCCCGCAGCGGCACGCTGTGTTATTGAAACCGCGCTCCTGCTGGACATCCCTTCGCGCTGGCTGATCGCCGCTGCGAAGCAATCTGGTCTTGTATCGTGGGGTCTGGGTGCTGGAATCGGGGGGACCTAAAAAAATCCCCTCTGCCGAAGCATGTAAGGGTTAAGACGAATGGACGAGAACTTGAACACCGGCTCCCGCAAGCACGACGTTGTTAGGCTGCCATCCGTCCCAACCGCCCACCTGTTCCAGCAGAGGGCAGGTCTTGAGAGACTACATCAATTCGCCTGTCAGTCTAGCAAACTCTGGGCCAACTGTGCCAAAAATATAAATCCTTTGTTTTCAGCATGTAAACAGATTGAAACTCACCCGTCCGAGCCATCTGTCCACAGCCTGTGTGTCAATGGAACACGTTTTGGACATTTGGCCCTGCTCGGTGCGCTGCTCTCCGCTGTGGTCCTCGCGCAAACCCCGCCGCCCGCCTCATCCCCCGAGCCGATCGACTTCAAGGTGTACAGCCAGCCGCCCCGCCTCCTGCTGACCGCTCCGCGGCTGCACCGTCTGCGGCGCGAGCTCGAGCGCCAGTCCCTGCGCTGGGAGCAATTCTCGGCTCTGATGCAAGGCCACGCCCGGAGCCCCGAGCCCGGCTTCTCCCTGGCGCTCTATGGCATCGTCGCCACGGACGCGCCGGCCTGCCGCGCGGCCGCCGATTGGGCTTTGAAGACTGCCGATCCGAAGCGCCCTGCCGAGTTGTGGCAAATGGCCCTCGTCGCCGACTGGTGCGCGCCGCAACTCGGCGCCGCCGCCCAAGCCGCGCTCAGCGCGCGTCTGCTCCCGCCCATGGCCGCACGTCCGCGCGACGTCGTCACGCTGCGCGGTGCGGTCTTCGCGGCGCTGGCCGCCGCCGACTCCGCCCCGAACGTCTCCGCCGCCCTGCTGCGCTACGCGGTCGAGGACTGGTGGCGCCGCCAGACCGTCCCGCATTTGCGCTCCGGCGAGGATCCCTTCTCCGACCGTGCCGCCCTCCTGGCGCTGGTTGAGATCGTCCACGTCCTGCGCGACAACCTGGACGTCGATCTGCGCACCGACGCTGTCGAGTGGTTCAATGAACTCCCGCCACGCCTGATGCTGGCTTATTACCCTGCCCCCTGGCCGGCCCCGGAAAACGACTACCGCATCCCGGCCTACAAAGGCTCCGGCGACCCCGACCTCGACCAGAGTGTTTTCTCCCGGGCCGCTGAGCTGGCCTTGGTCGCCGCCGACCCCAATGCCCAGGCGATCTCATTCCTGCAGGGCTGGCTGATACAGGACCGCTACCTGATGCGCAGCCCGCTTGGCGCGCCCTATGAGTTCCTGTGGGCTAATCCCTACCTGCCGGGCCTGAGCTACTCCTACATGCCCGACCTCTACCATGGTGCGGGACGCCTCTTCACCCGCTCCAGTTGGGACGACGACGCCGTCTGGTTCGGCTCGTGGGATGGTGAAACGCAGTTCTTTCAGGACGGCAAACGCTACGCCGTCGCAGCCCGGGCCAGCCATCCCCCGGTTGATCTCGGCCCAGTCCGCATCTTTTTCGGCGCAGGGAACGTGCGCTTTCAAACCGGTTGGTGGAACAAGCCGGACGAGGATTCCAAGGCCGTGGAACAGGTGGCTTTCGTCCTTGGTCTCGAGCCTTCCACGCTTTACGACGTCGAGGTCGACGGCGAGGAGATGGATGACGGCCGCACCGACCGTTCCGGCATCCTCGAACTCCATTTCGCGCCCGACCTCCAGGCCGGCGTCCGCCTGCACAAGGCCCAGCCGATACTCCGCTGACTCCGCCGGGCATCGCTGAGAACAAATGCTCGACACTCCGCAGCTCCCAGTGCGGGCTGCGGCTTGCCCGGCGCTGTCGCTTCCTGTAACCTGTCTCTCAAATATGAAAAACTCATCCAGCTTTCGATCTCTGATCTGTCTCGCCCTGCTGCTGGCCCTGTCCGGAATCGCCGCGGCCGCCGATTCCGGAGCTCTGCGCGTCGGCGCCGCCCGGGTCGACGTCACTGCCCTGGGGCCCCCGCCCGCCACTCCGCCCACCGGCAAATACGCCCACGAACAGCTGTTTGTCCGCGCCATTGTGCTGGACAACGGCGTCACCCGCGCCGTGCTGATCGGCGCCGACCAGGGCATGCTCCCCGACCCGGTCTGGAAGCCGGCCGCCACCCGGATCGTCAGCGAGTTGAACTGCCCGGTGGAGAACATAGTCATGTCCCCCACCCATACCCACAGCGGCGGCTTCGGCGGTCCCCCGCGCAGAGTTGCGGGGGGTTCCGCGCCCCCGCCGGCCCAGGCCGCTCCGCCGCTCGTCGACAAGATGGTGGAAGCCGTGCGACAGGCCAAAGCCAACCTGCAGCCGGCGCGCGTGGCTTTCGGCACCGGCCTTTCCTACCTGAACGTGAATCGCGACGCCATCAGCCCCCAGACGCGCCTGTGGACCCAGGCCGCCAACCTCCAGGCGCCTTCCGATAAGACCGTGGCCGTGGTCAAGTTCGAAACCCCCTCCGGCGAGCCCATCGCCATCTATGTGAACTATCCCATGCACCCTGTCAACCTCTATCTGGGTGGCATCACCAGCGCCGATTTCCCGGGCGCCACCTGCCGCTACATCGAGCAGATCTACGGCGACAAAGTGGTGGTGGCGTTTTCCCAGGGCGCATCGGGCGATCAGAATCCGCTGTACTTGAGACCTTCCACCGTGGCCATGCTGCGGCGCGGCGGGCAAGCCTACACCGGCCAACCGCTGGTACGCGAATCGGTCGAAGCTGAGATTCGCGACGGCGGGCGTCCCATGGTCCCGCTGGACGCCAGGGCCGCCGACGACGTCGAAAGATGGATGGAAGCCGAAGGCATGGTCCTCGCCGAAGAGGTCCTGCGCGTCATGGACAATATGCCGGCGGGCGTTGCCGATGTGCGCCTGTGGGCCGCACAGAAGATGGTGACCTGCCCCGGCCGCCAGCGCACCAACCAGGGCCGCGAAGGCGCGCCCGGCACATACGTGGACGGCGACCCGGTGAATATCCGCCTGGGAGTGCTGACCATCGGCCACGTCGCGCTCACTACCATCGACGCCGAGGTTTATACCGCCATCGGCCAGGCAGTCAAGCGGCAGTCGCCGCTGACCGACACCGTGGTCGTGACCATGGCCAATGGCGCCGCCAACTCGGGCTACATCCCCACCGACGACGCCTTCGGCCGCTACACCTTCCAGGTCCTCGGCTCACGGCTCAAGCCGGGCTGCGCCGAAACCGCCATTCCGAACGGGCTGGTGGAGCTGCTGAACCAGGCCCAGTGAAGGATGTCCCAGCGGGAATAAGCCCTCTCTGGGAGGGAGTGGGGGATCAGTTCGGTCCGCGCGCGCAGCGCGCGATTCCAACCGGCAAGTGGTCGATTTGACCCATTGCAATGAAGAATCAGCGGGATGCAGTCAAGCAACGGATAAGTCTGACCATATCGCCTCCGCCGGCCGTCCGATCCGCGGCTTGAAAACGCCTGCAGGCTTACCGCAGCGTCGCGAGATAACGCAGGCTCTGCCGGATCTGCGGCACCGCGTCGACCGCCTCTTCTTCCAGAAAGTAGTGCTTCACGCCGTTGTCCTGCGCCGCCAGCAAAGCGGCCCGGACGTCGACCAGACCGGTCCCCAGGGGCACGCTATCCTCCTCGCGCACGTCAGCCGGAGATCCGCCCAACGGCGTGCCTTTGCGGATGTCCTTGATGTGCATCAGCGGAAAGCGGCCCGGATAGCGGCGCAGCAGCCGGACCGGATCCTGATAGCCGTAAACGATCCAGAAGATGTCCATCTCGAAGTTGACGAACTTCCGGTTGGTCAACCGGGCCAAGGTATCGAACATGGTGCCGTCGGGTGAGGGATCGAACTCTGTCCCATGTGTGTGGTAGCACAAATGCAGCCCGGCTGCGGCCAAACGCTCGCCCCAGCGGTTCAAATGCTCTGCCGCGGGCGGGCAATCCTTGGCCGTCAGGTGCTTGGCGCTGTGCGGGATGGTGGAGCAGACAACGTAGTCCGCGCCCAGCGTCCGGGCCTGCGCGGCCACGTTGTCCACGTCCTTGCCCAGAGCGTCGTACGCGGCTCCGAAAGAAGTAGCTCGCAGGCCGGCCGCTTGCAGCAGGCCCAGGAATTCGGCGGCGCTGCGCCCATACAGCTCACCCACTTCCACCTCGCGAAAGCCGAGTTCCCGGATCAGCGCCAGGGTGGCGGGCAGGTCCTTCTCGGCCAGGTAGCGCAGGCTGTAAATGTTGGTGCCGACCGGCGCGCGAAAGGCCGCCCTGGCGGCGGCGGGCAAAGCGGCGGCTGCGGCAGCCGCCGAGCGCAGGAAGGCGCGGCGCGCGAGCTTGCTGGTGGGCATTACGGAGATGCTACCGCAATCGCCCAGCGGGCGCCGCGCACGAATTCACCGTAAGACACGACTTCTTCAGAGCCCGGCCAGGCGGGCGAGCAGTCCGGCGGCCGCGCCGCCCAGGATCAGCCAGGTGGCGTTCAGGCGGAAACGGAACAGGCACGCGGCGCACACCAGGCCAATGAGCAGCGGGAACCAGCCGCTGAGCGCCGAACGCCCGAGTTCCACGGTGACCGCGGCCATCAGGCCGAGTGAGGCGGCATTAACGCCGTCGAGAAACGCGCCGGCGACGCGCGAACAGCGCAGGCGCGGCAGCAACAGTCCGCTGAAGGCCACGAAAACAAAGGCCGGCAGGAAGATTCCTACAGTGGCGACGGCCGCGCCCGGAGCGCCGGCAAGCACATATCCGATAAACGTCGCGGTGCTGAAGACCGGGCCGGGCGTGACCTGACCCACGGCGATGGCGTCGAGCAACTGGGCCTCGGTCAGCCAATGAAAACGTTGCACAAGATCGGCCCGCAGAAAGGCCAGCAGGACATAGCCGCTGCCGAACAGTACCGCCCCAGCCTTCAGAAACACGAGGAACAGGGGCAGCAGGGCCACGGCGCCGGCGGCGGTTGCGACACCAGCCGAAGCTCGAGCCGCAGCGCCGGGCTTGACCCCGCCGCCAAGCACCGCTGGTACGAGGGCGGCAAGGCCGCGCACGCGACTCGTCCCGTCGGCGCGATGCAGAGCGCAGGCGCGCCACAGAGCGAACAGCGCACCGCAGCCGAACAGCAGGGCCAGCACATCCACGCCCAGCAGACTCAGAGCCGTGGCGGCGGCCGCGGCGACGGCCATCGCGGGCGTCTTCAGGACGCTGCGGCCCAGGCCGCAAAGCGCCTGGGCGACAATGGCGACGACCGCGGGCTTCATGCCATCGAGCAGGCCGGCGGCCTGGGGCAGGGCGCCGTAGCGCACGTAGGCCCAGGCGGCTGCGGCGACGAGCAGCGTTGACGGCAGTATGAAGCACGCGCCCGCGACCAGCAGCCCGGGCCAGCCGGCGCGGCGGTGGCCGATCAGAATGGCCAGCTCCGTCGAGTTCGGACCGGGGATGAGATTGACCGCGCCGAGCATATCCACGAACTCGGGTTCGGTGACCCAACCGCGGCGCAATACGACCTCGCCGCGCATCATGGCGATGTGGGCGGCGGGCCCGCCGAAGGCGGTGCTGCCGAGGCGCAGGAACAGGCGGGCCAACTCGTTCAGGCGATCCGCTGTTTCAACGTCATTTCGAGGGCCGGTGGGACGCTCGGAAGGCACTCCCCTCTATTGAACACCAACCATCGGCTGCGGCCCTCTCATCGCGCCTCGCTGCGATCGCAAGTGAAACATCCGGGCTAGGTCCAGATGCTTCCCCTCGCCGTTTGACACGCGGCCGGCAGCCGGTGACGGGCACTCGCCGGAATCATCACTTCGCATCATTTTCGGAACAA
>Ga0074045_10002759_pt1 | contig 16137 bp, 10 predicted proteins | sample BogForMeECP23OM2_FD_94442 | JGI IMG/M metagenome (GOLD analysis project Ga0074045, IMG submission 94442) | Bog forest soil microbial communities from Calvert Island, British Columbia, Canada - Bog Forest MetaG ECP23OM2 | ecosystem: Environmental > Terrestrial > Soil > Wetlands ...
CGCTCCTCGGGCAAAGGGCGCCCGTGGACAAGTACGTTGCCGGATGGGTGGCGCGGCACAGAGAACCGGCAATGCTCCAGGGAGCAATCAAGGACCCGCAGTACGCCCCTCGGAATCCTCGGGGCGACATCGAGCTGGCAGTTTCTCTTCCGCTGCTTGTCGGAGGGAAGCTCGTGGGTATACTCAATCTCAACTTCACCCACCCACGGCGCCCTCTCTCCGTCGGGGAGTTGAAAGCGCTGAGCATTTTCAGCAGCATTGCCGGCACCGCGCTTGAGAGCGCGCGGATGCACGAGGAAGTGCTGGCGGCCGAGCGGAAATACCGGAGCATCTTCGAGGCTTCCCCCGAGGGGATCTTCCAGACGAGCCCGGATATCATGCGATTCGTCACCGTCAATCCGTCCATGGCACGTATCCTTGGGTACGAATCCCCCGAAGCCCTGGTCGGCAGCGTGACGAACATCGGCGAGCAGGTCTTTGCCGGGCAAGGTGCGATTCTCTCTCCGGGACAGCCGGGGGAGCTCGAATGCCAATGCACGCGGAAGGACGGCAGCCGGATCTGGGTGATGGTAAAAACAACACGAGCGGGGTGCGGGGAGGGAGGCCCAGGCTGCGGAGGGACGCTGGTCGACATTACGTCGCGGAAGCGGTCAGAGGAGGAGATCAGGGTCCTGTCTCGTTTCCCCGGTGAGAATCCGAACCCCGTCATGCGTGTGAGCACTGGAGGCGTACTCATCTACGCAAATGCGTCGAGCCGGACGATCCTCGATTCATGGGGCTGCTCCGTCGGGGAGGCAATTCCTGAAAAATATCGCGCCTTCGCCCTGGAGACCTTCTCCGCCGGGGACCCCGCACGTCTCGAGATTGCATGTGGGACCACGACATACTCAGCGACCTTCGCGCCCATTTTCGAGTCTGGATATCTCAATATCTATGCAATGGACATCACTCAGCGGTTGATTCTCGAGCAGCAGCTTCTCCAGTCCCAGAAAATGGACGCAATAGGCAGGCTTGCCGGCGGTGTCGCGCACGATTTCAACAACGTCCTGACCGCGATCATCGGCTATACCGACTTTCTCCAGGCGCGCCTCGGCAAAGAGAATCCTCTCTCCCGGGAAGTGGGGGAGATCAGGAAGGCCGGACAGCGAGCGGCCTCCCTCACGCAGCAGCTCCTTGCATTCAGCCGCAGGCAGATCTTTCAGCTCCAGGTGCTGGATCTGAATGCCGTGGTGACGGGCATGCAGAAAATGCTGCAGCGGCTGGTAAACGAAAGCATCTCTTTCGAGTTCCATCTCGATCCTTCACTCGGGCGGGTCCGCGCGGACGTGAGCCAGATGGAACAGATACTCTTGAACCTTGTGATCAACGCGAGCGACGCCATGGCGCGTGGAGGCACGCTCCTGATCGAGACTTCCAATGTCGAGCTTGACGAAAGCTATTCACACATGCACATCAGCGTCACGCCAGGCCCGCACGTTCAACTGACTGTCAGCGATACCGGTACCGGGATCGACGAGACGACTCTTCAGCACCTCTTCGAGCCGTTCTTTACGACGAAGGAACGTGGAAAGGGCACTGGCCTCGGCCTCTCCATGGTCTTCGGAATCGTGAAGCAAACAGGCGGCAATATTTGGGTGTACAGCGAGCCGGACAAGGGGACTGCATTCAAGATCTACTTCCCCCGCGTCTTCGAGGCACTCGATACGGCTGTCAAGGAGCCGTCGGCCGACGTGCAGCCTCGGGGATCAGAGACGATCCTCGTCGTGGAAGACGAGGCCATGATCCGGGAGATCATCAGCGTGACCCTTGTCGATCACGGATTCGCCGTCCTCCTTGCGGGAGATGGTGAGGAAGCGATCCGCATCTGCGGAGGGCACCAGGGGCCGATCCATCTCCTTCTCAGCGACGTTGTCCTCCCGAAGATGAGCGGCAGGGAAGCGGCCGGCCGGCTCTTGTCACTGCGGCCCGAGATGCGTGTTATCTACATGTCGGGATATACGGCGAACGCCATCGTCCACCACGGAGTGCTGGAACCGGGGATCGCGTTTCTCCAGAAGCCCTTCTCCCCTGCCGCCCTCCTGGCAAAGGTGCGGGAGATACTGAGCACGGCGAACCCGCCGGCAGTATGACGAGCGCCGGCCGCGAGACCGCCGATCTCAACCCGGCGGGAGGGGGTTGAGACCGGCCAGCGGCAGCAACACCCTGAATGTCGACCCGGTTCCCTTCGTGCTTTTCACATCGATGCTTCCGCCGTATTCGGAAACCGTCGAGCTGCTGATGGCAAGGCTGAGACCCACGCCCTTCAGTCTGGCCTGTGGCGAGCCCGGGGGTGCCCATTCTCCCTTCGCGGAAAAAAACGGGGAGAAGATCCGAGGGAGCGAGTCCAGCGCATTCACGATCAGGCTTGAAAAAACGAACCGTATGCGAACTTCGTCGCCCTGGACCATCGGAGTCTCGGCCAGGTCGAGAGCGAGCCGGACCTCCTCTTTCTCCATTCTTTTCTCATGAAGTGGAAGCAGTGCCCGCACCAGAACATCCAGACGAAGGGTGCGGGAAGGTCCGGCCGGTTCGGTCAAGGCCAGGAGACGATCGGTGATGTCCACCGCTCTTTGCACCCCCGCGCAGGCTGCCTCCACGTAGGCCGCGATCCGCGCCGGCAATTCTCTCTCCGACTGCATCATCTCCAAATAGCCCCGGACGATTGCGTTGATGTTGTTGAACTGGTGCGCGACCCCTCCGGCCAACGTGGCGAGGCTCTCCAGCCGTTGGGCCCTGTTGAGCTGCGCCTGGAGCGCCTTCTGCGCAGTAATGTCCCGAGCGATGGATGCCATGCCCACGAACGTGTCGTCGGCGTCTCGCATTGCGGCAAGCGTGAGGGACACAACGGCCTTCGAGCCGTCTTTGCGCAGCCGGGTGGTCTCGAAGTGCGTGATCTGCTCTCCGCGCATGAGCCGCTCACGCATGCGCCTGGCCTCCTCCTCGAGCTCGGGAGGGATCAGGGCGGATGTGGCGCTGCCGATCATCTCCTGAGCGGAGTACCCGTACAGACGTTCCGCCCCCTTGTTCCATACGGTGATCCGGCGCTCCAGGTCAATGCCGACGATGGCGTCCTCCGCGGACTCGACGAGCTTGGCCAACTGCTGGTTCTTCGCTTCCAGCAGCTTTCGGACTGTAATATCATGCGAAATACGGAGGTCCCCACGATGGCGCCCGCCGGGTCGCGAAATGGCATCTTCGTTGTCAGGACCCACGAATCGGGCCGATCCGGATACGTCAACCGTTCCTCCACATCCACGACCGGCTCTCCCGCGCGGATGATTCGCTGCTCATCCTCGATCGCTTTGCGTGCATGATCTCCCGAGAAGAAATCCGCGTCGGTCTTGCCCGACAGCTGCGACGGATCGGTGACCCCAAGCCCGAGTGCCTGGGATCGGCTGGCGCGGATGAAGCGACTCATCTTGTCCTTGAAGTAGATTCGATCCGGGAGATTGTCCATCAGAAGAGTGAAGAGTCCGCGTTCCCATGCAAGGGCTGCCTCGGTCTCCTTCCTTTTGGTGATATCGTGCGTGACTCCCTGCATCGCGCCATTCTGCAGTCGACGTGCGCTGACCCCGACGAAGACGAGCGATCCGTCCTTTTTTTTCATGGGGCGTTCGAATCTCAGAGCCTGCCCCGCCTTGAGTTGATCGATTCTCTGCGCGCCCGCGGCGTGCAGGCCGTCCGAATATGTATCCATGATATTCATTCCCAGCAGCGTCTCCCGGTCATACCCCAGCATGTCGCACAGGGCGGGGTTCACATTTACGAATTTCCCCTCCTCATTTATCACGAGGATGCCATCTGCCGCCTGCTCCATGAGGCTCCGGTACCGCTCCTCGGCCTCCCTGCGCGCGGTCAAGTCGATGAGGCTGACGATCATGTGCGGGTAGGCGGAGTCAGCAGCGGGGACATGAGTCTTCACCAGGAGAGACAGCCTCTTCCCCTTCAGGGTGACTGCGGTTGAGTCTGCCTCGACGTCATTCTTTTCCTCGTCGATCGCCAGGATCGTGTCGCTGAGGGCCGCCTGGGAGACCGCGTCAAGCACGAAATCAAGGGGGCCGAGAAGCTGTTCCTTCCGGTCAGCCTCGAAGAGGCGAAGGCTTGCCCGGTTGACGTCGGTCACGTCGATCAGGCCGACGGCTTCCTGGACGAACTCGGGATGGGCCCCGAGATGCTCGCGCAGACTGCGGCTGCCGAACGACTTCAACTCTCGAATTCTTGACCGCAGTCTCGAGATATCTTCCTCCCAGAGCGACACGGCGGAGTGCTCGAAGATGCTGCGGTACTTCTCATCTCCCTCGCCTTGCTTTTTCAGCGATGTCTTCACGTCTCGGGTGCCCCCCTCACTCGACGAGCCCGTGCCGGATCACATAGCGTATCAGAAGTGCATTGGTGTCCATGTTCATTTTTTCCAGCACGCGCGCGCGGTATGTGCTTATGGTCTTGGCGCTCAAGGACAGCTCTCGCGAGATGTCGGTCACCGTCTTGCCGGATCCAAGGAGAATAAGGACCTGAAGCTCGCGATTGGAAAGGTTCTCGTGCGGGAGGCGTTCGGCGTCCCGCTCGATGTAGCTCACAAGCTTTTCTGCGACCATGGGCGTGATGTAGCGTTTGCCTGCGGCGACCGCCTGGATGGCATGGATGAGCTCTTCCGTCGCGTTGCCCTTGGTAATGTAGGCGGAGGCTCCGTCGCGCAGGCAGCGGATGGCGTATTGCTCTTCAGGGTGCATGCTGAGAATGACGATCTTGGCAGTAGGCCGCGCCTCTCTGAGGTCTTTCAGGATTTCCAGCCCGCCTCTGCCCGGCATTGCAATATCAACGATCGCGACATCGTAACTGAGCTTCCGTGCAAGCGCGAGCGCCTCCTCGCCGCTCGCGGCCTCCCCGGCGACCGTCATCCCGGGGAACTCAGAGACAATCTGTTTCAATCCCTGGCGAACAATTGCATGGTCGTCCGCGATGAGGAGACGAATCATGCCGGCATGCCTCCCGCAGCAAGGGGGACGGTCACGTGGACTGTCGTTCCTTTTCCTTCGCGTCCGTGGACTCTCAACTCCCCCCCGAGCCCTTCCACCCGCTCCTGCATTCCTATCAGGCCGAATGAAGTCGAACCGGAAGCCTGCTCGGCGGTAATCCCTATTCCGTTGTCCTCTATCATGATGTCGAGAAGGCCGTTGGTTTCCCGCAGGAGAACAGATACATGCGATGCGTGTGAATGCCTGACGACATTGTTCAAGCTTTCCTGGACAATCCGGAACAGAGCAGTCGCGCTCGTCCCCCCGATGCGGGACTCGTGGAGAGTGACTTTCGTGGCGCAGGAGATGCCTGTATGTCGTGAGAACTCACCTCCCAGCCACTCAATTGCCGCGGGGAGACCCAGGTCGTCCAGCATCACCGGGCGAAGATCGGATGCAATCCGATGCACGATGTCGATGGCCTGATCGGCGAGGTCCGTGGTCCCGCGAATTTTATCCAGAATCGGGAGATCGGACGACAAGATCCGTTTCTCGATCCAGCGCAGATCCATTTTGAGGGCCGTGAGATACTGTCCAAGGCCGTCATGGATTTCTCTTGCCACGCTCTTTCGCTCCGCCTCTCTGGCCGAAAGCAGGTGCGAGGCGAGGTTGCGCAGCTTGAGACGGGAGTCCTCCAGCTTTCGCTCGGTCTCCTTCTGGGCGGTGATGTCGGTGATAAACGCGACGGCGGCCGGACCATCCGCGAAACTCATGACGGTGGCAGCCGACCGGAAAGGAAACTCAGTGCCGTCTTTCCGCAATCCCACGCTCTCGAACTCGGTTTCTACCGGCAGACCCTGCTTACGCCGGAGCGCGCGCTCTGTGGCTTCCGTGCGGAAGCGCGGGGCGATCTGATCCGCGAACGATTTGCCGACAAGCTCGCTGGCATCCTCGAACCCGAACAGCCGCACGTGGGCTCGGTTGCGGTAGACGGCTTCGCCATGCAAGTGAATGCCGATGGCGACCGGTGCTTCTTCAATTAGCTCGCGGAACCGGGATTCGCTTTCTTGAAGAGCTGCCTCCGCTTCGTGACGCGCCGTGACGTCCATATAGGAAACTTGTATCGCCGGACGGTTGTCGTACGTCGTGCGCGCTGCCAGGACATCCACCCACCTCACGCGGCCCTGCCTGTCGAACATCCTGATCTGTTGACCGGGAGGGACGCTCTGCCCGGCGAGAATCTGGTTCATGGAGCTCGTCACCCGCTCGCGATCCTCGGGGTGCACGGTGGCCATGATCTCTTCAGGTGTCAGGCGGTAGGTCTCTTCCCGCTTGAATCCGTTCATCTTCAACAGCGCCTCGTTGCAGAAAACGATGCGGCCCGCCTGAATGATCGCGAAACCTTGAATCGAGTTTTCCACGAGTGAATGATAGGCGTGCTCCGCGGCGATTCGCTCCGTGACGACCATGAAAGTGATCTCGAGTGCGGGTCTGCCTTTGAACTCGGTGCGTCGAGAAAGGGTCTCCACCCACTGGACCTCTCCAGTTTTTCTCATGGATCGCAGAAGTTGCCCCGGGGGGAAATCCCTGCCGCTGAGCCGGTCTTGCATCACTGAAAGCACCCGCTGACGATCCTCAGGGTGGATGACGGCCGCAGCCTGCTCCGCTGTCATCCCGAGAAGCTCTTCCCGGGAGTAGCCGCTGAGCGTTTCCAGCGCGGCGTTGCAGAACACGACTTCGCCGTCCAAAAGGATTGCGATTCCCAGCGGGGAGTTGTCCACGAGGGACCGATATGCATCCTCCGCCCCTTTTCGTCTGGAGGACGCCTCAAGCGTGTGCGTGCGCGGGCGTGGTTTCCCAGACTTGGACCGACGGGCCGGTTTCTTTTTCATTGTGCCGCCTTCAGCAATGCGACGGATAAGTGTCTTCTCGACGTGCCCCGAAGTCAAGGGAGCGGCGCCCAGATCCGCCCGGTGCGTCGGTGCTCAGTCGATCATTTTCGTGAAGAGGTAATGGTTCCGGTACAGGTCCTTGTTTTCGTTCATGATGATGCTGTGCACGATATTGATCTGCTTGATGTCAGGAGGATGACCCGACTCGAGCATGTTCTCCAGTATCTTGACTGCGTAGTAGCCCTGGAGAATGGGATTTTGGTAAATGACGGCAGTCAGCATGTTCCTTTCCAGGTACTGATTTGACGAAGGATCCAGGTCGTGGAGCACGACGAGAGTCCGGGGCCGCGGGCTTTTTTCCAGGGCCTGAATGAATTGGGCATTGTAGGCCGCAATAAGATAGATGGCATCGACTTTGCTCTTCCTCGAGACCAGGAGCGCCTGGATCTGACTCTCAACCTCCTTCGAACGCATTTCCGAGGTCAGGTATCCCACTTCATGGTGGATCCTGCTGAAGCTCTTCCTGAGGACAGCCCGGAAACCTTCGTATCGGAGATTGTTGATATCAGGCGCATGCGGATCTTCAATCCCCTCTGGCCGCATCGTAATCACGAGAACCCTCGGATTCTTTCTGAACAGGAGATTCTTGCCGATGTATTCCGCAGCCAGTCTCCCGCCGGCGCGATAGTCCGGGCCGATATAGCAGAGACGGCGGCTGTTCGGGGCATCGACGTTCAGCGTCAAATAAGGAATCCCCACCCGATCGATGTAGGCGATGATCGACTTCATGTCGTAGATCCACTGATTGACGAACGCGACCGCTTCCACGCCATCCGCGACCGCGGACTTCAGCCGCGCCAGGTAGAGCCTCGAGTTCCTGTCAGGGATCATGTGATAGCTCACCTGGTAGTTGAAGGGCTGTATCTGCTCCGAGCCGATCGTGATTCCTGTCTTGATGTCATTCCAGAAATAGCGGGGAAGGGTGGAGGAGAACACGGCGACCTTGCGGACCTTGTTCCTCTTCAGTATCTGCGAGGCCTTGTGGGGAACGTAGGTGACTTCCTTGGCATAGGCGAGGATGCGTGCCTTGAGCATGTCGGAAACGTAGCCCGAGCTGTGCAGCGCCCGGTGAACCGTAATGAGGGAGATGCCCAGGGCATCCGCGATATCCTGCTGTGTGACAAAGCCACCCATCTTGCGTAAGGCATAGCCAAATCACATGATCTTGGATAGGGCCGCCACGGTATCTTGCACAGTACCCTGCGCACCTCCGTGGCATTCGGGGCGCGGATGCCGCCCATGCCGCCCCGTCTCGGTTGACATGCGCCCCCGGATATGATAAACGTGCATCACATCCGGGCCGAAAAAGCCCCCGCTCTACCCTCAAGAGGAGGCAGGAAATGAAGAAGATCTTTCTCATGCTCTCGCTCCTTGTCTGTGTGACGGCACTTGCCATGGGGCAGGCGGTTACGCTCAAGGTGTTTTTCTACAGCCCCGAGCTGACCGACCAGTACAACGACATGGCAAAACAGTACCTGGCAGAAACCGGTGTCACCCTCGATATGACGGTTCTCCAGAACGACTATCGAACTGTCCTGAGTGCCAGGATCAATTCTGGAGATATTCCGGATATCTTCATGAGCAGCGCCTATGCGGACAACGACACGTACAAAGACTACGTGTATGATCTGACCAAAGAAGACTTCATGAAATTGCTGGAACCGACCGCCCTGACTGGCGTCACGGTGAACGGGAAGATAACCGGATACCCCTTCCTCGTACAGTCCCACTCATTCATCTACAACAAGAAGGTCTTCGCCGACGCGGGAATCACCACGCTTCCCCGGACGATCAAGGAGTACGAGGCTGTCTGCCAGAAGCTGCAGGCAAAAGGGATTCAGCCCTTTGCCACGGGGTTCAAGGAGTGGTGGGTGCTCCCCCAGACCGCCTGGCAGGTTCTTGCCCCCATCAAGGACTCCTACAGCGGGGACTACGCGAAGTTCGTGGACAACCTGAACAGCGGGACACTGAAATTTGCGAACATCAAGGAAATGAACAACGTGTTCGACGTCCTTGATCTCATCAAGAAGTACGGCGGCCCCAAGCCGCTTGAATCGGATTTCAACGACCAGTGCTCCCTGCTGGCCGCCGGAAAAGTCGCCATGATCCACCAGGGCAACTGGGCAGAGGACGCGATTCGCAAGACCGACCCGAACGCCGATATCGGATTCCTGCCCGGCCCGACTGGCAGTGCGGCGAACAAAGCGGGCATTATGTTCGATTCGAACCAGACGATCCGCATCGCGAAGGACGGACCGAATCTCAAGGCCGCCCTTGCATGGCTGCGGTGGCTGACCACGTCTGAGTACGGGAAGAAGTGGATTCCGGACAAGATCAAGCAGCTTTCACCCATCATGGGCGCAAAAGCCTCCACGGCCGAGCTGGCGCAGGCTACTGTGGCCTTGCTGGCAAAGAAGACCCCCAGCTATTCGTGGTTCTATCAGCGGTTCCCCAACGGCGCCGAGCAGGGGCTGGGCATCATCCTCCAGGGCTACTGCGCGGGACAGACGGACAGGCAGCAGACCCTGGACGCGCTCGACGCGGACTACACGAAAATCGTGAATGCGTCGAAGTAGGGTGAGGGGGATATTACTTATCGATGGTTCTGACCGGAGGGGCGCGAGCCTCTCCGGTCTGTTGACCGGAAAGATGACGGCCACGGCACACCAGGATGCGCGGATACAAGAATAGGCGCCTGCGGCGCGCAAGGGAGTTTCTAGGCATGACGGCGCCCGCCATCATCGCCATCCTGGTCTTCGTGGAAATCCCCTTTCTCATGAGCGTCATGTATTCCTTCACCCGGTGGAACGGCCTGGACAAGGTGCCGAAGTGGATCGGTCTCGCCAACTACCGCGAGCTGCTCACCGCTGACCGGGACCTCGTACTGGCCGTGGTGTTTACGCTCATTTTCACCGTGATCACCGTCGTGGTGACGAACGTCCTCGCCCTGCTCCTGGCCGTGATCCTGGACAGCGACATCTGGGGCAAGAATGTCCTGCGCGCGGCGTTCTACATTCCGAATATCATAAGCCTGATCATCGTCGGGTATGTCTGGCGTTTCATCTTCTCCCGTGGCTTTGATTCCTTCTCCGCCCTGACGCATATCGGCCTGTTCCAGCTCAGCTGGCTGGGGGACGGAAAGCTGGCATTTCTCAGCGTCGTGCTGGTCTCGGTATGGCAGTCCATAGGCTTCTACATGGTGATTTACATCGCGGGACTGCAGACGGTGCCCCGGGAACAGCTCGAGGCCGCGGTGATCGACGGGGCGGGGGCTGTCGGCAGATTCTTCAGGATCACCCTTCCCCTCATCATGCCTTCGATCACGGTGTGCGTCTTCTATTCTCTATCCAACGCCCTGAAGACTTTTGACGTCATTTTCAGCCTCACATTCGGGGGACCGGGCACCGCCACAACAAGCATCGCGCTCGATATCTACCGGACCGCTTTCAGCGACAACCGGTTCGGCTACGGCACGGCGAAGTCGGTGATCCTGTTCCTCCTGATACTGACCGTCACGGTCTTCCAGCTCACCGGATTCAAGCGCAGAGAGGTGGAGACATGAAGCGGCCTCACGCTGCGCTTTTCCTCACGATTCCCATGTTTCTCATAGCGGCGGTTTACCTGTACCCGCTGATACTCGTGGTGATTAATTCCCTCAAAACATTCGCGGAGATCATGGCGAACGTCGTCGCCCTGCCCACGCACCTGAGCCTGGAGAACTTCTCCAACGCATTCGTCCTCATGAAGTATCCGAATCTCTTTTTCAACACTCTGCTCGTCACCGTCCTGGGAACCTCGGGCGTGGTGTTGCTGAGCGCGATGGCCGGCTACAAGCTCTCCCGGACAAAGACCCGCTACAGCTGGTTCGTCTTCCTGCTATGCGTCGCGCCGATCATGATTCCCTTTCAATCGTTCATGATCGTCCTGGTCAAGGTGGCCAAGACCCTCCATCTGACCAATACCACCTATGGACTTTCCATCATCTACTGGGGCCTCGGCGTCCCGCTTTCCCTTTTCATGTATCATGGCTTCGTCAAAACCGTGCCGAAGGACCTGGATGACTGCGCGTTCATCGACGGGTGCCGGCCCCTTCGGGCATTCTTCCAGGTGATATTTCCCCTCCTGAAGCCGGTCACCGTTTCGGTCGTTGTCATCAATGCGATGTGGATGTGGAATGATTTCCTCCTGCCCCTGCTCATATTGAGCGGGGCGAAGCAATACCTGACCCTGCAGCTTGCCGCGTACAACTTTTTCGGGCAGTACAAGGTCGAATGGCATTTCGCGATGGCAGGTGTGCTCCTGACCATCACACCGGCAATCATATTCTACTTTGCCCTGCAGAAGCACATCATCAAGGGCATGGTTGCCGGCGCGGTGAAGGCCTGACGTGAAGTTCACCAACGGCTACTGGGGTCTGAGAGACGGGGTAAGGCTGTTCTCTCCCGTGGAAGTCCGGGATATCAGAACCGGCGCCGATTCGCTGACGGTGTTCGCTCCCAGCAGGACAATACGCAACCGCGGGGATACCTTGAACACCCCGCAGCTCACCCTGACCTTCAGCGCGCCCATCCCGGACGTGGTCTGCGTGCGTATCCGTCATTTCCACGGTGGAAAGCAAAGAGGCCCCGAGTTCGAACTGAAACATGATGACACGCTCCGACCGTGCATCGACCGGGGGGCGGAGAGCGTAAGCCTTTCCAGCGGCCGCTTGAGCGTGCGCGTGAATACGAAAGGGACCTGGGGAATAGACTACATCTTCGAGGGCCGGCGTCTGACAGGGAGCGGGAGCGGCCACGCCGGGTACCTGATCGACGCGGACGGCACACCGTACATGCGGGAGCAGCTCTCACTGGGAGTCGGTGAGTGCGTGTACGGGCTCGGTGAACGGTTCACGGCCTTTGTCAAGAACGGGCAGACCGTGGATATGTGGAACGAGGACGGCGGCACGAGCAGCGAACAGGCCTACAAGAATATTCCCTTCTACATGACGAGCGCCGGCTACGGTGTGCTCGTCGCGCACCCGGAGAAGGTTTCGTTCGAGATCGCCTCTGAGGTCGTCTCCCGGGCGCAGTTCTCCGTTGCGGGTGAGGAGCTGATGTACTACGTCATCGCGGGATCCACCCCAAAGGAAGTCCTTCGCACCTACACGGAGCTGACCGGCAGACCCGCCCTGCCGCCTGCGTGGTCATTCGGGCTCTGGCTCACGACTTCATTCACCACCAGCTACGATGAGAAGACGGTCACCAGCTTTATCGACGGAATGCGGGAACGCCGCATTCCCCTCCACGTCTTTCATTTTGATTGTTTCTGGATGAAAGAGTTCCAGTGGTGTGATTTCGAGTGGGACAGCGAACAGTTCCCGGACCCCGAAGGGATACTGCGCCGTCTCAAGGACAAAGGGCTCCGGATCTGTGTATGGATCAACCCTTACATCGCCCAGAAGTCCCGGTTGTTCGAAGAAGGGGCGGCGCAAGGCTTCCTCGTGAAGAAGCCGGATGGAGATGTCTGGCAGTGGGACAGGTGGCAGGCCGGTATGGGGCTGGTGGACTTCACCAACCCTGCCGCCGTCGCGTGGTACAAGGACTGCCTGAGAAAGCTCGTGAGGACCGGGGTGGACTGCTTCAAGACCGATTTTGGAGAGCGCATCCCCACGGATGTCGTCTACCACAACGGCGCGGATCCCCGGAAAATGCACAACTTCTACACCTACCTGTACAACCGCACCGTATTCGAAATGATGGAAGAAGAGCGCGGGAGGGGCCACGCCATTGTGTTTGCGCGCTCGGCCACGGTCGGCAATCAGAAGTTTCCCGTTCACTGGGGAGGTGATTCCTCGGCAACGTACGAGTCAATGGCAGAAAGCATGCGGGGGGGCCTGTCCCTGGGGCTGTCGGGATTCGGGTTCTGGAGCCACGACATAGGCGGATTCGAGCGCACCCCGACGCCTGATCTCTACAATCGCTGGGCGGCCTTCGGTCTTCTCTCTTCGCACAGCCGGCTGCACGGCAATGAATCATATCGTGTGCCCTGGCTGTTCGGCGAGGAATCCGTCGATGTGCTGCGCTTCTTTGTGCATCTGAAGTGCAGCCTGATGCCGTATCTCTTCACCGCGGCCGCGGAAGCCTCCGGCCAAGGCCTCCCGGTCATGAGGGCCATGTTCCTGGAGTTTCCGGGAGATCCGGCGTGCGCGTACCTGGACAGGCAGTACATGCTCGGCCCTTCGATGCTGGTGGCACCGGTATTCGCCAGCGACGGCACGGTTGCCTACTATCTGCCGAAAGGAACCTGGACCAGCTTCCTGACCGGAGAGAAGGTCGAAGGGGGGTGCTGGAGGAGCGAGACGCATGGGTACAAAAGCATTCCCCTCATGGTCCGCCCTCACAGCGTAGTCCCTGTCGGGCACGATGAGACGAGACCGGACTATGACCACGCGGAAAATGTGACCTTCCACGTATTTGAGCTGGACGACGGGCGGGAGGCCACGGCAACAGTCTCCGACTCGGAGGGTCGTGAAGACGTCCGGATCGCTGTCCGGCGCGCCGGGCAGGTCATCACGGCAAGGAAGAGCGGCTCGAAGAAGGCCTGGCGCCTTCTGCTGCGCAACATACGCGGTTCCGTCTCAGTAGAGGGCGGCCGGCTCACGGCGGAAGCTCGAGGCGCCGTGATCACCCCGGACAAGGACACCGACACAGTCGTCATGCGGCTCTAGTGTCTATTTGAGCTCGGTGCGCCAGGAGAAACGCGGCGCATACCCGAGGGCCGCGCGGGCCCTGCTGATGGAGAGGAGCGTCTCGAACTCCCCCACGCCGTCCCGCACCGGCACGTGGCTGAACTGCTCCGCCATCAACTGCCTGCTGGGCCGGTCCATGACCGTATCCGCCGCGGCGATGATGAAAAGCGGCGCTCCCTCCAGCGGCCGCTCCAGTGCCAGGCGGCAGCCCTGCGCGACATCGCGCGCATCCACGTACCCCCACAGATTCCATTTCCGAAGGGCAGAGTCCTTCCAGTACGAGGGAAACGCCGCGTAGTCATGGGGCTCCTGGATATTGGAGAACCGCAGTCCCACAATGGGTATTCCGGCCCGGCGGTTGAATTGCCGTGCCATTTCTTCGCTGAGCACCTTGGACAGCGCATAGCTCGACTGGGGGAGAAGGGGATGACTCTCGTCGATGGGGGCGTACGAAGGCTGCTCCTTTTCGAAGGGGAGGCCGAGGGTGGTTTCACTTGAGGCCCAGGCGATTCTCTTCAGCCCAAGGGACGTGGCAGCGTGAAACACGTTGAACGTGCTCTCCATGTTCGTCCGGAAGGTCACCTCTTCCGAGAAAAGGCCCGGAGCGGGTATGGCCGCCAGGTGGATGATTGCGTCGAATCCCTGAATCCCCTCGAAGACTTCTCCGAGCTTCGTGAGATCGACTCTGAGAAAGGGACACAGCCTTTCCGCAGGCGGCGTGAGGTCCAGGTTGAGAACCTCATACTTCCGCTCCACCAGATCGCGGACCATAGCCCTGCCCGCTTTTCCGCTTCCCCCGGTGACGATGATTCGCTTGATGCTCACGACAGGTTTACGCTTCCTTTCCGAGTATTGTCTGGACGATGCGGGCGAAGGACGAGATGTCCAGCGGTTTTTCCACGATTGCCAGGGCCCCCTCGCCAAGGAGCTCCTGGGCCGAGCCGTCACTCGTGTAGCCGGTGGCGATGACGACGCGTACTGCCGCGTCTGCCTCCCGCAGACGAGCCAGGCACTCCCGTCCACCTATGCCGGGCATCACCATGTCCAGGACGACGAGGTCGATTGTACTGCCGTCGCCGAAGCGGAGCAGGGCCTCCCGCCCGTCTTCCGCGGTGATCACCCTGTACCCGCAGCTTGCCAGCACCCGTGAAATCACCTCGCGCACCTGCGGCTCGTCGTCCACGACGAGAATCGTTCCCTGGCCGTGCGCAAGAGTGGGGGCAGGCAGATCTTCGACCGGAGTCTCCTCCTGGCGCTCCGTCATTGGCAGGAAAATCTCGAAAGTGGATCCCTTGCCCACCTCGCTTTGCACGTCGGTGAAGCCCTGGTGGTTGGCCACGATCCCATACACCACTGCAAGACCGAGACCTGTGCCGCTCTGCGCGCCCTTGGTGGTGACAAACGGGATGAACAGCCGCTCCAGGAGCTCCGGTGACATCCCGACCCCCGTATCCCGCACCGTCAGGCGCACGTAGCGGCCAGGCCGGGCCCCGACGTAGCGGCCCACGTCTTCGTCCCGCAGCTCGATGTTCGCCGTGGCAATCGTGATGGTTCTGCCGTCGGGACTTGCCGGCGCGTCCGTCATCGCGTCCCGCGCGTTCATACAGAGGTTCACCAGGACCTGGCTCATCTGGTTGGGGTCCGCCTCGATTGTCCACGGGGACGGCGATAGTGAGAGCTGAATGGTGATTTCGGGAGGGAACGTATGCTTGAAGATCTCCCAGGTTTCCCTCACCACGTCATTCAGTGAAATGATCTGCCGCGCGCCGGTGGCCTGGCGGGTGAAGAATCGAAGCTGCCGCGTCAGGGCCGTGCCCCTTTCCACGGTGGACATGATCTGCATCAGGTCGTGATACATGTCGGTTTCCTTCGGGGCATCGAGAAGGAGGAGCTGCAGGTTCGCGCTGATGGCCGTCAGAAGATTATTGAAGTCGTGGGCAATGCCCCCGGCAAGGAGCCCGAGCGCGTCCATCTTCTGGGCCTGGAGAACCTGCGTCTGCAGCCTCTTCCTTTCCGTGATGTCCATGAAGGAGGTCATGATGCCCGTGGCCTGGCCCTGCTCGTTCCTGATCAACGACGCGGAAAGCTCTACGCTGAGACTTCTGCGGTCCCTGCGGCGCACAGACAGCTCGCCCCTCCATCCCCCGGTGCGGGTGAGGATTTCCAGAATGCCGCGCGCCTCTTCTCCGATCCAGAAATCGCTGACGTGGGCGCCCACCACTTCATCAGCCGAGGCAAAGCCCCACAGGGAGAGGAAGGAAGGGTTCACGTAGGTGACCCTGCCCTCCAGGTCTGCGAGCATGATGCCGTCAAGGGCGGTGTTGATGGCGTGATTCTTGATGTGGAGCTCGAGCCCTTGGCTCTGCAGCGCATGGGACAGGGCACGGCGGAGCTGTTCCTGGTCGGAAAGGATCTGTTCTTCCCGGACCATGATGAAGCCCTCCACCACGCCGGTCGTAAA
>Ga0074045_10002760_pt1 | contig 16130 bp, 9 predicted proteins | sample BogForMeECP23OM2_FD_94442 | JGI IMG/M metagenome (GOLD analysis project Ga0074045, IMG submission 94442) | Bog forest soil microbial communities from Calvert Island, British Columbia, Canada - Bog Forest MetaG ECP23OM2 | ecosystem: Environmental > Terrestrial > Soil > Wetlands ...
AGATGCAACAGGGCGTCGCTGCTCCACATTCGTTCGACGGGACAATCCTTCAGGCTCGCGAACAGGATCGAAGCGCCGAACCACAGCAGCCAGGCCAGCGCGATACCCGCGGCGAGCGAACCGCTCCACTGCAGGATGAGGCGCAGGGTATGGGCCGGCAGCGACTGCGGGTTAGCCGCGAGTTGCGGCAGGAAGCCCCAGGGCTGATCGCCGTAGTTCGCCACGACGCGCGCCGTGTCGGCAACACCGGCGCGCTGCGCGGACCCGGTCTGCCAGGCGGCGTCCGTCCTGAAAGGCTCGACGACGTTACCGTCCACGTCGGTATAGCCCTCCGCGAGCAGCAGCGCAGGGCCGTAATGGTTCCGCACGCGGATTTCGATAGTGTTGTCGCCCGCGCTGACCCAGTTCGTCAGGTCGTAGGCCAGCAGCACTGGCGTCGTCCCCAATCCCCCGAGCCCGAGGAAGAGCGGGGGTGGCAGTAGCTGCGGCACCGGGGCCTGCAACGGCGACGTGAGGCTGTAGAGGTCGGGCATCTCGGCAACATCATTGGACCCCGCGACATCCGGCGTCGCCCCGGTGTTACGGAGCATCAAGGCGTTGGGTTCCGTCTGGAGCGCGGTGACTTGGGCGACGTCCGCTTGGGACGCATTCATCACGCCGTTTTCGTCCGCCGTCGTCGATGAAACCCCTTCGGTCTGACCGGGCCCGACGATAACGGGCACCTGGACCGGCTCGTAGATAGTGGGCTGGGTAGCCGCTGTCTTCGCATCGGCCAACAAGGTCCCAATCGCAGGGATCGGCGGTGGATTTGGCGCCAGACTCGGGACCGAGCTGATGGACGGGCTGACGGAACCCGCCAAAAAACTGTTGGGCGTGATGGCCTTGGGCATTTGCGCCGTGGTCATCATCTGCCCGGGGGCGGCGAGCACCGGCGTCTCGGGCCCGATCATTGTCGTTCCGGCGGCCTCGGGCTGAGTTACCACGAGGCGGCCGTTGACGATCACGTCATAGGCGCCGGTCGACGCGACCTGCAGCCAGGTTGCGCCGCGCTGATGCGGAACCACGATATGACGAATGAAGGATTCGTTCCGGAGTTGCGTGCGGCCCTCGATCCATTGGCCCGAAGGCGTCGCTTCGATCACGCGCGGGTCGTATGACAACGGCTGCACGGTCGAGAAACGCTCGTGCGTCGCGGGCTCGATCACGTTTGCCCAGAGCCGGTCGTTCAATGCCTGCGACGACCACGGATAGCTGGCGACGATGCCGTCCGCTATCGATGCCACCTTCCAGTTGGCGTCGGAAACGAATTCCTGGGGTTCTGAACTTGCGACCCGGTAAGACCCGCGCACGATGAGCTGCGGGGGACCAGGGTATTTGCCGCCGACTACGTAAATCGCAACGACGTTTTTCCCGGGCGCCAGCACCTCCTTTAGGTCAAAGATTCCCGTCTGGCGCACACACGCGTAGGTCGCCGAGCCGACCTCCACGTCATTGACATAGACCGCGTAGCTCCCGGTGGCGGCTAATTGAATCCAGCCCGATGTAACTACCCCCGGAATGTAAAACGTTCCGCGAAAGTACGCGGACTCCAATGATGTCGCCTCGGCCCGCTGGATCCATCGCGCCGTGCCGAAATCGAGACGGTACTGCCTGGGCGTACGAGCAACATCGGTCAAACACAGGAATACGCCGAGGACCGCGCCCAGTAATATGACAATAGCCGACGAAACCCGTCCGTCGCGCGTGGCGAGATAGTCAGTGAAACGGCGAAACATCAGTTTCCCACCGATCCGGCAAGCGAAGTGAGCGCGCGCCAATTGGGAACGTAGTTGTAGAAATAAGACATTCCATAGTTCTTGTGCGCGTCACCGAGATCATTGAGCCGGGTTTGCGCATCGCCGAGGTTACTATAGACGTTGGCGATAAACTGCGGATCACTAGTCATATCAAGGACTCGCTGAGCCAACGCCGCTGCTTCCTCATCACGACCCGTGGCCAAATAGACGCGGGTCAGATAGAACGCCGCGATCCACATCGTCGGCTGATTATTAAGCGCGTGTTGCCACGCCACCGCCGCCGACCCGTAGGCGCCCGCCTCGAAGAGGTTGAGTCCATAAGTGACCCATAGTTCGTCCGCGCGATCGCGCGCCACCGCGCCGAGCGGACCGCCGGCAGCCGCGATCCCTTCGCAGTGGGCAATGGCTTCGGGAAACTTCTGCTCCGACACCATCAATGCGGATCGATACACCTGGTATTCCGGTGTATCGGTCAGGCCCAAAGACTGGTCCAATGCCCCGATTCGCGCATGAACACCCCAGTCCAGCGCGTTCCAGCGGTCATCGCGCATCGCTTTTTCGTACCACGCTTTGGCCTCTTCCGGATGCCATTGCGCTTCGGCGCGGGCGGCCATCACCAGATCGTGTTCGCCGATCATCGGATACCACATGAATACCGCGGTCACGCCCATCACGAGCAAGAACGTCAGTCCAAACGCGCGTCGCGCAGGACGCTGGGGGAGGCCAAGGCCCCCGCAGATCATCAGGGCGAACGCCATTATGACTGCGCCGTACCAGGCGAGCCCCATGAAGTACCAACCGGCTTCGATACGCTGACCCACATTGTCAAAGTCGAGATTGGTCATGACGCTCGGCTCGAGGACCGGGGCGGGCGGCAGGTACCCTTGAGCGAACGAAATCGAGGCGTCCTGCCAGGCACTTTGGTTGAGCAAATCCTTGAGAAAAAATGGATCGCCGAAGGTCAGATGGAGCGTGCCGAAGAGAATGACCAGCAACAGCCCCGCACCGGCCCAGTAGGTCAGCTTCCAGCACGCACGCCAATAAGCTACCGCGCCGATGAGCAGCGCGACCGCTTCGAGGACCCCGTACGACGTAACCGTAATCTGATGCTTGGCCCGCACATACGGGAACATTGAAAATGCCAGGCTGGACCATCCCTTGCTCAGTGGAAAGCCGACCCAGCTCGAGGCCAGTGCGCCCGGAATCGCCACCAGGATCATGCCGCACATGATCCATTTCTTGGGATCCTCCGGAATCCACGAGAGCAACCACGCATAAAACCTTAGGATGGTTTTCATGGTCTTATGGTTTTGACGGCCGGCGCTTCAGCCAGCGGATCGACTGCGTCAGGAATGGCTGCACAAAGCCCATTCCTTCGCGCGCGATTGCGAGCTCAGCCGTGGAAAAAGCGCCAAGACTCACCACCAAGGCAAGATAGAGTATCCCACAAAGCGTGCCACCGACAGCGAGCGCGCGCAACGACTGGATAGCCGAGTAGTGCAGAATCACGCCGATCAGCAGACTCGCGACAAGCGGCCGCCATAGAAGTTGTCCAATCTTCAGCTGGAAGCCGAGGCCGTTCAGGCGGCCTATCCAAAGACCGAGGAGTATCCCTTCGCTCAAAGCGACCGCGCAGCAAGCGCCCGTCATACTGAGGAACGGAATCAGCGACACATTGAACAGGACCCGCAACACGATCGCGCAGGTGCTGCTCGCCAGCAGAAACCTTTGCTGCCCGAGTGCCGTGAACAGCGCGGGAAACGGTGTTCCGACGATAAACAGCATCGCGGCGACGCCCAGCAAACGGATGGCCGGTGCACTTTCCCCGTAATGCGGTCCGAGGAAGCCGACGGCGAGCACGTGGGGTACGGCAAAGAACAGGGCCGCAAGCGGCATCGCGCCGAGCAGCAGCGTCCGCACGCTGCGCTCATAGATCGCGCCAAAATCCTGCTTGGAGCCGGACGTGCCGGCCGCCCGCGAATATAGAGGAAACAGCGCGAAAACCAGCGGCTGAGGCACAAAGCGCAGGCCAGCGGCCAACTTGTAGGCGCCACCGTACAGACCCACGGTCCGCACGTTGGTGAGCCACGAGAGACTCACGACGTCGCTCTGCTCGCCGACCGCGCGACTCGAGGCCGTTGCGCCGACCGGGAGCGCATTGACGACCAGGTATTTCCAAAGCGCGGGATTCGAGCGGATCAGCGGTCGCCCGTAACGGCGGACCACGATCAAGCGATAGCACAGCACCTGGATCGCGTTGGCGATTACATAGGTGGAGGCGATCGCGACCAGACCCAGGTGGAAGGCCGCGACCGTCAGCACCAGCGAAAAATGGGCGGCCCCGTAGAGCACGAAACCGAGCGCCTGCAGGTCATTATCTTCCTGCGAACGAAGAACCGCCCCGTAGATGTTGGCGCGCAGTGCCCATAGCCCCGATATCCCCATCACTAACGTCGAAACGGCAACTAACGCGCTCAGGTGGAAAAGGGGAAGAATCAGGACCATCAGCAGCACAACGAGCAGGAAGACCACCCATTCCAGCGCGAGCGCGGCGCCGAAGAGCGTGACCAGGTCATCTGGCTTAATCGCAAGGTCACGGATCAGGATACTGCCGATGCCCATCTCGGCGGCTTGCTGCAGAATCGTAACGAAGGCAATCTGCAACGCATATATGCCGAATTGGTCGACGCTCAGGATACGGGCGATGATCAGGACCGCGGCGAATTGCAGCGCCGAGCTGATCGCCGTGCCAAGCCCGCCGAGCAGGACGTTCTTGGCGACGCGTTGCGAGGTCTTCACACGGTCCAGCGGAACATGCCGCCGAGCAGGTTTTGCAGGTCGGCATATTCAAGGCGCTCGGCGAGCGTAGCGGTCTCGAGATCAAGCTGGGCGCTGACCTCGGTCAATTCGGCGGTGATCAGCGCGAGCTCGTTGATGAGCCCCTGTTCACGTTCGGCGGCCGCAAGGATCGCCGCTTTCTCGGCGCTAACGTATTTGGCCTTTTTGTCGGCGACATTCTGCGCGTCGGTCTCGATCTTGCCATAGGCTTCGGCGATTGAATTCCGAATCGTCAGATCGAGCTGCCTCTTGAGATCCTTCTCGTACGCGACATTCTCCTCCGATTCGCGGTTGGCGGCGTGCCGCTGCCCGAAATCCCAGATCGGTATTTCGACTGTGATATAGGACTCAAACTGCGTGCCGCGGCGATGAATATCGGTGCCGTGGGGGTATTCGAAGTCCTGCGAGCTGGTAAAATCCGTGTTCAGCTTAGCGGTCGGCAACCTGGAGGCATCGTCCACCCGCAGCTGCTGGTGGGCCACCTCAACTTTGGCATCCTGCACCTTCAGCGCCGGATGGAGCGGCATCACCTGCTTGAGCAAAGTGGCGAGATCCGGGAGCCATGGGAGCTGCGGTTTCGTCGGGTCAAGTTCGATGGTCTGATCGTCCCGGAGTCCCATGAACTCGGCGACCTGAAAGGTATAGTCGTGAGCGTTAAGCCGCGCGGATTCGGTGGCGCGCCGCGCCGCCGCAAGCTCCTCGGCCACGATGTCGATCTGTTGCGGCAGCATCATGCCGAGCGCCACCTCTGACCTGGTGATCTCGAGGTCTCGCTCGTAGAGCTGGACCAGCTTTTCATTGATTGTTATCTGGTCGCCGTAGGAAGTGGCATTGAGGAACGCCGTGGCGACATCCAGAATCACCTTTTGTTCCTCGATCATCGCGGTCAACTGATCTTCGGTTAACTCGGCTCGCGCCGTCGCGACCACCGGGGCGTCGTTGAGCCCGAGAATGCTGCCCTCGTAGTACAACGGATAAGACACGGCGACTGCTTCAACCCCGACCGGAGCCCAATGTGCGTTCGGGTTGTGCGAGGTCGGCACCTGGCTGATCGATTCAGTCGGCTGAAAGAGCCCCACCGGGGCCCAAGCCGACGCCGGCGACCCGTTTAGCTCGTAGGTCTGCAAGGTACTGTTGAAGTACGGCAACGTCGTGCCGCGCCGCTTGATGATGTTTTGACGGTCGGCTTCGACCTTATGGCGATAGGCGGATAACTCGGGGCTGCGCCGGCTCGCCTCGTCGATACACTGCTGGAGCGTAAGCGGCACGGCGGTCAGACCCGTCGTCGCGAGCGCGGTAACCAGGGCAAACAGCAAGGCAGTCTTGGCCAACGTCTTCATTGTCAATTCCACGGGGCGAAACGATTGACCTGAACCTTGTCGTTTTCGCGCAGGTCGCGCTGGCCGACGGCCACGACCTGTTCCCCTTCCTGCAGCCCGGAGACGACCTCCGTGACATGACCGGAAGTTGAGCCGAAGCGGATATCACGCAGATGCGCCACCTTGTCATCACCGACGACGAACACGGAAGCGCGATCACCCACCGGGTTGATAATTGCGCTGGCAGGCACCGCTAACGCCATCCGGCTGCTCACCAGGCGCGCGTAACCGGTGACTCCGGTCTTGAGGCGGAGGTCGTGATTGTCGATTCGAATATAGGCCCCGAAGGTTCGCGTGGTGTCTTCGACTACGGAGTCGATCTTGGCGACCGTCCCGCTGAACAGCTCGCCGGGAAAGGCGTCGGTGCCAATTTCGCCCTGCATGCCGAGGTAGGTGAAATTAGCGTTGTCCTCGGAGACCGCGGCGTCCATCATGGCCGGGTCGAGCACGCCAAGCTGAAGCATCTCCTCGTCCATCTTGGTGGTCTCGCCCGGGTTCGCATAGCGCACCTGCACCACTGCGGCGACCGGGCTGACGACCCGCGTGTTGCGCAGATCGATCTGGGCGCTGACGAGTGCGGCATAAGCCGTGGCATCGGTATCGCGCGCGGTTTCAACCTCAACCTCCGACGCGAAGTTTTTCTTGAACAACGCTTCCTCGCGCGCCAGGTCCCTATGCGCGTGGTCGTAAGTGACCTTCGCCGTAACGACGTTGGCCTGATAGAGACTGGGGTCGAGTTGCACGAGGAGGTCGCCGGGTTTGACAGTGACACCAACGTTGACCGGCAGCTCCAGGATGCGTGCTATTACCTTGGCCGTCACTGCGATTGGATAACTGGGCTGAATCGTTCCGCTGGCGCCGATAATTCGCCGTATTTCTTCCACCTTCGCCGGCGCCGTCTGCACGGGTATCGGAAAATGCACCATCCGCGCATCGCTCGGAATCACGTGGACGACGCGATAAAGAGCCCCCGCGATAAAGACCATAACCACCAAGCCCAGCGCAACCCCGATCGCGACGTAACGACGGAAGCGCTTCCTGCCCTCGGTCGTCCTCCCCCCCTCGTCAGCCATCATCGCTCCTTCGTCAGCTCGCAATAAGGCGAAAACCCACAGGGTCCTGCGGGAACCGCCACATAATACCGATCTGTCAGCTCAATCGGAATCAGCTTTCGAAGGCAGGCTGCTGCTCGCGTTGACGGTCTGGCGATCAGCGTCGGGCACGAGACTTTCGTACACGGCAGCGACGTTCAGCGCCAGGCGGTTCCAGTCGAAATTCGTCATCACTGTTTCGCGGGCATTCGCCCCGATCGTCCGGGCCAGTTCGGGGTCGTTCAACAGGGCCAGCATGCCGTCGGCCAGTCCATGCCAATCCTCACCGGGAACGACAAAGGCGTCGTGCAGATGGGAGACGCCCTTGGCTGCGCCGGTGAAGCATACGGTCGGTTTGCCGAGCGCCATATAGTTGAGGAGCTTGATCGCGTGGCCCGCGACGTGAGGGCGGGGAATGGTCGTCACCATTGCCGCGGCGATGAAGTCGGGAAGTTGATCGAGCTTCACGTCTTCGATCCAGCGGATACCGTCGTTGATCCCGAGCGACTCCGCCATCGCCCGATAGTTCGGTAACCCCAGATCGTGGGCCAACGGGCTGACCATCATCAAGAGCGCATCGGGCCTTTGCTTTCGCACGACGGCGAATGCATTGACTAGGTAGTCGATCTGCTGCATTGGGCTGATGATCCCGGTGTACATCACGACCGGGCGGTCGCCGATTTGATAAAGGTCGCGCACCCGCTGGGGATTGGCGTGATCGAACATTTCCGGCTTGATTCCGCACGGGATCATCGAGATGCGCTGCGGTGAGACGCCCTCTTGCAGCAGCCAGTTCCGCAGATCGGGACTGACCGCGATAAAGTAGTCGGGGAACTTCGGGACGAACCAGTCGAGCACCCGCGCCAGCGCCTGAGCAACGAAACGCGGCCGAATGAAATCGTAAGTGGACAGCTCGTTGGCCATCAGGCTGACCGCGTTGTAGACGAGCGGCCGGCCTGTGATGAACTTGGCGAGGATGCCGATCAGCACCCCTTCATAGTTGTGGGCGTGAATGACGTCGATCTTTTCGCGGCGGATAAGCTTGCAGAGATGGAAAAGCAACAATACATCAAGTAGCAATTTCTGGCACGAAGGACCCGAAAAAAGCTTGAACGACTTGCGAAAGTACTTGAGACGCGAAACCTTGACGTCGCCTACCGGAAGATCCTCACCATATGGGTAGGTCACTACATGGACATCGTGGCCCTGCGCCGCCAACGTCACCGAAAGTTCGCGGATCGCCCCCGGCGTTCCCCAGTTCGCCGGAAATGGACAGGCTGCAACCATCGCGATCGAATACGTTCTCTTCACTTCAAGCTTCCTCTCACAAACACGATCAGCTTCACTGCCAGCTTCCCCGAAGTCGGACGCCGTCTGAGCTCCTCCGGAGAGGGACGCGTCGCAACCAATCAGCGGGGAACTCGCGCGGACCACGTATCCCTACGCACCGATTTCCAACAGGATCTCTATTTCCAAATAAACGTGCTAATCATAGCATCTGTTTACCCTACGTACAAGAAAATAATCCTGAGTTAAACTATACTACGGTTAATTAGGCGTGATAAAAGCAATAGCGCATGGATGGCAAAAGTCATGCGAACCGTTGTAGCACTCGTCGCCCCGTCTGGAAAGTTATTTTTAACGTATTGCGGTTGCTCAAAGGATAAGTTAATCGAAGCTGTTATAATCTAATAGATGCAAACATTAACTCTACGCCGTATTCAAGCAGGCAATCAACTCAACGTGCTTCATTGAAAGCAATGATCGGGCCACTTTTGAACGACCGATAGTTGGAGAGATCTCAAGCTCTTGTGATAGGCAAAATTCCTTTAGATAATCTCTCAAAGTATGTTTAAAAATGTATAAACAATCTACAGTCTCAGGTTTCGCTCAGCCAAATAACCTCCCTGGCAGCGCGCCCTCATAGGCCTCAGAAGAGTTACACTGCTAAAAAATAGCACCCACGATCTTGGGTCTTGATCGCCAGAGTTCCGGCCTTTCATCTTTATTAGGGTCGTGATCCTGGGCATCGGCAGCCGAAATTATTGTTTCGTTAATTGTTCGTTTTCCGACAGTTGCCGCACGCTCTATTCTTGTCGAGACAAGGGCATATGAACCGCAGCGGCCCGATCCTGATTTCGCACTCTCGCCGTTAGCTCCATAATGGCGAACGTCACCGCTGGAGTTGTCATAGACATTTGCGCGAATCGTGAGCGCAAGGGTAAACGTCCCGCTCCGGGCGGACGTCTAAAGGTGTGAAACTTGCGGCTGTGTAATAATCTCCCGGAACGTCGCTTTCTCGCCCCATTCGCCTTCGTCAGCCCGGGAAGCAAGTGTCCCTAATTGGTTAACGCTACGGTTATCGGATGCAACAGAAGACAACACTTGAGGCACTTGGCGACCATAGCGATATGTACGGCTGGATAGGAGAGAGCGCGGCGGCATTGCGTTTAGCTATCGGGAAATCATAACGCATGCGTGCCGGATGAAACTTTGCGTCAATGTGGACCAATACTAATCAATGTCCCGGAAGTGACGCGGTGGTCGAAGTGCGGCGGCTCTGCGCAATCCTTGCTTGGCCCCAATTCAGGCCCGTTCGAGGCATGGCATTTGCTGGTTGAGATTCTCCGTCGTCAGCATTGAGTATCAAAGTTGTCTCGATAGCCAAGCGGCGGTTCAGTACGGAGGATGAGTTATGATTATGGTTTTTTTTATCGGCCTCATCATTGGGACCGTCGCCGGAATGTTCAGCTGGCTGGCCGTGGCGGCCTTCCTTGAGAGCAAACGAGGACTGGAGGAAGGTCTATTCGCCGGCCTTGCGATACAACCCGAGTTGACCAAGGTCGCAACCGATTCGGCCGTTAGCCTTCCCGAAGAGCGCACCGACCGCCTTTTCCATCCGCGCGGCCGACGCGTCGCGCCGGCGGTTCCCACGGCCGCAATAAGCGAGACGCGGCGTCCGCCGAGGTCGCTGTAGCTATATACGGGCGCGGTTGATTACTCGTGAACGTCTTCTCCTCGTCAACTCCACCGGCATCGTCAGATCCTACGCGACGTTTGCCTAATAGCCAGCAACTTCGAAGCGGATATCCCAATGCGGGTGGTCGTCCTTGAGCTCGATTCCCGTAGTCAGCATCACCCCGCATCCCGGACAAGCGTAGGCACGAAATACTACGTCTTCATCGACGAAGGTCTTTGGATCGATTGCATAGGGATTTACTGATGCAACGACGTCCTCAGTGCAGGCGCAATATTTCTTGTAGTTCTCGTTTGCGGCACACAGCGCTTCGCCGCAACGCCGGCAGCCAAGCAAGGTCTCACTACCGGCCTTGGCCAACACGAGGCTTTCGGCGACGGGTCGCGCGGCGGCAAGATCCAGCTTGGCGCGCCTGACGCGGTCCGGGACATTAACGATCCGTGAGTGTCGCAAATTGATACGGTGTTGTTCCGTCGCGGTCTCATCGATCGCCCCGCTGGGGTCGAAGACCACACCATGAACCTTTGCGACCCATGACACCGTGGCCGTCCCGTTGCGCAAGTCGTTGGCGATCAGCGCCGTGTCGCGCTCGAGGGGATCACCGTAGCCGCTCGCCCCGGTCCAGCCCAGTATGAAAACATCCCGCTGACCGAGTTCGAGGCCGTAGGCTTTGGGGGGCAATCGCTCCGCAGTGCCGCGCAATTCGCTCGTGGCGGCAGGCATGTGACCGGTCCGTACGGCCCGCTCAAGACCGCCCTCGCCGCGGTACATCAGATAATGCGAGGGCGCCGACGGCATCCCACCAAACTGCCCGAGACCGGGGATCGCGTTGTGGGCCGACGCGAGATACATGTTCACGCGATCAGTATCATGCGCGACAATCGCGAATTGACCCGAGTTGCCGCCGCGATACTTGCCGGCGCCCCCCGAATCCGGGAGTTCCTTACGCCAGAGGTACAGTATCGGATAGAACCATTCGTTTTCCTCGGCATTGGGCATCATGCTCTGCATATCGAAGGCGAGTCCGCCGGTATCGACCCCGTCACGGTACGACGTGGCGGGCAGTCCCGCGGCAAGCGGTTCCAGCAGAAAAGACGCGTAGGGATTATGATGCTGGTTGACGCCGGACATCGCCGCAATCGGGAAGGCCGACGTCCCCATCAGGCTCATCACCTCGCTGCGCATCTCGGGGTCGGACGAGCTGGCGAGCATCTTCGAAATGACCAGACTCGCGAGCGAGATGGTCTGCAACACGGTGAGGGCCGGTCCGGAGGAGACCGCGCCGGGAAAACTGGCACAGGTGATCGTCCCTGGCTCGGCCTCGAATTCCGTATGGCGATAGGCGCCTTCGACCGCGAACATCTGGTCGTAGAGCATCTGCACCGAGAGCATCGAGGCGATCGCGCCGCGCCAGGCGATATAGGTGCAATTGAGCGCCCCTTCCTGCGGCGCCGAACCGGCATTGCTGAAAATCAGCTTGTCGCTCCGCTTGGTCAGCGTGAGCGCGTTGCGGTACAGATGGCGGTCGCCCGCAGCTTTGAGCTCAAGCCAGCTCGACGCGCTCCACGAACCGTCGGGGATGGTCGCGAGGCGCCGAACGAAGGCCTTTTCCGAGTCGTCCTGGATCTTACGCATCGCCGCCTTGACCGCCGGCGCCCCGTACCGCTTGATCAGGCCGAGCAGCCGCTCGCGTGCAACGTTGCAGCCGGCGATTTCCGCGCGCAAGTCGAGCGCGACCAGCTTGGGCATCCGCGAATGGCGGGTGTAACTTTCCTCGACGTCACGGCGCAGCCGGCCGCCTTCGACGATCTTGATCGGCGGAATTACCGCGGATTCCCAGAAAACATCCTCGGCAATCGGGTTGAATCCGCCGGGCGACGTGCCCCCCATATCCCACTGATGTAGTGAGTTGGCCACCCAGCCGAACAGCTCACCCGCCCAGAAGACCGGCGCCATCAACGCGACATCGGACTGATGGGTCGCGCCCACCCACGGATCGTTGGTCAGGAAGATGTCGCCCGCGTGGATACCGGGATTTTCCGACCGGTACTCCATCGTCCATTTGACCGCTGAGCCCACCGCCGACGAGAGGTACTGCAGGAACGGTCCGAACAGCACGAAGTCGCCATTCTCGTCGAGCAGCGCGGGATTGAAGTCATGGCTGTAGGCCGCAATCGGCGACCCTGACACTTTCACGATCGTATTGCCATGTTCGACGTTCAGGTTCCACAGCGCGTAGCGGAGAACTTCGTACGTGATCGGATCAAGCTGCTCCGCCGCCTGCCGATGGAGCTTCAGGCTCGGATCGATCGTCAATTGCTTGGGTGCGATGTAAGGATAGACTTTGCCGTCCCAGTTCGGAGCGCCGGATATCGCGGTAGCCATCTGCTTTACCTTGCGCGCCAGGGCCGCGCGGTTAATTCGATCACACGGTCGAGAGGTCGAAGACCGAGATCAGAAAGTTGCCGAACTCATCAAGGCGTCCGCTGCATTCCGGCGGAATCACAATCGTGGTTTCGGGCAATTCCACGATGGCGGGTCCGTCGATCGCCGGATGCCCGGCCAGCGCCGCGCTGGAATAGATCGGGGTCCGCTCAAAGCGCTGGTGCGAGCGCCAGTAGACGTCGCGATAGCCGGGTTGCACCTTGGCCGCGGCGGCTGGCTGATGGCGGCTGAGGCTGGGCCGGCGAATCCGCCCGATCGCGGTCGAACGCAACGCGCCAATCTGTGTGCCGGCTTCCTTGAATGACGAACCGCGGCCGTAGAGCCGCTCATAGTTCTCCGCGAAATCCGTGGGCAGGTCGGTCGCCGCGGTGGCGTCGAAGCCGCTGGCCGGCAGGGGCATCTCGATCCGATGAATCTGCATCCGGAACTGCATGTCGGCGTGCCGGCGAAAGAGAATGTCCTCGTCGCCGATCCCTTCCTTGCGCAACTGCGCGCGGCCTTCGGCTTCGAGCTCGTCGAAAATCCGGTTGATCGCCTCCGCGTCGTAGGGGTCGCCCATTACCACCGCCCGCTCGCGCACGTGCAGGACGTCCGACGCCAAAATGCCGAGCGCCGACCAGGCCGACGCCGTGGTACCCAAGGGCACGACGATCTCCTGACAGCCAAGTTCGCGGGCATACGCCGCACAGTGCATCGGGCCGCCGCCGCCGTAGGCATAGACGACGAAGTCGCGCGGATCGAGGCCGCGCTGCAGGGTCATCTGGCGCATCAGGCCGGCCATCTGGAATTCGCCAATCTCGAGCGCGCCACTCGCGGCCTGGACCAGCCCGAGCCCCAGCGCTTCTGCGACCGGGTAGAGCGCGCGCTCGGCCTGGCGCGCGTCGAGCTTCAGGCGGCCGCCGAGAAAATTGTCGGGATTGAGATAGCCCGCGAGCACGGCGGCGTCGGTGATCGTCGGCAATAGGCCGCCGCGGCCGTAGCAGGCCGGACCGGGGTCCGCGCCGGCGGACTGCGGTCCCACGCGCAGCGTGCCGCTCAATTCGTCGATCCAGATAATACTGCCGCCGCCGCTGCCGATCGAGAGCACCTCGATACGGGGCGAATAGAAAGTATACTGGTTGTAAGTAGCCTCGGAGGTGGTCAGCGGCGCCCCTTCGTGAATCAGGCCGACGTCGAAACTGGTGCCGCCGACGTCGGTCGCGATCGCGTTGCGATGGCCCAACGTGTCGGCCAGGAATTTCGCCCCCATCACGCCGCCGGCCGGGCCGGAATCGATCGTGAAAAGCGGCCGCTCGATCGCGTCCGCGGCGGGCGTGACACCGCCCGAGCATTGCATGATGAGCAGCGGAAATTTGTAGCCGAGCTCGCGCGCCCGGGTTTCGAGCCGGCCGATATACTGCGCACTCTTCGCGCCGATAAAGCAGTTGATCGCGACCGCCGCCGTGCGTTCATACTCCCCCATCCGCGAAATCAACTCATGCGCGCAGGTCACGAAGGTACGGGGCGCGCGCTCGCGCACCATCTGCTTGACCCGCAACTCGTGGGCGGGATTGACGAAACTCCACAGGAAGGAGATCGCGATCGCCTCGACGCCCTCGGCCAGCAATTGGTCGATCGCGGTCGCGGCCTCCGCCGTGTTCAGGTCAAGCACCGCGGCGCCCTTCCAGTCGACCCGCTCGCTGACTTCGCGAATCAGGGCGCGCGGCACGATCGGCCGCGGCTTCTGATGGCGCGAGATGCGCAGCAACTGGCTGATCGGCAGTCCGGCCGAGCGGCCGACGGCGCGCATGATCAGCAGCGCGTCGGCATGGCCGCGCGTCGTGATCAAACCGGTCCGCGCACCCTGCAGATGGATAATCGCGTTGGTGCCGACGGTCGTGCCATGAAACAGCAGGGCCGTCTCGGTGAGCAGCGTGGGCAGGCCCACCCCGATCCGCTCGGCGGCGACTTCGAGCACGTCGAAGAAGCCGCGCGCGAAGTCGTCGGGCGTCGAGGGGCTCTTGGCAATCGTGATCCGCCCCGCGCCGTCCATGACGACACAATCGGTAAAGGTACCGCCGGTATCGATCGCACAGAAATACTTCGCCATCAGACCCTCGATTCCGCGTTCACGCCCGCTACTTATGGCCCGCGCCAATCCTGACCGCCGGGCCAGCGGGACTTCTATCTAGCAGACTCGGCCGACGGCGAAAAACCGGTAATGCCGGTCTTGAGCTGGTCATCCATGCGCCGCCGGGCGGTCATGGCGGGAAGCGGTCGAACCACGACGACCGGCGCCGCCCGCAGCTCACGGAAGAAAGTTTGCGGGTCGGACGATTCATCAAGCACCGCAAAGCACGCATCGAAAACGTGCCGCCCCGCCGACAGTTTTTCCAGACGACTGATGGCGTAGCCGATTTTCACCGTTGTCGTACGGTGCGCAGCCCCGGCGCCGTCGGCCGAGCCGCGATAAGTCAGATTATGTTGAATCAGGTCGAGGTCGTGGGAGGTCGGAAACGCCTGAGCCAAAAGATGGCCGTCCTGCCGCAAAGTCACCCAATCAACCGAAGGACCGGGATCGATCGCGGCGGACTGCTGCCCGGCCAACGGCTCCTCGTTGAGGGCCAGGCCAGCGCGGGCGCCATCCCAGAACAGGCGCGCATCGCCCGGGGCGCCATAGTCGACATTGATCCGAATCCGAGTATCACCAAAAAAGAGCCGCGGGAGCCACGGGAAGTGCACCGCCACGGGGCTCGTGATGTATTGCCGGTAGAACGCGATCGGTACCGCGATTGACGGCGAGTGGATTCCCGCAATCAATGTCACCGCGTAGTGATAACGCAGCATCACGCGCACGGGACCGCAGCGGACCTCCGGCCGGCTGATGCGCAGATCATGCTCGGTCATCGCGTAGGGGAAGATCCCGAAAACGCGGGACGACAGTGACACGTTCAGCCGGTCGATCAGGCTGGGCCGATGGGCGAAACGCTGATTCTGGTAGGTGAAATCGCTTGGCCAGCCATTGCTCAGGCCAAAACGGTAGAAATCCGTCTCAACGCGCTCGGTGGAGGGGTCGAACTGCACGTATGAGAGCGGGCTGCGCCGCGGGTTCTTCGCCGCGACGACGTACGCGTAGCGGTCCGGTCCGCCCAGGGGATCCTTGATCGCGATTTCGAGCGCGCCCGCCGGCAAGGGAGTCACGCCGTTCGCGGCGTCGCCGAAGTCCGCGAGCAGCATCACCAGTTCGTCGGCGGCCCGCAGCCGCGCGCCATTTTCGTCGGTCGGCGAGCATCGTGGGACCGCCGCCGACGCGGTCCCCGTCGTCGCCGGATCGATCTGAAAGGGAATCGGATTCAGCTTGCCGTCGCGCTCCGCAAGCACCGCGAAAGTGTTGACCGGCACGCCGAGCAGCGGGCTCAGTTGCGCGCCATCGATCACCACGGGCTCCCAGTCGCGAGCGGGGCTGGCTGACGCGGAGACCGCCAGCGCGCACAGCGTGCCCAGAGTCAGAAAGAAGCTTCGGACGCGGCCAAGGCTCACAAACCGTCGGCCTTCATGACCTTGGTCATGGTTTTCCAAAGCAACTTCACGTCAAGCCAAAGCGACCAGTTATCGATATAGGCAC
>Ga0074045_10002761_pt1 | contig 16127 bp, 14 predicted proteins | sample BogForMeECP23OM2_FD_94442 | JGI IMG/M metagenome (GOLD analysis project Ga0074045, IMG submission 94442) | Bog forest soil microbial communities from Calvert Island, British Columbia, Canada - Bog Forest MetaG ECP23OM2 | ecosystem: Environmental > Terrestrial > Soil > Wetlands ...
CCGCCGTTGGTCGAAGTTGAAAAACCCACGTCCGCGCTGCCCCAGCCAATCGACCCAGGCCTTCGCCCCACGTGAAAGGCGCTCACGATCGTATTGCCCCAGGCGAAAGTGTCGGGCTCAACTTCGGTTTTGTGATCGCTATCCTTATTGGTGAAAGTATCCACGCTGATTCTCGCCAAAGGTGATTGCGCAGATGCCCAGCCGTTAAAGGCCAGCGAAACCGCCAAAGTCCAGAGCACCATCAGGAGGGAGGCCGAATTTCGCTGGCAGAAAACTACGAGTGACCGAATCATGAGTATTTCCCTATTTAGAGATGAGCCTTCGCGGGAGCCGAACGCCGTACTAGTCCACCTTGGCCATCCACTATACCTTCACGGGTTCAAGGCCGTCGATGCGAAAGTTCTAGCCTATGCTCAACCCTCGCTCGGGGGACCAGAGCGAATATAAATATAGATAATCGATATTTATTGTTGACAATTTGTAAATATTATTTATTATTACATTGATTTATTTAATTTTTACGTTTGTTTCGATATCAAGAACAATGGCCACCGAACCCCAGGCACCCTCTGATTGGCAAGAGCTGACGAAGCTTACGCAAGGCCAGCCCATCATCGTGGAGCGAGTCCGCCTGGTCGAAAAAGACATCGCCATCGAAGGCCGTTTCGAACTTCCGCAGTTAGCCCGGCTGAGCCTCGAAGACCAGGTATTTATCACCGCCTTCATGCGCAGCCACGGTTCGATCAAAGAGATGGAGCAGGTCTTCGGGGTCAGCTATCCCACGATCAAGTCGCGGCTCACGCGCATCGCGAAGAATTTGGAATTTGTCGAAACCAATCCCCAGCCCACTCGCTCCGAGATCCTCGACCGGCTCAACCGCGGCGAGATCACTGCCGAGGACGCCATCTGCCAACTGAAGGCCTTAAAATGAACGCGCTCACCAGCTCTCCCGCCTTGCCGGCTTACCGGGTGCACCGTTTCCATCTTCGCTTACCCGTGCTTCTTTTCTGGGCGCTGCTGTCGCCGCTGGCTCCGCTGCTCTTGCTGGCCCTTCTCATCGTCTGTGCCGTGTACCGCGCGAATCTGTTTCGGGCCGTGGCTGCGCTCTCCCGAGTATTGGCTGGCCTCAAAGGAATTCACCTTGAGATTCAGACTCGTCAAGCTTCGATCGTACTTGGTCTCTTTTAGCTGGTCTCTTTTACTTGGTCTCTCTTAGGAGGAAGTTATGAGTGAAAATCGCAGGCAAATCCTGGACATGCTGTCATCCGGTCGGATCAACGCGGACGAAGCCGATCGCCTTCTCGCCGCTTTGGAGACGGACAACCCTCAAATCTTAACTTCGGGTTCCGACAAGAACTCGAACGGCGTCCTCAAATATCTTCGCGTGGTCGTCGACGCTGCCGAGGCCTCCGGGGCCGACGGCCCCACCAAGGTCAATGTCCGCATTCCCTTACAGTTGCTTCGCGCGGGGGTGCGTCTGGCTGGCCTGATTCCTCCGAAAGCCCTGCACAAGGCGAATGATGCCCTGCGCGAACAGGGCGTTCCCTTCGATCTTTCTCAAGTCAAACCGGAGAATCTCGAAGAACTGATTGAGCAACTCCATGACCTCTCCATCGATGTCGACACGAAGGAAAAAGACGGCAAGGTCAACGTGCGCGTCTTCTGTGAATAAGAAACACGGTTTGAATCTTTTAGCAACGGGCTGCGATTGGCTTGACCTGCCTCGCAGCCCTCGTATCTAATCGCGACTGGCATATTTCACGAGGTGAAGCGCAATATGCGAGTTGCTTTTTTAGGTCTGGGAATCATGGGCCACTCGATGGCCACGAATCTGGTCAAGGCGGGCCACGAGGTTACGGTCTGGAATCGCACGCCCGGCAAACTGGTGGAAGGCGCGGGCATGGCTCCCACTCCGGCCGCAGCGGCACAAGGCGCGGAGGTTGTCTGGCTTTGTGTCTCCGACACGGCCGCCGTCGAGAAGGTTTTGTTTGGTCCCGAGGGCGTGGAGCAAGCGCTGGTGGAAGGCATGATCATCGGCGACTCCAGCACAATTTCGCCCTCTGCCACGGTGCAATTTGCCGAGCGGGTTCGTGCCCGGGGCGTGGCCTACGTCGATGCTCCGATGACTGGATCGAAGATCGGGGCCGCCAACGGGACGCTGATTTTTATGGTCGGCGGCGAAGAAGCAGCCATCGATCGGCTCGGTCCGCTGTTCGCCGCCATGGGAAAGAAAGTTTTCCGCATGGGCGAGACCGGCAAAGGCCAGGCCACCAAGCTGGCCATGAATCTGCAGATCGCTCTCATCTTCGAAGGCTTTGCCGAGGCGCTTACCCTCGCCACCAAACTCGGCGTCGATCCGAAGCAACTGCTCTCGCTGATCGACTCCACCATGGTGCGCTCCGGAGTGGTTGAGTACAAGGGACCATTTGTCCTGCAGCGCGACTTCACGCCAAATTTCCCTCTGCGCCTGATGCACAAAGATATCCGGCTCGCGCTCGCCGCCGCGAAAGAAGCCCGCGTAAAACTCCCCGCGCTCGAAACCGTAGAGGAGATCTACGAAATGGCCACCGAAGATGGACACCAGGATCTCGACTATGCCGCAACTCTCACACTGCTTGAAAAGTGGGCGGGAGTTCAGGTAAAAGGCGAAGCCGCCTAGTCCGCGTTGACTCATTACAATTTGGTCCCTACTATGGTCGCGCCGGGGCTTCATGCCTGATCGGCCAAACCTGATCGGTTAAACATGATCGGCTAAACATGATCGGCTAAACATGATCAGCCCAGAATGATCGGCCAGACCATCTCGCACTACCGCATCGTCGAGAAACTAGGCGGCGGGGGGATGGGTGTGGTCTACAAGGCTGAAGATCTCAAGCTGGGCCGCTTCGTCGCTCTCAAGTTTCTCCCGGATGATGTGGCGAAAGATCCGCAGGCGCTGAGCCGCTTTCAGCGTGAAGCCAAAGCAGCCTCCGCGCTGAATCATCCCAACATCTGCACCATCCACGAGATTGACGATCAGCACGGGCAAACCTTCATCGCCATGGAGTTTCTGGATGGGGTGACGCTGAAGCACCGGATTGCGGGTAAGCCCGTGGACACAGAGGATCTGCTCGGCCTGGCAATCGAAACCGCCGACGCGCTCGACGCGGCCCACGCCGAAGGCATCATTCACCGCGACATTAAGCCTGCCAACATTTTTGTCACCAAGCGCGGCCACGCCAAGATTCTCGACTTCGGCCTGGCCAAAGTCACGAGCGCGGCTATTTCATCCAGCCAGCTTGCGGCCGCCAACACCATGACCGGCAATGTCGAGGAAGCGCATCTCACCAGTCCCGGAACTGCGGTGGGTACGGTAGCTTATATGTCGCCGGAGCAGGTTCGCGGCAAGGAACTGGATGCCCGGACCGATTTGTTTTCGTTTGGCGTGGTTCTTTATGAGATGGCAACCGGGGTGTTGCCCTTCCGGGGCGATACTTCGGGCGTAATCTTCGACGCGATCCTCAACCGCGCTCCGGTCTCCCCGGCGCGGCTGAATCCAGATGTTTCGGCTGAGCTGGAACGCATCGTCAATCGAGCGCTGGAGAAAGATCGCGATCTGCGGTACCAACACGCCTCTGAATTGCGCGCGGAGTTGCAACGGCTGAAGCGCGACACCAGCTCGCGTCAGGTCGCAACCGTGAGTGAGGAAGCGTCGGCGTCGGGGACCGGTGCTGCCCGGCCTGCTCACACGAGCAGCGGCTCGGTTGCGGTAGCCGCGGTGCGCCAGCACAAACTCGGAGTCGGCGTCATCGCTTTGATTGCGCTTGTGCTGGTCGTGGCGGCGGGCTATGGCGTCTACGCTCTCCTCGCGCACAACCGGCCCGTTCCTTTTCAGAATTTCTCCGTCAACAAAATCACTGAAACCGGCAAAGTTATGCTCGGGGCCATCTCTCCTGATGGCAAATACATCCTGAGTGTGGTGAACGATAAAGGACAGCAGAGTTTGTGGCTGCGGAATATTCCGACCGACAGCAATACTCAAGTCATGCCTCCGGAGCGGGTGCAATATCTCGGCGTGCGCTTCTCGCCCGACGGAAACTACCTGTACTTTGTCCGTGGTGAGCAGGGTCAGGCGCTGAAGTTGCTTTACCGCGCGCCAGTCCTCGGTGGCACTCCGCAAAAGCTCGTCACCGATGTGGATACAAACATCACTTTCTCTCCCGATGGCCGCACCCTGGCCTATTCCGTGATGAACAACCCGGAGCTCGGGAAGTTCCGCCTGGTAACTTATTCCCTCGAAACCGGCGAGGCGAAAACCCTGGTCACGGGAAAAATGAGTCAAGCTTTATACGGCCCGGCGTGGTCGCCCGACGGCAAGAGCATCGCGTGCGTCGTCTACGGGAGCGGGGGCGCACTCAGCGTTCTGGTTACGGTCGACGCACGCACTGGCGAGCAAAAGTCTATTTTTGCCTCTAAAGACGGTCCTTTGGCTGAGCCTCTGTGGCTTCCAGATGGCGACACGTTGCTAGCCCGGTATCTCGGCAGAGACGCCAACCTCACTCGCTGGCAAATCGTAGGTATCTCTCCGCGAGACTCCAAAGCTCGCCCCATCACCCACGACATCAACGATTACTCCGATCTAAGCCTCTCCGCCGACGGGCATATGTTGGCCTCTGTTCTAAACCAGAATCACTTCGATGTCTTCTCTGCGTCGGCGTCGGAGTTGGCGAGCGGTCAAGCCCAGCAGCTCACCTCTGAAGGTCGCACATTCGATTTCGCCTGGACGCCGGACGGCCAAATGATCCTCGAACAGGAGGGCTTGAACCTCTTTCGTCCTGACACCGGCAGCAGGACGCCGCTCACTTCGCGAAGACAGGACGGGGTTGCGTTTCAGCCTTCCGCATGTGCGAATGGCCGCTACGTTGTCTTTTCGCTTGTCGGCCACAGTGGCGCGAACGCAATCACGATATGGCGGATGGATGCCGGCGGCGGAAATCTTAAACAGCTCAGTGACGGTAAACGGGATGAACGGGCGGTCTGCTCACCCGATGGGAAATGGGTCTTTTACTCGGATATTTCCAACGGCGATAAGCTAACCAGGATCCCTATGGATGGCGGCAAGCCCGAAAAACTCTCCGAGCTTCCTGCGGGGGAATTCGACATTTCTCCCGACGGCCAGCTGGCGGCTTTTGCAACGTTTGCGTCGGGCGGTCCCAAGAAACAGCTGGCCCTGGTTGCCCTGGATTCTCCCGAAAATACGAAGGTGGTGGATCTGCAACGGCCAATCCCTACAAATGAAGCTCTGCGCTTCAGTCCAGATGGCAAGGCGGTGGTTTATCCTTCTCGCACCGACGATGTCGACAATCTTTGGCTGCAGCCTCTCGATGGTTCGGCGGGAAAGCAGATCACTAGCTTCAAGTCGGAGCACATCCCGGACTTTCACTGGTCAATCGACGGCAGCAAGGTGGGCTTGATCCGGGGCCACACCGATTCCGATGTTGTGCTGCTGGAAGAATCCAAACCGTAGTCGACTCGAAACTCAGTCCAGCGCCAGCACCACCCAATACACCCCTGTGGGATAAGTTTCGGTGCGGGCGTAGCAAGCGCCTATCGAGAAGCTGCGTAGATTTTGGCTGGCGATCGCCTGCACGCTGTTTGCGGGCAGAGTCTCCGGATGCAGGCTGGTGTACGTGAGAACGGTGTAGCGTTGCGCGAGCTGTTGAACGGGGAGGGTGCCGAGCTTGTCGGCTTGCGCCATCGAGCAGGCCGCATCGTCAGAATTAAGCAGATCGCGGCGGGCGAGCGCAGGCTGGCGAGACTGATGCCGTGCCTGCGCCAGCGCCGCCGCGATCTGCTCCTTCACTTCGGCCGTGGAATAATTGGGGAGGGCATGGCCGAAGTCCTGCACAATATACAAGCGATCCCCACTGCGAACCGCACCCAGCCCAACTACGTTATAGGCTGGATTGAGCAGGTTGGCGCGATGTGGAGCCGAGAGCATGAGATGCTGATGGCCTCCTTCGGCGTCGAAATCGAGTGCGACGTTTTCCGCCTCTTGATCGAGTTGCGTGCGCGTTGCATCGGCCAGGCGTTGGGGTAGGGAGGGCTCACCAACAAACTGATGGGAAAGCTGGCGCGCTGCAAACATCGCTTCGGCGTGAACGCGCGCCGCCTGACAAAGACCGGCATCGAGCGCGAGAGCCGGCGCACCAGCTTGCCTTCGCGCCTGATTTGCCAGCTCCAGCAATATCTGCTCGGCCTCGGAATCGTAGCGATTGAACGGAATGTCGGCAGCACTTGCGGCGGCCGGCTTTAGAGTTGCTTGCTGCGATTCTGGCTGCGCCGATTTCTCCGCAGCGGCCGCGCTCTCCTCAGACGAAGCTAGCGCGCGCGACGGCCGCGGAGTCGAGGCTGCTCCCATGACGAGAAGAAGCGTCATTAGGACTCTTCTCGCGACTCCGCCATCGAACGCTTTTAGGACCCTTGGCATCGCTTGTGCTTGCCCACTCGACCGGGGGGAGTTTCTAAACTCCGGCTCAAACTTGCCGCTGGTGCTACGCTAGAAGCTGAAATCCAGCCCAAGAAGTTACCTTCGCTATGGAACCAGGTGTCATAGGGGTCATCGGCCTGTTGTTTGGAAGCTTGATTGCTTGGCTCGCGCTACGCTCGCGCACGGCTGGCCTTAGCGCCCGCTTATCATTGATGGAAAAGCAATTAGCGGCCCAAAACGCCGATCTGGCGCGGCTTCAGCAGGCCCACACGGACGTAGTAGCGGCGAAAGCCAGATTGGAATCCGCACTCGAATCGGAACGGAAGGCCAGCAACGAAAAGATCGAACTAGTCACGCGCGCCAGCGAAGAACTGCGCAACGCTTTCAAGGCCATGGCGTCCGACGCTCTGAAGAGCAATAACCTGTCGTTTCTGGTGCTGGCCAAAGAGAGCCTGGAGCGCTTTCAGAGCGAGGCCCGCGGCGATCTCGAGAGCCGGCAGAAGGCTGTGGCTGAGATGGTGGCGCCGGTGCGCGAGTCGCTGAACAAAGTGGACGCGCAGATTCAGCAGATGGAAGTGGCGCGCGGCGACGCTTACGGCGAGTTGCGGGCACAGGTGCAAACACTGATCACTACCCAGAAAGAGTTGCAGTCCGAGACCGGCAATCTGGTGCGGGCGTTGCGCACTCCGAACGTGCGCGGGCGTTGGGGAGAAATCCAGTTGCGCCGCGTGGTCGAGATCGCGGGCATGCTCTCCTACTGCGACTTCGCCGAACAGGAAACCGTCAACACAGAGACTGGCAGGCTGCGTCCCGACCTTGTGGTCAAGTTGCCCGGAGGCAAGCACGTGGTGGTCGATGCCAAGACGCCGCTGCAGGCCTTTCTCGACGCGTTTGAGACCACCGACGAAGAAGCGCGGCGCGATTGTCTGGCCAGCCATGCGCGGCAGGTGCGCGACCACATGAACACGCTCAGCGGCAAGAAATACTGGGAGCAGTTTGATGCGACTCCTGAATTTGTCGTCATGTTCCTGCCCGGCGAAACCTTCTTCAGCGCGGCGCTAGAGCAGGACTCCGGTTTGATTGAGCACGGAGTTCTGAACCGCGTGATCCCGGCATCGCCGACTACGCTCATCGCTTTGCTCAAGGCAGTGGCCTACGGCTGGAATCAGGACAAGCTGGCACGCAACGCGCAGCAGATCAGCGAGCTTGGCAAAGAACTGCACGACCGGCTGCGGTTGCTCGCTGGCCACATTGCCGCGGTGGGCACTGGGCTGGATCGGGCGGTCGATTCTTACAACAAAGCCGTCGGATCGCTGGAAAGCCGAGTACTGGTTTCGGCTCGGAAGTTTGCCGAGCTCGGAGCGTCGGTGGCGGATGATATTCCTGAGCTTGCGCCGGTTGAGACGACCGCTCGGACGTTGTCGTTTGAGTGGGACGAGGAGCCGGATTCCGGCGCCGCCGACGATGAACGGAAGGCAGGGTGACGCCGCTTTAATGTTCCAGTCGCAGCGTTTGTACCGGAAAGCTGAAGGCTCGCCAGGTCGCAGGCACCCGGCCTAAGCTCTAGGCTTAATCATCGGCCGGTCGCGGCGAGGCTTCGGTGCGGGGCGAACCGCTGCTGAGTTCATACTTCTCCCCCAGGAGCTGCGCCACACCTGGGATAGCGGACCGCGAGTACCCGTTTGGGACTGAGTTCCGTTCTCTTGGCAGAGAGATAATACCCAAGCCCATGTGGAAAGATATGGTCAATTTTGAACAGTCAGGTCTAGAGTTTCTCTTTTAATTCCTTCATTTTCTTTCCAACCTGTTGCAGCCGCTCCAGCCTCCGCCGGTATTCCGCAGTGGCTTCGACGCTAGGCGCACAGTGATCCAGGTACAGGTTGTTGGCAAATCGGATTGCTTCCAATTCTTCCCGCAAGTCCGCGAGTTTGGTTTTGTTATCCATGGCTAGATGCTACGCGCAAGCATGAACAAAGCGAGTTAGAAATGGCTCATCAGTCCCAACCTGGGACGTGTTTCTGAAAGGCATGACCCTTGCCTTACACCCCGCTGTCCAGCTTCAAACCTAAAGATTGTCCCGCTCCCGCCGATAACCCAATTGAACGAGGCTCCGTCGCATCGCTGTTTTGCAGCCCCTCGTTCAGATCCCTTCTCAGGAAAGCAACGTCAGGAGTCGTCGGGCCCGTGAAGCGTGCTGTGGCAACTCGCCTAGTCGAAGCAGGAGACGCCACTCCTCCTGCTACGGAGAGCGCGCGATTGGATGCGCCGATCGAGGACGCGCTCAAGCGCAGGGTGACCGGCGGCTTCATCGTCGCTATGCTCTTGACCATCTTCCTCGGCTTTTCGTCCTGGCGCGGCGCCCGGGTGGCGGGGGATGACGCCGACTGGGTAGCCCACACCTATGCCGTGATGGACACGATCGAACTCACCTCCAAACACGTAATCGAAATGGAAACCAGCGCCCGGACGTTCGCCCTGGTAGGGCAAGACTCGTTGCGGGCGCACTATGAGGCCGCGCGGGACGCCGTCGGGCAGGACGAGGGTGAACTGCGCCGTTTGACGGCGGACAATCCCAATGAGCAGCGACTGCTAGACGTGCTCGATCCGCAAGTCCGCTCTGCGCTCGAGCTGGCCGAGAACATAATCGCCAAACGCCGGCAGACACGCGCAGTTCTTGGCGCTGAGGAAATCCTAGAGACCGAGAGGCTTATGGATGCGGTGCGGGCAACGACTCAAGAGATGCACGCCGAGGAGATGCGGTTATTGAGCCAGCGCACTCTGAGGACCAAGGCGGGACGGCGGCTGACGAGTTTCATCATGGTCTTCGGCGTCTTGGTGGGGGTGGGGCTGCTGGCGGTGGCCAAGTCCGCCGTCACCCGGGAGATCAGCGTGAGCGCTCGGGCGCGGGCGCAACTCAAGGCCCTGAACGCCGATCTGGAGCAGCGCGTGGATCAACGCACGGCTGCGCTGCAAACCGAGATCGCGGAGCACACGCAGGCCGAGGAGCGATTGACCGCGCAAACGGAAGAACTGTCCCGGCAGACCGAGGAATTGGCCCGCTCCGAGCGGGAGGTACGAGAATTGAACGACGAGCTGGAACAGAGGGTGGTCGAGCGAACCGCCCTGCTGGAAACTGCTAACAAAGAGCTGGAGGCCTTCAGTTATTCGGTGTCGCACGATTTGCGAGCGCCGCTGCGGCATATCAGCGGCTTTTCCAAGATGCTGTTGGAAGAATTCAGCCCTGCTCTCGATCCTAGCGCCCAACGCTACATAGAGCGCATCCAGGTAGGAACCCAAAAGATGGGCCTGCTGGTGGATGAATTGTTGAATCTGGCACGGGTTGGCCGCCATGTACTCCGTCTGCAGCCAGCCGGGCTGAACTCGATTGTCGCGGAGGTGATAGCGATCCTCGAGCCGGATAGCGAAGGGCGGAAGGTGGAATGGGTTATCGGCGAGCTGCCGGCGGTGGAGTGTGATCCCGTTCTGGTCAAGCAGATCTTTCAAAACCTATTGGCCAACGCGCTCAAGTTCACCCGCCCCCGCGCCCACACCGTCATCGAAGTCAGTCACAAAGAAAAAGAAGAAGACGGGCAAGTGGTCTTCATGGTCCGAGACAACGGCATCGGCTTCAACATGAAGTACATGGACAAATTGTTCGGAGTGTTCCAGAGGTTGCACAGCGCGGATGAGTTTGAAGGTACGGGCATCGGCTTGGTCACGGTGCAGCGAATCGTTCACAAGCACGGAGGCCGAGTGTGGGCAGAGGGGGAAGCGGACAAAGGCGCAGCCTTCTTTTTCACCCTCGGGGCGGGAATGCGAGTGGAATCGAAAAACAATGCAGCAATGGCGGGAGGCCAATCATGAACGCAGGAAAATTCGACATCCTGTTGGTGGAAGACAATCAGGACGACATGGAGCTTGCCCTACATGCACTGCGGCGGGAAAAGCTGGCGAACAACATCTCTGTCGCACGGGATGGCGAGGAAGCTCTGGACTTTCTGTTCTGTCGCGGGGCGTTCGCACACAGATCGTTTGAGCATCCCCCCAAGTTGGTGCTGTTGGATTTGAAACTTCCCAAGGTGGATGGAATGGAAGTGCTGAAGCAGGTCAAGAGTGATCCCAGAACCAGGACTATCCCAATCGTGATTATGACCTCCTCCAAAGAAGAGCGGGATTTGGTGGCTGGTTACAAGCTGGGGGCTAACAGCTATATCCAGAAGCCGGTCGACTTCGACCAGTTCCGAGAGACAGTCAAAAGCGTGGGACTGTACTGGCTGGTCACCAATCAGCCGCCCCCCGTGGCGGAAGACTCCCGGCACTTGGCAGGAGCGTCTAATGACCGCCGCTAGCGCTCTCGCGCCACAGGCCAGCCCACTCCGCGTGCTGCACGTGGAAGACGATAAGGTGGACGCGGAGCTCGCGACCGAGGCTCTGCGAAAAGGCGGCTTCGCCGCTTCCGTGGTGTTGGTACAAACGGAAGCCGACTTTGCGCTGCAGCTTCGCTCGTGCCCTCCCGATATAGTGATCGCCGACTACAGCCTGCCGCATTGGAACGGAATGGAGGTGCTGGAGGTGCTCCGCCGCGAGAGTCCCGAGATCCCCTTGATTCTGGTCTCGGGCTCACTCAGAGATGTGGCCGCAGTCGAATGCATCAAGGCAGGGGCCACCGACTACGTTTCTAAAGATGGTTTGGCGCGCCTGCCCGAGGTTATCCGCCGCGCCTTGCACGAAAAACAGGAGCGGCACTTGCGCCGCCAAATGGAAGAGGATCTAGCGCGGAAGGTAGATGAACTGGCGCGCTCCAACGCCGACCTGGAGCAGTTCGCCTACGTCGCGTCGCATGACCTGCAGGAGCCGCTGCGGATGGTGACTGCCTATACCCAGCTGTTGGCTGAACGGTATAAGGGCAAACTCGACGAGAAGGCCGACAAATTCCTCGGCTACGCCAGCGAGGGGGCGATGCGCATGCAGGTCCTCATTGATGATTTGCTGGCGTTTTCGCGAATCGGCCGGAATGGCTTTACCAGCAGGAGCGTGGATTGCAATGCGGTGATGGAAGAGGTGCTGCTAGCTCTGGCCTCTGCGATTCAGGAGAGTGGAGCGGTCGTCACCCATGCGGAGCTGCCGGCCGTGTGGGCTGACCGCACCCACGTGGGGCAGGTCTTCCAGAATCTGATCGGGAATGCCATCAAGTTCCGCGGCAAGGAGCCGCCGGTGGTTTCCGTGCAGGCTGAAAAGGCCGATCAGCAATGGCGGTTCAACGTGAGCGATAACGGAATCGGAATCGCGGCCGAGTACGCGGAAAACATTTTTGTCGTCTTCCGCCGTTTGCACGCGCGTACCGAATACCCGGGCAGCGGGATCGGCTTGGCCATCTGCAAGAAGATCGTCGAGCACTATGGCGGGAGGATCTGGGTAGAGTCGCAGGCCGGTTCCGGCTCCGCCTTCAAATTCACCATGCCCTCGCGTGGTCCTGATGAGCGCGTGGTGGAGCAGCCATGAAGCCAGCACCTGATGTCCTCATCGTGGATGACAACCCGGGCGACGTGGCTCTGGTCTGCGAGGCTCTGTCGCGAAGCAAGCGTCGCAGCCAGATCAACAGCGTTGGGGATGGCGTAGAAGCGATGGCTTTTCTAAACCACGGCGAAAAGTACGTGAACGCGATCCGGCCCGATCTGGTCATCCTCGACTTGAATCTGCCGAAGAAAGACGGCCTGGCGGTATTGGCCGCGATGAAGGCAGGTCCGGATCTGCGCCGCATCCCGGTCGTGATCTTTAGCACCTCCGAGTTGCGCAAGGACGTTGAGCGCAGCTACGGACTGGGCGCGAATTGTTATGTCAGAAAGCCGGGGAATCTGAACGATTTTCTTTCCGCCGTCAAGTTGATTGAAGAATTCTGGTTTGGCTTAGTCATGCCGCCGCCCAAGGAGAATGAATGAATCCAGCTACGAGCATACTGCTGATTGAAGACAACCCCGGAGATGCGGATCTGGTCCGCCTCCGTCTGGTGGAAGGCCAGAGCACGGTGAAAGTAAATTGCGTGAACCGGCTGTCGGATGGCCTCGCTTCGCTTAGCAGCGAACCGCCGTCGGTGGTGCTGCTGGACTTAAACCTGCCTGACAGCCACGGTGCGGAAACCTTTCGCCGGGTGAAAGAGCACTCGCCCAACGTACCGGTGGTGGTTCTTTCAGGAATGGACGACGAAGCGCTGGCCATCAAAGCTGTCCACCAGGGAGTGCAGGACTACCTGATCAAGGGAAATCTCTCGAGCAAGCAACTGGAGCGGGCCATCCGCTACGCCGTGGAACGGCAGGGGCTGCTGCGGGCGCTGGAAATCAGTCAAAAGAAGCAGATGGAGTTTAAGAACCAATTTCTGTCTCACGTTTCGCACGAATTGCGCACGCCGCTCACCTGCATTCACCAGTACGTGAGCATTCTTCTGGATGGTTTGGCCGGCCCCATGCTGCCGGATCAAGCCGACCATCTGAAGACGGTTTTGAAAAGCGTGAATCAGCTGCACGCCATGATCCGCGACTTGCTCGAGGCCACCCGAGCTGAAAGCGGCAAGATGCGGGTCGAGCCGCGCTGCATCGCGCTGGGCGACCTGGTGCAACAGACCGTGGCCATGATGCGCCCGGCCGCCGGAGAGAAAAAGATCGGCCTCGAAATCGGAGTCGACCAAAGGCTTCCGCTGGTGCTTGCCGATCCCGACCGGGTGCTCGAAGTGCTGATCAATCTGGTGGATAACGCCATCAAGTTCACACCGCAGGAGGGTGCGGTGATGGTGCAAGCCTCGATGGTGGATGCGGATCAGGGCTATGCCTACGTTTCGGTGAGCGATACCGGTCGCGGCCTGGGTCCTGAAGCCAAGGCTCTGATCTTTGAACGCCTGTATCAGGATCCCGATGCCGTGGACAATAACCGCTCCGGTTTGGGGCTCGGACTGTTCATCTGCCGGGAGATCGTGCGCCTGCATCAGGGACGGATCTGGGTGGCAAGCGAACCGGGGCAGGGCAGCATCTTCAGCTTTACCCTGCCCGTCTACTCGCTGGCCAAACTGCTGATGCCGGTTGCGACCTGTCAGGATCGCCTGCACCCAGCGTTCGTGCTGGTGCGGGTCGAACTCACGCCGCTCGTTAACCCTCCGCGGGGGAACTGGAAGGAAACCTGGCAGCAGTGTCTGGAGACGTTGCAGCGCTGCGTCTATCTGGATAAGGATCTGGTGCTGCCGCCGATGGGGACGTCGGGAGCGGCGGAGACCTTTTTTGTAGTGGCGGCGACGAGCCTGGAACTATCCGGCGTCATGACCACGCGCATTCGCGAGCAACTGGAACGGGTACCCGAACTCGAAACCAAATGCAGCCTTTCGGTGATGGCCGCGGCCCTCGAGCTTCCGGCGGCTCACCCCGACGAAACCCTGGAGCATCAGGTTCAGACTCTGGCTGACGTTGTGACCCAGTCGATCATGACCAGTATGGAGCGAAAACAGACTCGCAATGGAAACCACGGCGCAGCTTCAAGCGGACCAGCTTCGAACAAACCGGCTTCGAGCGAACCAGCCTCGAATTAGTCAGCAAAAATAAATCACAAGGAGAACACCGCAATGGCGAAACCGAAAATTCTCGTAGTCGACGACGATCCCGATCTGATGCGGGCCCTGCGGCTGCGTCTGCGAGCCAATAACTACGACGTCGCGACCGCTACGGATGGCTATTCCGCCATCGCTACAGCCCAGAAGGAGCGGCCATCACTGATTATCCTCGACCTGGGCCTTCCTGTGGGGGATGGATTCGTGGTTCTGGACCGGCTGCAGCACATCGACGCGCTGTGTGGCGTTCCAGTCATCGTTTTGAGCGCGCGCGACCCCCAGGGCAACGAGGAACGGGCGCTCAAGGCAGGGGCGACAGCTTTTTTCCAGAAACCGGCTGACAATGACGAGTTGCTGAACGCGATTCGCGAGAGCATTTCTCCCTCGCCCCAGCAAGCGAAGGGGGCTTGGCCGAGTTAAGCGGTTGCCGCATTAGTAGCGCCAGCATCCTGCCGGCTGTGCCGAGGGCGTCCTCGCCCTCGGCGCGGCGGACGGGATGCCCGCTTTTTCCGCGTTGCCCACGGCATGCTTCCAGCCGCCCGGGCGGCGCCGACTGTCGAGCCTCCCTGAGGCGACTAGCCTCTTCGGATTAGCTATGTCGATTTTCCCTGCACCGAAGCCGCTGGGGCTTCGCTTGAGCGCCCCTCCTAAGCTAACTTCTTCGAGTCCAGCCAGATACGTAATTCCACAGAAACCTCCAAAAAGCCGTAGTGGGGCTTCCGGAATCCATCTATAATCTCGGAAGTTGCTTTAGATGCGGCACTTAATTAAGTCCCACGACGGGAATTACATGGCAGCGAAGTTGCTCATAAGGAATGAGTCGGTGGCGGACGTTGATTTGCGGCTCGCCAGCCTACCCGTGGGGACGCCGCTCAAGCCCATGAACCGGGAAAGCCAAGTACGTTCGGTTGCGGTTTTGCTGTTCCTGCTGACGGTCGCCGCCGTCGTCTTCGCGGGCTTTAATTTCGACTCCGAGATAAGATTTGCCGTTCCTGATGACGGGGTATGGTGGGTCGAGCACGGCGGCCGCCTCACCGCCGATCGGGTCGAGCCCAGCGGACCTGGCGCTAAAAGCGGAATCAAGCTGGGCGACCAACTTCTCTCAGTGAATGGCCAGGAAGTGCAAAACATGTCGGGACTGGAGCGCCAGCTCTACCGTACCGGCGTGTGGTCGAAGGCGGCGTATTCCCTGCAACGTCAATCCGTGGCGCTTGATTCCAGCGTCATCCTGGTTCCGGCCGAGCGTTCGCTCAATAACTGGCTGCGGCTGATTGCGCTGATCTATCTGGGAATCGGCGTGTACGTTTTGTTGCGGCGCTGGACTGCTCCCGGCTCGACGCACTTTTATATTTTCTGCCTGGTATCGTTCATCGCCTATTCGTTCAAGTACACCGGCAAGCTCAACGATTTCGATTGGACGATCTATTGGGGAAATATCGCGGCCGGGGTGTTGCAGCCAGCGCTCTTTCTGCACTTCGTTCTGACGTTCCCGGAAAAGCGGCAGTCGGTGCGCAGGTATCCCTGGCTGCTGGCTCTGGTTTACGTGCCGGGAGCGATACTGCTGGCGACTCACGTGATCGCTATGCGCTCTCTGCAGGCCAGCGAACGGCTGCGCTGGAACCTCGACCGGATGGAGATGTCTTATAGCTCGCTGTTTTTTCTGGCCGCGGCTACTTTGCTGTGGTACAGCTACCGGCGGGCGAGCACAACCATCCTCCGACAGCAGTTGAAGTGGGTGACGCGCGGCACCATCCTCGCGATCATTCCCTACACTCTTTTTTATGTCGTGCCCTATTTGCTGGGTTCAATGCCGGGCCCGGCCATGAAAGTTTCCGCGCTGTCGCTGGCGTTGCTGCCCCTGACCTTCGGCTATGCCATCTTCCGTTACCGCCTGATGGACGTGGACCTCATCTTTAAGCGCGGGGTGGTCTACACCCTCGCCGCCGGGATCGTGGTCGCTCTCTATTTCGGGTTGGTGGCCGGCGTGGCCGAACTGGTGCACATGCGGCAGCCCGGAACCGGACCGATGGGTTTGATTCTGGCGGTGGTGGTTACGGCGCTGCTCTTCGA
>Ga0074045_10002762_pt1 | contig 16126 bp, 15 predicted proteins | sample BogForMeECP23OM2_FD_94442 | JGI IMG/M metagenome (GOLD analysis project Ga0074045, IMG submission 94442) | Bog forest soil microbial communities from Calvert Island, British Columbia, Canada - Bog Forest MetaG ECP23OM2 | ecosystem: Environmental > Terrestrial > Soil > Wetlands ...
CAGTTCCGCGCTATCGCCACCCGCTACGACAAAACCGCGAGAAATTTCCTCGCCGCCGTCCATCTCGCCGCCGCTACAATCTGGCTCAATTGACGACACGCCCTAGTACCACATTGCGTAAATTTGCGAATGTCGCAGCCACATCTCACTCCCGCGCAAGAGCGCGTGAAGGAATTGGCTGCGGCCCGGTCACCTCTCCCCGCAAGCGGGGCAAGGGAGAATCGTGCGGCTCTGATCCAGCCAATGCCTAATTTCTTCACACGTTTGCAAGCGGGAGTCCAGCGTTCGAGGGTTGGTTCTGGGTTGGTTCGACCCCCTCGACGAGGTAGCCCGAAGAGGCTACTTTATTCCCATGCGCAAAGTCGGCCTAAAGACGCTAAAGAACAAGCTCAGCGAATATGTCCGCTTGGCGGCTTCCGGCCAGACGGTCGTGATCACCGACCGCAACCGCATTGTCGCCGAGATCGTGCCGCCACGGGGGGACTCGAACACATTTTTCGAGCGAGGGGTTCGCGAGGGGTGGCTGACGCCTCCGACAAATCCGGCCACCGAATCCCCGCCCCGACATCCGCTGGTGCCCTTTGACGAGTTGATGAAGGAACTGGAGCGCGATCGGGAAGACGGTTGATCTATCTCGACAGCTCCGTGGCGCTTGCCCAATTATTCGGCGAGGGTCGATCGCCTCCGGACGCGCTCTGGCACGAGCCACTGATCTCTAGCAGGCTTCTCGAGTACGAGATTTGGAATCGCGTACATGCTCGGGGTTTCGGCCCGGTGGTTGGCGCTTCTGCGCGAGCGCTGATCGGGCGACTGAGGCTGATCGGACTGACATCGCTGGTCTTGGCTCGGGCATTGCAGCCCTTTCCTATTCCCGTGCGCACCCTCGACTCGCTTCATCTCGCGACGATCGAATTCATCCGCGGGGAAGGTGAGACGGTGGAGTTGGCCAGCTACGACAGTCGCCTGATCGTGGCGGCGCGTGCGCTCGGAATCACGCTTTCGCGACTATGAACGGCCGCCGGCCTGCCGCGGTGGTGGGCCGTCGGTTGCTCCAAGGCCATGTGGCGACTTGATGCAGTGGATCGCTTGCTTGAGCTGCTATCTCTCGACGCCAAGGATATCGCTGACGTGTGTCGGGTCCCCGGACGATCCCAGATGATGCGAGCCATTTGATCGTATAATTTTGCTCAGACGTGGTAAACGAATGCGGCAGAGCAGTCAGCCGGTCCGCCGCTGACCATCACCCCGTCCGCCCGCGAGACTACCGGCGCCGATCGGGCCGGCTCGACCTGGGATTGCGACGGCATGGGCATCACTCCTTGTGCCGGATCGGGAAACCATCAGGGTGAAGCACCAGGCTGCCAGCGGATCACGAGCCGCTCGGCCAGCCGGATCACCATGAAGAAAGCGACGGAGAAGCACGAGCCCACCAGCACGGTCGCGTAAAGCAGCGCGGAATCGAAATTGTAGGTCGCCTGGATGATCAGGGCGCCGATCCCTTCCTGCGACCCGATCCATTCACCGACGATCGCGCCGACCGTGGCGGTGCTCGTGGCGATCTTCAAGGCGGAGAACAGAAACGGCAGCGAGGTCGGCAGACGCAGCTTGAAGAAGACCTCCCGCTTGCTGGCGGAGAGCACGTGCATCAGCTCCATCGCTTGCGGGCTCACCGCTTCCAGGCCGCGCACCATGTTCACCAGCGTCGGGAAAAAGCAGACGATCGCGGCGATCGCGACTTTCGGGGCGAGCCCGTTGCCCATCAGCAGCACGAGGATCGGCGCCTTCGCCACCACCGGGATCGAATTGATCAGCACGACGATCGGAAGGAACGCCTCTTCCAAGGTCTTGCGGTGCACGAACAATGTCGCGATCGCGATCGCGACGGCATTGCCGATCAGGAACCCGCTGACCGCCTCGATCGCGGTGGGCTGCAGGTTCGCCATCAGCATCCCGAACTTCTGGTAGATCGTGATCGCGACCACCTCGGGCGACGGCGCGATGAACGGGCGCACATGAAATACCGCCACGAGCGCCCACCAGAGCGCGAGCAGCGTCGCCCCGCCAAAGAGCGGCATCAGCCGACGCCGCCAAACGCGGCGACGCTGCGCCACCGCCCAGGCGCGATCAAGATCGTCCGCAGCCGGTGCCGAATCTCGGTGAAGGAGGGTCGCCTGCATCGTCATCAGCAGGTCTCCAGCGCCGCCCGCAGATGCGCGGCCAAGGCCGCGAATTCCGGCGTCTCCCGCATGGCGAGCCGGCGGGGCTCGGCCAGATCGACGGTGACGAGCTCCCGCACCCGCCCGGGGCGCGCGGCCAGGACCAGCACCTTCTGCCCGAGAAAGGCCGCCTCGTAGATGCTGTGCGTGACGAACAGGATCGTCGTGCCGGTCTCGCGCCAGATGCGCAGCAGCTCCTCGTTCATGCGGTCGCGGGTGATTTCGTCGAGCGCGCCGAACGGCTCGTCCATCAGCAGGATCTTCGGCCCGCCGAGCAGTGCGCGTGCGATTGACACACGTTGACGCATGCCGCCGGAAAGCTCGTGCGGGAGAGCCTTCTCCCAGCCGGCGAGCCCGACCAGGGCAAGCAGCTCCTCCGGGCTCGCCGCTGTCGGCGCCCCCCGTCGGCGACCCACCTCGAGCGGCAGCCGCGCGTTGTCGATCACGTTGCGCCAGGGCAGCAGGCAGGCGTCCTGGAACACGAATCCGATCTCGCGCCGCTGCCGTGCGACCGCGGGCGGGTGGCCGAGGACGCTGACCTGACCCGTCGTCGGCCGCACGATATCGGCGAACACGCGCAGCAGTGTCGACTTGCCGCATCCCGATGGGCCGAGCAAGGTCACGAAGTCGCCGGCCGCGAGCCTCAGCGACACGCCCTCCAGAGCGGTGACGGCGCGCCGCTCGCTCCTGAACCGGACCGTGACGTCACGGCAGTCGAGCGCGGGTATGCCGCTATCGGCGCCGAGGTCCTGCAATCCGGCGACGGGCGGCGCAGCCGACACGGACGGGCTATCCGATCCGCGGCCGGGCGGCGGCTGTCGCGTCGAGAATGTCGAGCGTCATTACCTCGTCGACCTTCGGCGTGCGCTTGGCGAATTGACCGAGCTGGCTGTAGAGGCTGATCTGCTCCTGCCAGATGGCCGTATCCATCGTCCCGTAGCCGTGTTCCTGCGTCGCCTGGGTGAAGCAGGCGTCCAGCATGACATCCGCCGCGGCGCGCTCGTCCTGAGCGACCAGGTTGGGATATGTCTTGACCAGGAGCTCCACCGCCCGATCGCGATTGTGGTAGGCGAACTCCCAGCCACGGGCGGCGGCGCGAAGGAATCGCGCGAGCAGGTCACCCCGGCCGGCGAGGGTGTCGGTCGTCGCGTAATACGGGTTGGCGTAGAGCTTGACCCCAGCGTCCCACAGCTTGAAGACCACCCGATCGGGGCCGATGACGCGCAACGCTGTCGTGTTGGTGACCCAGCCGGTGACGACGTCCACCTGGCCGGTCATCAGCGGGGTCATTTCCGAGCCGATCGTGACGATCTGCACGTCCTTCGGATCGATCCCGTTCTTGGTCAAGAGCGCGCGCAGCAGGATCACGCCGGTCGCCTGGATGCCGACTTTCTTGCCCCGCAAATCCGCTGGGCTGCGCACCGGGTTCTTGCCGAGCGAGAAGAACGCGTACGGGTGCCGCTGCGCCGACACGGCGAAGCACTTGATCGGAATGTCCTGCGAGACCGCGAGCATCAGCGAGGGGCTCGAGGAGACCTGGCCCACATCGTAGCGTCCGGACGCGACGATCGCGATGCCGTCGTTGTTCGGCCCACCCGGCTGAATCTTGAAGTCCAGCCCCTCCTCGGTGAAATAGCCGAGCTGCAGGGCGGCAACTTCGCCGATCTGGTTGCCGCCGGCGAGCCAGCCGAGCTGCATGTTGACCGTCGCCGTGGCACCGCTGGCACGGTCGAGGACGGTCATGGCGACCACGACGGCGGCGCCGCCTTGCAGCAGGCGACGGCGAGTCGTGCGGCGGCGTGCGTCGTCGGCGTTTGTCATCCGAGCCTCCCCCTCGCAATTCGCGCGAGCGCGATCATGCGCCCGTCGGGGCGACACCAAAAGCGCCGATTCACGTCACCGGGAAGGCCTGAGCAACCGACGCGCGACCGACTGCACCGAGTGCTGTTCTGTTGCGACGCTGCTCGCGAACGAAGCGTCTCTCACCTCGCGGGATAGAGGAAATAGGTCTCCATCGACCCCTTGCCTTTGACCTTCAGCGCGCCGCGGGGCTCGAAGCGGAACGCGTCGCCCAATGCCTGCCGGGTCGCGGCGGAGACGTGAACCCGGCCGGGCAGGCCATAGCTCTCCATGCGCTTGGCGGTGTTTACCGTATCGCCCCAGACGTCGTAGACGAATTTGTGGGTGCCGAGCACGCCGGCAATCAGTGCGCCGCTGTTGAGGCCGATACGCAGCTTGAGCGGCTCGCCGACGGCCCGGCCGGCGGTCGCGACGGCATCGAGCATCGCGAGCGCCATCTCGGCAACCGCCGCCGCGTGGTCGGTCCGCTCCTCGGGCAGCCCGCCGGCGACCATGTAGCCGTCGCCGGTAGTCTTGATCTTTTCGAGCCCGTGCCGGGCGGTAAGACCGTCGAACCGGGAGAAGATATCCCCCAAGAGCGCCACCGTCTCCTCCGGTGAGAACCGGGCGGCGAGCGAGGTAAAATCGACCACATCGGCAAAGAGAATGGTCGCCGCGGCAATGCGGTCGGCGATCACCGTTTCACCCCGCCGCATGCGCTCGACGATCGTGCGCGGCAGGATGTTGAGGAGCAATGCCTCGGAGTGCTCCTTTTCGGCGCGCAGCTCGTCGAGCAGCCGCTTCTTCTCGAGGCACGCGCCGATGCGCGCCCGCAGCAACACCGGGTTGAACGGCTTGGGTAGGTAGTCCTCGGCGCCGGCCTCGATGCAGCGCACCGCGCTGTCGAGCTCGTCGAGCGCCGAGATCATGATGACCGGAATATGCTGCGTGCCCGCTTCGGCTTTGAGCCGGCAGAGCACCTCGAATCCGCTCATTCCCGGCATCATCAGATCGAGGAGCACGAGGTCGAAGCCCTCGGCAGCGGTCAGTGCCAGCGCTGAAGCCCCGCTCTCGGCGGCACTCACGCGATATCCTTCGCGTACCAGTCGGCGCGCCAGCAGATCGCGGTTCGCCGCATTGTCGTCGACGACGAGGATATGGCTCGCGACGGCGTTTGGATCGACGGCTATATCGGCTTCGCCGAGCGGTCTTATCGTCTGCAATACGGTGCCGACGATGTCGATTGGCGGCACCGCGGCGGTTTCTCCGATTCGATCGATTTCCCCGAGAAGCTGATCGGCGAGGTCGAGCACCTTGCTGAGATCGGCCAGCAAAGTGTCCCGCCCGCTGTCGCGCGCCTCCTCGACGATCAGTTCGCCATAGCCCTTGATCGCATTCAAAGGCGTCCGCAGCTCATGGCGAAGCCGGGCGGTATCGCCTTCGCCTCCTTGCGCGGAGTCGACGGTCTGCGCGATCAGCGCGGAAAGCTGCACCCCGGCCTCCCGCATCCGCTCGAGGTCAGGGACCAGATCTGCCAGATCGTGCCGGCGCGCGTCCTCGATCAGAATGTCGACAAAGCCGATGATCGCGGCGACGGATGCGCCGAACTCCTGCCGCAGAAAGGCGTCGACGGCGCGCTCTAGCCGCCCGCCGCTCACGACCGCTCGCCGGTGCCCGCGAGGAGTGCTTCGATCTTTTGCAATAGCCGGGGCAGCTCGACCGGCTTTGTGTCGTAGTCGTCGCAGCCGGCCGCGATGACCTTTTCACGGTCGCCCCCCATTGCGTGCGCGGTCAGCCCGATGACCGGGATCGCCCGGGTCACGGGTTCCGCTTTGAGCCGCCGCGTCGCCTCCCAGCCGTCGACGACCGGCAGGCTCATATCCATCAGAATGAGGTCGGGGTTTTCGGCTTTCGCCATGGCGATGCCCTCCGCGCCGTCGATCGCCATGACGATCTGATAGCCGCGGCGGATGAGCCGGCGCGACAGCATGTCCCGGTTCATCTCGTTGTCCTCGACGATCAGGATCTTCGCCATCACTCACCCTTTTCCCGCCATGCCATCAAAGCAGCCCCGAAACTGCCCCTCACCCTCCCGCTTCGCGGGTCCCTCCCTCTCCCCGCTGACGCGGGGCGAGGGGTTCATCGCGCGCTCCCTCGCCCTGCTCTGCCCCCACCCTTCCCTCCCCGGCAAGCGGGGGAGGGAACGGAGGGGGGAGAGGGTTGGAGGGTTGGAGTGAGGGGCAAACTTACTTAACCCGCCGTGGCGACTTCCGCCGCCTTCGGCAGCCGCACCAATATCCGCCGCAGCACCAGGGCGAGATCATCGGTGCCTTTGGCGAGCACCTCGCGCGTGCGCCCAGCCAACAGCTCGCGCTCGGCCGCGCCCAACGGCATCGCCGTCAGGATCACGACCGGGATGTCCCGCCACTCCGCATGTTTGGCGATCTCATCGAGAAAGACGAACCCGTTCATGCCCGGCATCAGCAGATCGAGCAGAATCATCGCCGGACGCGGGTTCTGCGACAACCAGTGGAGCGCATCGGCCCCCTCCTCGGCCTCGTCGACTTCCCAGCCGAGCTTTTCAAGGTGCCGCCCGGCAATACGGCGGCTTTCGGCCTCGTCATCGACGACGAGCACGACGCCGGTGCCGTGCACGTTCTGCCGGATCGTCGCCGCCAGGCGCGCGCGCTCGACGGGCTTGATCAGGAACTCGGCGGCGCCGAGCGAGACGGCGATGCCGCGATCCTCGAGCACGGTCACGATGACGACCGGGATCTCGGCGAGGTCGGGATCGGATTTGATGGCCGTCAGCACCGCCCAACCATCCATGCGCGGCATCAGCACGTCGAGCGTGATCACATCGGGATGCCACTCGCGGGCCAGCGCGAGCGCCGATTCGCCGTCCGTCGCCTCGATCACACGGTAGCCCTCCCGGCGCACCGTCGCAGCGAGGAGGTCGCGGGCGTTCGGATCGTCGTCGACCACCATGACCAGGGCGGCATGCTCGGCTCCCACGGGGGTCGCGGCGGCAGCGGCTGCGGCGCGGCCGCGATCGGGTAGCGTGATCGTGAAGGTCGAGCCCTGCCCGGGAGCACTCTCGACGGCGATCCTGCCGCCGAGCATTTCGCAAAAATGCTTGCTGATCGCGAGACCGAGCCCGGTGCCACCATATTGCCTGGTCGTCGACGAGTCGGCCTGGCTGAAGGCCTGGAAGAGCTTTCCCTGCTGCTCTTCGGTCATGCCGATGCCGGTATCCCTGACGACGAAGGAGATTTCGGTGTCGGCGGGTCTGACCTCGAGCCTGACGCGGCCCTGATGGGTAAACTTACTGGCGTTGCTCAACAGGTTGAGCAGGCTCTGCTTCAGCTTGGTCCGGTCGGTGTAAAACGCGCCGAGCGCTGCCGGACAGACGATTTCGACACGGTTCGCATTCACCGCCGCCAGCGGCTCGACGATCGAGCGCACCTCCTCGACCAATGCGCCGAGATCGACCTCTTCGAGGTAGAGGTCCATCTTGCCGGCCTCGATCTTCGACAGATCGAGGATGTCGTTGACCAGGCCGAGGAGATGCCGGCCGGCGTCGCGGATCTTGGCGAGGTCGGGGAGAAGTTCGTCCTGCCCCTCGTCTTGCGCGGTCTCGTGGAGCATCTCGCTGTAGCCGATGATCGCGTTGAGCGGCGTCCTCAACTCATGGCTCATGCTGGCGAGGAAAGCCGATTTGTGCTCGCTCACCATTTCGAGCTGCCGGTAGAGCTCGCCGAGCTGCTCGGAGGTGCGGTTGACGTTGGCCGCCAGCGCGCCCAACTCGTCGCGATTGCCGACGTTGACGCGCTGGGTGAAATCGCCGGATGCGATCTCGCTCAGTCTCGCGTTGATTTCGCGGATCGGCCCGATCAAGGACAGCGAGATCGTGCGGCCGAGGACCAGAGCCAAGGCGATGGCGCCGACCACGAAAGCGACGACGATCGCCTGCGAGGTGCGGTAGGCCTCGCCGCTCGCTTCGATGCCCGCCACCACATCCGCCTCGGCCTTGTTGACCAGCTCGTTGGTCAGGCGCTCGAGCCGGTTCGCCAGGGGCCCGGCCTCCTTCAGCTGCATCTCCATCGCTTCATCGACCTGCCCGCCGTGGATCAACTCGACGACCCGCGTCGCGACCGCGATGAACCGGTCGTAATCCTCCCGGACCTTGCGGAGCAGCTTAACTTCGTCCTGGGCCACGAACTGCAGCCGCTCGAGGTCGTAGCCGAACTGGTTCAGTTGACGCAGCGCGCTGTCCAATGTCCGCTGGTCGTTGACCAGCAGCGCCGAGGAGACGCTGTAGAGCTGGCTCGTGGTGTCGTGCTGGACTTGGCGATAGGCCGCAATCTTGCGCTCGCTCCGGATCAGCTCTTCGGTGCGCTGATTGACGCCGCTCAACGTGTAGAGCCCGACGGCGCCGAGGGCGATCAGCAGGACCACGATCGCGAGAAATGCGATCAAGAGCTTGGTCTGGACGCGCACCGGCAAGCGCGCGACCGGGCTGACGAGGAGATGGTTGAGCGAGATCATTCCTTGTCGACCAGGCTCATCAGGTCCTGCCGAAACTCCTCGGGATCGAAGCGTGCGCCGAGATACTGCACGCGCATCTGCCCGTCGGCATCGACCAGCGTGGTGAGCTGCGAATGTTCGACCGAGCCGTCCTCCTTCTTCGAGAAGAATACCCCATAATGGCGGGTCACGTCACGGACCGACGCGAGAGAGCCGGTCAGAAAGGTCCAGCCCTCGGGCTTGGCGCCCCAGAATTGGGCGTAGTCCTTCAGCACCTCGGGCGTGTCGCGCTCGGGGTCGAGGCTGATCGAAACAAAGGCGATTTTGGCTCCGAATTCCGCCCCGAGCTCGTTCTGTACGTCGACCATCTTCTGCGTCAGCAGCGGGCAGATATCCGGGCAGCCGGTATAGATGAACGTGATTGCCACGACCTTGCCGCGAAGTGACGCGAGCGACACCGGGGCGCCGTCCTGCGAGGTCAGGGTAAAGGGCTGCGCTGGCCCGATCACCGGCAGCGGCTGCTCGCCGTTGGCTTCGTGCGCCCCCAGCGACGCCGGGAACGCCAGCAGCGCCAATGCCAGAACCCCTGCGATGCCGCCCCTCACCCTCCCTCTCCCCGCGAGCCCCCGCGAGCGGGGAGAGGGAGGGGTGAGGGGCACCTTCAGTTTCATCAGGACCAACCTCTCATGCCTTCAGCTTGCGCTAAGCTACTTCGCGCATGCCCTACAGGTCCCCATCGGCGGCGCTTCAACGCGGTCGGCCACCACGCTTGCCGTTCTCGCGTGAGCGTCCGCCAGCCGCCCCGAGCTGCGCTGCCATCCAGCGCTTGGAGCCTAACACACCTTGCAGCAACGCCGGCACGTAGAGGTCGGCGTCGAGCTTGGGGAAATGGATGCCAAGGCCGAAGGCTTCCACTTCGATCACCTTGAGGTCGTCTATGGAAGCGTGCTGCAGGCCCTCGACATGACGCGGCGCGAAGCCGAGTTCGACACCCGTCGTCAGCCGGACGATGACGCGATTGCGGCCAGCGTCGTAATGCGCGCTCTCGGCACGTGGTCCACGCATCCGCGCCTCTCCACCAGCCTTGGCTGTTTCGAATTCCTGCTTGGTCAGCTCAATCATCGAATCGCCTCCATGCGTCCATCAACTCGGCCTGATGGTCCTCGATCAGTCGCAGGACCCTGCGTGCTTCTTGCTCGGTGCAGTTGATCGCCTCCCGGACTCTTGGCCCGATCAGATTGATTACGACCAGCCACCCGGGCCCGAGGACGTGGACATGAGCCGGCGGATGCTCATTGGGGTAGATCACGACCCGGAGACCGCCGATGCGCAGGACCGTGGGCATGACCAACCTTAGTTGTAGAACCTAAGCGCTTAAGAAATCTTCTCAAGATCCTACGTCGCCACCCCTTCCTGACAGGGCTGGTGCCACGGAGCTTGACCGTCCGCGCCTCGTCTTCCTTTTCGTCGAAATCTAGCGGTACGCAGCCTCGTCAGCTTTACGCCGCGAACCAGCACAGGGGGCCGGCGCCCGGCATCATTACAGTCTCTTTCGCAGCGGCGAGTAATTTGCTGATGATTCGTGATTCATCTTGGGTCGGGCTCTTTAGCGCTCACACCTTCAGCTTGCGTTTAAGCTCCTTCCGGAAATGCCAATTGGGGCGACTCTAGGCAGGGATCATATCGAGCACAACCTCGCCCGCACTAAGGCGCTGAGCTAGAGCGCTATGAAAATCCGCCAACCACTCCGCTACTTCCTCGGGAGTTTTCGCCGGCTGAATCCCTTGATAATGCCTGGAAATCAAACTCATGATGCTCCGCGTGTTCCGCACCTCGACACCGCCGAACGGATAATCGAACAGCAAGTCGTAGTAAAACTTTGGAGTACCTGTCCGATTATTCGGCTTCATTCGCAACCGTTGGATTTTATCGAACGAGGTATCGAGTTCCTGACGGAAGTGCTGCCGCAATTCGGGCGAAAACTCGAAGCCAATCAGCTTGATCAGATGTTCGTTTAACGGGTCTGCCAAACCGGTAATGATCTGTTCGACGTACCGCTTTGGATATGCCATTTCCGAGATTTCGTCGACCTTCACGTGTAGCCCTTCCCGCCTAAAGTCCGAGTACCGCTTGGTGGTCACGCCTTCAGCTCGCGCTTCAGTTCGTTCAGAAAGCGCCAGTCCGTGCCGTCGGCGATGATCTTCTGCGGGCTCGACTTGATGAAGCCCACTTCGTGGAGGCGCAGAGCGTACCACCTGATCGTGTCCTCGGCGTCATATTCCCTCCATTTGTAAGGGTTGTCGCTCAGCGTTTGCAGGGCATAGTCGTAGCGCGGAGTAAAACCGCCGTCGACGAGCTGTCGCGCAACCCGCGCCGGTTCGGTGGCGCAGAGGTCCGTCGCCTTGAGGATGGCACGCAGCACCCGCTTGGTCGCGGTTGGGTACGCTCGGACGTAGTCCGGGTTGCCCGCGATCATGCAACAGAAATATTGCGACCACGGGCGGTCCACGCCGGTGTTGACGATCACGTGGCCGATACGCCGGACACGCAGATCCTGGGGCGCAGGCGGAAAACCCAGAAACGCGTCAATTTTTCCCTCAACGAATAATTCGATCGGCTTGATCGAGGGGTCGGTGATCCAGTGGACGTCGTTGACCGGATCGAGCCCGACCTGGGCCGCCATCAGGGTCACCAACTGTTGTGAGAGCGACCCTGCGGTTTGCACACCGATACTCTTGCCCTTCAGTTCCGCGATGCTGCCGATGCCCTCCCTCGCGAACAGTTCGAAGCAGCCGACCATTACGCCTGCCAATAGCGTGACCCGCTGACCGGCGTCGATCGCTCTGACGGACTGCGAGGCATAGATTGCGGCAAAATCGACTTCGCCGTGCGCGACCGGTGCAATTGCGCCGATATCCGATGCGTCGTCATAGCGGATGTCGGTGAAGCCCTCCGCGCGCAGCAGTGCCTCGGCAATGTACAGGGAGGAGACGCAGAGGCCAGGCGCCTGGAGGCGAACGGTCGTCGTTTCGAGTCCGCCCTCGGCCGCCTGCGAGAGCGGCGCGCGGATCAGGGCCGCGGCGCCGGCGCCCGCCAAGCCACCGAGGAAGCCGCGTCGAGTAGCGATCAGTGCCATTGCAGCCTCCCTCCGCGTTTACGCCTTCAGCTCGCGTTTGATCTCGTTCAAGAAGCGCCAGTCGGTACCGTCGGCGATGATCTTCTGTGGGCTCGACTTGATAATACCGGCTTCGTGCAGGCGCAGCGCGTAGAAGCGGATCGTGTCCTCGGCGTCGTACTCCCGCCAATTGTTGTAAGGGATCTCGCGCAGTGCCTGCAGGGCATATTCGTAGCGCAGCGTGAAACCACCATCGACGAGGCTCCGCGCGACCCGCGCAGGCTCAGTGGCGCAGAGATCGGTCGCTTTGAGGATAGCGCGCAGCACGCGTTTGGTTGCGACCGGATATTTGCGGACGTAGTCGCGGTCGCCCAACAACATGCAGCAGAAATATTGCGACCAGGGGCGATCCACCGCGATGCTGAAGATCACGTGGCCGATCTTGCGGGCGCGCAGGTCCTGCGGCTCCGGCGGGAACCCCAGGAAAGCGTCGATCTTGCCTTCTACGAACAGTTCCAGTGGCTTGACCGACGGGTCGGTGACCCAGCGGATGTCCTTGTCGGGATCGAGCCCGACCTGGGCAACCATCAGCCTGAGCAGCGCCGCCGGGGCGATCTCGAAACCAACGGTCTTGCCCTTCAGATTGGCAATCGTCCGAACATCATTCCCCGCAAACAATTCGAAGCAGCCGACATGGACGCCAGCCAGCACAGTGATCGGCTTCCCGGCGTCAATCCCGGGAGCAAACAACACCGGAAAATCCAGAGCGAAATCGACCTTGCCCTGCGCAATCGCGGTAGAGAGATCGTCCGTGGACGTATCCACATAGCGGACATCGGTAAAGCCTTCGGCGCGCAACAGCTCCTCGGCGATCTCCAGAGGCGCCTCGCAGATCGCAAGGTCCTTGGAGATACGCACTGTCGTCGTTTCGAGCAGGCCTTCGGCGGACGACGCCGACGGAGCGCGCACAAGGCCGGCGGTGCCGGCCAGTGAAAGATTAGTCAAAAAGCGGCGTCGGGTTTGCGCCATCATGATTGGACTTCTCCCCTTGCGGCCTTAAGCCTTCAGCTCGCGTTTGAGCTCCTTCAAGAACCGCCAATCAGTGTTTTCGGCGATGATCTCTTGCGGGGTCGATTTGATAAAGCCCACGTCACGCAGGCGCAGAGCGTAAAAGCGGACCGTGTCCTCGGGGTCGTATTCCCGCCATCTGTCGTAGGGGATCTCACGCAAAGCCTGGAGCGCATAGTCGTAGCGCGGTGTGTAACCGCCCTCGACGAGCTGGCGCGCGGCGCGAGCCGGATCAGTGGCGCAGAGGTCTGTTGCCTTGAGGATGGCGCGCAGCGCCCGCTTAGTGGCGACCGGGTGGTTGCGGACGTATTCCGGGTTGCCGCCCACCATGCAGCAGAAATACTTGGACCACGGAGGGTCCACCGCACTATTGACAATGACGTTGCCGATCTGCCGAGCACGCAGATCTTGCGGCTCGGGTGGGAACCCCAGAAAGGCGTCGATCTTGCCCTGCACAAACAGCTCGATCGGCTTGAGCGAGGGGTCGGTAACCCAATGGATGTCCTTGGCGGGGTCGAGCGCGACATGGGCGGCCATCATGCTCACCAGCAAGTTTCCGGTCGATCCGAGAGCCTGCACTCCCACGCTTTTGCCCTTCAGGTCGGCGATACCGCGGATGCCTGCCTCGCCGAACAATTCGTAGCAGCCGACATGAACGCCGGCCAGCAGCGTGACCGGTGCGCCGGCGTCAATCGCCGCAACGTAATTTATTGCATAGTTCCAACCAAAATCGATCTCGCCGCGCGCCGCCGCTTCGATGGCGCCAGTCGGGTTGGGCATATCCACATAGCGGATATCGGTGAAGCCTTCCGCACGCAGCAATCCCTCCGCGACATACCCCGGAGCAATGCAGATGGCCGCGCTCTTCGGAAGGCGGACGATGGTCGTTTCGAGCGTCCCCTCCGCTGCCAGCAATCGCGGCGCGCCAATTAGGCCAGCGACCATTGCCAGTGACGCGGTAGTCAGAAATCGCCGGCGCGTGTGCATCATCGGCATCTTACTTCTCCCTTCCGCAAATCGTCATTGCCGGGCTCGACCCGGCAATCCAGCCTACGCGTCAGCATTTGCAGGTGTTGCATGGATGGCCGGGACAAGCCCACGGCTGTCCGGCACATTTTGTGCTTTACGAAGCGCACGGCACTGAATCTACTCATGCCTGGACGTTGGGGACGTTCCGGGACACAAAGGGGGACAATGCCGTGCGACACCAGAATACCGTGTTTCACACGCTGCTGAAGCATCTTCCGTGGGGTGAATTTGAGCGCCTGGTCGAGGCGTACGGAGCTGACGAAGATGAGCGCGGGTTCACCACAAAAACCCAGCTTGTGGCGATGATCTACGCTCAGCTCTCCGGCGCGGCGAGCCTGCGCGAAATCGCTGCCGGGCTGAGCAGCCACCAAACGCGGCTCTATCACCTGGGGATCGGCCCGGTGTGCCGTTCGAGCCTGGCCGATGCCAATGCGCATCGGCCGAGCGGCTTGTTCGCCGATCTGTTCGCCACTCTGGTCAAGCAGGCGCGTCGCGGGCTGCGTCGCAAGTTCGACGACGCGACTTATCTGATCGATGCGACTTCTGTGGCTCTGAACCGCCGCAGTGAGCACTGGGCGCGCTTCTCCGCCGAGGTGTGCGGCGCCAAGGTGCACGTCGTCTACGATCCCGAGGCCGATCAACCGGTCTATTCGGCGTTCAGCACCGCCAATGTCAACGACATCACCGCCGCCAAAGCCATGCCGATCGAGGCCGGCGCGACGTATGTGTTTGATCTGGGGTATTACGACTATGCTTGGTGGGCCAAGCTCGACGCCCAGGGGTGCCGGATCGTGACCCGGTTCAAGCGGAACACCCCCTTGAGCGATGCCGAGGAGCGATACCTCCCTCAGGACACCGACATCCTCTCCGACCGGGTCGGCTTTCTCCCAAAACGGCAAGCCATCAGTCGCAAGAACCCGTTCCATAAGAAGGTTCGTGAAGTGCAGGTGAGGACCGACAGTGGCAAGATCCTGCGCATCGCGACCAATGATCTCACCGCCCCGGCCCGGCTGATTGCCGACCTTTACAAACAGCGCTGGGCGATCGAGCTGTTCTTCCGCTGGGTCAAACAGACCCTGAAAATCACCCGCTTTGTCGGAACCTCCGAGAACGCGATTCGAATTCAAATCGCCGTCGCTCTGATCAGCTTTCTGCTGCTGCGCTTGGCACAGGCCACCCAAAAGGCAGTAACCAGCCCACTCGCCTTTGCCCGCCTCGTTCGCGCCAATCTGATGCACCGACGCGACGTCCGCGCCCTGCTCCAACCCGATCCGGCCGTTCCGATCAATCACAATCAGCTGGCCTTGCTATGAGCAAGAACCGTGCCGGACAGCCGTGGGCGCACCCCGGGCATGACGGTTTGGACTGAATGTTCACGCCTTCAGCTCGCGTTTGACCTCGTTGAGGAACCGCCAATCGGTACCGTCGGCGATGATCTTCTGCGGCCTGGATTTGACGAAGCCCAATTCATGCAGCCGAAGTGCGTAGTACCGGACCGTGTCCTCGGCGTCGTATTCCCGCCATTTGTCGTAGGGGACGTCGCGCAGCGTCTGCAATGCGTAGTCGTAGCGGGCGGTAAAACCGCCGGCCACCAGCCGTCGCGCGGCGGCGGTCGGGTCGCTGGCGCAGAGATCGGTGGCCTTCAGAATGGCGCGCAGCACGCGCTTGGTCGCGACCGGATACCTTTGCACATAGTCGCGGTGGCCCGCCAGCATGCAGCAGAAATATTGCGACCACGGGTGGTCCATCGAGCTGTTGACGACCACGTGGCCGATACTGCGGGCGCGGAGTTCCTGGGGCACGGGCGGGAGGCCGAGGCAGGCGTCGATCTTGCCTTCCGCGAACAGCTCGGCAGGTGTCGGAGATTGGCTCGTGATCCAGTGGATGTCGTTAGCGGGGTCGAGTCCGATATGCGCGGCCATGACCGACACGAACAGATGGTCGCTCGACCCCAGCGCCGCCACTCCGACGGTCTTGCCTTTGAGGTCTCTGATACTGCGGATGCCTTCGTTCCCAAACAACTCGAAGCAGCCGACATGCACGCCCCCCAGAACGGTGATCGGACCGCCGCTGTCGATCACGGACACCCATTGCGGAGCAAAGTGCGTATTGAAATCCACCTTGCCGCTGATGACCGCCTCATTGATTTCCGCACTCGACGTCCCCTCGATGTATCGGATCTCCGTAAAGCCTTCCGCACGCAACAGATCCTCGACGATAAATTGGGGGGCGTGGCAGATCGAGGGGGTCCGCATAAAGCGCACCGCGGTGGTTTCGAGCGGCCCGTCCGCGGCCATTGCCGGCGGTGCATGGAGAAAGCCGGCGGCACCCG
>Ga0074045_10002764_pt1 | contig 16110 bp, 12 predicted proteins | sample BogForMeECP23OM2_FD_94442 | JGI IMG/M metagenome (GOLD analysis project Ga0074045, IMG submission 94442) | Bog forest soil microbial communities from Calvert Island, British Columbia, Canada - Bog Forest MetaG ECP23OM2 | ecosystem: Environmental > Terrestrial > Soil > Wetlands ...
CTGGCGTTCTGAAGCTCTTGCTCTCTGTGGCGTAGCGCTTCCTCGGCGTGCTTTGCGTCGGTGATATCCGTGCAGGATCCGAACCAATTGACAATGCTACCCTTGCTGTTACGGATCGGCACGCCGCGCGTCTTGAACCAGCGGTAAACTCCGTCGTGCCGCCGAACGCGGTATTCCACATCATAGGCGTGTCGCTCCGCTACCGAATCCGTCCAAACTTGCCGCGTACTATGCCGATCATCGGGATGGAGAACGTCCATCCAGCGCCAACCAAGCAATTCACTCTCGGCGACCCCGGTGTACTGCGTCCATTGGGCGCTAAAATAGTCGCACGCGCCGTCCGGCGTGGCAGACCAGACAAGTTGCGGCAACGCCTCGACCAAGCGGCGCCAACGCTCCGCGCCCTTGCGCAATGGTTCGTCTAAGATACGACGCGGTTTGTTCATAGCGCCAACAATCCAGTCGCGCTGCCCCCAGTCGCAAGTAGAAATCAAATTTAGTCTATAAAACATTCTCTAACAACCGCGATCCAATGGGCCCAAGGAACTATCGTCGTGCAAGCATCGACTGATTTTTTGGTTCGCGACCGGAGTCGGCGCTGTGATGCGGCAAATGCCGCGATAAGTAGTCTATTCTTGATTTAGATACAGGTGACAAAAGCCGTACCACCTGCCGCCATCAAACGGCGGCAACAGTGCCTCGCGGCGGACGGTCCGCGAAAGCCATACCTAGGCTTATGTGTGCCGTGCTGCTCGAGGCGCATTTCAATTGTTCCGGCGCTTTTGCCCTATTGAGATTGCGAACCGAAGCGCCATGCCGGTCGCCAGCCCGAAGCCTGACCTTTCTCGTGGGCTCGGGCCAAGCGAACCGTTGTGTGGTGCTCCGACAACCGCGACAGCCTTAAGGCTGTAAGAGGTGGCCGATGGACGGTCGGTCTTTAAGAAAATACGGGCCAAATGCTGTTGTTGCGCCCGCCAAACCAAGCGAACCCAGGTGACCTCGACGTTCGTCGTTTCTCCAACCATAGGCCCACCACGCACATCATCGCGATGCCGATGACATTGATCGCAATTTGGGCCTCGATGCCCGCGCCATAGGTGCGAAATAGGAGACGTCCGAGTAAGGCAGCGATGCAGCCGACGGCGAATACTTCAAGCGAGTGGCGCCCGCAGATTTCAAGTGGTCGAAAAATGCGCCGACCGGCAAGCATCCGCAACCCATCGGAGCTCAGCAGCAGATAGGCGAGTGACAGGACGTCGAGAAGCCGAAGTGGTGCCAGTAGCGTTTTGTCTGGTGCGGCCAAGATAATTGGGCGCAGGTCGGGCAAATTCCAATCAGCCCAAGGTGCCGCCTCTAAAAAGGCGAAGCCCAAATACGCAATGCAGAGCCATGCAACCCAACTAATCCGCCGCACCGAGCGTTTATCGGTCGCCGCCGGCAACGCAAACGCCGCCCCGATGGTGAACAGAAACTGCCAAGCGAACGGGTTGAAGAACCAGCGTCCGTGATTGATCCAATTCGGCAGGTTGAGATCGGCATTAAGATTGGCCGCCAACCAGAGGGTAGCGGATGCTGCGAGTGCCAGCCAAAGATTGCGCCGCAGGCCAAAGTAGATTAGCGGAAAGGCCACAAGCAGCACGAGATAAAGCGGCAGAATATCGAGATAACTCGGCAGCGCCTGTAAAAGCAGTCCGCGAATAAGGCCACTGATTGGCGCATTGATAATGGGTGCGACGAACCTCGGTTGCAGGTGATAGTGCGTCGTCCATAGTAACACTATCAGGCAAGTCGTCAGGAACAAGCCCACGTGGAAGAGGTAAAGGCGACCCCAGCGTCGAAAAACTCGATGCAAGCCGCCTAGCGTTCCGTCCTGATGAAAAGCTTTGCCGTAAGCCAGCATCGCGGACATCCCGGCAAGGAACACGAATACCTCGGCGGCGTCGGAGAAGCCGAAGTTGCGAAGCGTGGCCAGGCCGAGTGCATTTCCCGGAATGTGATCCACAAAAATCATCAGCAGCGCCATTCCGCGTATGACGTCGATTCTCGGATCACGTTTGGAAGCGGCAAGCGTGGTCGGCGCCTGGACCTGTCGTTGGAACTTCGACCGCGATGGGTGGGCCAGCCCATCGTCGCGATTGCTGAGTTCGGCGGCTAATATGTTGGCCATGTCCATTACGCATGCAGCGGCATTATCGTTATGGTTGAAAATGGGAGGAGAGGCCGCTGATACCATTAAATTGTCGTTCAGATGACTAAATCAATTTTTATGTAAGCTACCAATCGTTCGTCTCTCGCAATTGTCTAAATACAAAATCGAAACGAAGTCGTTCGTTTTATTTGTAAGAAGCTTCCACTTCACGAAAAATCACTCTTAAACTGATTTTGTGTCGACCAGTTATGGTTCGCGCGAAACGGATTTAATCTGCTAAAATAACCAGTGTCTTCCTCCATAAAAACGAATTTAGTTTCCTAAACCGTATTTTAGTGGTGTCCGCAAAGCGGGCATCTATTTCACCTGTGTCGCCGAGCTCAACTCTTCCACTCGACGAATGAATTCAAAATCCAGGAAGACCACAGGAGAAGTGAAATGAAAAAGATTCTGGCCACAATGGCATTGCTGACCGTCATCGCGACGCCGGCATTTGCCCAATCCTTCACTCCCTCATTTGGGACCGGTAATGAGTTGCCCTCCTATTATGATGCTAACGGCCATCTCGTCCAGGGCAACGCTTCGCAACCGGGCGCTCGCGCGAATGGTGAAAACGCTTTCGCCATGGCTCCCGGCGAAAAGACCACTAACGACCCCTACAGCCCGGCCAATACTGGCGGCGGCAGCGAGGGCTACAATTGGTCCGTGGCGCACGATTACTAAGCATCGACAATGCACGAGTGGGCGGGCTTCGGCCCGCCTGTCTCGCCTCCCGAGTTAGCAAACCCGTTGCGCGTAATCTCTTCTGGCCATCGAGAAATGCCTCGAAGCATTGCTTCGGGGAATTGTGCCTTCGACAATGCCCTCGTTGTCAATCATCGGAGCCAGCGTCATGTCAAATTCCTTTCTCGCGATCCCCCTTGCGCTTCATCTGATCGCCGCCTCGGGTGGTGGCGTCCCGACCTTGGACGTGCATGCGAGCTGCCACGCTGCTGCGGCAGCGCAAATCACGAACACGGACAGGATGCAAACTTGTATGGAGGTCGAGCAGGGCGCTCACGATCGTCTCGCCGAGACATGGACGAAATTCAACATCGCCGACCGGTCCAGTTGCCTGCGCACCATGATGGACTTCGAACCAACTTACACCGAGTTACTCACGTGTCTCGAAATGGCAAATGACGTAAGGAAATTGCCGGAGGAGCTGTACTGATACGTCGTGGCCGGGATTGTTAGCTCCATGTCGATACTACACCGATCATTCGCCAAACGACCGCGCATAAAATAGAATTTAGGTTTCTGAATGCTAATTTAGTGGTGTGAGAACGTTGTGCCTTCCATCTTTCCTGTTGTGGATCATTCATTCGCACTGGAGATATACGATGAAGATAAAGCGCGCGATAATCGTCCTTGCGGGGCCGCTCATGGTCTGCGCCAGTATCGTGCTGCTGGGCGGCGCCCTACAGCAAGGCCAAAACGCCGACGTGTCCACGAGTGATACGGGATTCGTTCCATCGACCGGTCAGATCAATCTTGGTTTCGATGCCAAGTTGCCGAGCAGTGCCTTGGCACGCGAAATACCGTCGGGCGCTGACGCGCGAGCGGCCCTCTTTGCTTCTGAGCGGCTGACATACGCATTCGACCACAACGAGACCACCGGTGCGGTATCATCCGAGGCGGGGGTGATTGCGCCGATTGGCGCCAGCCCGCAGACTATACCGGCGAAATTCTCCAACACCAACGATACGCTCGACCGGGTTCCGATCATGGCTTGGCCTTTGGGGCTGAGCGACCAGCAGCGTCAGCGTATGTACCTGGCAGTTATGGCAGACAAGAACGCGCCCGCGGCAGACATCGACGATCTCGGGCGCACGAGCGAATTGCCGACTCAGGTCGCGCTGAATGAGTTGGATGTCTTGCCGTCTTCGATCGGCGACATCACCCAGGTGCGCGGACTGAAATACGTGAAGACCATGGACAAAGTGTATCTGGTCATCCCAGCGAACCGTATCGTGGTCGACGCAATCGTCCGCTAAGCGGGGTTTGATAATGAAATGTTGCCCCGGCCAAATCTAGAGGGGGCTTAATTAGCGTTGATCGATCGCGTCGCCATGATGCTCTGCGACGGAAAAGGCCGTGCTCATTTACGGTGTTTCGGCCGATAGGCCAACCATTTTGGCATAATGGGTGAACTTAGACTCTAACAATCAATTTAATAGCACATCAGGGGCAGCGAAATTATATTTCAATCAACGTGAAAGACAATGCCGAATCGCCTTGACCTCACCAAGGCGAGTGGGCTCGAAAGCAGAAAGGAAAGTATCGGTGGCTTCACCGCGTAACATTAACGAATATATTGCGGCGCGAGAGGTGCGTGCCACGCCTTTGATCGCCGCTCAAGCCAAGCGGGCGCCCTCGCAAAATCGGGGGGTGATGGCAAATTCTCCGTCGCCGGTGCAAAATGGATATCAGGACAAGTCCAGCGTAGCTGAAGAATCCGGTCGCAGGCCAGAGTCGGCGCTGGAAACAAACGGAAATGAAACTGTCTCTGAGGATATAGGATTTAGGGGCGGGTCGATGGCTAGCGTACTCCTCATCGAGGACGACAAGGAGACGGCCGACGAGATCCGGGCCGAGCTCGGCGATCGCGGTTATGTCGTTGACTGGGCCGCAAACGGCATTGAAGGGCTTGATAAGGCGCGTTCGGTCGATGCAGAAGTGATCATCGTCGATCGCCTGTTGCCGGGGATGGACGGTCTCACCATTATCGAAGCCTTGCGGCAAGAGGGCATGCGCACCCCGGTATTGGTATTGAGTGCTCTCGGCGCAGTGGATGATCGAGTGCGCGGGTTGCGCGCAGGAGGCGACGACTATCTGACTAAGCCGTTTGCAACGGTCGAGCTCATCGCCCGGATCGAGGCGTTATTGCGCCGGCCGGCAGAGAGCCGCGATACACTGTTGCGGGTAGGACCGCTCGAGCTCGATCTTATGGAGCGTACCGCCAAGCGCGGGGACCGGATAATCGATTTGTTGCCGCGTGAATTCCGGCTGCTCGAATACATGATGCGTCGCAAAGATCAGGTTCTCACGCGCACTATGCTGCTAGAAGAGGTTTGGAAGTACAAGTTTGTTCCTCAGACCAACCTTGTCGACGTTCATATGGGACGGTTGCGGCATAAAGTGGACGAGCCGAACGAGCCGCCGATGATTCACAACGTTCGCGGCGTGGGTTTTATTCTCCGTGCGCCGGCCTGATTTTGCCCGCACACCTACGTTTTACTCGGTGCTCGCTGTCGCCTGCGCCTTGGCCCTGTGCACCCTGGTGTTGTTCGGGCTCGTCTATAAGCAGACCACCACCTACGTGATTTCAAAGTACGATGCTTTGCTCGCCGAGGAGCTGCAGATCTTTGCATCCAATACGCCCGACCAGCTGCTGCAAGAGATCAATGATCGATTGCTCAAGGATCCTCAACATATCAAGATCGCGGGCTTGTTCGGCGCCGACGGTAGCCGCATCGCGGGCAACCTCGATCTCCTTCCGCCCGGTCTAGCACCGGACGTTCCGACAAACGCTGTGGTCATTCGCCTTGATGGCGGCGAGCGTAAGGCGCAGAACGTGCGAGTCGCCGCGCATGCATTACCAAACGGCAGAAATCTCGTGATCGGCCGGCAGATCGACGAGATTACCGAGATCGCTAAAGTTGTCATGCGCGCCCTCGCATTGGGCCTGCTGCCAGCATTTATCCTGACGATTTTTATCGCAATGTTTCTGAGCAAGCGTATTTTCGTTCGAGTCACGGAACTCAACCGAAAAATCCAACACGTCGTGACCAGCGATTTGCACGAGCGTTTGCCGACAAGCGGCCGCGGCGACACGTTTGACCAAATTGCCGTTAGCGTCAACCAAATGCTGGGCGATATTGAATCTCTTGTCCGCGAAATTGCCGCGGTGGGCGACAACATTGCCCATGACCTGCGTACGCCACTGACCCGTGTGCGGGTGCGCCTTGAGCGAGGGAGGGCGCATGCCACGACGCTGGAAGAATTGCGTACAGTCGTCGACCAAGCGCTCGGCGGTCTCGACCAATCGTTAGCCATTATCACCGCGCTATTGCGCATAGCCGAAATCGAACACAATCGCAGGCTGGACGGCTTTAGCCAGGTTCCACTCGGTCCCCTGGTACGCGAGATCGAGGATCTCTATGAGCCGATCGCTGAAGACAAGGGTGTCGCACTTCGTGTGAATTCTGCGGATGAGACGACGGTCCACGGCGACCGCGATCTTCTCTTCGAGGCTGTCGCCAATCTGGTCGACAACGCAATAAAATTTACCCCTGCGGGCGGACACGTCGATCTGACCTTGCTTCGCCGAGAAGGCGGGACCGTCGTCCAGGTGAGAGATACCGGCCCCGGCATTTCCGAGATCGAACGCGAATCTGTGACCAAGCGGTTTTATCGTTCGGACAAGAGCCGGCGCACCGAAGGGTTAGGCTTGGGCCTGAGCCTGGTTGCTGCAATTGTAAAGTTGCACGGCTTCCAATTCGCGATAACGGCCGGCCCCGGCTGCACGGTAGAGATTATTTTCCCACAAGTGCATTGAGGCGAATGCGAGGCACGGCGGTTCCGGCCGTCCCATAAAATCGAATTTAGTATTCTGAACGGCAATTTAATGGTGCCGGCGGGCAATCTGTCTATTTTTAGAGGAGGTACTTCATCAGCAATTGATCCAAAGGTGTTTCATGTCGAAGACCGACTTCAAACCGACGGACGGCGCGCCCCTCGAACAAAGCGACACTTCTGGATCGAACGGCCACTCGGCGCTGCGGGGTGACATTGGCTTTGTTGGTCTCGGTCGCATGGGCACAGCAATGGCCGCAAACCTTGCCGCCTCCGGTGGTCAGGTGATCAGTTACGTTCGTCACCTCGACCAGGTCGACAAGCTGAAGGCCCTAGATTTAAAGCCAACGACGGAAATTGCAAAACTGTTCGATTGCAAGGTCGTCATCAGCATGTTGCCCGACGACGATGCCGCGCGCGAGATCGTATTCGGGCGCAAAGACATTGGACTCGTTGGCCTTGCCGAGGGTCTAATGCCCGGCTCCATCCATATTTCGATGAGCACGATCAGCACGGCGACTGCGTCTCTACTCGCGAGCGAGCATGCACGTCGCGGACATGGCTATGTAGCGGCGCCGGTGTTTGGTAATCCAGCTGCTGCAAAAACCCGCCAATTGTTCATCGTTGCCGGCGGCGTTCCGACCGATGTCGAGCGGTGCCGCCCGCTTCTCGAGAGCCTTGGGCAACGGGTGTTCGTGATCGGCACCAATCCTGCCGACGCAAATCTCTTCAAACTTCTGGGCAATATGGTCACGGCAACCGCGCTGGAGATGCTTGCCGAAGTTGTCGCGGTAATTCGAAAGCGTGGCCTAAACCCGCAGCCCTTTCTCGACCTCATGACAAATACGAATTTTGGCGGTCGCGTTCATAAAATCTACGGCGACAAGATTGCCGCACAAAGCTACGAGCCCGGGTTCGTCATGCCGTTGGCGCTCAAAGACGTACGTCTTGCGCTAACGGAGGCAGAGAACGCTGGTGTTCCAATGCCTTCGGTGAGCGTGGTTCGGGATCGAATGATCACAGGAATCGCACGCGGTCACGGCGATCTCGACTGGACCGCTCTCGGCCTTATCGCGGCAGAAGAATCCGGACTTAGCCCCGCCACGACCGCACGCAACTGAATTCGTTTCATCGTAAGCGACCGAACAAGGATCCAGATTATGACAAGTCAAACGAAAAGTCTCAAAACGGATATGGAGTCGGCCATTATAGCCGGCACATCGCTCAAGGTATCGCGCGTTGCGATCGGAACATGGGCCATCGGCGGCTGGTTGTGGGGCGGGACCAATGAGGCGGAATCCATCGCGACGATCCGCGCGGCTGTTGGGCACGGCATCAACGTTATCGATACCGCTCCAGTCTATGGGTTCGGCCGCTCCGAAGAAATCGTTGGCAAGGCCATCGCCGAGGGCCATCTGCGCTCAAACGTGATCATTGCAACCAAGACTGGGCTTGAATGGCAAGGCGATAGAGTATCTCGCAATGCCAGCCGCGCCCGTATCATGCGGGAAATCGATGACTCGTTGCGCCGGCTGCAAACCGATTACATCGATGTCTATCAGGTTCACTGGCCTGACCCGGTGGTTGCGATCGAAGAAACGGCGGACGCTATGTTGACGCTGTTTAACCAGGGAAAGATCCGCGCCATTGGGGTGAGTAATTTTTCGGTTGACCAGATGAAGCGGTTTCGCCGCGTTGCGCCGCTCCATGTTCTGCAGCCTCCTTACAACCTTTTCGAGCGCGGAATCGAGACCGACCTTCTGCCCTATTGTCGCGAAAACAACATCGCGATGTTTGGCTATGGCGCGCTGTGTCGTGGCCTTCTATCCGGACGAATGCGGGCGGATACCGTTTTCAGCGGCGACGATCTGCGACGCACAGATCCGAAATTTGTCAAACCCCGGTTCGGACAATATCTGGCCGCCGTGCAAAAACTCGATCAATTCGCTCAGCAACGCTTTGGCAAGCGCATTATTCACCTGGCGATCCGCTGGATGCTCGATCAGGGTATCACGACTGCGCTGTGGGGCGCGCGTCACCCTGATCAATTGCGGCCGGTCAACGAAGTGACGGGCTGGCGCCTCGATGCATCCACTTTGTCAGAAATCGATCGAATCCTGCGTGAAACAATCAGCGATTCAGTTGGGCCGGAATTCATGGCTCCGCCGGCGCGTAGCATCGCAGCGTGAGGCGCAGACTCTGATGCGTAGAAAAATAATCGTACCCGCTGTCGTTCTGATCGCCGTCGTGGCCGGCGGCGTTACGGCATTCATGCCTGGATCGAAATCGAACCCATCTACAGCGTCGCTGCCGGTGCCGATTACTGCCGGTATGGCGGAAGTTAAAGATGTGCCGGTGTATTTGACCGGCCTTGGCACGGTTCAAGCGTTCAACACCGTCACGGTAAATACCAGGGTGGACGGCCAGCTCGACAAGGTGAACTTTACCGAAGGGCAGGACGTCAAGGCCGGCGACGTCTTGGCGCAAATTGATCCGCGGCCGTTTCAAGCTGCGCTCGATCTGGCGCAAGCGACCAAGGCAAAAGACCAAGCGCAACTTGCGAATGCCAAGGTCGACCTCCAGCGCTACCAAAAGGGGGGACCTTTAGCTAACACCCAGCAACAAATTGACACGCAGGCTGCGCTCGTCCAACAGCTCGAGGCCACCGTTCAAGCCGATCAAGCCAACATCGATGCCGCGCAGGTTCAGCTCGGCTACACATCGATCAAGGCGCCGCTAGCGGGGCGCACCGGCACCCGGCTGGTCGATCAAGGCAACATCGTCCACGCGACGAGCACAACCGGCTTGGTCATTATTACGCAATTGCAGCCGATCTCTGTGGTTTTCACTTTGCCGCAGGAGCAGCTGCAGGAAGTCGTCCACCAGATGCGATCGACACCGACCCCGCTCAAGGTCTTGGCGCAAGGTCGCGACGACCAGCAGCAGCTTGGCGAAGGATCATTGGAGCTTGTCGATAATCAAATCGATCAAACTACCGGCAGCGTCCGCCTCAAGGCCACGTTCCCGAATAAAAATTACACGTTATGGCCGGGGCAATACGTCAACATCCAATTGCTGCTCAAGACGTTGCCGCAGGTCGTGACTGTGCCGTCCACAGCCATCCAGCGCGGTCCGGATGGCATGTACGTCTACGTCATAATGCCCGATTCGACCGTGAAGATGCAGCCGGTCAGCGTCGGACAGATGACGCGCGGCACGTCGGTCATCGACAAGGGTCTGGCACCGGGCACGCACATCGCCGTCGCCGGGCAGTACCGTCTGCAACAGGGTAGCCGGATCCACAGCGTGCCGGCCAGCGCCCATCTCGCCAGCCAGGAATGAGGCGGCCATGTCCATTTCCGCTCCCTTCATAACACGGCCGATCGCAACCTCGCTGCTGATGGCTGGAATTCTGTTCGTCGGTGCGGCCGCCTACCCCTTTCTGCCGGTTGCTCCCCTGCCGCAGGTGGACTTTCCCACTATCCAGGTCACCACGCAGCTTCCCGGCGCCGATCCGGTCACCATGGCGTCGTCGGTGACGGCGCCGCTCGAGCGCCAATTCGCCGAGATTCCGGGTGTCTCGGAAATGACCTCGTCCAGCGTGCTCGGCACCAGCTCGATCACGGTGCAGTTCGACCTCAACCGGAATATTGACGCCGCGGCTGGCGACATTCAGGCCGCGATCAATGCGGCCGGCGGTCAGCTTCCGAAGAACCTTCCTTCGCCGCCTAGCTACCGGAAGGTCAATCCGGCGGATTCTCCGATCCTGATCTTCGCCGTCCATTCCGACTCGCTTCCGATCACCACGGTGGACGATTATGCGGAGAATATCCTGGTGCAGAACATTAGCCAGATTCCGGGCGTCGCGCAGGTCAATATCGGCGGGCAACAGAAGCCGGCAGTGCGCATCCAGATCGATCCGCAAAAACTCGCCGCCATGGGTATCGGGCTTGAGGATCTGCGCGCCGCCATCACCAATGTGACGACCGACAGTCCAAAGGGCAGCATCGATGGCGCCACCCGCACCTTTACGATCTACGACAATGATCAAGTGCTCAGCGCCGAACCGTGGAACGACGCCATTGTCGCATACAAAAACGGTGCACCCGTGCGCGTTCGCGACATCGGTCGGGCCATCGAAGGGCCGGAGCGGAGCAAACTCGCGGCGTGGTCGAACAGTAATCGAGCGATCATTCTTGCGGTCCTGAAACAACCCGGCGCTAACGTAATCAATACGGTCGACAGGATCAAAGCCGTCCTTCCACAATTGCAGGTGGCGATCCCGCCCGCCGTCAAGGTTGACATCATTAGCGACCGGACCACGACGATTCGTGCGTCAGTCAACGACGTTCAATTCACGCTAATGCTGACGATTGCGCTCGTTGTAATGGTCATTTTCCTTTTCTTGCGGGCTCTGTCCGCGACGGTCATTCCGAGCGTGACAGTTCCGCTTGCGCTTGTCGGCACATGCGCACTGATGTACTCGGCGGGATTCAGTCTCGACAATTTGTCGCTTATGGGGCTGAGCATCGCCGTCGGTTTTGTAGTCGATGACGCCATCGTCATGCTGGAGAACATCCAGCGTCACGTGGAGGAAGGGCTTAGCCCGCTCGAAGCCGCGCTCAAGGGCTCCAGTGAAATAGGCTTTACGATTTTGTCGATTAGCCTGTCGCTGGTTGCCGTATTCATTCCGCTGCTGCTGATGGGCGGTATCGTTGGCCGCATCTTTCGCGAGTTTGCCATTACGGTGACGATGACGATTGCCGTTTCAGCTTTCGTGGCACTGACCCTGACGCCGGTCATGGCCGCCCGATTCCTGAGGGACAAGACGAACGTCCACCATGGCCGGCTCTATATGGCCTCGGAGCGGATGTTTGATCTGATACTCGATGGCTATCGGCGGAGCCTCGACATTGCGCTGCGTTTCCACCGGATTACGCTCGGCTTTTTCCTGATGACCCTTTGTCTCTCCGGCTATTTGTTCGTGATCATTCCAAAAGGATTTTTTCCAATTCAAGATACCGGACTGATCATTGGAACATCGGAAGCTGCGCAGGATATTTCGTTTGCCCAAATGTCTCGCCGACAATTGGAGCTCGGACGCGTGGTATCCAGCGATCCGGATGTGGCAAGCGTGGCCATGATCGTCGGCGCGACCGACAGCCAGACGCAGAACAATGGCCGTATGTTCATCACGCTCAAGCCGATCGGTGAGCGCAAAGCCTCGGCGACCCAGATCATCGACCGGCTGCGTCCGAAGCTTGCGCAGGTCGAAGGTGCGGCGCTTTTCCTGCAGCCCGCCCAGGATATTCGCGTCGGTGGCCGGCCGACCCGAACGCTATTCCAGTACACCCTCCAGGACCCCAATCTCGACGAGCTTAATCAGTGGGCGCCTAAAATCCTCGCCAAGATGAAGACATTGCCTCAGCTCACTGACGTTGCCACCGATCAGCAGACTGGCGGCACGACATTGACGCTGACGATCGATCGCGATCAGGCGGCGCGGTTCGGCATACAGCCGCAACTTATCGATGACACGCTCTATGACGCCTTTGGCGAGCGGCAAGTCACGCAATATTTCACCCAGGTCAACAGCTACCACGTGATCATGGAGGCATTGCCGGAGCTACAAAACACTCCCGCGGCGCTTGAGCACATATTCATCAAATCGCCGCTGACCAGCCAACAGGTGCCGCTGAGCACGCTGGTGAAATGGACAACGGCGCCGACGAACTTCCTGTCCATCAATCACCAGGGGCAATTTCCGGCGGTGACTTTGAGCTTCAACCTCGCAAGTGGCGTCGCCCTGAGCCAGGCGGTGACCGCGATTCAGCAGGCGCAAACCGAGCTAGGCGCACCCGCTTCGCTTGCCGGCGCGTTTCAGGGCAATGCGCAGGCATTTCAGGATTCACTGGTGTCTGAGCCGCTGCTTGTCGCCGCCGCGATCATCGTCATCTACCTCATTCTCGGCATGCTGTATGAAAGTTACATACATCCGCTGACCATCTTGTCCACATTGCCGTCGGCTGGCGTTGGCGCCCTGCTGATGTTGATGCTGTTCGGGTTCGATTTCAGTGTGATCGCGCTGATCGGCGTGATCCTCCTGATCGGTATCGTCAAGAAGAACGGAATCATGATGGTGGATTTTGCGCTCGTCGGTCAGCGCGAACGCGGGTTGAGCCCGCTGGAGGCAATCCGCGAGGCATGCCTGTTGCGGTTCCGTCCCATAATGATGACGACCATGGCGGCGTTGCTGGCGGGCTTACCGCTGATGCTCGGGCACGGAACCGGGTCGGAGCTGCGCCAGCCGCTCGGCTATTCCATGGTCGGTGGGCTAATCGTCAGCCAAGCACTGACGCTCTACACGACCCCGGTCGTCTTTCTTTACCTCGATCAGCTCAACGAGTGGCTGCGAGGGCTCGGACGGCGCCGCCGCGCCGCAACGGCTTCGCCATCCGTGCAACCAGCGGAATGAAATCATGCCCAAGCTTACTGTCATTGAAGCGGATAGTGCGCCGGTCGCCAAAGCACCACCCACTGTAAAGTCGCCGCCGGCGGCTCCAGGATTTGATCCATTGGCCGGGATCGCGGCAACCCCAGAAACGCGCCACCGCCGTTCCAGACTACGCATGACCTTAATGGCCGCCGGTATCGTCGCCGTCGCAATCGGCTCGGGAATATTCTGGCTGCGCGGCGGGCGTTATGCGACGACCGACGACGCCTATGTGCAAGACGCCAAGGTGCTAGTAACTACCGATGTCTCTGGTCTGGTATCCACTGTCAATGTGCACGAGGGCCAACACGTCAAGGCCGGCGACCTGCTGTTCAAACTCGACCCACTGCCGTTTCAGATCGCGCTTGATGGCGCCTTAGCCAATCTGCACCAGATCGGCCTCACCATCGAGTCGATGAAGGCAGACTACCAAGTGACGCTGAGCAATGTCGCCGCACAGCAGGCGCAAGTCGCGCTCGATCAGGTCACCTTCGACCGCAACGCCGCGTTGGTCGTCACCGACAGCGTCGCTCGCGAGATCTATGACCAAGCGCGCTATGCGCTGCAACTCGACAAGAGCAAGCTTGTCTCTCTGCAGCAGCAGGCGCAAGTTGATCTCGCCAAGCTTGACGGCAATCCGAACATTCCGGTCACCGAGCACCCGCTCTATCGGCAGGCTAAAGCGCAGGTCGATGAGGCGCAGCGTCAGTTTGACCATGCTTCCGTGCGCGCGCCGTTTTCCGGCGTGGTCACGCAGGTCGATGCGCTGCAGCCGGGCACCTATCTGGTGTCGCAGACCGCGGCGATGACAGAGACCGGTGCGATCGCGCTGGTTTCCGATGATCAGACTTGGGTCACCGCGCAGATGAAGGAGACCGATCTCACTTACGTCAAGCCGGGCAACCACGTCGACATCACGGTAGATACATATCCTGGGCAAGTGTGGTCGGGAACCGTGGAGAGCGTGAGCCCGGCGAGCAGCTCGGAATTCTCCGTCCTGCCAGCACAGAATTCGAGCGGCAATTGGGTTAAGGTAGTGCAGCGAATCCCAGTGCGCATCGGGATCACGCGCAAGCCCGACGCCTCGGTCTTACGCTCGGGCATGAGCGTCTATGTCAGCATCGACACCGGACATCGTCGATCGCTACGCGACCTCCTCTGATCGGGGGATGCCGCCGTGACCGAGGCAGAAACCGCTCAATCGTCAAATGCCGCCAACCGCATCGTCATCACCGCCTGCGTTATGGCGGCCACACTAATGCAGACGCTCGATACCGCGATCGTCAACGTTGCGATGCCTTATATCCAGGGCTCGCTCTCGGCCTCACTGGACCAAATCACTTGGATTCTCACGTCCTACATTGTGGCGGCAGCGATCATGACCGCGCCGGTCGGCTGGCTGTCGGCACGCTTTGGCCGTAAAAATCTGTTTTTGATATCACTCGCTGGCTTCACAGTTGCATCGATGCTTTGCGGCACCGCCGAGACGCTCACAGAAATCGTTTTGTATCGAACGGTGCAAGGCGTTTTTGGCGCTTCGCTGGTGCCATTGTCACAGTCGATCATGCTCGAGATCTTTCCGCCGGTGCAGCGCGGCCAGGCTATGGCGTTCTGGGTCATGGGCGTTGTGCTGGGGCCAATCCTTGGGCCGACACTGGGCGGCTATCTCACCGATTTTTATAACTGGCGCTGGGTGTTCTACATCAATCTGCCGTTCGGCGTTATCGCTGTCGCCGGCTTGTGGATTTTCCTGAAGGACACCGGGCGCAATCCGCACCTCCATTTCGACTTCGTCGGATTTGCAGTGCTCAGCCTCGGCATCGGGGCGTTGCAGCTCATGCTTGACCGCGGCGAATTCAAGGATTGGTTCGGCTCGACGGAAATCATCGTTTACGCCGTGCTTTGCGGCCTCGGATTCTATCTTTTCCTGGTCCACTTGCTTACCGCCGAGACCCCGCTCATCCCGCCTCGCATCTTCCGCGATGTGAATTTTTCCGCCGGCCTGGTGATGATCTTTGCAGTCGGCATGCTGGTGTTGGCAACCGCGGCGCTGCTTGCGCCTTATCTGCAGGTCCTCGCCGGCCATTCGATTGTCGAGACCGGCCTCCTACTGGCGCCGCGTGGCGCCGGAACTATGGTTTCCGTCATTCTCTCCGGCCGTCTGTCCAATCGCATGGATCCACGACTGCTGATGTTCATTGGCATCCTGCTGATCGCGGAAAGTCTATGGGAGATGACGGGTTGGACGCCGGGCATCGATGATTGGTCGCTCACGCGGAATGCAGTCGTCCAAGGCTTTGGCTTAGGCCTAGTGTTCACCCCGCTGCAGGTGGTGACGTTCTCGACCCTGCCTGTGGCCTTGCGGACCGACGGAACCGCGCTGTTCAGCCTGCTTCGCAATATCGGTCTGGCAATTGGGGTATCGGTGACCGCGGTGGTGCTCACTCAAAGCACACAGATCATGCATGCCCAGATTGCCGCCAATGTCACGCCGTTCAACCGCAACCTGCAGAGCGGCGCCGCCTATCTTACGTGGAATCCGGCGCTGCCGCAGGGAATAGCTGCGCTCAATGCCGAAGTCACCCGGCAGGCGACGATTATAGGTTACGTCAACGACTTCAAGATGCTGTTCATCGTCAGTCTGCTAATGCTGCCGCTGTTGCTGCTGATGCGTAAAGGCGAAGTCGGCCCCGCCGATCCCAGCGCGGCGGCGCATTGAGGAATCAATCGCGCTATAGCTTGGCGACGGGCCTCAGACCACCGCAGAGTTCGCCGAAGGCACTTTATGGAATACCCGCCTGCGGTCCAAGTTGGCGTTATGCTGTCCGCGTTCGGTGTGTTTTGGACCGGA
>Ga0074045_10002765_pt1 | contig 16108 bp, 11 predicted proteins | sample BogForMeECP23OM2_FD_94442 | JGI IMG/M metagenome (GOLD analysis project Ga0074045, IMG submission 94442) | Bog forest soil microbial communities from Calvert Island, British Columbia, Canada - Bog Forest MetaG ECP23OM2 | ecosystem: Environmental > Terrestrial > Soil > Wetlands ...
CGGATGTTGCACCACGATCGCAGCGAGGCGCGATGAGAGGGCCCCAACATCAAGCAATGCCACAAGGCGCGCTCGCGGGAGCCGCCCGCAGGCGTACTTGGCCGCTACGTCGAGGACGGGGGGTGCCCCCTGGGCCCAGCGCAACGAAGTAGATGCGGCCCTATCGCGCGCCGCAGCCGATTGTTGGTGAAACATCCGGGTTGGCCGTTCCGGGGCGGGAATCCGTGGCCGTGCCGGACCCCGCGCAGCCGCACTGACCGGCCCCCGGCGGGAACCGCGCGAGTGGAAGAAACAGCTAGTTCAGTGGGTGCTCAAGGCTCTCGGCGGAGAGGAGCGAGTCGCCGCGCGGCCGCAGGCGATGACCGGGCCACTCCAAACGCATGTCCTGGCAGATCTCGTCCAGCATGGCCAGGCTTGCCTGGCGCTGTTCGGCGGCGAAGGCCGTCAGCAGGAGGTTGTCGCACAAAGTGTTGATCACGCGCGGGATGCCCTGGCTGCGCAGGTGGATTTCGCGGATCAGTTCGTCGGAGAAAACGGTCTGCTGCGGCATGCCCGCCTTTTCCATGCGGTAGTTCATGTACTCGGCCGTCTCCGCAACCTGGAACGGCCGCAGCATGCAACGCAGCACAATGCGTTGCTTCAGTTGGCGCAGATTGGGCTGATCGAGCTTGCGGTCCAATTCGGGCTGGCCGGCCAGGATGATCTGCAGCAGCTTGCCCAAGCGCGGGTTTTCGAGGTTGCCGAGCAGGCGGATCTCCTCTAGCACGTCGGTGTCCAGGTTGTGCGCTTCGTCGACGATCAAAACCGTCGTGCGCCCTTCCTGGGCCTGCTGGACGAGCAACGCGTTTAAGGCGAACAGCACCTCCGTCTTCGACTTGGCCGAGCAGCGCAGATCCAGATCGTAGGCGATCATCTCGAAAAACTGCTCGACGTTAATGCGCGAATTGAAGATGAAGGCGAACTCCACGTATTGCGACTCGAGATAGTCCCGCAGACATTCGAGCATCGTGGTCTTCCCCGTCCCGACCTCGCCGGTGAGGACGACAAACCCCTTGCGGCTATGCACGCCATAGATGAGATTCGCCAGCGCCTCTTCGTGCTGCGGGCTGCGATAGAGGAAGGCCGGGTCGGGGCTCAGATTGAAAGGGTTTTCCCGAAATCCAAAATACGCGTTATACATCGCAACTGGGCCGCACCCCTCTGCGCGGCCTGAATCGCCTCCATCTGAAGTTGAATTCTAACACGAGGACGAATCGGAAACGGCGGCGGAAAGTCCTGTACCGTCTTAGTACTTTCGGCGCCCAAAGCCGCCCCGCAACAGATTAGAGCAATTCGAGTTCCACCCAGCCGGGCATGGAAACCGGGCGGTTGTTGCGAATGATCAGCCGCCGCGTCTTGGGGAACGGAAGGCCGGTTCGCAGCGCCTGTTCGTAACCCGGGAAGCGCCCCAGGCCGTCGCGCAGGCTCTCGTCGGCGGCTGCGGTCCAAACGGACTTGGCCAGTAATCCGGTGCCCCAGCCGATGCAGGTCAGGAACCGGCCCGCCGCCTGCGCCTCCGCCACTCGCTTGATCAGCGCGTCGCACAAGGCGACGATCTGCGCCAGGGCCGCCGTCTCTGCGAACTTGCGATGCGCGTTCAATAGCAGAGTCGAGGCCCGGTTGGCCGCGCGCCCCAGATCGGCGGCGGCGACCGGGCTGCCCCAGCGCAGCGCCCGGCTGGCCTCCGGCTGCCGAAACAGGAGCGGGAAGCGGCCGTCGCCCTCGAACACCGTGCCGGGAACCGCCATTTCGGCGAACGATGGCGCGGAATCCGGGGCGCGGTTGAAGGCCACCGAACCGCGCGTCGCCTTCCAACCCGCTTCGAGCTTGCCGCCACGCTCCACCAATGTCGCCGTCCGAAGCAGATAAACCTTTGTTGCCGAGGTGGTTACAGGGCGTGAATCGGATATCCGGACGGGCCGCGTCCGGCTCGCGCCGGCGGCCCCGAGAATGGCGATTTCCAGGTTCCCCGCGGCGCGCCGGGGAGTCTCGGAATTGAGGCCCTCTACGGCCGTCTTGATCTGCCCCTCGGAGACCCGGTCGACCAGCATGGCGAGCCGGATGGCGCCCTTCAAAACGCTGCCCGGCAGATAGAATCCATTCAGGTTCGAAGCGAAGGTCGGAATCGAACACAGTTCGGCCGGGGCGCGGTCGTAAACTTCGGCGCTCAACGGGTCGTCAAACGCGATGCGGCGCAGCGCGTAATTCTGCGCGTAGCCGCCCCAGGAGGCGAAATCCAGCTTCTCCGACTTGCGCAGTTGGCCCAGGTAGCTCTCAATCCGGGGGCCTCGCGCCAGCAGGCGGAAGATGCGCTTCTGATTGAGGACGTTGACCTGGTCCTTCCACACCATGTAGTCGATCGGCGACAGCTTCTGGCCGTCGCCGGCCAGCGTGGGCGTCAGGACCGTCAGGCGATAATGCGTGGGCGGAGCGACCGGGCTGGCCTCCACCGGCGCCTGGTCTTCCTGCAGGAGTTCATCCGTCATGCGGCGTTCCCTCCAGGCAGTTCCAGGGCCACGGCAAAGCCTGCGCGCCAGAATGGGTGCGGCGCACCCTCGGGCGCAACGTCCCGGATGGAGCCGGTCAGGGCGCCCCGGGCCACCAGTCGCGAGCCTTCCGCCACCAGCCGCGTCGTCTTTTTGATCTGCCCGGGCAGCGCCGGCGACGCCGTTCGCCCGTTGCGCTCGATCAACGCGTAATTCCCGCCGCCCCATTCCACTTCGTCGCCCGGTCCCGGCGAGAACAACGATAGCAGCCACCATGAGCGGTTGGCCGCGGCCGGGCCGGAGGGCGCCGCGGATTGGATGCCCGGCAACAGCAGTTCCTGCAGCACGCCGGCCTGGAAATCGGGCGTGCGCGAGCGGCCGAAGCCGCGGCTGCGCAACCCGCCCAGCCCCGAATCGGCCAGCAGCCGGAAGGCGGATTCGAGCTTGGGAGCCCAGATCGCATAGGCCGTCGCCGTGGCGAACTCGGCCGCACACCACAATCCGGCGCCCGGCGCAAATTGCAGGCACGTCGCGGTCCAGGGCCGCACCACCCCCGCGGTGACGCGATCGACGGCCGCCGCGGATCGCCGCATCCGGCGGAAAGGCCCGCTCGGAGAGCGCCCGGCCGGAAGCAGGCAGCCGCTGTGCGCGTCCACGCTCCACGCCTCCTCATCCAGCGTCTCGCCGCGCAGCAGCGCGCCGATCACGGTCAGCGGGACCAGATTGGCGCCCTTCCAGCGCAGCTTGGCCGGACTGCCTGGCGTCTCCGCTGGCGGCCATAGCCCCAGCGGAGGAGGAGCGAACAGCACGCCCCGCTGCCACGGGAAGCAGGAGCTGAAACGCACCGCCGGCGCGGCGTACGGGTTGGCCGTCGCATTCAGCCACTCCTCGAGCCAGCCGAGCTGTTGGAAAGCCAGGCACACGGCCGAAAACAGCGCGTCGCTGTGCAGCACGGCGGCGCTCTGTTCCATGGCTCCGTGGTCCGGCCCGATGCGCCACGGCGTGATGGGCCGCAGACGGATGAGGAGGGCGGGATGCATGCGTCTCCGATCCGCGCTAACTCAACTTCTGGGCGAAATCCGCCGCCACGATGCCGGCCTGCAGCGCGGCCGTGTCGGCCGCTTCCAGAACGGTCGTCTCGGGCGCGCCCGCCGCATAGTAACCGCGGGATCGCCACACCGCCTTCCACGCCGCGAACTTGACCCGGCCGGAACCGCGGGAGCCGCCTCCGCCCAGCGCGTCGTCTTCCAGCAGCCGCAACCCTTCGGCCAGCTTGGCGGCGAGCTCACGGTCCTCGGGACAAAGAACGTCCAGCACCAGCCGGATGCGGAATTTCGCGCCCGCCGGCACGCGCTCGAGCGTCCTCGCACTCGACTGGCAGGTCAGGCGGTCGATGGCGTTCTCGCTCTTCACCTCGGTCAACTCGTCGTCCAGATTTTCCCTCATCGATTCCGTGATGCTGTCGATTTCAAGCATCGCGTCATAGACGGTGAGCCGCGCCGGCGTGGCCGTCATCGTCTCCATCGCCTCACCGCTGACGCGCTCGACGCGGCCCGGATTGCGGCCGAACAGCAGGCCGATTTCGTCGCCCGGCTCGTCGCTTTGGTGGATCCGAACCTCCTGGCCGCGGCGCCGCGACAGGTAAATCAAATCGGCGGCGGCGATCAGACCGGCGCTCTGCTCCAGCAGCGAGCGCAGCTTGCCGCGCAGTGATGAGCCGGGGACGTACGGGCGTCCGAAAGCGTCCTTGACCACCGGGTTGTCGGCGCCGCCCAGGTCCAGCGATCCCTTGCCGGCGCCGATGTGCAGGCCGGTCTCGCAAATCATCTCGCCGTCCAGCAGTAGCTTGCCGATCAGTCCGAGGCGCGTTTCGGCGGTGTGCGAACTCATGCGATTCTCTCCTGGCGATCTCACTAATTCCGTTGACGCCGTCTACTCGTTGTAGGCGACGATCGCTTCAAACAGGTCGCGGAAGCGCTCGTAACAGCGCGCGTCGTTGCGCCGCGTGACCTGGAGCAGAAGCTTCTCGAGTACATCGAGGCTGCGCAGTTGATGCCGCGCAATCGTATAGGCCAGCCGCGCGCGCAGCATCACGAAATGGTGCTGGCGCTCGCTCTCCGACGCCCGGCAGCCCCTCCGGATGGCACTGTACATGCGCCGCAACTGGCTGCGCGTGCCCGAATCCATGTCGCGCATCCGCGCCACGACGGCGTGCGCCTGGTTGTCCAGGTACAGGCTGTCGCTCACCAGTTTGTCGATATCGATTTCGGCCGCAAAATCGGGCCGCGGGCCGCCGCGATCGGGCCGCCCGCCGCGCTCCGGACCTCGCTCCGGACCGCGCTCCGATCCCCTCTCCGGCCCGCGATGCTCACGCGCCGGCCCTTCGCGCGACTGGCCCTCGCGCGGCGGCTGGCCTTCGCGCGCGCCGCCACGCGGCGGGGGGCCGGAGCGCCGTTCCGGGCGCGGCCGGGCTTCACGGTTTTCTTGAGGACGGCCTTCCTGCGGCCGGCTTTCGGGCTTGCCCTCGGGGCGCGGCCGCGCTTCGGCCGGCGGCTTGGCTTCGGCTGGCGGCTTGGTTTCCACCTTAGGCGCAGCTTCTGGCGCGGGCGCGGTTTCCGCGGGCTGGGCGGCTTCCATCACCGGCGCGGCTGGAGACGCCGAGGCGGTTTCTGGCACGGGCTCAGCTTTAGCCGCCGCAGCGCCTGCCGGCGCCGAGACGGCCTGAGCCGCGGGTTGAGGCTCGATCTGGGCCTCCTGGTTGTCTGGTTCTTCCATCTCGCTCATCGTGTTTGGCCCTCTTGTGCCAGGCGGGCCCAGTCCAGCGCCACTCGCCCGGAGGGCTTCAGCTTGACGGAGGCCTGGCGGCGGTTGAGAAACTCCTCGAGAAGGCTCTTGCGGGCCTTCTGAAAATCGCGGCTGCGGGCCGGCACATCCAGCACGCGGCTCAGGCGGCGATAGAAGCGCCACGGCCGGTCCTGCGTCTCGACGGCCCGGCGGCCGGCGCGCGCCGGCAGAACCCGGTCGGTCTCGCGGTAAAACCCCGCCAGATCGCCCAATAACTGGGGCTGGCAGCCAAAATCGTCGATCAGCCGCACCAGCGTCTTCTGCAGCTCGGCGGCCGCGCCGAACTGCTTCCAATCGAGCGTCCGCCCGAACAGGCAGATCGCGTCCCGCCCCTCGCTCTTAGCAATCTCCAGCAGCCGCCCGGCCTCGCCGTAAACGTCCGCCAGCGACGATTCCAAAGCCGGCGCCAGCGCCAGCGCCATCGACAGCGTCTTGCCTTCCGGTCCCGGAAACTCCCGCAGGATCTCTTCCACGCCGGCGCTGAAGATGCGGTGCATCTCGCTGGCAAAGGCAATCAGCGCGTCCCAGCATCCGAACACGGCGAAGTCGTCGCCGCCGGTATAAAGGACGGTCACCTTGCGCCAGAACTCCGGCTGCGTGGCCAGGGCCTGCGCTTCGCCCGCAAAAAGCTGCTTCAGCAGCACCGAAACCTGGATGTGTTCTTCGACCGAAGCCGCCTTTTTCAGGCGCTCCGTCAACCCATCGACGTCCCCCCGCAGCACGCCCCAGGCCGCGGCGCCCGAACTGCGCGCGGCGAGTTCAGTAGGCAATGCCGGCGCGTGGTCCGTGTCGTTCGGGGCCGTGTGAGTGGCCACTGGCAGCGGCAGGTCGGCCGGCGCCAGCATGCCCGGCGCCATGGGATCCCACTGCACCGCCGCCGAGTCGGGCAGGCGATGCCACAGCGCAGCGTAGAAGGCATCGGCTTCGGCTGTCCGTGGAACGAAAGGATCGAACACCCCCGCCTGCTCCAGCGCCGCGGTGCCGCGCCAGCGCGTCATGGCCTCGTCCAGACGCTTGCGCACGTCGCTCCACGCGCCCAGGTTCTCGGTCACCGCCCAGGCCAGTCGCATCCGCCCGCTGGTGAACACCGCCAGTTGCCGCGTCACGTCAATCAGGAACTCGTGCGCCGCCGGCCGGTGCTCCGCCGCCAGCACCGCCAGGAACTGCCCGCCGCCGCTGGTGCCCAGCAACTCGGGCGAGAGGCCCAGGCGCGCCAGCAGCGCCGCGGCACCGCCTCGGCCAACAAAGACGCGTACAGGCAGCGGCCCGCGAACACCGCCGGGTCAGACCCCGAGTCCTCGAGAAAGGCTTCAATGCCTAACAGTTTGCCCTGTAGGAAGATCTGCACACCGGCCACCTGAAGCGAGAGCCAACTCCCTAATCTAACACTACCATTGGCAAAACGGAGCATCACCGCAGCCAATCGCCGCCCGTTGCGCCGCCGGACGCCGGTCGTGCATTCCCCTCTGTCGACGCCCGCTCACACCACGGCTCGCTCGCGCCCGTGCCGGATCACAATTCACACTCGTTACGAATCAGAAGACAGGAGGCGACCCGCGCCGCCGCCTCTGCTGGCCAGTCGAAATGCCGCTGGGATCGATGGTCGCCCCATTCTGACGTGTTGCGGAAGCCGGGGCTTCGGCAACCCCGGCTTCCGGTGTTCAAGACGTCCACAAGACGCCCGCACTCGGCCGCCGCGCGCCGGTTATTGAGCTAACCGGGCGACGGGCCAATCGTTCGCGTCACGGCCCCGGCTAGAGCGCGAAGTTCGCTTGCACGAATTGCGCCCCCCACATGGTCACCTGGCAGGCGCCGGTCCCCGTACAAGCCCCCGACCAACCGCTGAATGTGTAGCCCGAATTGGGGGTCGCGGTGACGGTGACAACCGCGTTCTGGCTATGCCAGCCCGTCGGCGGGCTGATGGTCCCGCCACCCGCGGGGCTGACGGCGGTCATCAGCAGGTATTGGGTCGAGAAGTTGGCCGTGTACGTCTTGCCCGCGGTGTTGGCGTGGATGGTGTGCGACAGCGCCCCGCCGTCACTCCAACTCGTGAAGGTGTACTGGGTGCCCGCCACCGTTTGGCCATCCAAATACCAATAGTCATACTGCGGCGTTGTAGTGGCAATCGTATGCGCGCTGCCTTTGGTCCAGTCGAACAGCGCATTGCAGGAATAAGTCGTGCCGTTCACCTGGAAACTCTCGCAATCCGGGGTCGCGATTGTGGTAGCGATCAAACTGGAGGGCGACGAGGCGAGCACCAGGCTGTTATACCCGCCTCCGGCGACGCCCGATACATTCTCCAACCCCGCGGGCACGTTGGATTCGCCGTACCAATTGCTGCCCCAGGCGACGACGGCTCCGTCGCTCTCCAAGGCCAGACTATGTTCCACGCCGGCGGCGACGGCCAGCACATTCTTCAAGCCCGAGGGCACGTTGGTTTGGCCGGACCAATCGGCGCCCCAGGCGGCGACGGTTCCGTCGCTCTTCAAAGCCAAACTATGGTACGAACCGGCCGAGATGGCCACCACATTCTTCAAGCCCGCGGGTACGTTGGTTTCGCCGTCGTAATTATAGCCCCAGGCGACGACGGTGCCGTCGCTCTTCAAAGCCAAACTATGCCACCCGCCGGCGGCGACGGCCACCACATTCGTCAAGCCCACTGGCACGCCCGATTCTCCGAAGTAGTTAGAGCCCCAGGCGACGACGGTTCCGTCGCTCTTCAATGCCAGACTGTGCTCCTCTCCGGCGGCGAGGGCCACCACATCCGTCAAGCCCGCGGGCACGTTGGTTTCGCCGTGGCCGTCGTAGCCCCAGGCGGCGACGGTTCCGTCGCTCTTTAATGCCAGATTGTGAGCAAAGCCGGCGGCAATGGCCAGCACATTCTCCAAGCCCGCCGGCACGTTGGCTTGGCCGGTCCAATTGGCGCCCCAGGCGGCGACGATTCCGTCGCTCTTCAAAGCCAGACTGTGGTAATCGCCTCCGGCGACGGCCACGCCATCCGTCAAACCTGCGGGCACCGTCGACTCGCCGTCGCCGTTGTATCCCCAGGCGATCGGATAGCCGTGTGTTTCAATTGTCGTGACATCTTGGGCGCCGGTCCAGCTGTGGTCGTGCGTAACCGACGCCATGTAAGTGAATTGGGGCGGCGCCCAGGCGTCCACCGTGGCCAGTGCCACGATGGCCGGATAAGCCTGCCTCGCCGCCAGGGCGTCCTGGCGCGAGCACAAGACGTTGGAACACGACCAGCCCTCGCCGCTGAGCGACGTGATTCGCACGCCGGATTGGGCCTGGTCGGTGACCGTCACCAGTCCGGTGGACCGGGGGCCGGGATTGCTGACCCGGATCAGGTAAAAGGCGTTGGTCTGGCCTTGCAGGAAATTGCCGGTGTGGGTGATTTTGATGGCCAGGGGTGCAGGGTTTTGGCCGAAGGCGCAAGCGCCGAAGGCAAGGAAAAAAGAGATCGCGCAATAGTTACGCATGAAGGGCACCTCTTCAAATCGGGTTCGGTCCAACTTCGGACCACGAATAGTGTACCTCACAATCCGGTGTTTCAGACCCTCAAATCTTAAAAAGAAAACTCGCCAATGCACACCTGCCCTCGGCGCCTCCAGCGCCTGGATCTTCCGCATCAGGCCTCCACACTGATGGCGGGTCACAAGGCGCCCTGCGAATGCATCGAACGCCGGGTGCAAAGGGCTCGCGAGGGGTCTCCGCAGGCACCGCCGCAATGCCCTTCGACATCCGGCGGCGTCATCGGAAACATGGCTGATTGCCCCGCTCATTCTCGAGCCGCGGCCGTGCCCGTCTGACGAATTGACCCATCACCGCCGCGCGATTTGCTTGACACGCGGGTGGAAACTGGGAGTAGCGGAGACGGTCAGTTCGGCCCGGTTTGAAGCGGTTTCTCCGGGCGCGCGCTCACTCTCCGTATCGGGCTCTTTGAAAAGCCAAGAAATGCCCAAGAACGGCCGAAAGATAGCCATTCCAGCTTATTGAAAACACAGGTCAAACCTTGAAATTGGCCTTGTTCCTTCAAAAATGTGTTTTCACGCCGCCGCGCCGGCCTCAGATGCCGCTTCTGGGCCGGTAGCCCGGCCGCGCGCTGACGCGGTACTTCTTGCCCACGTCGGAGAGGATTTCGACGTTGATCCGCCGGAAGCCCTCGTTCGGGTTCGCAGCCGGGTAGTAGGTCACGGTGTAGCTGTTGCCCAGGTCCTCGCGGATCGCCTCGAAGGCCTCCACCTGTTTCTGCCACGTCCGGGCGAAGAAGCTTTTCCCGCCCGTGCGCCCCGCCAAACGGCGGAACACGCCGGTCGAGATCGGGTCCTTGTTCACATCGCTGGTCGAGATGACATAGATCGGAATGCCCTCGTCCTCGGCCACCGCGCGCACGTCGTCGGGCGCCACCATGCTGGCGTTGTCCGGTCCGTTGGAGAACACGATCACCACCTTCCGCCCGGGCACCTTCGCCGCATCGCGCAAGGTCAGCAGCAGGCCGTTGTAAAGCGCTGCGTCGTCGCCTGCGACGGCGCTGCGCAGCCCTTCCAGGACCTCACTCCGCTCCCGGTTCAGCGACGCCAGCCGCGTGAGGTTGCGGGAGAACGTATAGATCGCCACCGAATCGGCGCGATCCAGCCCGCGGACGAAGTCGGCAATCGCGTCCGAGGCGTAGACGTAGCCGCGATACATGTAATTGCTCGTGTCGAAGAGCACGAACACGTTGGTCCCGGTGAAGATGTCGGTGGGGATTCCGCCTCTCGTGACGTCCGCCTCCGCGCCGCCCAGAGGCCGCGTGGCGCCGCCCTCCAGCACTTGAACGGGCGGCTTGCTCCCCTCGGCGAACGTGGCGACTTTCTGTTGGATGCCGTCTTCGAGGATCTTGAAATCCGTCGATTTCAGGCCGTTCACGTAGCGCCCCTTGGAGTCGGTCACGGTGAAGCTCAGCACCACCATGTCGACCTTGACGCGAAAAGTGGGGCGCGTCTCCTGCGCCCGCAGCGCGGCGCGGGCCGTGGCGAAGGCCGCGCCTGCGCCCAGCAGGGCCCGGCGGGTGAGATATGAGTCTCGAATCCTCACTGCGGTCTGTCCTCCGTTCCGGCGCGCTTCTCCGCCGCCATCAATTTGCGGTTCTGCGCGCGCGCTTGGTCGGCCGTGGTCCGCATGGCGCGCAGCAGCGCGGGCCAATCCTCGAGATGCGTCGCGAAAATCTGCTCCACCGAGCGCCGCGTCCAATCCGGGATGACGAGATTCAACTGCGCGGCGGGCAGCATCAGCTCGTCCGCCAGCGCCGCGAAGAACAGGTTGGTCGAATCCCAGCTCTCGGCCAGGATGCGGCTCGAGTAGCCCATCAGAGTCGGAAACGTCCTCAGGTTCAGGAGCTGCGGCGCCTGCGAATGCGCCAGCGTCGGCTTCGGCGTTCCAAAGGCCGCGGCAATCGCGGGCTCATTGCAATGGGCCGGGTCCGTGCTGGCCAGACGGCGGATCTCAGCGTCGATAAACCCGCTCGGGTCCACGCGCTGGGCCGCCGCATGCAGTCCGGCAAAGTACAGCTCCGACGGCGTGATCTGTTCCAGCGCGTCCGCCACATCGCCGCCCGCCAGATCGGCCTCGATGCGCCGGGTGCGGGCCGGGGACGCGTGCAGTTCGAGCCATTCGAGCAACCTGCTCCGCACTTGGGGATCGAGCGCGGATTCCGCCGCGACCGCCTCGCCCAACCGCATGTGCAGAGCCACCCAGCGCAGCTGGGATGGCGTAACGTTCCAGAACCGCTCGGCCTTCGCGCCCACCAGCAACTGGGGCACCAGGTCGCCCCAGATCAACGCCTGCTCGCGGGTGGGAATGAGGAAATTCTGCTCGGCGTCGGCCAGCGCATACGGCAGCCCGGCCAGTGAGCCGATGAGCCGCCCGCCGACGTTGGAAGGCCAGCCTGAACCGACCACATCGGTCTGCCCCCAGGTCTGGTTCGTGTCCTGAATCCCGTTGAAATCGTGACTGCGCACGAACAGCGGATTGGTGTACAACACCTGCGCCCCCGGGGGAGCGTAATAGGCGTAGATCAACCCGCTGAGCGTGTCGCGCAGCAGCGGAGTCAGCAAGCCGCGCAGGTCGCGCAGCTTATCCGGCTGGCCTTGCGCCTTTTCGATCTGCGCCCGCAGATTCAGTTTCCGCTCGGCTTCCAGATGGCGTTCCACCGCGGAGCCGGCAATGAAGCCGACACGTTCCGTCGAGGGCAAATTCGGCTTGGGGAGATTGAACTCGGACAACGGGGCCGCGAGGCGATTGAGCACGGCCGTATCGGGCTTGCCGCTCTGCGCCGAACCCGCGAGCTGGTCGGCGAAATCGAACAGCGCCTTCAGGCTGACCAGCTTCTGAGCCTCGACAACCCGGTTCAACTCGCCCACCAGCAGGGCCTGCGTGTCGGGATCGGATGGCGAGAGCGAGCCGGCCAGCAGACCCAGCGTCTGTTCCTGCGGATTGGCCTTGGGGTCGATTCCGCAGGCGGCGAGCAACCCCGTGAAACCCGCGCGTCCGGCGTCGAAGATCTCGCGGCTGCTCTCATTCGTCTTCTGAAACGGCCCGGTGACCGCATTCAGAGCGGTCTCCGCCTGGCCCGGCGGCAGTTCATGATTCCGGTACAGGATCTGCCACAAACTGGCCAGCGCCTGGAAAATGCCCGCGGCGTCGGCGTGCGCAGCGCCGTCCTTGATCGAATCGATCGCGCGCGCCGCGTCGACGTATTGCAGGATCGCGGCATCGCGCAACTCCGGCGCCTCGTTGAGCAGAGTCAGTTGGGCGCCGAAAACCTTGTAATCGCGCATCAGCCGCTCGACCGTGGCGGGCTCCAGCGGTTTCGGGCGGCGGCGGTCGAAATCGCTAAGCGCCAGGAATACCTTCAGCGGCTCGTTTTCCACGGCTTTGCGGGTGAGCGCGAACAGGGCCTCGATGAGGTCGTCGGGAGCGCTCCACCCAGGCGCCGCCTTGGCCAGCCGGGGATCGATTCTGGAACCTGGATGTTGGGCGAAAAGGGTCTTCCAAACGGCCAGGTTGCCCGGGATGAGCACCTGACCGTTCACGACGTCGAGCCGCGTGGTCAGCAGCATCAGCTCGGTGTTGGCCCGGAACACGGGGCGGGCCGGGCCGGGGCTCGTCACTTTGCCGCGAATCGCGGCGTAGAACCTCTTCAATCGCTCCGGCTCCGTGAGGTAGTCCAGCGTCGGTCCCGAAATCCGGCCTAGCGAATCGAAATAGCCGGCCAGCCAGCCGTCGTCGCGCGAGACGATCCTCTCGATAAACGCCGCACCCTTGTCGGGCCCCACTCCGGCCAACTCCGCCCACGCCCCGGCCGCCCGCGCGCCTCCGGGCACGGCGGCGGCGCCGTTGCGGATCCGGAACATGCCGCCGAAGAAATCGAAGACGTGCGCGAAGGCGCGGATGCGCTGCAGCGGCATCGACTTGCGCACCTCCTCGGCCGTTTCGGGATCGAGCTTCGCCAGGCCCAGGTACAGCCGGCACATCGAGGGATCGTTCAGGAATGCATCGATGAACTCGCCGCCCTGCTTCTCCTTCGCGGAGAGCCAGTATTCCGAGCCGAAGATGACCGGGATGCGGGTGGCCTGGTACTTGAGTTCAAACGGCCGGTTGGTGCGCAGGGATTGCTCGAGTTGCGCCAGCGGGAAACCCGAGTCCATCGCCAGGAACGCCCGCGACGCGTTCACGGTCTCGAGAACGACATCGCCGCCGCAGGCGCCGCGCATGCGGAAGCCCAGGATCTTGAGCAGCTCGCCGGTCTTTTCGGAGTCGCACGTTGCGATGCGGATCACCTTTTCGCCGCCCGAAAACCGATCCAGTTCGCGCGCCTGGGAGAGATACCGCAGAACCAGCTTCAGGTACTCGGTCTGATCGAGGGTCTCCGTGCCGCTGATGGCCTGGTATCCGTTGGTGACCACATTGCGCGCCAGTGAGATCAACATCTCCTCCGCGGGCGTCTCGGGCGAGAGCGCCGCCATGCGCGAGAAGTTGCGCAACGGACCGGGCACCTCGATGTAGCCCATCGGGAAAACCGGCTGCGCCGCTTGCGGCAGCTCCGGCGCCGCCGCGCCGCTGTTCCTGAGAGCGGCCAGATGCGCGCTCGCCGAGGTGCGGTCGCCGGCGGCCAGCTCCAACTGGACCAGCCGGCGCAGTGCGGCCTGCCGCCGTGGCAAACCGAGTCCCTGCAGCTCCGCCAGCCGCTTGTACAGGGCGATCGCTTCGGCGTCGCGGCGGGCGTCCGCGAAGTGCGCGGCACATTCCAGGACATCCGCGTCGTTGGGTGACGCGTGCAGCGCGTCTTCCAGCACTTGGCGGGCCTGGTGCGCTTCTCCAGCCAGTTCCAGGCTGCGGACCCGATCCTCCAGGCCCGCATCCAATGCCCACCCCACGCCAACCGTTCCCAGAACGGCGGCTACCATCGTCAGCAGCTTCACAGGATCCCCTCCCTGTCATGCAGCCTTACATCGACTAATGGCTAGCTAGTTTACACCAAACCAGTCCTGTAGGCGTGATGCAAACGCAACGCCAGTGGATTCAACACTACTGCGCCGATCTCATATGCTGTTTGGGGAGGTCCGATGAACGAGACCATGCGCCAGATTGCCGGCCTGCTCCTGTTCCTGCTGCTGCCCGCGTTCGGGGCCGAGCACACCATCGCCGTCGTGGGCCTCGTGCATGCCCACGTGTGGGGCCATCTCAAAGAGGTTCTTCCCGGCCAGCCGATCAAGCTGGTCGGTGTGGCGGAGACCGAGCCTGAACTGGTGGCCGAAGCCGAAAAGCGCGGCGTGCCCGCCAACCTGGTCTTTGCCGACTGGAGGAAGATGATCGACCAGCAGAAGCCGGAGATCGTCTGGGCCTTCGTCGAAAACAACCGCCATCGCGAAATCGTCGAGTACTGCGCGCCGCGCAAAATCCACGTGCTGTTCGAGAAGCCCCTGGCTCCGACCTACAAGGAGGCGTTGGCGATTCGCGAGCTGGCGCGCAAGAACGGCATTTACGTCATGACCAATTACCAGATGGCCTGGTGGCCGGCCAACTACGCGGCCAAGAATATCGCCGACAGAGGTGCGATCGGCAGGGTGTGGCGGCTGCACGGCATGGTGGGCCATGGCGGGCCGGGCGGCCCGACCGGTCTGAACAAGTACTTCTTCAACTGGCTGACCGATCCCGTCAAGAACGGCGGCGGCGCGCTGGTGGACTTCGGCTGCTATAACGCGCTGTGGTCCTTGTGGTACCTGGGCCGCCCGGAGACCGTCTATGCGCAATCGAACCAGCTCCGCCCGAAGGAGTTCCCGAAGGTCGAGGACAACGCGGACATCATTCTCAGCTACAAACAGGGCGTGGCGATTCTGGAGGGCAGTTGGGATTTGCCGTATGGCTTCCAGGACCTCGAGGTGTTCGGCCTCGGCGGCGCTATTCATATGGACAGCGGCGGCGTCACCTGGCGCCAGAGCGGCCAGCGCGAGGCCCAGGCGGTATCCGTCAATCCACTGCCGCCGGAGGCCGCGTCGCCGGTTGCGGCCATGATTCACGCCATCGAGTCGAAGACCGAGCCGCAAGGCCTGACCGGACTCGATATGAACGTTCAGGTGCTGGAGATCCTCGACGCCGCCAAGGAATCCCTCAAGACGGGCAAGGCCATCCGCCTGCCCGCTCGGAAATGAGCACGTCCTTCAAAGCCCCGTCCCGGCCTGGCGCCTGAGGCGGGCGGTCTGCTAGCCCGGATGTTGCACCACAATCGCAGCGAGGCGCGATGAGAGGGCTGCAGATACAAGGCGCGCGACGGGAGCCGCCCGCAGGCGTACTTGGCAGTACGTCGAGGACGGCGACAGAGCGCAACGAAGTAGATGCGGCCCTATCGCGCGCCGCAGCCGATCGCTGGTGAAACATCCGGGCTGGGCCCCTGTTTTCGTTACATCCGCCAGCCTCCGCATGGCATCTATACGGATCTATGGGCAAACTAGCGAAAGCCACAATTCTGACCGGAGTACTCGTCATGAACCTGGCCGCGGCCGACAGTATCTACGAATTCACCATGAACAGCATCGACGGAGCCCCCAAGCCGCTCAGTGACTTTACGGGCAAAGTCGTGCTCATCGTCAACGTCGCCAGCCTCTGCGGCCACACACCGCAATATGCTGGGCTGGAGAAGCTCTACGAAAAGTACATGGACCAGGGACTGGTGGTCGTCGGCGTCCCGGCCAACAACTTCGGCGCTCAGGAGCCGGGCACCAACGAGGAGATCAAGACCTTCTGCACGCGCAAGTACAACGTCTCGTTTCCGATGCTGGCCAAAGTCTCGGTGAAGGGCGCGGACATCACGCCGCTCTACCAGTACCTGACCTCGACCCAGGGCGGCGACATCAAGTGGAATTTCACCAAGTTCCTGATCGGGAAGGACGGCAAAGTCGCCGCCCGTTTCGAGCCCGCCGTCACGCCCGAGTCGCCCGATCTGTCGGCCGCGATTGAGCGCGCCTTGAAGCAATAGCCGCCGCGGCCGGTCTTCGGCTCCGCAATCGTCAAGCGACGCGCGGCCTGGGCGTCACACGTCAACTCCCGCGTGTTTTGCCTAGGGCCTGTTCACGCTACCCGAACGGATGGCGTTGCGCGTGAAAAGCGCCTCAGACGAGGCGGAGGACGATGGCTTTGGCCACTCCAAGGCGAGGACGACAACGAAGGCTGAGGCGGTTTTCGCCGCAACCCGGAGGGAC
>Ga0074045_10002766_pt1 | contig 16098 bp, 13 predicted proteins | sample BogForMeECP23OM2_FD_94442 | JGI IMG/M metagenome (GOLD analysis project Ga0074045, IMG submission 94442) | Bog forest soil microbial communities from Calvert Island, British Columbia, Canada - Bog Forest MetaG ECP23OM2 | ecosystem: Environmental > Terrestrial > Soil > Wetlands ...
ACTGTAAGGCGGGTATTTCGCTCGCCGGCCACTGCAGCCCATCTCGCTGCGGGAAGGCCACGAGCGCGCCAGATGCGAGCTCTGAATTTTCGTGATTCAGAACTTTCCCCATCGAGCGTTCTTCCCCGCCAAGCCAGGAGACCGGCGAAGTCTGCAGCCAGCGCAAGCTCCTTTGCGCCGGTCAACCTTTACACTCCCGCGCGTGAGGGAGCCGAGGAACCCATGAAAAAACCAAGCGCTTTCGCAAGTTTTCTCGCCTTACTTTTTTTCGTGTTAGCAATTCCCGCTTTTTCGCAATCCCAGCTCCCCGATGCTCATATCAGCGGCACACTCACCGATCCTTCTGGCGCCGCCCTAGGGGGAGTTCGGGTCACCGCTCAACTGCCCGGCGACGCCAGCGCCCAGCTCTGGTCCGCCACCTCCACGACTGACGGTGCTTATCTCCTTTCTCTTCCCCCTGGCCGCTACGTCGTCCACTTCTCGCGTGACCCGTTCGCCTCTCGTGAGTTCACTTGGGATCTCTCCCCTGGCGAATCCCGCACCGTCGATCTGCGTCTTGAACTCGAACGCCTCTCGTCCAGCGTCGTTGTCACTGCCGAAGCCGAGCCTGTTCTTCGCCCGCAATCCACCGCGCCCACCGATGTGTTCACCCGCGAAGTCATCGACCAGCGCCAGTCCGTCTCAATCCCTGATCTTCTGCAATTCTCTCCGGGTGTCACAATCGCCCGCACTGGCGCCAATGGTGGAACCGCCTCTCTCTTCCTGGATGGCGGGAATTCCAACTTCACCAAGGTGCTGGTGGACGGCGCACCCATCAATCCTCCTGGTGGTGCTGTCGATTTTTCTATCGTGACTCTGGACAACGTGGACAAGGTCGAGATTGTGCGCGGCGCGGAGTCTGCCCTTTACGGCACAGACGCGGTCTCCGGCGTCGTGCAGCTTTTCTCTCACCGTGGCACAACGCGCATCCCCTCGGTCACTCTCTTTGGGGAAGGAGGCAGCTACGCCAATGGCCGCGGCGGCGGCCAAATCAGCGGCCTGCTGGGCGCTTTGGATTATTCGCTAGCCGGGTCCTATCTTCAGACCGATGGGCAGGGTCCCAACGACAATTTCCTGAACCGCGCCTTAACGGGAAATTTTGGCTACGCCTTCAGTGACACCAACCATTTTCGCCTGACTCTTCGCAACAACACCAGTGATGCAGGCATCCCCGGCCAGACCCTCTTCGAGCCGCCAAGTCTCCACCAGCAATACGACCAACAACTCTTCAGTGCCAGCGCGATGTGGGATTTCGTCTCGGGAGATCACTGGCACTACCAATTCGCGGGTGCCGAATCCTACACCCATCAACACAGCTTCAACCCCGAACAGAGCTTTTATATTGGCGGCGCCGATTCTTCGTGTCCTCAATCCAGCCCGGACGCCGTCGCCACCACGCAATTTTGTGATTACACCTACGACGACACCTATGCCTACAACCGCGCGGGTTTCACAGCCCAGACAACCTACGTCCTCCGGAACTTTGCCGCCGCCGCCGGCTACCAGTACGAAGTCGAAAACGGCTCCATTACTTATCTCGAGCAACCCCACATCCGCCGCAACAATCAAGGCGGTTTTCTCGACTTTCGCTATCTCCCCCATCCGCGTATTTCTCTCGACCTCGGTGCCCGGGCGGAAGCCAACAGCAGCTTTGGCACTCGCGTCGTGCCCCGCGCGGGTGCTTCCCTGGCACTTCGCTATGGCCACGGCTTTTGGGGGGACACACGTCTCCGCGCATTTTATGGGGAGGGAATTAAGGAACCGCGCTTCGATCAGAGTTATGGTACGGACCCGTGCGATCCAGGCAACCCGTCCCTCAGGCCGGAAGCCAGCAAGAATTGGACCACCGGGATTGACCAGAAGCTTGCCAACGATCGCATCAAAGTTTCCGCTGACTATTTCTCAAACCGCTTCTACGATATCGTCAGTTTCACGTACTGCTACCCGGGCGGGCCCTGTCCCATCACGCCTCCGTCTGGTTGCCCTTCCGGCTTTGGGACCTTCTTCAATACCGATTTGGCACGCGCCCGCGGCACGAACATCGCCGCCGAGGCACGCGCCACAAAATGGCTATTTGTCACCGGCAATTACACCTACGACGCCAGCCTGATCATTACCTCCCCGAACGCCTACGATCCTAGCCTTATTCCCGGCAATCGCTTGGCTCGCCGTCCTCCCAATTCCGGCTCCATCACGTTTACCGGCACCTTTCGGCGGTTTAGCGCTACCTTCGCTGGCTATTTCACGGGGCAACGCACGGACAGCGATTTCCTGGGCCTCGGTTATACGCGCAATCCGGGTTACGCCCGGTTTGATTTGGCCGCCAACTACAACATCACGCGCGGCTTCGCTTTCACCGCCCGCGCCACCAACCTCCTCAACAAGCAATATCAGGACGCCCTCGGCTATCCCGCCTTGGGCCGCGACTGCCGCTTCGGCCTCCGCTACCAGCTCTCCGGCCATAACTGATGGCAAGGGGCGCATCCCTACGCGCCCCTCTGCTATACTTTTGCTTCGACCATGACGAAATTCGCCACCGAATCAGCAGTGTCGCCCGAACTCCTTGCCAAGTACGAGCCCGTCATCGGCCTGGAGGTGCACGCCCAACTTCTCACGAAAACCAAGATCTTCTGCGGATGTTCCACGCGTTTTGGCGATCCGCCCAACTCCAATACGTGTCCCGTGTGCCTCGGACTTCCCGGCACGCTGCCTGTTCTCAACCGGCGCGTCGTCGAGATGGGCATACGCGCGGCCCTGGCGCTGAATTGCACGATCCACGAGCATTCCCGCTTCGCCCGCAAAAACTACTTCTACCCCGACCTGCCCAAGGGCTACCAAATCTCACAATACGAACTCCCTCTTGCTTCCGGGGGCTGGCTTGAAATTGAACATGGCGGCAAGACCAAACGCATCGGCATCACGCGCCTGCATCTCGAGGAAGATGCGGGCAAATCACTTCACGAAGGCTTGGCGCAATCCGCCGACAAAACCTACGTGGACCTCAATCGCTGCGGCACGCCCCTCGGCGAAATCGTTTCTGAGCCGGACATGCGCTCTCCCGACGAGGCTTACGCCTACCTCACCGCGCTTCGCCAAATCCTCCTCTACACCGGCGTGAGCGACTGCAACATGGAAGAAGGCTCGCTCCGCTGTGATGCCAATGTCAGCGTGCGCCTGCGCGGGGCCAAGGAATTCGGCACCAAGGTCGAGGTCAAGAATCTCAATTCCTTCCGCTACCTCGCCAAGGCCCTCGAATACGAAATCGAGCGCCACATCGGCGTCCTCGAATCCGGCGGCAGCATCTCTCAGGAAACCCGCCTCTGGAATCAGCACGAAGGCCGCACGGATTCCATGCGCTCTAAGGAAAAGGCCCACGATTACCGCTATTTCCCGGAGCCGGACCTGCTCCCCGTCCACGTCAGCTCCGCCTGGTGCGATGAAGTCCGCTCCACGGTTCCCGAGCTTCCTTTCGCCAAGCGCGCCCGCTTCGTCTCCTCCTTCGGCATCACTGCGTATGACGCCGAGGTTCTCACGGACACGCAGGCCCTCGCTGGCTACTTTGAAGCCGTTGTGGAAGCCGGCGCTCCCGGTAAAGCCGCCGCCAACTGGATGCAGACCGAATTGCTGCGCCGTTTGCACGATTCCGGCAAGGAGATTGGCGCCAGCCCCGTCGCACCAGCTTCTCTCGCGGAGCTCGTTTCCCTGGTTGAAACCGGTAAAATCACGGCGGCGGTAGGAAAGAAGGTCTTCGCCACCATGTTCGATTCCGGCCGCTCCGCTGCGGAAATCGTCGCCGCCGAAGGACTGGGTGCTCAAGTGAGCTACGCGGCCATTGAAGAAGCAGCCCGCGACATCATTGCCAAAAACCCCGACAACGTTGCTAAGTTCAAATCCGGCAACGAGGGCGTCTTCAAGTTCTTCGTTGGCCAAGTCATGCGCCTCACCAAAGGCCAGGCCAATCCCCAATCCGTAAACGACATCCTCCGTAAGCTCTTATCCTGATTGAACGAGGCACCCATGTTCAAAATCGGTGACAAAGCCCCCGACTTCACTTTGCTGTCCGACGAAGGCAAAGAAGTCTCCCTGAAGGACTTCAAAGGCCAGCGCGTCCTTCTCTATTTCTACCCCAGAGCCAGCACGCCCGGCTGCACCATCGAAGCCTGCGAATTTCGCGACCTCAAACCCAAGTTCGATAAGGAAGATGTCGTCGTCCTCGGCGTCAGCGCCGATCCGGAAAAATCCCTGAAGAATTTCAAGGCCAAGCAGAAGCTCAATTTCCCCCTGCTTGGCGATCCCACCCACAAAATGATCGAATCCTACGGCGTCTGGCGCATGAAGAAATTCATGGGCCGTTCCTTCAAGGGTATCGTCCGCAGCACTTTTCTGGTTGGCCCCACCGGCAAAATCGAGCAGATCTGGGACGAAGTCAAAGCCAAAGGCCACGCCGCCGAAACTCTTTCCCGCCTCACCATCGTTTGAATCGCTGTCATCCCGACCGGAGGCGCGCGCCGTATGCGCGCCGGAGCGGAGGGATCGGGGCGAGGTCATTCCCGATTGCGTTCTTGGGTTTCTCTTCGCCTTCTTCCTCTGCGAACTCTGTGTCCTCCGCGACCTCTGCGTAATCTTTCTACCTGCTTCGGCCGAGTCCCACGAACCCGTTTCTTCCGGCTTTCAACTTTTAACTTTCAACTCTTCAACCTCTTCTCTTCTCTCTCACAACTCCGTCCGCAATTCCTCCCCATCCGCCTCAATCAGCAAATTGTCAATCAACCGGGTCTTCCCTATAAAAACGGCTACAACCGCATAGCTCCGCCGCACCACGCGCACCACCGGCTCAAACATCTCCGCATCCACAATCTCCGCGTAGTCCACCCTCGCTCGCGGCTCGCCTGCCAGCACCTTCTGCATGGCCTGCTGCAATTGCAGCGCATCGCGCACGCCTGAACTCATCTCATGTGCCGCCGCCCCCAGCGCGCGAGACAGTACCGTCGCCGCTTTCCTCTCTTCCCCATTCAAATACACATTCCGCGAAGACAGCGCCAGCCCATCTGCCTCGCGCACGATCGGGCACAGCACGATTTCCGTGTCCACATTCAAATCGCTCACCATTTGTTGCACCATGCGCGCCTGCTGCGCATCCTTGCGTCCGAAGTACGCAAAGTGCGGCTGCACGATCTCCAACAGCTTCAGCACAACGGTGGTCACCCCGCGAAAATGCCCCGGGCGCGATTTGCCCTCCAGCCTCTCGCTCAACCCTTCCACGTGCACGTAGGTCGAAAACCCCGCCGGGTACATCTCCGCCGCGTCGGGCAGAAACAGCCCGTCGATCTTTGCGGCCTCCAATTTCGCCGTGTCGTCTTCAATCGGCCTCGGGTATTTGGACAAATCCTCTTTCGGCCCAAACTGCTTCGGATTCAGGAAAATGGAGGCGTACACCGGCGAGCACTCCCTCTTTGCCCGCTCCACCAGCGCCATGTGCCCAGCGTGCAGCGCCCCCATCGTCGGCACAAGCCCGATCACGCGTTGTTCCAGCCGCGCTTCCTTCGCCTTTTCCTTCATCCACGCAATAGTACGAATCGTTTCCATTCACCGCTCCCCAAAAAAGAAGGGCGCAGAATCTCTGCGCCCCGCATCTCTTTCTCAAACGTCATGTTCCACAGGACGCTTCACCGCGCGATCGGGACCGTCTTGCGTCCCTTAACGCTGCCCGGCGCATGATACGACTCCGCATCCGAGGGGAAGCTACCGCTCTGAACGTCGGCACAGTACTCCTTGACCGCCTCTAAAATGGTTTGTCCCACGTTGGCATACTGCCGCGCAAACTTCGGCCGCTCGCGGAACGTCAGCCCCAGCATGTCGTGCAGCACCAGGATCTGCCCGTCGCAATCCGGCCCCGCGCCAATTCCAATGGTGGGAATGCGCGCACTTCGCGTGATCTCCGCCGCCAGTTCCCGCGGCAACGCCTCCAGCACGATGGAAAACGCCCCGGCAGCCTCCACCGCCCGCGCATCCCGCAAAACCTGCTCCGCCGCGCCCGGTGTCTTCCCCTGTACGCGATAGCCTCCCAGGGCGTTCACCGATTGCGGCGTCAGCCCCACGTGGCCCATCACCGGAATTTCCGCCTCCGTCAGCCGCGCAATCAGTTCCAGCCGCCGTTCGCCGCCCTCGATCTTCACCGCCTCCGCCCCCGCTTCCTTCACGAAGCGTATGGCGTTCCGCAACGCCTCATTCAGGTCGCCGTGGTACGAGCCGTACGGCATATCCGCCACCACCAGCGCCCGTTGCACCCCCCGCCGCACCGCCTTCGTGTGATGGAGCGCCTCCTCCAGGGTGAGCGGCAATGTGCTGTCGTACCCCAGCGCCACCATGGCCACGGAATCGCCAACCAACACCACGTCCACCCCGGCTTCGTCCAGCAAACGCGCCGTCGGATAGTCGTATGCCGTCAGGCAGGTGATCTTCTTCTTGTTTGGGGAAACCGCAGCTTCGGTCTTCCGCTGCAGCAAATCGGGCACGGTCACTTTCCCGTCGCCCCCCATCGGGATCGTACTCATGTCGGCCTCCGGTGCCGTTCCCTGCTTTCGGGATACAGCCCTCTTCCAACGCCCCCACTATACCAAATTGTGACACCTGTCACCAATATCCGTGATTCTGGGTAGTGGTGTCATCTTAAATGTTGTCCTACCCCGTGGTAGAATGCGCCGCATGAAACACAAGCTCCTTTTCGCTGTGTGGGCCGTGGACTCGGTCGCTTGCGCTTGTTTGATAGTTTATATTTTCACGCACGGCAGCAATGCTGACACAATCAAGTTATCGGAATATCTCGGCGCAATTTGGGGTGGCGCTGGCGGCTTACTGCTAGTCCCTGCGTGGAAAGCCGTGAAGCAATGGCCCCGGCGCTCCAAGGTGCTCCTTCTGTCTGGCGTCGTGATTACCGCTGTCCCGGTTGGCGTTCTCTTCAAAGTTCGCCTTGATCACACTGCAAAACTGGAATCGCTGTTTGCTGAAATTCACGACGTGGCGGCAAAGGGCGCACCACAGAAACAACAGTTTATGAAGCTCACGCGGGAGAATCCGCACACCTTGCCGGAATACCTACAGCTCTGCGCTGAACTTGAACCTGTAATCAATGACTACTCGGCTTCCGAACAGCAGATGGACGATCTCTTGGCTCAAGTGCAGCAGCAGATCGGTGAACTGAGACCTCAAGGCAGTTATGGCGCGATGCTCCCGATGCTGGGCGTGACGCGGGCGATTTTAGCGAAAGACTTGGAAGGGGCGAAGATTTACAAACAAGAGGTTGACCACGCTAAACAACTCGCCGGTATGTCTGAGAAGCAGAGGATTCAGTTCTACAACACCAACATTGAGCCTCTGCATGAGCAGGAACACCAGGTTGCACTTGACGAAATAGCAATTCTGAAGGACGCGAAGGCGCGTGGTATCGCGATGCCCGCAAATATGCTTCAAGATGCCGGTCTGAACTGAATCCCCACGGCTTCAGTCGGCCTTCCCTCACCACAATGTTAGGTTGAGCGAAGACAAGATTGGTGGCCAGGACCATGTTTCACTAAGGTTACCGAATATGAGCCCTAAAGGAGGCAACGGTCCAGTCGTGCAAAATGTGAGTCTTGGAGGGCCGATGAAAACTGGCCCTATAGGTGCGGCGGTCCACTTGGTGGCATGCGCGTGAAGGCCGAAATTGAATCAATCAGCCCGAAGGGAATTGTATTTTTAATTGGCTTCGACCGTGTGAAGCATTAAGCAGCGTCTTGCACTTTGTCAGCAAACTGACCGGCTCCCCGAGTCTACGAGCGCGTTGCTCTTGCAGCCTGCGCCCGGCCTTTCCATTGTCCTCCGCGGCCCAGCCAGTAGCGCACCGCGGATAGCCACGTCGCATAGGAATAGAACGCTGCGGCCACGGGAAGGAATGGCGCCCAGAGTGGCGAAAGCCCGTAAAACCGCACCGTGGGCAGGTACGTCACCGCCATCAGCAGCCACGCCGCCAGGCCCAGTCGCCACACCACCGCATGCAGGTAAAAAGCCAAAACAACCGGCGCAACATACGTCAGCATCATCCCCACGAGCGTGCCGAGTAGCAGCAGTGAGGAATACTTGAGCTGCGTGAACGCCGTCCGCGCGATCAAGTCGCGAATTTCGCCGAACGTCTGGTATGCGCGCAGGCTCACGCTCCTCCGCGTCAACCCCATCCAAATCGCGCCGCCGCTGCGTTTCACGGAGCGCGCCAGCGCACAATCGTCAATCACTTCCCCGCGAATCGCCGCAAATCCGCCAATGCGTTCCAGCGCCGTTCGCCGCAGCAGGATGCACCCGCCCGCTGCGCCTGCCGCACGGGCCTTCGCGTCCGCAATCCACCGAGGCGGATATAGCTTCAGGAAAAAGTACAGGAACGGCGGAATCAGCAAACGTTCCGCAAACGATTTCCCCTGCAGCAGCACCATCAGCGACACAAGGTCCAGCCTCCGGCGCTCCGCCCGCGACACCAACCGCGCCAAAGTGTCCCGCGCATGCTCGATGTCCGCATCAGTGAACCAGAAATACTCCGGCGCATCCTCCTCGCAGCACGCAATCCCCTGCTGCAAAGCCCACAGCTTCCCCGTCCACCCGCTCTGCAATGCTTCCGCGCGCAGAATCCTTATGCGGTTCGCGGCGCCGGCCTCCTGCGCGGCAGTTCTCGCCAGATCAGACGTCGCATCGTCACTGTGGTCATCCACAATCACGATGCGCAATTCGCCGGGATATTCTTGCCGAGCAAGCGCCGCCACCGCCCGCGCAATCGTCTCCGCCTCATTGCGTGCGGGCATAACGCACGCGACGCGCGGCCAAACCAGCGGAGGTGCGTGCGGGGCGATGTCGTCGTCAAACGCGTGAAGTTGCCAGAACGCACCGCGAAAAAACGTCAACACAATCCAGATGAGCAGAGTAAGACCGGCGAGAATCAACGCAACGGAAGTCACGCCCTATTCTGTCGCGGAATGGGTCCTTGGAGCTAGCGGTTGTCACAAGCACTTTCTGTGGGAGGGCACAGCCTCACAGGTTGCGGGCAAAACACCGGTCCGTCATTCCAAACGGAGTCTTCGGAGTGAGGTACGGTTTTGCATCGCACACCCTTTGTGCGACGAATCTCTCTTTTTAGTTTTTCGCCGAGGAGAGATTCCTCGCTCCCTCGGAATGACGAATCGAGTCAGTTTTTCCAGTTGTACTACGCCAAGTCCTCCGCCCGGATCGGCAATCGCCGGACTCGTTTGCGCGTCAGGGCATAGATCGCGTTGCAAACCGCGGCCGCTACCACAGGCAATCCCGGCTCGCCAATCCCGGTGGGTTCCTCGGTACTCGGGACCACATGAACCTCCGTCAGCGGCGTCTCTCCGATACGCGGCAGATCGTAATCGTTGAAATTTGCCTGCTCCACGCGTCCATTCCGGATTGTGATCCGGTCATGCAGCGCAGCGGAAAGTCCGTAGATTGCGGCGCTTTCCACTTGCGCGCGAACTCCGTCGGGATTAATCGGACGCCCGCAGTCCGCCGCATACACAAGCCGGTGCACTTTTACCGAGCCGCCGACAACGCTGACTTCCGCAACGCAAGCGGTGTAAGTTTCAAACGAGAAGTAACCCGCGATCCCCCGGCCCCTCCCTTGCACCAGCGGCGAGCCCCATGCGGCTTTCTCCGCAGCCAGTTTCAACACGCCCTTCAGCCGCGCCGTCGTCAAAGGCCTGCCTTGTTTCGGATTGGTGAAGTCGGGAATCACGCGGTCATCTCCGATCAGGCGCAACCTGTACTCCAGCGGGTCCGCTCCGGCCAACGCGGCAATCTCGTCGACAAAGCATTCCACGACGAAACCACTGGACGAATGCTCCACCGATCGCCACCATGCGCGAGGCACGCCGGACCTTGCCAGCGTGTACTCCACGCGGTAATTCGGGGCGAGGTAGGGTATGAAAGCCGCGGTACCGAACTCCCCTCCGGCAGCATTCGCTTCGCCCTTATCACTCCACATCGCGGCAATCGCTGTGGACGTTTGAAAGTGTTTCCAGGCTGCAAGCGCCCCATCCATCCCCACCGCCGCCTGCATTTTGTGATAGGAGGCGGGCCGGTAGAAATCGTGCTGCATGTCGTCTTCGCGGGTCCAAAGCACCATGACAGGTTTGCCGCTGGCCTTGGCCACTTGCGCTGCTTCCATCACGAAATCGGCCTGGTAGCGTCTCCCAAAGCCCCCGCCCATAAGCGTGGTGTGCACGATCACAGATTCATGGGGCAAACCCGAAACGCCGGCGATCACGTCCTGGGCCCACTGCGGCGCCTGCGTGGGAACCCAGGCCTCCGCCTTGTCTGGGCCGATGTGAACCGTACAGTTCATAGGCTCCATAGTGGCGTGTGGCGCAAACGGAAATTCGTAGGTGGCCTCGACTTTTCTTGCCGAGCCGGCCAGCGCCGCGTCCGCGTCGCCCTCGTTGCGCACCACTTTTCCCGGCGTAGCGGCGTTTTCTAAAAACTGCTTGTGCAGCGTTTCGCTGGACTCACTTGCGTGTGGTCCTTCATCCCAGACCACATCGAGAGCGTTCCTTCCCTGCATGGCCGCCCACGAATTGTCCGCGAGCACCGCTATTCCGCCCGCCGTGAACGCTCCTTTGGCGACTGCTTCGATCGCCATCACGTCCCGGACTCCTGGTACGCTCTTTGCCTTCGTGGCGTCGAACGACTTCACCTTTCCGCCGAAGACAGGGCACCTCGCGATCACCGCGTAAAGCATTCCCGGGACGCGCGAATCGATCCCGAACTTTGCCGCACCAGTCGACTTCTCTTTTGCGTCGACGCGCGGAAGGTCACGGCCCACAATCGTGAAATCGTGGGCGTTCTTCAGCGGCACGGTATTCAAATCTGGCACCGGCAATTTCGCGGCATCGCTAACGAGCTTGCCATACGATAGAAAGTCCTTCCGCGCGCCGTGCAGAACGCCCCCGTCCTTCGCCGCGCAGGTGTCTCGATTGACGTTCCAGCGCGCCGCCGCAGCGCTAATGAGCATTTCGCGGGCCGCCGCGCCCGCTCGCCGTAAGGGAAGCCAGGACCCGGCGATGCTGCCGCTTCCGCCCGTCCCGTGATCGTAGATTTTTGGGTTGGTCGGTGCCTGTTCAATTCCAACTTGCTTCCAATCCACGCACAACTCTTCTGCCAGAATCATTGGCAACGAGGTCATTACGCTCTGTCCCATCTCCGATTTTCCCAGGATGAGGGTGACGCGGTCGTCAGGCGTGATGCGCACCCACGCGTTGAACGGGTTCACCTCCGGCTTCTCCTGGGCTTGCGCCGGATCGCTGGCTTCGCGGCCGTCCAGGCGGAAGCCGATCAGCAGAATTCCGGCAGCAGCGCCTTTTCGCAGAAACTCTCGGCGATCAAGCAAGGGAGCGGTTGCCATAAGCACCTCGATTCTTGGTGTGGGCGTGTGATGCTACTGGGAACTCAGTCGCCGGCCTGCATGGCCGCGGCGCGATGAATGGCCTTGCGAATACGTTGGTAGGTGCCGCAGCGGCACAGGTTGCCGTTCATGGCGTCGTCAATGTCGGCATCCGTGGGCTTCGATTTCTTGGCCAGCAATGCCACGGCAGACATGATCTGCCCCGATTGGCAGTAGCCACATTGCGGCACATCCTCTTCAATCCAGGCTTTCTGGACGGGGTGGGAACCGTCGGCGGAGAGACCTTCGATGGTGGTGATCTTTTTCCCTGCCACGCTGGAGACGGCCGTGATGCACGAGCGCGCAGGTTCGCCGTCGATGTGCACGGTGCAGGCGCCGCACAGCGCCATGCCACAACCGAACTTCGTCCCGGTCATATTCAGCGTGTCGCGCAGCACCCACAGAAGAGGCATCTGGGGGTCCACGTTGACGGTGGTGTCTTTTCCATTCAGCGTAAAAGTGACGGCCATAAGTCCCTCCTTCGGCGCGCCGGATATCGTACACCAACTGGCCGCATAGATGGAAATGTCTACAAATCCGCCGGGTCCGCGCCCCCAGGCGGCCTCTTGCCAGCTCATAAAGGCCGTTTCACCCGACCAGCATTTAGAGGTCCTCTCCCCTTCACCCATCGTTCAAAATCGCAAGCCGTCGGCCACCCCAGTCGAGTCGCTGCTTACTAGGATTCGAGGGTGACGCGATCTTCTGCCTAACGCGGCGAGCCAACCAAAGCGTTATCGATCAAGCCTCTGAGCAGTAAGGAATTTCGCAAACTTCCTCATTTGCAGTGCGGAATCACCGCCGGCCTTAAATATCTCGCATATTCTCCGGCGTCGCTGGTGGACCGCAGGCTCTGGCCCGCACTCCAGGCCGTCCAGATTATGGGTAAAACTTACGGCAGCAGCACCTACGTGGCTGGCAAGCCGTAACCACTGGCGGTGCCTGCAAACCGGCCTTGTGATGCCAATTCCGCTCGGCTAGGATGTCAACTATGGTTACTCACGATTTTAAGGTCTTTCTTGAACCGGACGCGGAATATGGCGGCTACGTTGTTGTGTGTCCCTCTCTCCCGGGATGCTACTCCCAGGGAAAGACCGTTTCCGAAGCGCTCACCAACATCCGCGAAGCAATCGAACTGGTCCTCGAAGACATGGAAAGCCGCGGCGAAGAAATTCCTGATCCCAGCGAAGTTCTGGTAGGCAGCGTTGTCGTAACGCGATGAACCCCCGACTTCCCGTCATTTCTGGGAACGAACTGGTCCGCGCTTTAGCCAAGTTTGGATACGTGGTGGTGCGGCAGAAGGGCAGTCACGTTCGCCTCCGTCATCCAACGGATACGAAAAAGCTCCCCGTTACAGTTCCATTGCACGATGAAATCGCTTTCGGCACCCTCCGCAGGATTTTGCGCGATGCCGGCATAGGCGTCGAGCAATTGATTGACAGGCTCTGATATCGCCTGCAGGTGGCAGGCCTGCAATCAGGCCGCGGGAGATGCTCCGTTCCTAGGCGAGTGCTGGCATCCTGCGGTTGAGGTGCGTACAATGAGCCCTTCCCAAGGAAAAGGAATATGAGCGACACCCCACAAACGGTTTTGATAACGGGCGGCACCGATGGCCTCGGCCGGGCCGCGGCCATTTTGCTGGCGGAGCGCGGCTATCGCGTTTTCGCCGCCGGACGCTCTGCGGAGAAACGTGCCGACCTCGATAAGCTGGCAGCGGAGAAAAAGCTACCCATCGAGACGCTGCAGCTCGATGTCTGTGACGATGCGTCCGTCCAGCGGGCTGTGCACAGCGTTTTGCAGAAGGCCGGCGCCATCGACGTGCTCATCAACAACGCGGGTGTCGGCTACATGGCGGTGATAGAAGACTTACAACTCGAGGACCTGCGCCGGCAGTTTGAAACCAACGTTTTCGGCGTTCTACGCGTCACGCAAGCCGTCCTTCCGCACATGCGCGAGCGGCGTCACGGCCGCATCCTGATGACCAGCAGCGTCACCGGCCTCCTTACGCCGCCGACCTATGGAGCCTACAGCAGCAGCAAGCACGCCCTCGAAGCGCTTTCCAACGCCCTGCGCCTGGAGATGTTCCCGTTTAACGTCGATGTGATCCTGATCGAGCCGGGCTACATCGTTACGAATTTTCAGCAGACGGCCAAAGAGTTGGCCGAGCCGTATGTCGAAGCGGCGAAAGCAGGGCCGTACGCGAAAGTCTATGCGGGAGCGTGGAGTGGTGCGAACAAGGGCCGCGGCGATTCCAAAACCACACCGGAAGATTGTGCGCGCGTCATTCAGGAAGCCATTGAATCGCCCCATCCCAAAGCGCGCTATCCGGTCACCCCGTTGGCGAAGTGGGCCTCCTTCGGCCGGCGCATCCTACCGGATACCCTGCTGGATTCGTTGCTGCGCCGCAAATACGGCGTCTTCCGCGAAGAGTAGCCTGAGCTAATGCCGTTCCAATTCACTTGCCTCCCTCTGAGAAAACGCGCCCAGAGAAAGTGACTCCGCCAAATGCGGCAATCTCGTGAGGTTTGACGCCGTTTGGCGTTGCGATTACTCTCAGACTCATAAGGGAGACACGAATGTTGCGAATGTTTGGACGCGCCGTTGCTCTGTGCGCCAGCTTGTTCCTCGGCCAACTTGCCGGCGCGCAGAATCGCGAGGCCGCGAACCAGGAAGCGCGCGCCATCCTTAAAGAGCTCATCGAGATCAATACGACCGATTCCGTCGGCAACGTCACAACTGCCGCTGAAGCCATGGCTCAACGCCTGTTGGCCGCAGGCTTTCCCCAGCAGGATATCCGTGTTGCCGGCCCGGTCGAGCACAAGAAGAATCTCGTCGCGCGCTACCGTGGCACCGGGCAGAAGAAGCCCATCTTATTCATCGGCCACCTGGACGTCGTGGAGGCGCGCCGCGAAGACTGGACCGTCGATCCGTTTCAATTTATCGAGCAGGACGGTTACTTCTACGGGCGCGGCACGCAGGACATGAAGGAGGGCGACGCCCTCCTCGTGACCACCTTCGTGCGCCTGAAGCGCGAAGGATTCTTGCCCGACCGCGACCTGATCCTGGCCCTCACCGCGGATGAGGAAGGCGGCGATTACAACGGCGTGGACTGGCTGCTCAAAGAGCACAGGGATTGGATCGATGCCGAGTATTGCATCAATCTGGATGCCGGCGAGTTTGAAAAGGCGAAAGGCAAGCGGTTGCTGGCCGGTTTGCAGGCCAGCGAAAAGGTCTACGTTGATTTTCAATGGGAGGCGACCAATCCCGGGGGCCACAGCTCGGTTCCGGGGCCGCAGAACGCCATCTATGAACTGGCCGCTGCCCTGACGAAGCTCCAGGCCTTCTCGTTTCCCGTCAAACTCAGCGATATTACACGGAATTATTTCGCGCGTACCGCGGCGCTCAGCTCAGGCTCGGTGGCCGCCGATCTCCGCGGAGTATCCAATGACCCGCCCGACCCGGACGCAGTCAAGCGCCTTTCCGCGAACCCCTATTACAATTCGCTGCTCCATACCACCTGCGTCGCCACCATGCTCTCCGGCGGCCACGCCCCCAATGCTCTTCCACAAACGGCCCGCGCCAACGTCAATTGCCGCGTGTTCCCCGGCGAAGATCCCGAAGAGGTGCGAAGGACGTTGGAGAGGGTCGTAGCGGATTCGAAGCTCAAAATCATTTTTGTAGCGGAAAAGACCTCTGACGGGAAACTCATCCCCATTGTGGCCGTGCCTCCTTCCCCTCTTCTGCCGGAATTGAATGCCACCCTGGAGCGCACGCTGGCCACGATGTGGCCGGGTCTTCCGGTGGTACCCTCCATGTCCACGGGTGCCAGTGACGGAAAGTACCTCCGCATTGCCGGCATACCGACGTATGGGATTGCCTGCATGTTCTTCGATTCTGAGGATGACCGTTCTCACGGCAAAGACGAACGCGTGATCGTGGATGATTTCTACGACGGCGTCGAGTTCACTCACCGCTTTCTGAAAGAACTGGCGACCTCCAAGTGACAGAATTGAGCAGGATGCTGAAATCAGAAACCTGAAAAGCAAAAGGCCCCCGATTCCCCCGGGGGCCTTTCTGCTGGAGAAAAGGAAAACTGTCAGGGTTTTGCGGGGCCCGGCGCGTCACCCGGTTTCACATCGGAGGGGGCCACAGCGCTCGCGGCGACGGGCTTGCTGATTTCGGAGCCAAACCTGGTCAGGTAGGGCATGAACGGCGTCACTTCAAACGGCATCTTCTCACGTTCTGCCACCGTGCCTACCGGTTTGCTCTTGATCAAAGAAAGCTGGTCGTTCCACGGATCGATCTTGACGCGCCCGCCGATGGGCAGGGCCGCGATCTTTTGCGGATTCTGCTTCGGATCCAGGGGCGCCGTGGATTTCAGGTCGCTGATCTGCGGCACGCGGTTGCCCAGGTGGCCGCTGATCAAATTGGGGATTTCCTTCTGGCGGCTGTCCAACGCTTGCAGGAAGAGTCCGGCATTGCCCAACTGATTTTTGTACGGCGAATTATTGAGTATCTGAATGGCTTTTTCGTTGGCCTGGTGCTCTTCATCGTTGGTACGCGCGAAACCAAAGTGGCGGAAGGTG
>Ga0074045_10002767_pt1 | contig 16093 bp, 15 predicted proteins | sample BogForMeECP23OM2_FD_94442 | JGI IMG/M metagenome (GOLD analysis project Ga0074045, IMG submission 94442) | Bog forest soil microbial communities from Calvert Island, British Columbia, Canada - Bog Forest MetaG ECP23OM2 | ecosystem: Environmental > Terrestrial > Soil > Wetlands ...
ACGACTTCGCGCTTCATCACTTTTGCCCCGCATTGCGTGTCGTGGATGTTCAACCGGAAGAACAGTTGCACGATGGCGTGGAACACCCGGCTGGCGAATCGCCGGTTGCCGGTCTGCGATTGATGAATGACCGAATCCGGCAGCCAGCGCGAACCGACGACGCAGTCCGCGTCGCCAATGTGCCGGACCAGGTCCAATAACGCGCGCGGCGGCGTCGCGCCGTCGGCATCCACATAACCGATCAAATCGCCGAAGGATTCGAGCTTGAGGCCTTCGATGAGCGCGCCGCCCTTGCCAATCGGCGCCTTGAATTCCAGCACCCGGAGAACCGCCGGAAATTCCGCCGCGACCCGCCGAACCACCTCAAGCGTGTTGTCGGTGCAGCCGTTGAGCACGACGACGAGCTGGAATTTGCCGGAATAATTCCCCTTAAAAAATTGCGCGTAGTCGCGCAGCACCGGTTCGATGCGGCGCTCCTCGTTATAGGCCGGAATGAGGAGCAACAGACTGGGATCAGGCACGCGCAATCAAGTACCAGAAAACCGGAGAAATGCAATCACGGGCAAACTTTGGCTTGCGGCATAAATCACAACCCGTTATGCAAACCGGATGGATTCGCGCGAGGCGTTCATAGCCATCAACCTCATCGAGCATGTCGGCCCGGTGCGCGCACGGCTGCTGCTGGAACATTTCGGCGACGCGCCCAAAATTCTTCAGGCGTCCCAGAGTGAACTGCGCCGCGTCCGCAACATCGGCGACGAAACCGCCGCGGCGATTGCCGGTTGGGAGAAAACGGTTGACCTCGCCGGTGAATTGAAACGCATCCAGGAATTCGGCTGCCACGTTTTGATTCAAAGCGACGAGGATTATCCCGAATCGCTCCGGCAAATCTACGACCCGCCGCTGGCGCTTTACGTCAAGGGGGCGCTGACCGCGAAGGACAAAAACGCCGTGGCGATGGTCGGCTCGCGGATGACGACCCATTACGGCATTGAGACCGCGCGCAAACTGGCCTATCAACTGGCCTATGTCGGCGTGACGGTCGTGAGCGGCGGCGCGCGCGGGATTGACACGGCGGCGCACCAGGGCGCGCTGGCGGCAAAAGGACGGACGGTTTGCGTGCTCGGCACGGGCATCAACATCGTATTCCCGCCGGAGAACGCGGAATTGTTCGGGCGCATTGCCGAATCCGGGGCGGTCATCACGCAATATCCATTCAACCGCAACGCGGACAAGCAATCTTTCGCCATCCGCAACCGCATCGTGGCCGGCATGACGCTCGGCACGATTGTCGTGGAGGCGGACCTGCACAGCGGCGCGCTCATCACGTCGAATTTTGCGACGGAATATGGCCGGCAGGTTTTTGCCGTGCCCGGACGGATTGATTCGCCGCGCAGCAAGGGCTGCCACGACTTGATCAAAAAAGGCGCGAAGCTGTGCGAAAGCGCGGAGGATGTTTTAAGTGAGTTCGAGTATTTGTTTCCGGGGAGCAACCGTCCGCCGGCGCCGGGCGAGACCGGCGTTCTCCCGGCCCTCACCCTGTCCGAAAACGAAAAACTTGTCTATGACGCGTTGAACAACGAGGAATCGAGCATTGACGAAGTCATCCGGCGCAGCAGTTTGCCGAGTTCGGCGGTCAGCGTGGCATTGCTGGGTCTGGAAATGAAGCACGTGGTGAAACAACTGCCGGGAAAGTTGTTCGTGCGCAACACGTGAAACCATCCGTTGAAATGGAATGGAACAACGAACGTACAAGTCCGAAACCCGAAGGCCGAAGCCCGAAAGAAACCCGAAACCTGAAGCCCAAACACGAAAAATTCCGGCCATTCGCATCTGCCTTTCGGATTTCGGCCTTCGACCTTCTTTCGGATCTCGGATTTCGGCCCTCGGATTTGCATCGCGCCAGGTGTTCAATGTTGGGGGTTCGATGTTTCTTTGAGGCAAAACGCGGGCAAGCTGACCGCACTCCTGACGCAAACGGGCTTGCGTGTTTGCGGTGAATGAATTAGAAGCAGTTCAATTATGGCGACCTACACCGTCATCGGCGGCGATCAAAAACCATACAGCTCGGTCACGGCGGACGACATCCGCCGGTGGATTGCCGACAGCCGGCTCAATGGACAATCTTTGGCAAAGGAGGAAAATGACACCGAATGGCGTCCGCTCTCGGCGTTTCCCGAATTTGCCGGTGCGCTGGCCGCCAGTTCCGCCCCGCCGCCGTTGACTGCGCCCGTGGCAGTCGCGAATGATGGACACGCCGCCGCCTTGCAACTGGTCAAAGGCCCCGCCATCGGACTTAAAGTGACAGCCATTCTCAATTTGGTTTTGGCCCTGTGGAGTCTGGTAAAATTGGCCTTTTTTCGTACAGATTTGAGTCAGCTTTATTCCGGGATACCGCAATTTAACGATCCCCAAGTGCAGCAGTTGTTGCATTTGACCCAGGGACCGCTGGGCATTATCAACAGTCTTTTTGCGCTGGCGATGTCGGTTTTGGTTTTGATCGGCGCGGCGAAGATGCAGGCTTTGCGAAGTTTTGAATTCGCATTTGCCGCCGCCATTCTGGCAATGATCCCCTGCCTGACGCCGTGTTGTGTTCTCGGGTTGCCCTTCGGCATTTGGGCGCTAGTGGTCTTGAACAAGCCGGAAGTGAAATCGCAATTTACCTGAGGCATCATGCCCCTCCGGCCTGCCCGACCAATAAGCCGCGCCCGCGCCGCGAGTTGTGCCCTGGTCAATCTGGCCGCCACCCCGGGACTTGGCTCGTTGATGGCGCGGCGGGTTTTTGCCGGAACCGGTCAATTGCTGCTGGCTCTGGCGGGTTTTGTTTTGATCGTTGGCTGGATATTTGAATTGTGCCACCATGTTTTTCTCCAGCAACTCGGCGAGCCGGTTCCGCCAGATTCGTCTGGTTGGATGGGAAAGTGGGGAATAATCTGTTTTGGCGCAAGCTGGCTGTGGTCGCTGGTCACGAGTTTAAGTTTGTTGCGTCAGGCAAAAGCGGACGGGCAGATTGAACCAAAACCCATTCCGCCACGAATGACGGATTTGCCCGGCCAACCTCCAAAACTTTCGTAACAACAACTGAAACCAGAAAGGCGCAATATGTATAAAATCATCGGAATGGACGGACGGCCCTACGGCCCGGTAAGCGTGGAGGAAATGCGGCGCTGGATTGCCGAGAACCGCGTCAATGCCCAAACGTCGGTCCAAATGGAAGGTTCCCAGGACTGGAAACCGCTGGGTTCGTTTTCTGAATTTGCATCCGGATTGAATGCGGTTCCACCGCCGATTGTGCCGCCTCCTTCCGCCGTCGCATCGCGGGCGTCAAACAAAATTCCGGCGGGCATTTGCGGGATTCTGCTCGGCTCGCTCGGCATTCACAAATTCATCCTCGGCTACACCGGCGCAGGTTTGGTCATGCTGCTGGTGACGATCCTGACCTGCGGCATTGCCGGCGTGGTGACACACCTCATCGGCCTCATCGAAGGCATCATTTACCTGTGCAAGTCCGACGAGGAGTTTGTGCGCACTTACGTGGACGGACGCAAGGAATGGTTTTAGCCAATCATTCAGTCCGGAGTGCGCCCGTCCCCGGGCGCAGCAACTGACTTCCGCCAATCCATGGAACATTTCCAACTGGCCGGCCAACCGGCTTTGCTGCGGCCGGGACGGCCGCACTCCGCCTTCGCAATCCTTCGTGACGGGAGACCAAAGCTGTGCGAACTGTTAGCATGGAAAAATTGAGCACAGAAAAAATCAAAACCGCGCTCGCCACCGTGCCGGATTGGAAAAAGAAAGGCGCGACGATTGCGCGGACGTATCCGTTCCATGATTTCCCCGCCGCGATGGAATTCGTCCATGCCGTTGCCGGACTCGCCGAGAAGGCGTGGCATCATCCGGACATTGACATCCGCTGGAACAAGGTGACGCTCGCGCTCACAACGCACGACGCCGGCGGTTTGACGGAAAAGGATTTTGCGCTGGCGCGAAAGTTCGACGCGCTGTCACTTCGTTGAATTCACCGAATTGGTTGAAGTTTCGCGCGTCGCCGTTGCGGGAATGGTTGGTGCGGGCGGCGGCGCGTTGGTGTGCGGCAAGCGTCCAATCCAGATGCCGCTGACGCCATACTCCCATTCCAATTGCGAGCTGTTCGGCGGCGCATCCCGGTCGCCGCGGATGACGAGGCGGTCCGCCGGGCGCATTTTTTCCACCCACGGGGCGTAAGCCTTGGTGTCACCAAAATTCCAAAGGACGCGCTGGTAAACGGCAAAATCCTGATCCGGCATCAACGCGGGTTCGTAACCCACGATATATTTCCAGTCGGCATCGGGATTTTTGAAAAAGGTTTGAAAAAAGAGCGTCATGTCCGCCGTGTAAAATATGCCGCCCCGATCCGGCAGCCAGCCGTTGAGGTCGCGGTTGTCCTGAGTCAGATAAGACCAGGTGAGATTCTGTGTCCAGCGGCTGTTGTAGTCACAGGTGGCGGCCAGGTAGGTCATCACCGCCAAACCGCCGGTCAACGCCAGACGCTTGAAAGAATCGGCGGCAAAGCGCGCTTCGAGGAGCAATTGCAAGTCGCACGTGATCAAAACCATCAATGCCGGCCAGCCCCAGTCGTTCCAGAAGCGCATCGCTTTGAAACCCAGCAGCCAGCCGAGGCAGACCAGCCAGAAAGCCGGATTCGATTTCCAGGGGCGGGTGTTCAAGCCGCCCAGATTCCGTAAGACCAGCAGGGCGCCGACGACTAGCAGGGCGTAAACACCGCCGCTGAAGGACTGGAGCTCGGCGGTCATGGTGTTTTGAATGTCATGCATGCCCAGCGTTCTCCGGGCAATTTCCACGGCATAGCACAGGGAATCAATGGGATGGCCGGTGACCGTGGCGCCCAAAAACGACCCGGCGATCCAGCCAACGGCCAGCAGAATCCCCCAACGGAATTGGCCGGCCATAAAGAACGCCGCCACCGGCAACGCCCATAGATACCAGACGCCATGGACCAGGGTGCAGACCGCGATCACTGCCGTTACCCCGGCCAGGGTCCGCCATCGGGGCGGGGACGAGTCGCCGAACTGCCAGGCGGAAAGGATGATCACAAGCCCGGAAAGGGTCAGCAGAAACGGCCGGCCAAACATCAGCCGCGGCATCAACCCCGAGGTCAGCGTCACAATGGTCAACGTGATCAACCACGCTTCCGGCCGCTTCAACCAGGGCAGCGGGGACCACCCAAAAAGGGCAAAAAGTCCGGCGGACGCAAAGATCACCAGCTTGTCGGTATCGCAATGGCTCCAGAGAAAAATTTGCCGCAGAAAAAAATGCCAGACGAAATTTTGGTCCCTGAACGCGGGGCCAAGCACCAGAATGTCCCCCCATGATTTGCCACTCACCGCCTTCGCTGCGTGCCGCAAGGCATCGTCCTCCGGCAAATAGCCTTCGCTGATGATTTTTAAGGGAATGATTAGGATGACCAGAATGACAATGGCCCAGACAGCGGGCGGCACGTACCGGCGCAACGCCTCGAGGTGGTTGAAATTTGAATTGTCTCCAGTCACATCCAGGTAACACGGAAAATTTCAGCGCGGCTCCGGGGCCGGCGGCGGGGCGTTGGTGCGCGGCAGGCGTCCGATCCAGATGCCGCTGACGCCATAGTTCCATTCCAACTGCCGGCTGCTCGGCACGCTGCCCGCGCCGCCGCGGACGACGAGGCGATCTTCCGGGCGCATTTTTTTTATCCACGGTTCATAAGCTTTGGGATCGCCATAATTCCACAGGATGCTGTGATACACCTGGAAATCCTCGTCGGTCATGAATCCGGGTTCATAACCCAGGATGTAACGCCAGTCACCGTTGGGGTTCTTGAAAAAGGTCTGATAGAAAATAGTCATATCGGAGGAATAAAGGATGCCGCCCTTTTCCGGCATCCAGCCGTTGAGTTCGGGATGTTCCGCCGTGGTCAGGTATTGCTGGGTGAGATTGGAAGTCCAGCGGCGCCCGCCGTCATTGGTGATGGCCAGGAATGCCGCTGCCGCCAGTCCGCAGACCAGCGCCAGACGTTTGAAGGAATCCGCCGCGAATCGCGCCTGCAGGAGCAATTGCAAATCGCAAGCGACCAGAACCATCAGCGCCGGCCAGCCCCAGTCATCCGGGAAACGCGATGCCTTGAAACCCAGCACCCAGCCCATGCAGGCCAGCCAGAATGCCGGATTGGCGGTCATCGGCCGCGCTTTTAAACCGGCCAGTTGCCGCAGGATCAGCAGCCCGCCCATGATGACCAGCCCAAATAATTCACCCGCGGACGGCTGGAATTCGCTGGCCAGGGTGCGTTGCGTGCTATGCAGGCCAAAGGCCCGCGAAGCCATTACCACCGCCTGGTAAAGCGATGCCAATGGATGTCCGGTGAATGAAGCACCCAGAAAGGATCCCGCCACCCATCCCGCCAGCAACATCAATCCCCACCGGAATTGTCCGGCCAGAAAAAAAGCCGCCACGGGCAGCGCCCAGAGATACCACACCCCATGCACAAACGTGCAGCAGGAAATCACCACCGCCATACCCGCTGCTGTCCGCCATTTGGGCGGCGATGAACCGCGGACCTGCCAGGCGAAAAGAATGGTCAGCAGCCCGGCAACGGTCAGTATAAATGGCCGCCCGAGTAAAAACCGCAGCGGGACGTCTGACGTGAGCGTCGCCGCGGTCAAGGCAATCAACCAGGCTTCCGGCCGTTTCAACCACGGCAGTGCCGACCAGTTGACCAGGGCAAACAGCGCCACCACCGCAAACAGCACCAACCCTTCGGTGTTGCAGTGGCTCCCGAGATAAACCTGTCGCAGCAGAAAATGCCAGCCGTAGTTGTGGTCGATCTGGAAGGCGGGGCCCATCACCAGAATTTCCGGCCAGGGTTTTCCGCTCACCGCCTTGGCCGCGTGCCGGAGTGCGTCGTCACCCGGCAGAAAACCGTAGCTGATGACTTTCAGCGGGATCGCGAGGATGACCAGAATGACAATCGCCCAGACGGCCAAGGGAACGTAGCGCCGCACCACATCGAGCGGCGATGCGGTGGAAGGGTCGTTGTCTTGAGGCATGCTTGGCGGCGCGATAGCGAAGATCAAAACACCACCGGCACGCCTTCGTCAAGCATTCGCACTTTTTGCATGAGGTTTTCCTTTATGGCAATTTCGACCAGCCACCGCGGCGGCTCGTTGAGATCCTCGAAGGACAACTTAAACGTCCCGTAGTGCATCGGCACCAACCAGCGCGCGTGCAAATCCCGGAACGCCTTTATCGCCTCGTCCGGCCCCATGTGGACGCGGCGGAATGATTCCGGGTGATACGTGCCAATCGGCAGCAACGCGATTTCCGGCGCGAGCCGCTGGCCAATTTCCTTGAAGCCGTCGAAATAGGCGCTGTCGCCCGCGTGGTAAATTTTGCGGCCTTGGTGTTCGAGCAGGAAACCGCCGTAACCGCGATGCTGGTCGCGCAGCACTCGCGCGCCCCAATGCCGGCTCGGCGTGAAGGTCACCTTCCAATCGCGTTGCGAAAAGCTTTCCCACCAATCCAGCTCGATGATGCGCGCAAAACCGAGGTTTTGCGCCAGATCGCCGACGCCGCGCGGCATGACGCCGATTTTCGGCTGCGGCAGCCGGCGCAACGTCGGTTTGTGAAAATGGTCGAAATGCGCGTGCGTGAGCAGCACCAGATCAATCCGCGGCAGGTCCTGGATTTTCAGGCCGGAGCGTTTGATGCGCTTCAAAAAAAACAGCCAGTTCGCAAAATTCGGATCAATCAAAACATTCAGGTTCGTGAACTGGATCAAAAACGACGCGTGGCCAATCCAGGTAATCGCAACCTGGCCGCGTATGAGTTTCGGGAAAACCGGATGGCGCGATTGCCCGATCCGCGGCGTGAGCAGCGCCTTCAAAACCAGTTCCCGAAAAAACGTGCGCGGATTGAAATGTTTCGACGGCGTCAAATCCTTGAAGGAACGCGGCAATCTCCGGCGTGGCGGTGCGGGACGTTGTGAAACGGGTTTCGTCATACGACCCCTGCATTTTAACCCTTGCGCGCGCCGAGTGAAATGCAAAATACCGATGTCTTTTAATTTGATTGAACGAGCCCCTCACCCTTTCCCCGCCAAACGGGGAGAGGGACGGGGTGGTGGGTTAAATTTTATTTTCTTCGCGCGAAGAGCAGGAACCTTGTTAAACTCGCCGCATGAGCAAGGCGGAAAAGCAGCTCGACAAATTTCTGCGGAAGAAACCAAAGCTCGGCCAGGACGTTTACCTCGCCAAAATCGCCGTCGTCCTCGGCGACGTGACCATCGGTGCGCATTCGAGCGTTTGGTATGGCGCGGTGTTGCGCGGCGACATCAACCGCATTGTCGTCGGCCACCACACCAACATTCAGGATAATGCGGTGTTGCACCTCGCGGACGACTTTGCCTGTATCGTCGGCAACTGGGTCACCGTCGGCCACAGCGCGATTGTCCATGCCTGCAAGGTCGGGGACGAAGTGCTCGTGGGCATGGGCGCGGTGATTTTGGATGGTGCGGTCATCGGCAAACAATCGCTCATCGGCGCGAAGGCGATTGTAACGCAGGGAATGAAAGTCCCTCCCAACTCACTTGTCCTCGGCGCACCGGCAAAAGTGGTTCGCAGGCTGACAAAGAAGGAACGCGCCAGGCTTAAATGGCTGGCGGAACATTACGTGGACAATGGGGCGTATTGCCTGAAACACAAAATCAACGTGGGCGGGCCGCTAGAAAGTTAAAGATCGCTCTTTCGCAAAAAACATCCGGGCACTGCTTCACATGCGAGGGATTGCTTGAATCCAAATTGTGTTGAGAATTTTTTCCGCTCTTCTATTGTGTTTTGAAAGCCGGCAAACTGAAGTTGAAATGAGCTACCTGAAAATCGAGCGTGTTTCCAAGGCATTCGGCGCCATTCGTGCCGTGGATGCGGTCAGCTTCGAGGTGCGTCCGGGAGAAATCTACGGCCTGCTTGGCCCCAATGGCGCTGGCAAGACGACCACCATTTCGATGATCTCCGGCCTGCTTAAACCCGATGCCGGCGAGATTTTTGTTGCGGGCACCGCCTTCTGGTCTGATCCACAAAAGGCCAAACGCATCATGGGTGTCGTGCCGCAGGAACTGGCGATTTACGAGGAGTTGACGGGGCGCGAAAACCTTGAATTCTGGGGTCGCATTGCCGGTTTAAGTTCCGGCGAAGCCAAATCCCGCGCGACTGAATTGCTGACAGCTCTCTCCTTGACCGATCGCGCCAAGGACGCGGTGAAAACCTACTCCGGCGGCATGAAACGCCGCATCAACCTCGGTTGCGCGCTGCTGCACAAACCGCAACTGCTGTTGCTCGACGAACCGACGGTGGGCATTGATCCGCAGGCGCGGCTGAATATTCTCGAATTCATCCGCGGCCTGCGCGTGTCCGGCACGGCGATTCTTTACACCACTCACTATCTTGAAGAAGCCGAGACGCTTTGCCAGCGGATTGGCATCATTGATCACGGCCGGCTGCTGGCCGAGGGAACTTTGAGTGAATTGCAGGAGCGGTTGGGCGGAGACCGTGTGTTCGTGCTCGAAGCCGATTTCAAGGACACCTCGCCGGACAATTGGAACGGGTTCCATCAACGTTTTCGCGTCATCCAGAAATCCGAGCGGCAACTTGTCGTCGCGGCAATTGGAACACGTGATCCATCCGAGTGCCTGAAAGATTTGCTTAATCTGCCGGTCCGTGTGGAAAATGTCACACTCAAGCGGCCGAGTCTGAACGATGTTTTTCTTCAACTCACAGGCCGCGACCTCCGGGAGTAGGCATGTTGCGTGTCCTCCTCGCCAAAGACCTGCGGCGCGCATGGCGCAATCCGCTTCCGTGGCTCATCAATCTTGCCATCCCGCTTTGCATCACCGGCCTGATAGGCCTCTCATTCGGCGGCAAATCGGACAGCGGCGCGCTGGGTCGCATCCGGTTCGCCGTGGTGGATGAGGACAAGACGGTTTTAAGCGATTTTCTGCGCGGCGCGGCGAACCAGGGTGAAGGCGCCAAATATCTCGAACCCGTTTTTCTGGATCGCGAGGCGGCGATGCGCCAAATCAACGGCAACAAAATCAGCGCCGTGCTCATCATCCCGGAGCATTTCACCCGCAATTATCTCACGGGCCGCGCGCCGGTGAGTCTGGAACTGATTAAAAACCCGGCGGAATCCATTCACCCCGCCGTACTCGAGGAAATGCTGGGCGCGGTGACAACGGCGCTGAACGCGCTGGCGCGAAATTTCCAGTCCGAACTTCCGGAATGGGATGCGGTGTTTGAAGGCAAGGAAGATTACCACAAGGTTTCCGTCTTGATCGACCGCGCCGGCGATAAACTCAAGATTGCAAAAAAATACATCAACCCGCCGCTTGTCAGTTACGAAAAAGAAACGCCGGACAAGAAAGCCGCCGTCGGCGGGGTGAAAGGCAAAGAAACGAAGAGCGGACCGGCTTTCAACCTGTTCGCGTATTTGCTGACGGGCATGTCGGCCATGTTTCTGTTGTTTCTTGCCAGCAATGCCATGACCGATCTGCACCGCGAATTGCAACAGCGCACGTTTGAGCGTTATCACACGTTTCACCAGCAACTGTTTCCGTTCATGGTTGGCAAGGTCGTGTTCACCGTGGTGCTGCTCTTGTTGTGCAGCGTGATCATGTTTGGGGGCGGCGGGCTGATTTTCCGCATCCAATGGCAGCAGCCGGTGCCCATGATGGTACTGATATTGGGTTATGCGTGTTTCGCGGCGGCTCTGGCGGCGACATTGGTGGCGCTGGTGCCGGACGAACGCCACGCGGGCGTGCTCAACAACATCACAGGAATGGCGCTGGCTCTGGTGGGCGGCTGTGCGTTTCCACCGCAACAACTCCCCGCCTTTTTGCGCGAACACATCAGCCCGCTCCTGCCAACGTACTGGTTCGCCGAAACCGTGCGGAGTCTCGAGGCCGGCGGCACAAATGTTTCCTGGATGCTGGTGTCGCTCAAATTGGCGGGTTCAGGCCTCGTGCTCATCGGGCTGGCCGTGTTGCTTCTCCGCCGGCGATTCAAAACCGGCTTGCACGCATGAAACGCATTTTACTCATCGGCCACGTTGACTTGCGCCTCTTTTTCAAACACAAGAGCGCCTATGTCTGGCTTTTTGTCGTGCCGCTGGCGTTTGTGTATTTCATGGGCTTTGCCAACCGCGGTCCGGGCGATCCGGCCAATCGCAAACCGCCCGTCGTAATCGAAAATCAGGACACCAATTTTCTGGGCCGCATTTTTCTGGACGAACTTGGCGCGCAGGGCATGTGGCTTCTGGACCCGACGAACCGCGAGTCCGCCGCGCGCAGCATCCGCATCCCGCCCGATTTCACCAGCAACGTGCTTCAGGAAAAGCAGACCAAAGTGCAGTTTTTGAGGCGCGACAGCTCGGCGGAGGCCGACGCCGCCATTATCGAAGCGCGCCTCGTGCGGGCGTTGATTGCCATGAATGGACACATTCTTGAAGCCGCCACGCAGACGAATCAGCCGGGCGCGCTCACGGAAGCCGGGCTGCGCGAAATCATGGCCAGGCCCAATCCCGTGAGTCTGAACGCGCGTTTTGCCGGACGAAAACCCGTGCCCTCCGGCTTCAATTTTTCTCTGCCGGGCAATCTGGTGATGTATTTGATGATGAACCTCCTTGTCTTTGGCGGCGCGACCATGGCTGCGGAACGTCGCCGCGGCATGATCAAACGGCTCATGGTTTGTCCGGTCACGCGCGGCGAAATTGTCATGGGCAAAATTTATGGCCTCTTCCTGCTCGGCGTGGCGCAGATAGTGTTTTTTTTGATGGCGGGCAAATTCCTCTTTCACGTGAACCTGGGCGCGAACCTGCCGGCGGTGACGCTCACGCTGCTGGTGTTTGCGTGGGTGGCCGGCTCGCTCGGCGTGCTCGTTGGCTCATTGACCGTTTCGCAAGATCGCGTCCTCGGGATTTGCATACTGTCCTCGCTGCTCATGGCGGCGCTGGGCGGCTGCTGGTGGCCGTTGGAACTCGGATCGCCGGCGCTTAAAATCATTTCCCTGTGCCTGCCGACCGGCTGGGCGCTGGAGGCATTGCACCAGCTCATCAGCTTTGGAAGTGGATTCGAGGCGGGGCTCAAGCCGATTGGCGTTCTGCTGGCGTTCGGCGCCGCTGCCAATCTGCTGGCCGCCCGCTTTTTCCGGAGCTGAAATGGTGGGCGCAAAAACATGTGGACAACGCGGCCTGCGGCCTGAAGCACGGAATCAATGCGGGCGGGCGTTGTCCTCTTGACATTTTCCACTTTGTCAGACATCATGTATGACATGAATGTAATTACGCGGGATTTTGTAAGAAGGTTTTCCCATTTCAAACGTCAAGCCATGACCGGCTCGCCCGTCAAGCTGGTGGATCGAAACGGCCGGCGGTTTGTTTTTAAGATGGAAAAAAAATCCGTTCATTCCGGCGCGGGAAAAGATTTGTCGAAAGGCATTCCGCTCCCGCCCGCGCCCGTGGATAAATCCGAGTGGAAAGGCATGGCGTGATGCGCCATCTGCTGGACACTTCGCCGTGGGCGAACAACGTTCTGATACCGGAGGTAATTCCCGCGCGAATCAGGAAGCTCCTCGACAGCGCGGAAGCGAAAGGACTTTGCTCGGTCAGCCTTTTGGAATGCGCAATTCATCACCGGCGCGGACGGTTGCAATTGAATGGCGCCCTGCCGGAATTCTTTGAGCGCGGACTGGCTTCGGACATCGAGCTGCTCGAACTGACGCCTGAAATCGCCTCGGCCACGAACGATCTGCCCGAAAATTTCCCTGGCGATCCGTTTGACCGCGTCATCGCCGCCACGGCGAAAATCATGAATCTGACCTTGATTACCTGCGACACGGCGATTCGCGACACCCGATTTTGCAAGGTGGAATTTTATCCATTCAAACCCTCACGGTTGAAAGCGTAATTGCCGGCGCTGACGAAGCAGGAACGCGCCAAATTGAAATGGTGGGCGCAAAAACACGTGGACAACGGAGCGTATTGTCTGAAGCACGGAATCGATGTGGGCGGACCGATGATTTAACTCGACGCAATTAGCTGGCGGAATATGCTCGCCTCATGGTTGGAAATAAAAACGAAGTTTCAAGTGTCAGTGAATTTCTAAAACGGGTTAAAGAAATCCGCGATGATTGGTGGTCCAAAGATAAGGACGATCCTTGGATGCCTTGGTTCCGGGGGCATCAGCGGGCGGATTGGACACTGCAACCGAGGCTATATCGGGATTACGCTAAGAAGCGGCGGGAAAAATTACGCATTGAAGATGAAATACGAGAAGAATTTGTGGTTCGTGCGCCGGCACTTTCTCACATCAGGCCATCAGACCAGCCGGATTGGGATTGGTATTTCCTCATGCAACATTCTGGAGCGCCAACCAGACTTCTGGATTGGTCGGAAGGAGCACTCATTGGTCTTTATTTTGCCGTAAAAGACAATCCGGGGTTTTATGACGCTGCCGTTTGGGTGCTTGATCCATATAAACTTAATGAGCGTGTTGTTGGGAAACAGGAACTCATTTGTCCAACGGTTGCTATGGATTGGAAGGACCAGAAGTCGCTCAAACGTTGGCTGCCAGAGCCATTCGCAAAAACAGAAAAAAAGTTACCCTCTCAGCCAGTTCCGATTCTTCCTGCCCATGTAGCTCAAAGAATTAGTTCACAACGGTCGTGCTTCACAATCCATGGAAGTGATCCAAATGGACTCGACAGAATTCAAGGGGATGATTTGTTAATTAAAATTGTTATCCCAGCTTGTAGCGTGGCAACAATACGAAAGGAATTGGAGATTTATGGAATTGATGAAGTCACTATTTTCCCCGATTTGGACGGTTTGGGTCGCTGCGTGAGCGCGAGGTGGAAAGCAGAGCGGCATGCCCCTCCTCATGAAGCAGCCTGCACTCGTATCGCGCCTTCAAAAATACACTTAGGCGGCGTTGGTGTTTTTGCTGTGACTGACATCAGAAAAGACACCCCTCTTTTTTGTGGAGATAACGAAGAAATGTTGTGGATAGACGAATCCATGGTTAAATCTGCATGCCAGAAAAATCCGGCGATTCGATTGTTCTATCGTGACTTCCCCGTCTATAAAAAAGGCCGCGATGGAAAAGATGGCACATTCGGCTGCCCAAGGAATTTCAATCGGTTGACCGTATCTTGGTATATCAACGAGCCCAAACGCGGCGAGCAGCCAAATGTTTATTGCAAAGAGGAAACCTACGATTTCTTTGCGTTGAAAAATATAAAAGCTGGCGACGAACTGACCGTTGACTATTCCAAATACAGTGACGAGCTGCCCGGCTGGCTGACGAAATGACGATGCCGCTCCTGACGGAGCTTGGGAATCTTTTTGGGCTGGATTCTACAAAGATTTCGCCCCTCACGGGGCTGGAAATAATTTACCTCCGTAGCATTCCCGGCAGGCCGCCGCCCATCTTGGCCACCATTTTCTGGAACTTGCCCATTTTCTTCATCATTTGCTGCATCTGGCTGAACTTGTTCAGCATCGTGTTCAACTCCGTCACGCTCACCCCGCTGCCTTTGGCGATGCGGATGCGGCGTTTGGCGTTAAGGATGGCGGGATTCTGGCGTTCCTTGGGCGTCATGCCGCAAATCATCGCCTCCATGCGCTTGAATTCCTTTTCCTGCTTCGAAATGTCGGTTTGCTTCAATGCCCCCGCGCCGCCGGGCAACATGCCAACGATGGATTCCAGCGAACCGAGCTTTTTCATCTGGCGCAATTGCTCCAGAAAATCCTCCAGCGTAAACTGGCCCTTCCGCATCTTTTCTTCCAGACGCTTGGCCTCATCAATGTCCACGGCTTCGGCGGCCTTCTCGACGAGGCTGACGACGTCGCCCATGCCGAGAATCCGCGACGCCATGCGTTCGGGATGAAACGGCTCGAACTCGTCCAGCTTTTCACCCACACCGCCGAACTTGACGGGCTTGCCGGTCACGGCCTTCAAACTCAACGCCGCGCCGCCGCGTGCGTCGCCGTCAAGCTTCGTCAAAATCGAGCCGGTGATTTGCAGCGCCTGGTCAAAATGGGTGGCGACGTTGACGGCTTCCTGGCCGGTGGCGGCGTCGAGCACGAGCAAAATCTCCTGCGGCCTCACGAGGTCGCGCAACCGGACGAGTTCCTGCACGAGCGGCGCATCAATCTGCAACCGGCCGGCGGTGTCGAAAATCAAAACGTTACGGCTGCTGGCTTTGGCGAAATCGAGGGCTTCGCGGGCAATTTTCAAAACATCCGTTTCACCGCGTTTGACGAAGACGGGAATTTCAATCTGCTTGCCGAGCGTTTCCAATTGATCCATCGCCGCCGGGCGGTTTACGTCCGCGGCCACGAGCAACGGCTGGCGTCCCTGTTTTTGGAGCAGCCGCGCGAGCTTGCCGCTCGATGTGGTTTTGCCCGAACCGTGCAAACCGACCATCAGGATGCAGCTTGGGCTGCCGCCGAGATTCAGTCCCGCGTTTTGCGAGCCGAGCAGGTCCACGAGTTCGTCATGGATGATTTTGATGATTTGCTGGCCGGGCTGGACGCTTTGGATGACTTCCGCGCCGACGGCCTTGGTTTTGACGCGCTCGATGAAATCGCGCGCGACCTTGAAATTCACGTCGGCTTCCAGCAGCGCCATGCGGACCTCGCGCAGGGAATCGGTGACGTTGGACTCGGAAATTTTTCCGAGCCCGCGCAAATTTCTGAAGGCGTTTTGGAGCTTGCCGCTTAACGAATCGAACATCCCATCAGGCTAAGAAGGGCAAGGAGCATTTGCAACTGTGCTTGAATCCAAATCGTAATCGTCCTCGTTCTCATCGTCGTCCTCGAAACCCGGTGAATTCGAGAACGAGAACGAGGAGGAGGAGAGGACGAATCGAATTTGCGTGCGGATTGACAAGGCTGGGACAGTTTGGCTTAATCTGCGCCCCTCTCGTGGTAGGTTACCCAAGTGGCCAACGGGGGCAGACTGTAAATCTGCTGGCTTACGCCTTCGATGGTTCGAATCCATCACCTACCACCA
>Ga0074045_10002769_pt1 | contig 16090 bp, 10 predicted proteins | sample BogForMeECP23OM2_FD_94442 | JGI IMG/M metagenome (GOLD analysis project Ga0074045, IMG submission 94442) | Bog forest soil microbial communities from Calvert Island, British Columbia, Canada - Bog Forest MetaG ECP23OM2 | ecosystem: Environmental > Terrestrial > Soil > Wetlands ...
GACGTAAAGGCAACGTTCCTAGCTAGCCTGTCTAGCTTGGCAATGATGAGCGTAGCGCCGTGGACTCGGCATTGTGCCAGCGCTGCTGCTAGCTGTGGCCGATGGTTCCCTTTGCGTGTGCCGGGCTCCACTTCTGTGAACTCAGCAACTAGCTTGCCGTGAACGCGAGCAAGGTGCGCAGCGACGGATTCCCGCTGTGCATCTAGACCCAAGCCAGATAATCCCTGCCTTTTCGTGCTCACTCGGTAGTAGGCGATAAACTTTTCAATGCTACGGTGCGTCATTTTCTTGCCTTTCTTGTATCATTACATTCACTGCTACGAATGTTGAAGCATATGTAACAGACGTGCAGAAGTCTGTCAAACACGAATTTCTGCGGGTTCCCCGGATGCTGTCCCATGTGGAGATGCCTTGGGTACGCTTCGCCGCCGGCTGGGAATGCTCCTTAAATAGAGAAGCATGGTAGGGCGATCACGGCCAAGTTGACGTTGCGCCGGTCCCGAGCATTTTCTTAGGGTGGTCGTCGTTGCCTACATCGCTCCGACGGCGGAAACTGAGGCTGCGGAGCCTCGCACACTAAACTGTGCGAGCTACGGGAGCAAGCTATCAAGTTTAGGTGCCCAAAGAACGCTCCGCGATAGCATACTGTCGTCTGGTGCTTTCCGTATCTCCCGCATAATACAAGTGCTACGGGCGGTCGCGCATTTTCGCTGCTCAACGGAGCAGAAGCTAGCCTGGCTCCACAAGTAGCGTTTCTACGGGGTGCGAAGTACGAAGATTTTAGAGGGAAAAAATGTCAGCAGCCATGTAGGGCGATGGACGAACGTCTCAGTCGCCGTGAGGGCGCAATGAATCTGCTACAGTTCCGTAAAGGAACCAATAGCGGTTTGGCGACCCAAACGCACTCTTCCAAGAGTTCGTAATCGACAGTTATAACGCGAACAGTAAGAAAAATGACACGCAAGCGTAGGTCAAAGTGGGGCACTCCAATTGAGGACATTTTCAAATCGGAACGGGCACGGCGTGAGCAGCGCATCTGTAACCTGTCTGTTCCGATCACTGAGGCAGACGTTGCAAGGTTTGTAAAACACTTGTTCCCGGTGTCCTTTGGTGCGAATAGCGAATGCTGGCTCTATGTAGGTTGTAACAGGGATACAACCTTACCAGAGGAATTCTTCATCCCCACCAGTCATTACGCCAATTTCAAATTCAATGGGGAAGTGATAGGGCCACACGTTTTCGCCTATTGTGCCGAGCAGGGCATTACCATTGCCTCGTTGAAAGGCTTTGACGTGCACCACACGTCGAAGCATGGGCGATGCATCGGTTATCGTTGCTGCAATCCGATGCACCTAGAGCAAATGCCAGCAAAGAAACACAAGGGCATCCCGCGCGGTAAAGCAGCGCTGGTCAAACGGCAGATCAAGATGATTCGCGAAGTACTTGGCATCCCGGCCGACCAAAGGCGACCAGAGGCAGACCGGACCAAACGCACCCGCGACCTGGGCGGAGTGCAATTCGACGTGCGCGGTGGACAGATAGACGACGTGATCGAATGATGGCGTATGTATCCCGTACATGCGAATCTAAAGGAGTTACGGGTTTGGTGAAATCCGGGCATAAAACGTAGCCTTCAAGCACGTAGGACAGGAACACAGAAGGGAACGCAGGATGCTGTGGGGGTTTTGCTTAGGTTCCTGCTTAGGTTTAGGGAATGGTTTAGCCCTTTGTTTATAGGGATTTAACAAAGCAAAGGCATAAGCAATGCATCCAGAACCGTGGTAAATGGCCTGAAACAGCAGTGGTAGTATAGAAAGTAGTCAATGTTTATGCGGGTATCGCCCGTACTCACATTCTGGGGGTGATCTTCAATGGTGCGGGGCACAGGACTTGAACCTGCACGGCCTTGCGGCCACTGGCTCCTAAGGCCAGCGCGTCTGCCAGTTCCGCCAGCCCCGCGAGGCAGCTATATCACTTTCACTTTATCACTTGGAGCAGGGGCAGAGGGCTTCTTGTTATTCAACGTGTCCAGCAACCGAATTGCAGATTGCTTTGCCTCTTGGTCGGTGTGAACGTACCGCTGCGAGATCGTGATGGACGAATGTCCGGCTAGCTTTTGTATGGTGAACGCATCGCAGCCCGCGTTGCCTAGGCGCGTGCAAAACGTGTGCCGCGTGCTGTGCAGCACCACGTCTTGATCCAAGTTCATCGCATCGCGGATCACCCGGAACATTTCGGAAGGATAGTGCCGCGTTAGGTGCCTCTTCCCTCCCTTGCCGGTAAACACCCATTCGCTGCGAGACCTCGCCAAACACGCCTCAAGGGCAGCAGCCGCGCGCGCAGTCAACGGTACTTGCCTCTTGGCATATTTGCTCTTGCCTTTCACTACGCGCACAGAGAACGGCTTGCCGTCATCGAACGTGACGTGATCCCGTTGCAGCACACAAGCCTCAGTGATCCTCACTGGCGTTTAACGATGTCGCACCAGACTTAGGATCTGGCGGGTAAAACCGTGGGGGTTCGAGTCCCCCCTTTCGCACCAAAGTCAGGGCCGATCTTGAATCGGCCCTTTTTAGTTGCCCAATCCTGTGCTCACCTGCCAAGCCAACTGTCTGCATTACATGCGTAGGATCGTGAATCTGTGGATCAACGTAAAGCACCTGATGGCGCTCAGAACTGGACCTTAAGCGCCAGTTGGATCGAGCGCGAGATTTCAAGCGGAGGGTTCGACCTCCTCCCAAATGCTGGCGCCGCGAGTTTCGCGCAACGCGATGCCGCCGATGGCGAAGGTTAGAGCGGCGACGGCCATTGGGTAATACAGTCCGGCGTAAATCTTTCCGGTCGCGGCGCAGATGGAGAGGCCGACTACGGGCAGCAATCCTCCAAAGATGCCGTTGCCGATGTGATAAGGCAACGACAGCGACGTGTATCGAATATTTGCAGGGAAAGCCTCCACCAGATAGGCAGCGACCGGGCCATACACCATGCTTACGTAGATCATCTGAATGAAGATCAAGAATACGAGTCTGACGAGGTCGGGATGCGGGGCTTCGGGCGCCGGTACCAGAGAACCGCCTGGATCAGTCGTCATTGGCGTGAGATTGATCGCCCCAGTCACCGGGTTGCGCCTTGACTTTACGGTAATCACGTTGTTGCCGGCGGCCCGCTGCATGGCGTGGTAGATGGGAATGTAGGTGAGTACACCGAGCAGGCACCCGGCCAGCATGATCCATTTTCGGCTGATTTTATCGGAGAGGATTCCGAAGAACATCATCACGGGCAGGCTTAGCGCCAGCACAATCGCCATCACGATACTTGCAGTGTGGGGATTCACTTTGAGAATCGTCTGCATATAAAAGAGAGAGTAGAACTCGCCGGTGTAGGCGATGACGCCCTGGCCGGCGGTGAGGCCGAAGAGGCACAGCAAAACTTGCTTGAGATTCGGCCATTTGGTGAAGGCGTCGGTTAAAGGCTGCAGCGAAGTCTTTCCGGTTGTCTTGAGACGCACGAAGATCGGCGACTCACGCAGCTTGAGGCGGATGTAGATCGAGATGCCGACGAGAAAAAACGAAACCAGAAACGGAATGCGCCATCCCCACTGGTTGAAGGCGGCACGCGGCATGGCGAATTGCGTGGCGAGAATGACGAGCAACGAGATGAGCAGTCCCAGGATCGCCGTTACCTGAATGATGCTGGTGTAGAGGCCGCGCCGGCGGTCGGAGACGTGTTCGGCTACATAGACGGCTGCGCCTCCGTATTCTCCGCCTAGGGCAAGGCCCTGCAGGACTCGGATCACGATTAACGTGATCGGGGAAAACCAGCCCGCAGTAGCGAAGGTGGGCATGAGCCCGATTGAGAACGTGGCTCCGCCCATGATGGTCAGCGTGACCAGAAACGCATATTTGCGACCGATTAGATCGCCGATGCGGCCGAAGAACAAAGCTCCGAAGGGACGGACTACGAATCCCACGGCGAAAGTGGCCAGGTAGGCGATCAGCGCGAAGGTATTGTTATCGGGCGGATAGAATTTTACGGAAAGGACAGCGGTGAGGCTGCCAAAGATAAAGAAGTCATACCACTCGATCATGGTGCCGAGCGAAGAAGCTACGATCACCAAGGGCAGAGAGCTGTGCTTGGTTGCGTTGGCGGTGGGTTGCTCGAGCATCTTTACCGAAGTTCGGACGGGGGATTCGGAGTATTTCTTTCGCCCCGTTGGGGCTGGTTTCCGGTCCCGTTTCTACCCACGGCTTACGCCCCTTCGGCAAGCTCAGGGCAGGCTGTGGGCTGCATTCTCTTGCGCCGCTTTGCGGCTTGGGAGGGCAGACCTCAGACTTCTTGCAGGGGCAGCTTAGCACGGCTTGCCTTTATCTATCACGCCGATTAGTACGAGGCTGTCACTACCGCATCTTCGGGATAGCCGTTCATGCCGAACTCTGGCACGTCGAGACCCTCTTCTTCGACCTCGGGCGCTACGCGCATGCTTCTTACTTTGTTGACGCACCAGAAGACTACGTAGGTTGCGCCGAAGGCCCAGACTGCGTACAACGTTGCTCCCAGGAGCTGGCAGAAGAATTGGCGGGTGTCGCCGTGGATCAGGCCGGTTACGCCCTGGCCGGCGTGCCCTAGATAGCTGGTGGCGCCTACGCCGTTCCAGCCGGCACCATAGGCTCCGTCGGCGAAGATGCCTACGCTTACGGCGCCGAGCCATCCGCAATAGCCGTGAACGGAAATTGCTCCGCAGGGATCGTCGATTTTGAGAACGCGATCATTGAGGAGAACTCCAGCACAAACCAGAAGTCCGGCCAATATTCCGATAATTGTGGCCGAGGTGGGAGAGACGAAGGCGCACGGCGCTGTGATCGCTACCAGTCCCGCCAGCATACCGTTACAGGCCATGGTGATGTCGGGTTTGCCGAAGAGCAAATACCACAGCAGCATGGCAGCGGCGGAGCCGGCTACGGCGGCCAAGTTCGTATTTACCGCTACTACTGAGATGCGCAGGTCGGTGGCTCCCAGGGTGGAGCCGGGGTTGAAGCCCATCCAGCCGAAGAGAAGAATGAAGGTGCCAGTGACTACGTAAACGATATTGTGGGCGGGAAAGACGCGAATCTTGCCTCCCGGACCGTACTTGCCGAGACGCGGACCTAAGATTATTGCAAGGGCCATGGCGCAGAAGCCGCCTACGGCGTGGACTACCGTGGATCCGGCGAAGTCGACATAGCCGTGGCCGAGATTCAACGTGGATCCGACTTGCGAGAGCCAGCCGCCGCCCCAGGTCCAGCAGCCGGAGATGGGATAGAGAATCGCTCCGATGAAGAGTTCACAGAGCAAGAAAGCCCAAAAGGTGATGCGCTCGCAGACCGCGCCGACGATGATGTAGCCGGCGGTCTCCATGAAGACGACCTCGAAGAGCGTCAGGCAGTTGCTGCCGGCATCATAGGCCGGGCCGACCAGGAAGAAGCCTTTGCCGCCGACGAATCCCCATTGGCCGCTGCCGATTAGAAAATGGTTGAGCGTGGGAATGCCGCCGAGGTTGGTGGGCGCGGCGTTGATGGCTACGGCTCCGAATTGAAATGCATATCCTACGGCGTAGTAGGCCAGGAAGGCGAAGACGTAGGCGGCGAAGTTCAGCATCATCAGATGCGCGGCATTTTTCTTGCGCACGAGGCCGCAGGTTAGCAGGGCGAAGCCGGCCTGCATGAAGAGGACTAGATATCCGGTGTTGAGGGTCCAGGCGAAGTTGGTGGCTACGCGCACGTGGCCGACGCTATCGGCTAGCTTTACGGCCAGCGGCTCTTTGGCAGCCTGGGCTTGATAGTCGTCGAAGGCCTTCTTGTTCGCGGCGTAATCCGGAGCGGTCTTATCGGTTGGCTCTGTGACCACGAATGCGTTGCCGGCGCCGTCGACCGCGGTGGTTTTGTCGCCGGTGACGATGCCGGATGGATCGGGCTTGGGTTCCTCGGCAAGGCAGGGTGCCGAGAGCGCGGCGAAGAATCCAGCTAGTAGCAGGATCGCGGCGAGTCGTTTCATCACACGTCGTTGAATTGAACCTCGTTGCATTGAACGTCGTTGAATTGAAACTCGTTGAATTGAAGCTCGTTCAATTAAATATCGTTCGATTAAACATGGCTTTGACATCGACAGGCGCGAAGAGTTCCTGCCGGCTCGTTTTGTCATTCGAGGTTGCTCCTGTTCCCAACGGGAATTGAATAATGATAAGCGCGGGCAAGGACAGAGGGGGAAAGTGACCCGACGAGCGCTTGAGCGTTCAAATCGCAGTCCTCTCCCTGATCCGCAGAACGATAAAGGCAGGGGTCTGGGGAGTCCAATTCATATTTCTTATGGGTGGTATCAGAGGGGGTGATACGGGGACAAGCGCCCGACCCGCGCCTGTTTGTCAGGAAATTCGGAACGGATCTGCAGCGCGGTTGAAAACTGAGATCGGCTGCGCAGAGGAGTGTAGATGAATTCCTATTCGAAAGTCCGCGAGAGAACTCAGTCGCCCCTACGGGGCTTGATCATTTTGTATTGGTTTCCCCAGCGCTGAAGCGCTGGGCTATTTTCGGTTGCCCTTCCGGGGCACATGGTCCGTCACAGGCGATCCGTTTTAGCTGGCTTGCATGATCGAAGAGCTGGCCAGGAGGCCTGCGGCCAGTTCCAGGTCGTGGAGGTCTTCGCGGCTGAAGTCGCGGGTGAAGCGTGGGTCTAATCCTTTGCGCGAGACCTGGACTACTCCCAGCACGGCGGATTCTTGATCGAGGATCGGCACCGACATCAGCTTTTGAATGGGCGGAGGCGGGGCAGGTGTTTCCTCTTCGGCGCGGATCGGCTTGATGGTTTCGAAGATGCTGGCGTGTTTTACGCGGGCGAAGTTGTTGAAGATTTCGGCCTTCTTGCTTAACGCGGTGTGAGCGGCTACGGCTTTGCTGGAGATAGGAATCGCTCCCGTGGTGCGCAGGTGCTCGGGGAAAATAAACTTCAGCAGTCCGCCTTCCAAGCGTAGCAGGGCTACTTCGGCGTTCTGCACGCCGAAGATTTTTGCCAGCACTATGCTGACGTCGAGGGGCGTCACTCCGTGGCCGAGCACAGAGCCGAGAGGCAGAAGGTTCTCGGGGAGAATGAGTTCTTCGTCTTTGTCCAGGGTGGACGCGTCTTCGGGTTTCTGGGTCATAGGGCGTCGACGATAAACTTCGGTAAGCCGCAGTAAGTCTCCGCACTTTGAACGCCAGACGAGACTTGTATCCACATCCTACAAGGCCTTTGGATTCAGCCAAGTAGCTTAGGATCATGTACTTCCGGGGAGGCCGCCGCAACCAGCTTCAGCCAGAAATGCGCACCCCGAGTGACAATTTCCGTCAACCAATTGGCTCTTCGTTGGTGGGCTTGCGGGTGGCTTGCGCATTTTTAAATCGCTCCGTCTTCCCTTTCAACCGGGAAAGTCATTACACTGCCCTTCTATGAGTGTTCCGCCACAACCCAACGTCAGGCTGACTAATGCTCCGGACTACCGGGAAAGCTATGCCAATAGCGTGCAGATGCGGGTGAATGTCTGGGATTTTTTCCTGGCCTTTGGCACGCTGCAGCAGCAAAGCGAAACCCAAGTGGAGATTCGCAATTTTCAGGGCATCTACCTGAGCCCGCAACAGGCGAAAGCGCTTCTGGGACTGCTGCAGCAAAATGTCTCTGGCTACGAGAGCGCCTTCGGAGAAATCAAGCTGGATCCGCGTTCGACGCCTCCTGGGCCGGTGCATTGATTCCGGCTTCCGGCGGCGGACCTCGAACCTCAGACTGCGGACCTCGGACTGCGGACCGCCGACTCGGACAAACCTTTTGCAGAATTTGACGGGCGTAGCTGAGGTCCGATGTCTGAGGTCTGACGGCTGAGGTCCGGGGCCTGACTTCGTTTACGAGGAAAATTCTGAGCGATCTGCCGACTGATCGTATTCGTCGAACGCGCTATTCGGACGACTATCCGGCCCTCATTTTTGCTGCCGTCTTCATAGTTATCTTCCTGCTGCATCTCGCGCTCCTGGGATTGCCTTATTTCTGGGACGAGGCCGGCTATTACGTTCCTGCCGCGCGCGACATTCTCCTGGGCGGAAGTTTGATTCCTCACACTACGGTTTCGAACGCGCATCCTCCGCTGGTCCTCGCCTGGATCGCGCTTTGGTGGAGAGTGGTGGGCTATGCGCCTGTGGTGACACGAACAGCCATGCTGCTGGTCTCGGCCTTTGCGCTCCTGGGCGTGTTTCGCCTGGCCGAGCGCGTCGCTAACCGGCAAGTCGCGATTGCATCCACGCTGTGCACGGCGCTCTATCCGGTTTTCTTTGCCCAGAGTTCTCTGGCCCAAGTGGATCTGTGTGCTGCGGGGCTCACTTTCTGGGCGCTCTCGAGTTACGTGGCCGGTGACTTGGTGGCGACGGGGGTATGGTTTTCTCTGGCCGCATTGGCGAAGGAGACGGCGATCCTCGCGCCGCTCTCTCTCGCGGGGTGGGAAATCATCGGATGGTTTGCAGGCAAGAGGTCGTGGGGCAGGTTGTGGATGGGCGACGAAGCGACGAGCCAGGGCGTCGCATGCGCGGGTGATGAATCGTGCCGTCCCTACGGGACTCGTTCGTCCGCTCCGGTCCCACCCGGCGCAGCCGTGCCGGGCTCTCACATTCCCCTTCGGGGCTGGAGTCTGCCAGCTGTCCGCCACCGCTTCGCTGTGAGCCTTGTTCTGCCGGCGGTGCCGTTGGCTGGTTGGTATTTGTATCACTATCTGCGCACGGGGTACGTCTTCGGCAATCCCGAATTCTTTCGCTACAACGTGGCCGCGACTCTCAGCCCTGCGCGGTTTCTTCTGGCGTTGGCGATGCGGATCTGGCAGGTGCTGGGGTATCTCCATCTGTGGGCTTTGACACTGCCGACGCTGATCGCGATGGGAATGCTGGCGCCGCGGCGCGCGTCGGGCCCAGCCTCGGAGTCGGCGCGTCCGCGGATCGCGATCCCGGCGCAGATGGTTTTCTACGTCGTCATCTTTACTTATGTCGTGGCCATGGCTTTGATTGGGGGCGCGGTGCTGGCGCGGTATATGCTTCCGGCGGTTCCGCTGGTCATCATTCTTTGCGTCGCAACCTTTTGGAGGAGGATGCGCTTTTGGCGCACGGCGATCGCCTTGGTTGCGCTTGCCTTCATTGCCGCATGGTTCTGGAGCCCGCGCTACGGATTTTCGCCCGAGGACAATCTTGCCTACCGCGATTACGTCTTGTTGCACGAGGATGGCGAGCGCTTTCTGGAGGCTCGGTATCCGATGGCCAGAGTGCTCACAGCCTGGCCCGCCTCGGATGAAATATCGCGGCCATGGCTGGGTTATATTACGCGGCCGATGCAGGTGGTACGGATCGAGAACTTTTCCCTGGAGGAGGTGCTATCCGCCACCGATTTTAGCTCGAACTTTGAAGTCGCACTGATTTTCTCCACCAAGTACGATCCCGGGCCCGCGGTGTGGGACCGTTGGCGCATCTGGATTGAACTGAAGACCCGCTTCTTCGGATTTCACCGCGATCTGCCGCCCGCCGCCGCGGCGCAGATTCTCGGCGGGCGCGTCGTATTTTCCGAACAGCGGCAGGGGCAATGGATCGCCGTGATTGAAATGGAGCGAATGGAAGAGGCTCGCATCTTGCCTGCCGGATCCCAACTTCAGGCGCGTTTTCCGAAATCTACTTTCCAACAGCGCTTAACACAGCCTCGTTGATGGCGTAGACGGTGCCATCGCTTCCGATTAGCGTTGGGGTGTAGGCCTCACTTGCGCCGGCTGCAAGAGTGATTGCCTCTGACAGAGTGTTGGTGGTCAGATCCCAGCGGTAGAGCTTTCCGTCCTCGCTATTGGCCATCACCGAATTGGTAAAGGGATCCACTGCAGCGCTGTTGATGCACCATTCCTTAACGGCCCCGGGAAATTGTGGGAAGTCGGGATCGGGGGTCACTCCCAACTTTGTGATAACTTCCTTCATCACTTTCGTGGTGGGGATTATCGGGTCTTTCTCGGTCGCATTAGGATCGAGGATGGCGATGCGATTGTGGCCGTTTCCGGTGCCGATGTCGGCGTAGTTGTTGTATTTCGTCATCAGCAAATAGGTCGAAGTGCCGTGATAGCTGGAGACCAGCGAGGCATCGACGATCGAGGCGGTATCGTCCCAACCGAAGCTGCCGGGAATTTTCGTTTGCGACAGATCACTATTGAAATGCAACAGCCAGCCGCGGTCGTTGTGACTGGGAAAGGGATTCTCAAGAACGCCGAAGTAAACGTCGCCATCCGGTCCTACAGTGGGAGTGGCGCTACTGTCGGGATCGACGAAGGCGTCCTTGCCGGAAGAGGGATCGAGTAGAGCAACGTGATTGATGACCGCAAGTGTCGTGCTGTTGAGGGCAACCACGTATCCGTTCTCGAGAACCTGGTTGGAGACGGCAACGTACAGCATGCTGCCATCGCTAGAGAGAGCCGGGGCGGCGCTGGTCGCGACGTTCGTGATGGTCGAGTCGCCGCTGATGGCCGCCGCGGAGACCCAGGTCCCTGTGCCGTCCGGCGCGATGCGGGCCAGCCCACCCTGCAAGCCGATAGGGGTTGGTCCCAGAACTAGAAATCCGAAGAAAAGATTTCCATTCGCGTCCGTGGTCAGGGGCGTGTTGATCTGCACCTTCTGCCGGTAGACCGCGGGATCGGCCGCGTAGTTTGCCTCCCCATAGAAGTAAAGTTGGCTGACTGTGCCGTCCACGGAGTCCGGATTGGTGCGCACGAGAACGCTGCCTGCGATATCGGGAACGAACAACTGAGCGCCAAACAGAGTCGGCCCCATGCCAGGAGTGAACCCTTCGGCAGGCGCATGATAGTCGGTCTTCAAGAACCAGAGCGGCGCGCCGCTGGCGCCGTTGTGAGCCTCGACCCGGAAGCTGTTTGCGCCGGTCTTGACCGGCACGATCACGGTATTGCTAGCCGTAACCAGAGGCGAACCATAATGGGTGAGATACCCAGCCGAGCCCTCCAAGTCCACCGGCACATGCCAGTGAATCTTGCCGAACGGTTGCGAGGCCACAGAAGAAACCTCGGTGTGCTGCACATCATGAGCGTGAGTCGGCCAGGTGGCGGCTTGCGCGGCAGAATTTCGCGAAAGAAACAGGCACACTCCCCCCCTGAAAACCGCAAGCAGAAGCGCTCGCGACTCTCCCAGGTTTGTCGTAAGTTTCATAATCTGCCTCGTACCTCGGAGGGTGAATGTACAGGCGGAATAAGAAGCGGTTGTTAATAAGTTGTAAAAGGTATGTCATCTTTATCGATATCGATGAAATGAAACTCAGCGCTGCATCAGGTGGCAGGAGTGGGTTTTAATGACCAGCCACACATCCATGCCGGCAACGAGCTTGAGGGTATCTCTTGCGGCCAGAGTGAGGTGCACTTCCATTTCAACTCCGCAATCCACCCGAACATAAACAATTACATCGCGCTGCTCGAGCGACAGCAAACGGCCTTGGATCACGTTGCGGGCGCTAATGCCGACAGGCAGGACGACTGCCAGCAGGATGTCGCCGGCGCGAATTCCGACCCGCAGCCGCGAACCTGTTTCGGCGCGCACCAGGGGGGTCTCGATCTCCACCGGACTTCCCTGCTTCCGACTCTCCAACCTGCACGTCATGGTGCCGCGATCCTGGTGGAGCGATTCGACGGTGGCGTCGAAAATATTTTCAAAACCGGCCAACTGTGCCACGGTTTCCCGGAGCGGAGCGCTGAGGACCTGATGCGGCGTGCCTTGCGCGATGATGCGGCCCTGCTCGAGCACCAGAACTCGTTCACCCAGCGCGATCACTTCCTCGCGGCTGTGAGTGACATAGAGAATCGGGATGCGATGCGCATGATTCCACACTCGCAGATCACCGAGAATCGTCGACTTGGTAGCCGCATCCAAGGCCGCCAGCGGTTCATCCAGCAGCAGAACACAGGGATCGGTGACCAAGGCTCGCGCCAGAGCCACGCGTTGACTCTCTCCGCCCGAAATTTCAGCCGGCCGCTGGGCGCGCAAATGGCCGATGCGAAACGCCCCCAGCATTGCGGCAGCCCTCTGCTTGCGCGAGGATCGCGGTAAATGCGCCAGGCCATACTCGACATTCTGCTCCACAGTGAGATTCGGAAAGAGGGCCAGATTCTGAAAAACGTATCCTACGCCACGCCTGGCCACGGGAACGTTGATGGCGGGGTTCGCTCCAGATATTTGCTCAGCGAACAGAACTCGCTCCCCCACACTCACTCGGCCCGAATCCGGCGTGGTCAGTCCGGCGACGCAGTCGAGCACTGTGGTTTTTCCCGAGCCCGAGGGGCCGAAGAGGATGGTGAAGCCGGGAGCGGCCCTGAAGTCTACCTCAAGCGAGAACTCGCGGTCGGCGGCGGGGAAACTTTTGCGGACGTGGACGCTCAGGAGCGGTTCCACTGATTTTTGTTCTTCAAAAGCAGGCATCGAGTGCGAGATGGTCAGGATACTCTGTTTGCGCTCTTCGCGATTCTCAGAGCACTTTGCAGCAAGAAACTTTGACCGCAAAGGCAAAGTACTCGCGAAGGGCGCGAAGAAAAACCGGGCTCATTCGGCTGGGCTCACCATCCAGGATCTGAGCCCCGCTGTACTCCGGTTCAGCCCGTAGACCAGTGCCAGCGCCGCGAAGGAGAAAACCAGCAGCAGCAAGGCCATTGCGTTGGCGTCGGCGTAATTGGAGGCCTGCACCTGATCGTAAATATCAATGGAGACCGTGCGGGTCACACCGGGAATGTTGCCTCCGATCATGAGCACGACTCCAAATTCGCCCATGGTGTGAGCAAAGGCCAGAGCTCCGCCGGTGACAAGGCCGGCTCGAGATAGCGGAGCTATGATGCGAAAGAAAGTTTTTGCCGGAGAAGCGCCGAGCGTGGCCGACGCTGCGAGCAGCTTACGATCCACCGCTGCGAACGACGCCGCGAAAGGTTGCACTGCGAAGGGCAAGCTGTAGAGGATGGAGCCGATGACGAGTCCGGTGAAGGTGAAGGCTAATGTGTGTCCGGTCAAAGATTGCCACCAGCGTCCCAGGGGGCTGCGAGAACCGAGAGCGACCAGAACATAAAATCCGAGGACCGTGGGGGGAAGCACAATGGGCAGAGCGACGACTGCTTCCACCAGAAACTTCCAGCGCCAGCGCGAGAACGCAATCCAATAGGCCAGAGGCAGGCCGATCGCCGACAAAATGACGGAGACGACGAGCGCCAGTTCCACCGTGAGCCGGAATGCCTGCCAATGCATGGAAGTCAAGCTGATCGATCTCCTACTTGTGGTCGTATTCTTGCTCGGGCAGGCTGAACCCGTAGCGCCGCAGCTCGGCGGCTACTTCCCTGCTCTTCACATAGTCCAGAAAAGCAGCTGCCTCGGAGCGATGGGGCGAGCGCGAAATTAGCACTACTCCCTGATCCAGCGGAGGATAAGCGTCGGCTGGAACGATCCAGTATTTGCCTTTGCCTTGCATGGCGGGGGCCATGGCATGAGCCAGAGCCACGAACCCGGCTTGGGCGTTGCCGGACTCAACAAACTGGGCCGCCTGCGCAACGTTTTCCCCGAGCACCAGACGGTCGCCGACTTTCTCAAACAGACTGTAGTGCTTCAGCGCAGCTTCAGCGGCGCGCCCGTAAGGCGCGTGCTGCGGATTGGCGATGGAAATTTTCTTTACCAGGGGATCGAGCAGGACATCCATGCCTTTATGTTCGACATCGAGCGGCGAATCCACCGGCACCCACAAAACGACGCGTCCTACGGCGTAGCGATACAAGCTGCCGTTATCGGCGAGCCCGGCTGCGATCAACTGGCGGGGATAGTCCATATCGGCCGAGAAGAATACGTCGAACGGTGCGCCGTTCTGAATCTGCTGCGTCAATGCTCCTGACGCGCCGAAGGAGAGTTTCACGGCAACTCCGCTGGTCTTTTCGTAGTTGGCCGCAACTTCTTGGAGAGCGGAGCTCAAGTCCGCGGCTGCCGCAACGTTGATCTCGCTGTCGGCGGCTACGGCAACCGGAATCGAAACTCCGGAGCACAAGGCCAGGATAGCTATCAAGCTGAGCGATAAGAATTGTCGCCTCAACATTGTCGCCTCAACATGGTCGCCTCAACATTGTCGCCTCAACATGGAAGAGATTCCTCGAATGCTGAAGAGTTAGCAAGAATCTGTTGAGGATTGTACAGGGGCGGTCTTCCAGCGTGTGCCCTTTCTACTTCCCGAAATGGCTTGCAGCGCCTTTTCGAGCGCTTTTTGTTTTGACCGTGCCCGGCGGCGCTCCCATACTGGCCACATCGTCTGGCCTCTATGACCCTTGCCGTGTTCTGTCGTGTGCTTCGCGTTTCTCTGCTGGCACTTTCGGCATGGTGGTTACTCTGTCTTCTTCGCGCGGAGGCGCAGGGCGCCAGGAAAGTTGCCGAAGCGCCGATCTCCGCCAGCGACGCCGATCACGAGGAACAGGGCTCAGCATGGTTTCTCCGGGGACGCGTGTTTCCGGGAAAATCGGCCGCCGAGTTGCGCCACCGGGCGTATCAGGCCAAGATGCAGGCTCGCAGGGCCCGGGCTCATGGACCCCGGCCAGACTCCCTGCCGCCGGCCTCCTCCAGCGGATGGATGCCGATCGGCCCGGTGCCGCTGGCCTCCGATGCCACTGGCGACGGCTTTCAAAACTACAACCAGGTTTCGGGACGGGCAACGGCTGTGGCCATCGATCCCGCCGACGCCACCGGCAATACGGTTTACATCGGAGGAGCGCAGGGCGGCGTCTGGAAGTCCAGCAATGCGGCTGCGAGCATCGCCGACAGCGTGACCTGGACACCTGTCACCGACGATCAGGCCACGCTCTCCATCGGCGCCATTGCCATCCAGCCGGGCAATTCGGTTCCGGCGAACAGCGTGATTCTGGCCGGGACGGGCGAGGCCGACAATTCGGCCGACTCCTATTTTGGCCTGGGCATTCTGGTTTCCACTGACGGCGGCGGCTCGTGGACGCTGGTTTCTACGGCGAACAGCGGCGCTCTTTCCTTCAGCGGACTCGGCGCGACCCGCATGGCCTTCAGCACTACCCAAACGAGCACAGTAGTAGCGGCGATGGCTGCATCGTCGGAAGGCGTAACGGATGGTTCCTTCACCACCGGCACCTACCCTGGCCTTTACACCTCCACCGACGCGGGGCAGAGCTGGACTTATGACGCGCTCTCTGCCGGAGGAGCGAGCGAGGCAACCTCGGCAACGTCGGTGGTTTATAACGCAGCTGCGGGGATGTTCTTTGCCGCGGTGCGCTACCAGGGCTTCTACTCTTCCCCCGATGGTTTAGCGTGGACTCTCTTGCCCACACAACCGGGAGCGCCCGGACTACTCAGCCCCACTGCTTGTCCGCCGAACTACAGCACGACCTGCCCTCTCTTTCGCGGTGAAATTACCGTGGTGCCGGGAAGAAATGAGACGTATGTCTGGTTTACTTCTCCGGATACAAACAATAATCCCGTCGACCAAGGGATCTGGCAAAGCCTCAACGGCGGTGGCACGTGGACAGAGATCAGCGACAGTAGCATTCTCGATTGCGGCGATCTTGAAGGCTGCGGCGTGCAGCAGGGGTTCTATGACCTTGAACTCCTGGCGGTTCCAGATTGTGCGAATGGCGCCGAGACCTGTTCCGGCAATCCCACTGATCTTTATGCCGGAGCGATTAACCTCTACAAGTGTTCGATTACCTCGATCAACCCGAATTGTGCCAACACTCCGTTTCTGAATCTCACGCATGTCTACGGTTGCGATCCGCTGGGAGCGCCGGCGCACGTGCATCCCGACCAACATGCGCTGGCATTTTCGATTCCGAACAGCGGATCAAGCGCGGCCAGCGATCTGATGTATTTCGCCACCGACGGCGGCATCTATCGCGCGCTGGACGGATTCACCGGGCTCTCCGCCGGATCCTGTTCCGGCAGCAATCAGTTCGACGACCTTAACCAGAACCTGGGTTCGATGACTCAGTTCGTCAGCTTCTCGCAGCATCCCACGGAAGTCAGCACGCTTCTGGGGGGCACGC
>Ga0074045_10002772_pt1 | contig 16072 bp, 19 predicted proteins | sample BogForMeECP23OM2_FD_94442 | JGI IMG/M metagenome (GOLD analysis project Ga0074045, IMG submission 94442) | Bog forest soil microbial communities from Calvert Island, British Columbia, Canada - Bog Forest MetaG ECP23OM2 | ecosystem: Environmental > Terrestrial > Soil > Wetlands ...
CATAATGCCGGCTACCTATGGCCCAAAGGCATGCTCGGGAAGCGGTCGGGAACGGTAACCGTGTCGATCGGACCGCCGATCAAAATCGAGGGCAAGGACATGCAGCGGCTGACCAACGAGGTCGAATCGTGGATCGAGAACGAGGTCGCGCGGCTCGGCAATCCGCTGCGCGAGACGGCGACAGCTCACGATTGATCCGGCGTCGTGAGGGTGCGGACGAGAGCCTGCGCCACGTGTTGCTCGCCGGTCAGGACGTTGACTATCGCCTAATCCGCGCCCGGCGCCAGTCGATCGGTATGACCATCGACCACACCGGGCTGGTGGTGCGCGCACCGCGCTGGGTGTCGGTGCGCGAAATCGAGCTGGCGCTGACCGAACGTGCGCGCTGGGTGATCGCGATGCTCGCCGAGTGGCGTGGACGCAACCGCGAGTCGCTGCCGAGTACTTGGCAGGAAGGCGCGCCGCTCCTCTTCCAGGGTCGGCCGTTAACGCTGGCGCTGTTTCCGGCGCGCAAGCAGGCCATCGCCGCGGACCTGCTCCATCTGACCGTGCTGCACCCGACGCCGGGGGATGAGAGCGAAATCGCCGCGTTTTGCGGCCGCTGGCTAAAGGAACAGGCACTGGCATTGCTCGCGCCGCGGGCGTTTCACTTCGCCAGCCGGCTGCAGACGCGGCCTCCTGCCGTCAAGCTGTCCGATGCCCGGGCGCAATGGGGAAGCTGCAATCACCGCGGCGAAATCCGCCTCAACTGGAGGCTGGTACAGTTGCCGCCACGCATCTCCGACTATGTCATCGCCCACGAGGTGGCGCACCTGGTCGAACTCAACCACTCGGCCCGCTTCTGGGCGCTCGTGGAAGCGCTATTTCCCGGGCACGTCGAAGCCCGGCGCGAGCTCGACGCGCTCACGCCACTGCTGGACTGACCACCGCCGGCTAGCTGGTCGGTAACGCCGGTAAATGCACGCTGACGCCGGCTTGGGTGCGCAACAGGCGCTCCAACGCAGCGCCGAGCTCCTCGCCGCTGCGCGTGTCCCGCCAGGCGCCGCCTTCGGCGCGAAAGTGAAACCCGCCGGATTTGGCCGCCACCCAAAGCTCGCGATTCGGCACATGGCGATTGACGATGACACGGCTGCCGTCGGCACATTCGATGCTCAGCACGCCGTCGTTGTCCGCCCAATCGAGGTCGCCGTCGCAGGCATCGAGCGCCGTCCCGATAGCGCCGAGGACGCGGTCGGTCAGTGCTCTGAACACACTCTCGTCGATCATCGAGGGCACCGTTGGCGGCATGGTAGACTTCGACGCACTTGCATGAAGATGTCGTGCACAGTGTTCCGGATGTTACGCCGTTCCGTCATCGCGATCATCGCCTGCGCGGCCGCGCTCAGCATCTCCGGATGCGGAGTCAAGGGCCCGTTGCGCCTCCCCCCGGGCCAAACCGCACCGGCACCGACCGGCCTGCCGCCCGGTGCGGTCCCGGCGACCACGACATCGGACGACCGGACAACCGAAACGCAACCGTCGCCGTCGACGCCGAGCCCCGCCCCGGACGAGAACAAGGACCGGACAGAGTGATCACGCTCGCCCTTCGGGATGGCGGGCTTTGTGTCGAGCGTGTGCCGCTGACCGCCATCGCGGCGCGTCACGGAACCCCCTGCTTCGTATACTCGCGCGCCGCGCTCACGACCGCTTACCGTGAGTTCGACGAGGCGTTTGCGGCGCTGCGTCATCTCACCTGCTACGCCATGAAGGCCAATTCAAACCTTGCCGTGCTCGACGTCTTTGCGCGCCTGGGAAGCGGCTTCGACGTCGTGTCAGGTGGTGAGCTCGCGCGGGTGATCGCCGCCGGCGGTGACGCAGCCAAGGTCGTCTTTTCCGGCGTCGGAAAGACCGAGGAAGAGCTGCATCAGGCGCTCGCCCTGGACATTCTGAGCTTCAACGTTGAATCCGAGAGCGAACTCGAACACCTCGACCGCATCGCCCAACGCGCGGCCAAGCGGGCGCCGGTAAGCATTCGCGTCAATCCCGACGTCGATCCGCAGACGCATCCCTACATTGCCACCGGACTCAAGGAGAGCAAGTTCGGGATCGCCTTCGACCAGGCGCTCCCGCTCTACCGGCGCGCCGCCAAACTGCCCGGCATCGCCGTGCGCGGCATCGACATCCATATCGGTTCACAGATTACCGCGCTCGAGCCGTATCGCCAGGCAGCGACGAAGGTGCTGCAGCTCGTCGATACGCTTGCCGGAGAAGGCATCCGCCTCGAGCACGTCGACCTGGGGGGGGGCATCGGCATTCGCTACCGCGACGAAACCCCGGTCGATCTGGGCGAATACGCGGCCATGATCGGCGCGCTTTTCCGCGGCCGATCGGAGACGCTTCTGCTCGAGCCGGGACGATGGCTGACCGGCAATGCAGGCCTCCTCCTGACGCGGGTTTGCTACCTCAAACCGGGTGCGGAGCGAAGCTTCGCCATTGTCGATGCGGCAATGAACGATCTTCTGCGCCCTGCGCTATACGACGCATGGCACGAAGTGCAGGCAGTGTCCCCGCGCCACGAACGCCCGCGAACCTGGCAGATTGTCGGCCCCATCTGCGAAAGCGCCGATTTCCTCGCCCGCGATCGCGAGCTCGCGCTCGCCGAGGGCGACCTGCTGGCGATCCTTTCAGCCGGGGCGTATGCGATGTCCATGAGCTCGAACTACAACTCGCGTCCGCGCGCAGCGGAAGTGCTTGTCGACGATGCCGCGATGCATCTGGTCGGGCGTCGCGAGACCGTGGTCGAGCTCTTCGCACGCGAATCTCGCCTGCCTTGATCGACTGCGCAGCCGCCGTCGCTGCGATTGCAAACGCTCAATATTGCGCCCTTTGCGAGTGTGCTAATTCGCAACAGTGCGCTTCCGCATTGCCCAAAAATGCAATTAAATCTTGAATTTCAAAAAAAATTGGCTAGAATTCAGGCAGCAGGTGTCAATGGGTTTGTCAAGGGTCATCGAAACTGCAGTTTGATCCGCGGTGAAACCGGCGAGACCTGCGCTGAAGCAGTAGTACATAACAGTTTCAGCAACTCAGACAGGAGAACTGAAGATGATGGCTGACATGATGACCATGGCGTCTCCGGCGGCCCCGGCAGCGCCGAAGAAGAAGGCAAAGAAGCGCAAGGCGAAGAAGGCTGCCCCGAAGAAGGCCACGAAGAAGAAGGCGGCGAAGAAGAAGGCTGCCCCGAAGAAGCGCAAGGCCACGAAGCGCAAGCCTGCCAAGAAGGCGAAGAAGAAGGCCACGAAGAAGAAGGCCACGAAGAAGAAGGCGACCAAGCGCAAACCGGCCAAGAAGAAGGCCAAGAAGGCGACGAAGAAGAAAGCCGCCAAGCGCAAACCGGCCAAGAAGAAGGCCAAGAAGGCGAAGAAGCTGTAGGCTTCCCGCCGCACGGCCGTCGCAGGACTGCGATGGCCCCCAAAACAGGCGACGCGAAAGTGTCGCCTGTTTTGTTTTGGGCGAGCGTCAGGAAGCCTTGGCGTGATGCGCGCGGCGGGGCTGCCGGCCCACGTTCCCGGAGGCGGGCCTGATCGTGCCGCTCTTCGTTCTGGGGCTCGCGCCGGCAGCCCGGGCCTTCGGTCCCCCCTTGGATTTCTTCGCGCCGACCGGCCCCGCGTCGCTCACCACCCGCAGGCGTTGTCCCGGGGTGAGCTTGCTGCCGACGCCTGAGTTCCAGCCCTTCAGCTCCTGCGCCGAGACATCGTAACGCGCGGCGATGGACGCCAGCGTCTCGCCTTTGCGCACGCGATGGTAGAAAGTCCGGCCGCTCGGCACGGTCGTGAAAACCGCGTTCTGCAGGCTCGCTACGGTCGCGTCCGATGGCGCCTGGGTCGGTACGAGCAGCGCATGGCCGACAGGCACCTTGGCCCGCGGACCGATACCGTTGACGCTGCGCAGGGTCTCCAGCGACAAGCCAAACCGCAACGCCACCGACTGCAGCGTTTCGCCGGATCGGAGTTTGTACGCCTGCCAGGTGACCATCGGCTGGTCGGTCAGCTCGAGCTTGGCGGCAAACAATTCGGCCTTGTCGTAGGGCAGCAGAATGGTGGCCTCGTCGGCGCCTGCGATCACCGGACGGTTGTGCTGCGGATTGAGCGAGAGGAACTCGTCGAGCGGCATTTCCGCGAGGTCGGCGGCGACCTTGACGTCCATCTTCTTATTGGTTCGCACAACAGTGAAATAAGGCGCATCCGGCATGTCGGCGAGCGCCAGATCGAATTTTTCCGGATCGTTGACGATATTCTTGACCGCCTGCAGGCGCGGGACGTAATTGCGCGTCTCCGCCGGCATCTTGAGACTCAGATAGTCGGTCGGAAGGCCGCGTTTCTGGTTGGCTGCTATGGCCCGCTCCACAGCGCCTTCGCCCCAGTTATACGCCGCCAGAGCCAGATACCAGTCACCGAACTGCGCATGCAGCTTCTGCAGGTAATCGAGCGCGCCTTCGGTGGCGGTGACGACGTTGCGCCGATCATCGAGCCACCAGTTCTGCTGCATGCCGTACAGCTTGCCGGTCGATGGGATGAATTGCCAAATACCCGACGCGCGGCTTGGCGAATAGGCCATCGGGTTGTACGCACTCTCGATCATCGGCAGCAGCGCGATCTCCATCGGCATGTTGCGCTTTTCGACTTCCACCACGATGTAGTAGAGGTAACGCCGGCTGCGCTCGATCATGCGTGCGACGTAATCGGGACGGGCTTCGTACCATTCCTCTGCGGTCTTGACCAACGGCGTGTCGAGGTCATCGAGCATGAAGCCCTGGCGGATGTGCGTCCACAGGTCGCCGTATTCGGAGCGCAGTTGCAGCGTGGCGTTGTTGACCGCATCCGGATCGCCACCGGTCGCGAGCTCGATCGGCGGCTCGACTTCGAAAAACATCGGTTCCGCGCCGATTTCCGCGGCCGTGATGGCCTCCTCGGGCCGTGCCGCAGGTTCCGCCACCCGCGTGGTCGTGGAAGGGTTGGCTGGTTCGACGTGGTTGCCGGAAGTTCCGGTGCTCGGCGCCGCAACGCACGCGGCGAGCGTCAGAGCGCAAGTCGTTGCGATTGCAAGCGCCACCGCACCCGTGATCGGGGATCGGGCTTTATGCAAGGTGACGCGATGGTAGGGGCCGGCGCGGCAACACGTCAAGTCAGCTCAAGACCCGATCAGAAAGCGTTCTTCCACGCCCGTACCTCCGCGAACACGGCGACCCGGTCGGCAAGCTCACGGCCAGCATGGCGTTCGACTGCGGTACGCACGGCCGGTTCGTCAACGCGCAGGAACGGATTGGTTGCGCGCTCTTCGGCAATGGTCGATGGCACCGTCGGTTCGCCTCGGTCGCGCTTTGCCTGCTCGTGCGCCTGCCGCCGCTGCAGCGCGGCGTTGTCCGGTTCAACCGCGCGCGCGAAGCGAAGGTTGGAGAGGGTATATTCATGCCCGCAAAACACGCGGGTGTCGCCGGGGAGTGCCGCAAGCTTGGCGAGGGAATCGAGCATCTGGGCCGGGGTACCCTCGAACAGTCGTCCGCAGCCGCCGGTGAACAGGGTATCACCGCAGAAGACGGCCGGGCTGGTATCGAGCCGTCCGACGCAGGCGATATGGCCCGCGGTGTGGCCCGGGACATCGAGTACCGACAGGGTCAGCTCGATTCCCGGTAGCGAGATCGCGTCGCCTTCAACCAACGCGCGGGTGACACCCGGGATGGTTTCGCGCGCCGGTCCGAACACCGGCACCGACCAGCGTGCGAGCAGGGCACGATTGCCCCCGACATGGTCGCCGTGATGGTGGGTATTGAGAATCGCGCAGAGTTCGAGGCGCTCGCGCTCGAGGTAGGCAATGACGGGTGCGGCATCGCCGGGGTCCACGACGGCGGCTTTCCCGTCCTCCCGCAACAGCCAGATGTAGTTGTCGGCGAATGCCGGGATCGGGATAATCGAGGTCATGGCCGAATCTTCAACAGCGCCGGCGACCCTGTCAACGGGCACGCTGGCGGCCTGGTTTGCGACACCGCTGGGGCGCTACCTGTTTGCGCGCGAGGCGGCCTATTTCGACCGCACGCTGGCCGACATTTTCGGCTTTCACGCCTTGCAGATTGGCCTCCCGGAATACCCGTTCCTGCGCGGGTCGCGCATCTCAACGCGCCTGACCGTCGATCTGGAGGAGCCGGCGCAGGTGCTTGCCGATCCGCACTGGCTCCCGTTCGCGGAGAACGGCGTCGATCTGATCGTACTGCCGCACGTACTGGAATTCACCGATGAACCCCATCAGCTGCTGCGCGAGGTGCATCGGGTGATTCGCCCCGAGGGCCAGCTGATCATCGCCGGCTTCAACCCCTTCAGCCTGTACGGCGCGAAGCGCTACTTCGGCCGCGAGCAGACAATGCCCTGGACGGGCAACTTCATTGCCCTCTACCGCCTCAAGGACTGGCTCTCACTGCTCGGTTTCGAAGTGGTTGGCGGCAGACTCGACTGCTACGTTCCGCCATTCCAGCAGGAGAAATGGCTGCATCGTTTCGATTTCTTCGAAAAGGCGGGCGATCGCTGGTGGCCGATTGCGGGCGGGGTGTACTTCCTGCGCGCGACCAAGCGCATTCTCGGAATGCGCGTGATCACGCCGGCGTGGTCACGCCGGGTACGCAAGAAGGCGCTCGCCTCCGCCGCACGCCAGGTCCGCGAGTGCGCCGACATTCTCGAGTGAACGGCGCCGCATGACGGCGCCGGTGGTGATCTATACCGACGGCGCGTGCAAGGGCAACCCGGGCCCCGGAGGCTGGGGTGCGCTGCTGCAGGCCGGAGGCCGCGAGCGCGAACTCTTCGGCGGCGAGTCCCAGACCACCAACAACCGCATGGAGCTCATCGCGGTCATCCGGGCACTGGAAAGCCTGAATCGATCCGCGACGGTCGAGGTCTACACCGACTCGCAATACGTCAAGAACGGTATCGAGATCTGGATCAATGTCTGGAAGCGCAATGGCTGGAAGACCAGCCAGCGCAAACCGGTGAAGAACGCCGATCTGTGGCTGGAGCTTGACCGTCTCGCCGCGGCACATCGCATCGCCTGGCATTGGGTGAAGGGGCATGCCGGCACGCCCGGCAATCAGCGCGCCGACGAGTTGGCCAACCGGGGTGCCGCGAGCGTGGCACGCTAGTCGAGGCGCGGGCCGCCGCCTTAGCAGCCCGTAGCATCGCTACAGTTGCATCGGCAGGATGAACATCTGCATGCCGTTCAGATGCAGCCTGCGTTGCAGCACCAGCGCAGTCTGGTTGTGGAGCAGCCGGGTCGCCCAATTCTCGCTGCGGAAAACCAATTTGCTGGTGAAGAAAACACAGTTGGAGAAGTCCTTCTGCACTCCTTCGGCCAGCTTCACCAGTTCGTCAATGCGGTCGGTACCGAGAGAGAATCGTGCGGCCGCGGCAAGGCCATTGGCATGGCAGTAATTGACGTAGAAGGCGAGCGCGCGTTCGAGCGCTGCATGCATCCGGTCGCTCTGCTCGCCACCGCCGTAACTCTGGGCATCGACAGCCTTGGCGCTGATGAAGATGAAGTTGCGGAAGTGGTTCGGAAACAGTCGCTGAACCCACAGCAGGGTATGTATGCCGCCGCCACGGCTCGATCCGACGACGAACACGGCCGTCGGCGCGTCCCGGTCGAGCGGTGGAGGATCCTCGCACTTCGGACATGGCGCAGCGCTGAAAACCTGGTCGACCTCCTTCAGCCGCGCATTGACCCAGTCGTAATGACGGTGGATGGCCAGGCACAAGGCGACCACGAGCGAGGTAATCAGCACCGTCACCCAGCCGCCCTCGCCGAATTTTTCAATCACGGTCACTGCCAAAATGCCGGACGTGACCACGAAACCCAGTCCGGAAAACGCCAGCCGATGCGCCCAGCGCCAGTCCCTGCCGCGTGCGCGCCACCAGTAGATGCACAGCCCGAGCAGCGACAGCGTGAAGGTCAGGAATACGTTGATCGAATACAGCACGACCAGCAGGTCGACGCTGCCGCGGCTCCAGAGGACGATGACCAGCGCCGCGAGGCCCATGATCACGATGCCGTTCTGGGTGACGAGGCGGGTCGATAGATGGCGGAACTGGTGCGGCAGCCAGGAATCGGCGGCCATGTTCGATAGCACCTGGGGACCGCCCAGGAAGCCGGTGTTCGCCGCGACGAACAACAGCCCGGCTTCGAACACCAGCACGACCCACAGCGCGCTGTGGCTCAACCCGGTGCTCAGTCCCAGGCTGTCGATGATGCTGCCGAACACGACGGCGTTGAGCGTCTGACCCTCGACCGGCCGAGCATGCCACAAGAGGTAGAGCAGGATGATCCCGCCGGCAGTGAACGCAAGCGAGGCCGCCATGTAGAACATCGTCAGCTTGCCCGTGTGCACGCGTGGCTCGCGCAGGGTCTGCACGTTGTTCGAAACCGCCTCGATCCCGGTGTAGGTACCGCCCCCGAGCGAGTACGCGCGAAGGAACAGCGACACGGCCGCAACCCAGCCAATGTCATGCGCGAGCTTGCGCGTGTCCTCAATCGCGTCGGGTATCACGACCATCAGACCCTGCGAGTGACCGAGGATGCCGTAGGCGATGAGCAGGACGTGGGTGACGAAAAAGCCGAGAAAGATCGGCATCAGAATCGTGATCGACTCCCTCATCCCGCGCAGGTTCATCACCAGCAGCGTCGTCACCAACCCCAGTTCCGTCCAAAGCTTGAACACGCCGGCGGCGGCCGGCAGGAGGCTGAATAGCGCGTCGACACCGCTGGCGACCGAAATGGCGATCGTCAGCACGTAATCGACGATCAGGCCGGCGCCCGAGACCAGGCCGGCCCGCGGACCGATCAGGCTGGTCGCCACCCGATAGCCGCCGCCCCCGGTCGGAAACAATTCGATAACCTGGTTGTAGGCGAGCGAAATGATGAACACTGTCGCTGCCGTCGCGACGGCCATGAACAGGCCGAGATGCGTATGCACGCCCAGCGCGCGAAACGCCTCTTCCGGTCCATACGCCGAGGACGAGAGGCCATCCGCACCAAGGCCGATCCAGGCAAGAAAGGCCACCAGGGCAATGTGCTGACGGGTCTTCTGACTTAGCGGATCGAGAGGCGCGCCAATGACCAACTGGCGCAGTTTCTCGTAGGACGTCATGCTTGCTATGCCGCTGCGCGCCGCACCGGGCGGTCGTCACGCGCGGCGCAGGTCAACGGATCACGCGCACGAAAAGGATGGAATGAGAAAACGGGCGGAAGAATGGAAACGACGCTATTTGCTGCGCCGCAACACGGGCATACTCTACTCTCGGCCAAGCTGCTTGGCAAGGCGGCGGGCGAAGACCTGCATCTCCTTCATGGCCTGCTTGTCGCCGCGGCGTTCTGCCGCCGCGACTCCGTCGCGCCAGGCGGCCAGAGCAGCCTCCTCACGGTGTGCAGCGGCGAGGGCTTTGCCGAGCAGCTTCCATGCCGCGGAATACGTCGGATCGATCGTCACCGCGCGCTGCAGATGAACTATGGCGCTGTCGGCGTCGCCCCCTTTGAGATATTCGCTGCCGAGCCCAAATCGAAGCAGCGCGCCGTCCTTGCCGGTGGCGAGCAAGCGCTCCAGGTTACGCAGCGCATGGCTTGCCTCGGGCGCCGGATCTCCCATGTTTATCCCTTCACGGCCTCGCCGGTCGCACAGTCAACGTGATGCATCGGGTAAATGACCTCCTTGTCCTTGCCGTCCATCAGGCCGCCAATCCCCGCGAACAGCTCGCCCGTTTCGGTGCGACGGTAGATGATTCGCTGCGGAAACGAATCGGCCGAGCTGGTGAAGGTGAATCCCATTACGCCCTTGTCGTTGGTGGCGCCGGTGAACTTGAAGGCCAGCTCCTTCTTTCCGGAAGGGATCGCGACGTAATACACGCCGTCGGCGCGCGCTTCCAAGCGAAGATACGTATAGTCTTCGGTGCGCACCTCAGCGGAATTCTTGCGCTGGACGACGGTGTGGCTGACGCCGACCATCATGTCGGCACGCGGCGGCAGCCACTGCTCGACGAAGTCGCGCCGATTGACATTACCGGCCCAGCAACCGCGCAACCAGGCGAACTGGCCGAGCGCCGGAGACGCGGCCGGCGGCGGAGCTGGCGCTTCCGGCGCAGCGGGACCGGGGGCGGGGACCCGCGTCGGGGCCTGCGCATTCGCGCCGAAGCAGGTTGCGCTCACCAGGGCACAGGCCGTGGCAAAGCGCATGACATGTATCGATGGGTTCATTGGCATTGGTTCCTCATTGCGGCCGCGCGAGCGGCAGGTTCAACAAAAGATTCTGCGGTTTAGCCGCAGAACGGCCCGAAATCGGGCATCGTGTTCTCTTCGGACGGCGCCTCCGCTTTGCAACTCATCACGCCGGGGATAGCATCCTCGTCTGCAACCTCGACGTCCACGGTATGGGCGTCGCCGCGACGACGCGCCATCGCGATGCCCATGGGCGGTCGCGACAACGTCCGGCGATCATACTAGCAGGCGCAACGAATTGCAGCTCGGCCGTGCGGGCTTGGCGGCGCGAAAGGATGGCGATGCCCGAACACATCATTACCGAGACTCGGGACCGCGTGCAGCGCATCGAGTTGCACCGCCCGGACAAGAGGAATGCCATCACCGTGGCAATGTACGAGGCTATGGCCGCCGCACTCGTGCGCGCCGGTGAGGACCCCGGCGTACGCGCGATCCTGATCCACGGACAGCCGGAGGTGTTCACCAGCGGCAATGACATCGTCGAATTCCTCAACCTGCCGCCGAGTGGTGCGGACAGTCCGGTGGTTCGCTTTCTCAAAGAGATCAGCCAATGCAGCAAGCCCGTGGTCGCTGCGGTGACGGGCGCTGCCGTGGGAATCGGCACGACCCTGTTGCTGCATTGTGATTACGTCGTCGCTGGCGAAAGCGCGAAGTTGTCGGTGCCTTTCGTCAATCTCGGCCTATGCCCCGAGGGCGCGTCGAGCCTGCTCTTGCCCCTCCTCGTCGGTTACCAGCGTGCCGCGGAGTTGCTGCTATTCGGCGAAGCGATCGATGCGATGCAGGCACGCGAATGGGGGCTGGTCAATCGCGTCGTCGCCGACGAGCTGGCGATCTCAACGGGGCAGGCGCGTGCCCAGGCGCTCGCCGCCAAGCCTCCGACCGCACTGCGCGCCGCAAAGTCGCTGCTCAAGCGGCGCCTCGCACCCCTGATCCTGCATACAATTGACGAGGAAGTCGCGAGTTTCGGCGAACTCCTGGGCGGCCCCGAAGCCAAGGAAGCGCTCTCTGCCTTCGTGGCCAAGCGCCGGCCGGATTTCTCGCGCTTCTGAAGGGCGGCGAACCGAGAGATGCCCATGCTCGTCACGGAATATCTTCCCGCGGATCTGTTCCAAGGCAAGACCGTCTTCATCACCGGCGGCGGCAGCGGCATCAACCTTGGCGTCGCGCGCAACTTCGCTGCGCTCGGTGCCCATCTGGCCATCTGCGGCCGGACCCAGGACAAGCTCGACGCCGCGGTGAGCGAACTGTCGGCCCTTAACGCCTGTGCCGGCGGCAGGACGCTGGCAGCCGTCGCCGACGTGCGCGACCCTGCCGCACTCGCCGCGGCCATCGCCCGCACGCAGAGCGAGCTCGGTGCGATCGACGTGCTCGTCGCCGGTGCCGCGGGCAACTTCCTTTGCCCGGCCGAGGCACTTTCCCCGAACGGCTTCAAGACCGTGGTCGATATCGATCTGCTGGGTGCATTCCATGCGGCGCGCGAAGCATTCGAGCAGCTCAAGGCAACACGCGGCTGCATCATCTTCATCTCTGCCGGCCAGGCCTTCGTGCCGCACGCCTACCAGCTGCATGTCGGCGCCGCCAAGGCTGGCATCGACAATATGATGAAAAACCTGGCGCTCGAATGGGGCAGGCACGGCATCCGCGCGAACAGCATCGTTCCTGGACCGATCGAGGGCACCGAGGGGATGCGCCGCCTGTCCACACCGGATAACGACACCCGCAACAAGCAGGTGATTCCTCTGCGCAGGTACGGCCAGACCGACGATATCGGGCAGGCCGCGGTCTTTCTGGCCTCGCCGCTGGCTGCCTACATCACCGGCACGGTGCTCTGCGTCGATGGCGGTTCGAACCTGATCGGCTCGGCATTGTGGAACCAGGCGGTCGAGCACATGGATGTGCGGCGAAAATAGCGCCGGTTCATAGCGCACGCGCCGACACGGCATGGGACATATCCTTCTGGTCCGCCACGCGCAGGCATCCTTTGGCAGCGCCGATTACGACCGTCTCTCCGACCTCGGTATCGAACAAGCGCAGCTGCTCGGAGCCTGGATCGCGAGTCGGGGCAAACGCGTTGATCGGATGGTAAGCGGCGGCCTGAGGCGCCACCGCGACACGGCGGAGATCTGCTGCGCCGTCCTGCCCGCTGCGCTCAAGCCCGCTCTCGCATGTCGCCCCGAGGCAGATTTTGATGAATACGATGCCGACGAAATCGTCACCCGCTACCGGCCGGAATTCGCTGACCCCATGGCCCTGCGGCGGTACCTAACCGAGGGCAGCCGTCCCGGTCCCGCCTTCTACGACCTCTTCGGCGCGGCAATGAAGCGCTGGATGCAGGGCGCGCACGATGCCGATTACCGCGAGTCGTGGCAGTCCTTCCGCGAGCGCTGCACGGCGGCGCTCGAGCGGCTTATCGCCGACACCGGTCCGTCGCGCACCGGGGTCGTGTTCACTTCGGGCGGTCCGATCACGGCAATTTGCCAGAGTCTGCTCGAACTGCCGCATCATCGCGCCCTCGATCTCCATCTGGCGCTCGCCAACGGCGGCGTTACCGGCTTGCTCTACCAGCCCGGCAGGGTCAGCGTGAGCTATGTCAACAACTTCGCCTACCTCGAGCAGACCGGCAACGCGCGGTTGATTACCTATCGCTGAAGCGAGTACCGCTGAGGAATCGTGGATGAACGAACAATTCGTCGGCACCATGCCGGTACAGGACAAGCATCGCTTCGATCCGGGGCGGCTCGAGCCCTACTTGCGCGAGCGCATCGACGGCTTCGTCGGCCCGCTCGTGATAGAACAGTTCAAAGGCGGCCAATCCAACCCGACGTATCGGCTTCGTGCCGGCGGGAAGAGCTATGTGCTGCGGCGCAAGCCTCCGGGCAAGCTGCTACCGTCGGCGCACGCCGTCGATCGCGAGTACCGCGTGCTTACGGCGCTGCGGGACAGCGACGTGCCCGTTCCGCGGACCTACTGCCTTTGTCAGGACGAGACGCTCATCGGCACCGCGTTCTTCATCATGGATTGCGTTGCCGGAAGGGTCTTGTGGGACCCGTTGCTGCTGGCCCTCGACGGTCCCGGGCGGCGAGCGGTGTATGAAGATATGAACCGGGTGATTGCCGCGCTGCACCGGGTCGATTACCGGGCGGTCGGCCTTGAGGACTTTGGCAAACCGGACAATTATCTCGGGCGCCAGATCGTGCGCTGGACCAAGCAGTACCGCGCCTCGGAGACCGAGCGCATCGAGGCGATGGACCGGCTTATCGCATGGCTGCCGGAAAACCTCCCTAGCGCCGAGGAAACCGCCATCGTCCACGGTGACTACCGCCTCGACAACCTGATTTTTCATCCTACCGAGCCGCGCGTCGTCGCGGTCCTCGACTGGGAGCTCTCCACACTCGGTCATCCGCTCGCCGACTTCGCCTACCATTGCATGAGCTGGCATGTGCCGCCCGGGCCGTTCCGGGGCATGGGCGGAGCCGATCTGGCCGCGCTCGGCATTCCGGAAGAGCGAGATTACATCGCCCTCTACTGTCGACACACCGGGCGCGATTCGATCGATCCAGGGCACTGGGATTTCTACATCGCCTATAACATGTTTCGCGCCGCCGGTATCGCGCAAGGCATCATGGGTCGCGTCGTCGATGGCACCGCGGCGAGCCAGCACGCTGTGGACGTGGGACGGTGGGCGCGCGTCATGGCCGAGCTCGGGTGGAGTCAGGTCGAGCGCATCATGGCGCGGCGCGCCCGTGCTCGTACGTGGTCGCCGTAAACCGGGAGAACAGCGTGGATTTCGAGTATTCAGCCAAAACAAGGGACCTGCTCTTACGCCTTGGCCGGTTCATGGACGCGCACGTGTACCCCAATGAGAAACGTTTCCGGGAGGAGGTTGCAACAGGAGATCGATGGCAGCCGGTGGCCCTTCTCGAAACGCTGAAAAAGGAAGCCGGGGCGCAAGGGCTGTGGAACCTGTTCCTGCCGGATTCCGATTACGGCGCCGGCCTAACCAACACCGAATACGCGCCGCTGTGCGAGATCATGGGCCGCGTGCCATGGGCGCCGGAAGTGTTCAATTGCTCGGCACCGGACACCGGCAACATGGAAACGCTGGTCCGCTACGGCACCGTCGAACAGAAAAAGCGCTGGCTCGAACCGCTGCTCGAAGGCAGCATCCGTTCCTGCTTTGCCATGACTGAGCCGGCGGTCGCATCCAGCGACGCCGCGAACATCGAAAGTTCGATCGTGCGCGATGGCGACAACTATGTCGTCAACGGCCGCAAGTGGTGGTCTTCGGGGGCTGTCGATGCACGATGCAAGCTGTTCATATTCATGGGCCAGACCGACCCGGGTAACGCCAACCGGCACAAGCGCCAGTCAATGATCCTTGTCGCACGCGACACGCCGGGCGTAACCGTGCTGCGGCACCTGCCGGTGTTCGGCTACGACGATGCGCCGCATGGCCATGCGGAGGTCGCGTTCGAAAACGTCCGTGTGCCAGCCTCCAACCTGCTGCTGGGGGAGGGACGCGGCTTCGAGATCGCGCAAGGAAGGCTCGGCCCGGGGCGCATCCACCACTGCATGCGCACTATCGGACTGGCCGAGCGCGCGCTCGAAGACATGTGCAAGCGGACCCTATCCCGGATCGCTTTCGGCAAGCCTATCGCCGAGCAGACGGTGACGCTGGAGCGCATCGCCGAGTCGCGCATCCTCATCGACCAGGCACGCCTGCTCGTGCTCAACGCGGCGCACATGATGGATACCATGGGCAACAAGGCCGCGGCGAAGCAGATCGCGATGATCAAGGTCGCCGCCCCGAATATGGCCTGCCGAGTGATCGATTGGGCGATCCAGGCGCACGGCGGCGCCGGCCTGTGCGACGATTTCACCCTCGCCTACCACTATGCTCACGTGCGCACGCTGCGCCTCGCCGACGGACCAGACGAGGTTCACCGCAACCAGATCGGGAAGTTGGAGCTGGCGCGCTACAAGTGAACGGCGCAGGGCACGGCCGGAGCGAATGCGCTAGCCGCCAAGCAGCGCCTTCTTCAGGTCGCCCTGCACGGGTTTGTCGCCAATCCAGATTTTCGTCAGCGCCTGGTTGAACGCCGCGCCCGGAATAGATCCCTTACCTTCGCCGTTCCAACCCACCCTGGTCGCGCCGTCGACGAAATCAAGCGTGACCACGTCCTTTTCCTTGACCTCCTTGAACGCCTTCATGATGCCCAGGAGCTGATCGGCCTGCGCTTTGACTGCCGCGACGTCGGCGGGCGTGTTGGCCTCGATTAGGCCATCGTTCAACGCTTCGGCGAGCTGGTCGGCGGAGAGCGTGCGCAGCAGGTTCAACTGGATGCGGCGCGGCGCCTTCGCCAGCACACCCTGTAGATCTGTCGCTTTTTGCGGCAAGTACAAGCTCGCGACATATACTTTGATGATCACCCGCGTGCGGAGGCCGGCGCCGTTGAGCACGAGCTCCTGCCCGCCCACCGTCGTCTTGTCCGCGAGCGCGACCCCTCCGACCTCGGTCGCCATGGCGGCGCCCGAGGTCAACAGCGCCACCCCGCCGACGCCGGCAAGCCAATGCAGCGACTTCATCGCGAAGCCCTCCCGATCAGACGGATTCGAATATGCCGGCCGCACCCATGCCGGTCCCCACGCACATCGTGACCATGCCATATTTCTGTCCGCGGCGCTTCAGCCCATGCACGATGGTCGCCGTTCGCACCGCCCCGGTCGCGCCCAGGGGGTGACCGAGAGCGATGGCTCCGCCCAACGGATTCACCTTCGACGGGTCGAG
>Ga0074045_10002773_pt1 | contig 16062 bp, 15 predicted proteins | sample BogForMeECP23OM2_FD_94442 | JGI IMG/M metagenome (GOLD analysis project Ga0074045, IMG submission 94442) | Bog forest soil microbial communities from Calvert Island, British Columbia, Canada - Bog Forest MetaG ECP23OM2 | ecosystem: Environmental > Terrestrial > Soil > Wetlands ...
CAAAACTCTATCTTCGTTGGCGTCGCTTACGGCTTCCTCGACGTATGTATAAGGAGTGTCCCCGAAGGGGACACAATATAGATAAATCATTTCCTTGCCGATGATCCGCGCCATGATGGCGTGGATCACAATACGTCTCGTCGTCTGGGGCCTGGCCGCCTCGATATCATCTTTGATTTGAAATTGGTATATGTTGTAAATTTTAAGTGTGAACCCTATAGAAAAGAACTGCCGCTAGAGCGGCAAATAATATATTTGCCCCCCAGGCGGCAAGAAATACCGGTAGTATTTCCGACCGACCCAAAGACATGCAAAAAGCATGGACTATCCAGTAAGAAAATCCTATAAAAATACCTAATCCTATGCTTTGCATTACTCCGCCGCTTCGCTCTGAGCGCAAAGAAAAAGGCACAGCGATAAAAACCATGATCATGATTACCATTGGAAAGGCAATTTTCCCCTGTAATTCTACCAGATATTTAGTGACGTCATATCCTTCCAATCGTATTTTTTTAACATATTTACTAAGTTCAAAGTAACCCATTTTTTCCACGTCTTTTTGCATTACTTTAAAGTCATTCGGCTTTTCCGGAATATTTATTACTTTTTCTTTAGACCATTCAAGGACCGGGTTGTTATTATTGTCAAAATGTGTGATCAGCAAATTGTAAAAAACCCACTGATCGTTTTTCCATTCTGCACTTTGAGCATCAATGCGGCTCATTAGAGTAAAATCGGGGTTTAAGTAATTAATAGTTACACCACGGATGATATTTTTATCTACGTCAAACATTTTAAAGTTATAAACCGCATTTGTTCCATGATACCAGATTTCGTTTTGTTTGAAGAATCCCAGTGTCTTTTGTTTTTGCACCTCGACTTTCACAATGTATTCTGTTTTTTGAATCGATGCCGGTGAGATTAATTCGCTGAAATAAAATAAAAAAACAGCCGCTATCGCGGCAAAAATGATAAGGGGCAGAGAAATTCGGTAAACATTGATTCCGTTGGCTTTCATTGCTGTAATTTCGTTAAATTTTGATAATGAGCTGAATGTCATTAGTGTTGCCAGAAGAACGGCGGGCGGAAAAATATAGGATATGATCATCGGTATAGAATAAACGAAATATGATGCCATTTGACTGACAGAGGCATTATTGCTCAGAAACATCCTGATTTTATCAAAGAAATCGACGATTAAAAAAAGCGCAATAAAAGATAAAACAGTGATGACTAGAATTTTTAAAAACTCTTTCAGAATATATTTATCTAGAAGTTTCAACTTATAAACCTCAATTTTTTTTGTTTCCGCGCGTTAAAAAATCATTTGCTTTTTGAAAAAAAGAAATTTCTTTATTGGCCATATAGAGAAGACAGGTTCCCATTATAGCAAATATTAAACTTGGCACCCATACACCGGAAACCGGAGAAATATAGCCTGTTTCCGCAAACGCTTCTCCGCCGATACGCAATAAGTAATATAAAGAAACAACGATAAGGCCAACGGCAAATCCTCTCGATTTTACAGAGCGATGACTTCTTATGCCCAGCGGCAGGGCAAGCATACCAAAAAAAATGCAGGAAAGGGGTATGGTAAATTTCTTGTGAACTTCAATGGCCAATTCCCGAATGGCTGCCGGATCCAAGCCGGGTTTTTTCATCTTCGCCAGAAGCTCGCGAACAGTCATTTCCGTACTGGATTTGGAAGACTCATCAATACTGGCTAAAGCGGTGGATAAATCAAGATTAATGTCATAACTTTTAAAATCAATTTTACGGTAATTCTTTAAATCGGAACTTACCGTGTGAATGGAACCGTCTTCCAGTGTAAGTTTTACCTTCATTGATTCAGGATCGGAAACCAAATAAGCTCTTTTGGCCAGTATGGTATTTTGTTCACCGATTATACGGTTATCGGAAACAATAATGCCCTCCATATAATTTTTATTGTCGGGAATTTTTTCCGCGTAAAAAAGAAAACCCTTAAAATCGGCATTGAAAACTTTTTCTTTAATGCCAATAGTGGCATTTTGTTGTACGATATTAAAAAGCAGGCGCTTGGTAGCGAAATTGCTCTGCGGTACGAGAAAATAACTGGTAAAGATTGTAAATGCAAAAGCAATCAATGAAGCAACCGCTACAGGATAATATATTTGCATCAGGCTGATGCCGGAAGTCTTAAGAGCCGTTATTTCGTTGTCCGCAGACAGCCTGCCCATGGCAATAAGAATGGCTATCAAAAGGGCAATCGGAACGGTGAACAACATAAAAGAAGGCAAGAGAAAAAAAATAATCTCTAATATGGAAAAAACACTGACGCCTTTATTGATAACCAGATCCATGATCTGAAGGATTTTCCCCATAAGCAGAACAAAAGTCAGAATGAATAAAATAATTATAAAAGGATATGCAATTTCTTTGAATATATATCGGTTAATGATTTTGCGCATTTAATTATCAACTTTTTCTTTTAAAAGTAACACGTATTGATAAATTTTCTCAAGTAAAACATAAACGGCCTGATAAAAAGGTTATTTTAATTAAATGCGGAATAAAATATTGTTTTGTTCATTTTTAAGAAAAATTATCGCGAATAATTATTTTTTAGCTCAAAAAGCATTCATTTATTGACAGTTGCAGCCATTTTCCCTATATTAAACCACTATTTTTATTCTCCCTTTTTAAAAAGGACAGGTTTATGAAAGTTGATACAATGCGGCATATTGATTATTATGTCGGAGTTCCTCTTTGTTTTCTTGGTTCCTTATGTCAAAAAGTTATGAAATTGTTGGTCAGGCGCGATAAAAAAACGCCGAAGAACGTTTTGTTTATCGAATTGTCGGAAATGGGCAGCGCCATTTTGGTTGATCCGGCGATGAGAAAATTGCAGAAAGAAGTAGGGGCTAACCTTCATTTTGCAATTTTTAAGAAAAATAAGCCCAGTCTCGATTTATTGGGCACAGTTCCTCAGGAAAATATTTATACAATCCGCGAAGACAGCTTTCTTTCATTGGCGCTGGACGGTATAAAATTCTTTTACTGGACAAGAAAAAGAAAAATCGATGCAGTAATTGATCTGGAACTTTTTTCCCGGGTTACAGCATTGCTTTGCGGTTTCAGCGGCGCTCCGTTAAAGGTCGGTTTTCATGCCTATTACAATGAAGGGCTTTACCGGGGAGATTTTTTGTCGCACAAAGTCGCCTATAATCCTCATATTCATATCGCGAAAAATTTTATTGCCCTGGTAAATGCCTTGTTGTCATCAAAAGAAGAAATTCCCTATTCGAAGACAATGATTTCCGACGACGAAATCCGTATAGCCAAAGTTAAATTCTCCGCGGACGAGAAAAAAACAGTTATTAATATTGTTCGCGGATGTTATGATAAATATGATGCTGAAAAACATAAAATAATATTAATCAATCCCAACGCCAGCGAACTTCTTATCCAGCGACGCTGGCCGCAGGAAAATTTCGCGCAATTAATAAAAATGATTCTGGATAATTGTTCAAAAGCAATTGTCTTAATTACGGGCGATCCGCGCGAAAGGGAAGAAGCCGGGCGCCTCAAAGAGCAGGTGCAGGATGAAAGATGTGTTAATTTTGCGGGGAAAGTAAAATTTGCCCAGCTTCCATTGCTCTACAGCATTTCCGAATTCATGGTGACCAATGATTCAGGTCCTCCGCATTTTGCCGCAATAACAGACATGCCGACATTTGTAATTTTTGGTCCGGAAACGCCGGCGCTTTATGGATCACTGGGGAAAACCACGCCTATTTATGCCGGATTGGCTTGCTCACCCTGTGTAAGCGCGGCAAACCACCGTAAAACAGCATGCAGGGATAATGTCTGCCTGAAAATTATAAAACCTTCGCAGATCTTTAAAATTATCCGGCCTGACTTAGAGAAGATTAATGCCCAAAGCTAATAAACACATATTTTTCCTGATTGGTTTCTTCACTTTAATCCGTCTTGTTGTAGCGCCATTATTCGGATTGGGTGTTGATGAAGCCCACTATGTTTTATACGCGAAATATCTTGACTGGAGTTACGTTGATCATCCACCGCTTGTGGGCTGGGCGCACGCGCCGTTATTTTATATTTTCGGAACAAATGAGTTTCTTGCCCGTCTGCCGGCGATTTTAATCTTTGCCGCCGTTTCTTACTGTGCCTATTTATTCATATTAAGAATCACTCAATCGATACGGTTGTCATTACTGTCCGTTCTGGCGTTGAATTGTTCTTTTATGCTCAATGCTCTGGGGCTGATGCTTCTGCCGGATTCCCTTTTATTGTTATTTGTTTTGCTGCTCATCTTCATTGCCGAAAAAATACTCCGTGAAAAAAAGCCGCCGGATTTTATTTTACTGGGAGTTTTATTGGGTTTAATGGGATTGGCCAAATATACGTCGATCTTACTTGTGCCGCCGCTGGTAATATTTTTTCTCATGAAGAAGAGATACGATATACTTTTTTCTCCTTACATGTTTCTGGCGGCGTTCATCGCCTTCATGCTCATTACGCCGGTACTCTACTGGAACAGCATACATGACTTTATCAGTTTCCGGTATCAGGGCGGACATGTTTTCGGTACTTTTGCCTCAAGTTTTAAAAATTTTGCCGAATCGCTGGCCGCGCAGATCGGCGCTTACAACCCCTTATTATTTATAATTGCCTTTTATGGATTTTTTAAAGCAGTGCACTCGCCTGATGTTTATCTGCGACTGGCCGTTTTATTTGGTGGAACGATTATGGCTTTTTTCCTGGTCACATCGTTTTATGAAAGAACTCTTCCGCACTGGCCCAGTATTTTTTATCTGCTCTTTATTCCGGTGGGAACGTATACTCTTATACAGGCTAAAGAAAAATGGAAAAGAAACTTTCTTTATTTTTCAATAGGATTTGGCCTTGTTCTGATATTGTTTGCCTATGTGGAGCTTGCCGGAAAATATTTTACTTTTCCCGATTACAAATCGCCATTTCGTGATATTTACGGATTCCCCGCGATTCTCAATCAGGCCGATGAAATTATGAAAAAAGATATATCATCGGCGCCAAAAGCAATCGCGGTGAGCAATTGGACCATGGGCAGCCGGACTATGTATTATAACCTGCCATATAAAAATGAAGTATTTGTCATTGATAACCGGCAGGATCAATTTGATGTCTGGCAAAAGAAATCACCCCTGGGTTATGATCTCCTTTTCCTTAATACTCATTTTAATAATCTGGATATTGAAAATAATGTTCGTTGCGAACGAACTGACGCAGCCGGAAAGGCCGATCTATTGCTCAACGGCGCTAAAGTAGATACCGTCGACTTTGTGTGGTGTCATAATTATCAGGGAGTTAAACCGTGAAAAATAAACAGACGTCAAGGCTGTTGAAAAACGCTCATCTGCTGCGTTACGCTGCCAACCGCCCCGCTCAACGTATATCTATATACGCCTCGCGGTTCAGTTTTTTACGCGCCTTGCATCTGAACATTTTTGAACAGCCTTCAAACGCTGGTTTTTTCAGAAACCATACTGCTATTATTGTATTTATCGTTTGTCTAATAATGACGGTCGCATCTTATTTATTAGGGGATATTCCCTTAGCGATGTATTGCAGGCAAATAAGCCCTTCTGTAATAAATATTTTCGATGTGATCACGCGTTTGGGAGTTTCAACGTGGTATATAGTTGCCAGCATAATTCTCTATTTATTTTTTCGTTATATTTACAAAAATAATCTGAATGCTTCACGATCTGTATTTGTTTTTCTATCGCTCGGCCTTGGGGGAATATTCACCGATATACTTAAATGGATTGCCGGACGTTATAGGCCGGTTGAATTATTTAATCATGGCTATTTCGGATTTGAATTCTTCCGCACCGGTTATAAATGGACATCCTTTCCATCGGGTCACGCTCAAACTGTGTTTTCGCTTGCCACGGCTTTAACGATACTTTTCCCGCGTTGGGGAATATGGTTATTTGTTATCGCCGGCACGGTGGGTATCAGCAGAATAATTTTAACTTCGCATTATTTGAGTGATGTGATTGCAGGAGCCGGTATTGGCATATTGTTCGCACTGGCTATAAAATATTATTTTGACCGGAAGCAAATCAATTTAACTGAAAAATAAAAATATAAAGACTATTATTATGCAAAAAATATATATATTATTTTTGATACCTTTTATTCTTTATATCGGTTTGCTTTCTGTCATGCCGCAAATGGAACCCGACGAAGCCCGCTACAGCCTGATTTCCAGCGCCATGAATCAATCCGGAAATTATATTACGTCGCATATTAAAAATGTTATTTACCTGGAAAAACCTCCGTTGGTCTCGTGGGCGACGGCAATATTTTTTAAGGTATTTGGCGAGAACGATTTTTCCGCACGTCTTTTTGCTGCTTTATGCACCTGGGGATGTATATTGCTTGCTTATTTCATTGGCAGACATTTTCGCGATCAGGAAACAGGACTATACGCGGCAATGTTGCTAACAATTTCTCTTTATCCTTTTATCATAGGCCGTATGAATATATTGGACATGCCTCTTGCTTTTTTCGTATGTCTTTCTATCTGGCTGGGCTATCTCGCGTTGCAGAAACAAAACAAAAAACATCTTCTTTATTTATTTTATCTTGCCTGCGCTCTTGCCTTTTTAACAAAAGGTGTTATCGGTGTTCTCTTCCCATTCGGTATTTTGATTATCTGGCTTATTTGGATCCGGCAGTGGCGGCAAATATGGAGGCTGTTTTCGCCCATCGGCATATTAATATTTTTAGCGGTTGCCTGTCCCTGGCTGATTCTAGCACAGAAGGAAAATTCCGATTTTATGTGGTTTTTCTTTGTTCGTGAACATTTCCTGCGTTTTACAACGAAAATGCACGGCAAGACAGAACCTTTCTATTTCTATCTGCCGATAATCATTGGCGGCATTGTGCCGTGGATTTTCTATTTGATAAAAGCCTGGAACAATAATTATATTAAGAAATCGTTGTTTAAGACAGATGAAAATAAATTACTGATTGTCTGGTTTTTATTAATCTTCATTTTTTATACGCTCTCTTCGTCCAAACTTGTGACTTACATTACCCCGCTTTTTTTACCGATAGCTCTTTTCGCAGGATGTATTTTTAAAGGATATGAAGAAGAAATATCAATGAAGCAAAATAATTGGCGGGATGTAATTTATCACCTGGCAATTATCTTCCAGTCTTTAATATTATTTATTGCTCTGATTCTACCGCCGATTTTTAAAAAATATTCCGACGCGGAAAAGGGTCTGGTTATAATGATTTCCGACAGATGGTGGTTATGTATCTTCATACCGGTAATAGTCCTGATTCTCATGACTTTCCTGCCGGACTTAATATATAAAAAATTCAAGAGGGGCTGGTTTTTTAGCATATATGTTTTATGCGCAATATTATTGGGTGCTATGCTTTTCCCGCTGAACGACTTTCTGTCGCCATATCGAAGCGCTAAAGTAACAAAAGAGGCAATTGCCTTCTATGTTCCTCCCGGCCGTGATTTATATCAATACAAAGTGAATTTTTACGGCATTGACTTCTATAATAAAATAAGGACACCGGTTGTGCAGGATTTCGGCGAACTGTCGGAAGGTATCGCCAAAATGCCCGAAAAAGAAAAAAAACATTACTTTCTTTCTGTGGATGAATTTTTTAATTTGTGCGCGGAGAAAAAAGATATATATTGCATTACTCAACACAATGAAAAATTAAGACAAATTATGCAAAGATTTCCCCGAACGGAAGTGCTCTGGGATAATAAAGCGTTTTATCTGCTTCATATTAAAAATTAGAAAGAGGAATAAATGAAAATCAGAAAAGAGTTTCTTCCTTTTAGCCGTCCCTCCATCGGGAAGGACGAAATAAATAGAGTGACAGCCTGTTTGAAATCGGGATGGATTACGACAGGCGCGCTTTGCAAGGAATTTGAAGATAATTTCTGTCAGCTAACCGGCTCGGGGCAGGCAATAACTGTTAATTCTGCTACAGCCGGAATGCATATGGTTCTGTCGGCGCTGAACATCGGTCCGGGAGATGAAATAATAACGCCGTCCATGACGTTTGCCTCTACGGTAAATATGATTGCATTGCGCAGCGCCAAACCGGTATTTGTTGATATCGATTATGGCACACTCAGTGTTAATCCGGATTTGATAGAGGAAAAAATTACAAAGAAGACAAGGGCTATCATTCCGGTGCATTTCGCGGGCGCTCCAGCGGATATGGATAAAATCAATAATCTGGCGCGCAAATATAATCTGACTGTCATTGAAGATGCCGCTCATGCAGTGGGAACTTATTATAAAGGAATTCACGCCGGCGGTTTTGGTCATATCGCCATTTTCTCTTTTCACCCGATTAAAAATATAACCACAGCGGAAGGTGGAATGATAACTTTGAATAATGCCATGTTGGAAAAAAAGTTGCGGTTGCTTCGATTCCATGGAATAGAAAGAGACGCTTGGAAAAGATACGGCAAGGGCGGCAATCCGGCGTATGATATAGCAGAGCCCGGTTATAAATATAATATGCCGGATATCCTGGCAGCACTGGGATTGGCGCAGTTGGAGCGCTGGCAGGAATTGAATCTGCGCCGCGCAAGGCTGGCCGAACTTTATTTGGCAGGGCTTAAAGATATTTCCGGTATTGATTTGCCTGAAATTCCGGAATATGATCACATTCATGCCTGGCATCTTTTCGTGATTAAGATATTGGCGATAAATCGGGAGGAGTTCATGAGCCGATTATCGGATTATAATATTGGGTACGGTCTGCATTTTCCTCCGGCTCATGCCTTAAGCTATGTAAAAGAAAAATACGTGGAGAATGTTGGCATGCTTGCGGAAACTGAGCGCGCGGCGGAGAGGATTCTATCCTTGCCTTTGTTCCCGGATATGCAGGAGAAAGACATACAGTATGTTTGTTCAGCAATAAAGGAGATTATTAAGCATGGATAATGTGAAGGTGGCAGTGGTCATCCCCGTTTATAATGAAGAAGAAAACTTGCCGGCATTGATGCAGCGTCTCATGCCGGTAATGCAGGGGTTGGAAAAAAGCTTCGAGATAATACTCATCGATGACGGAAGCCATGATAGATCTCTGGAAATTCTCAAAAGCTTTACGAGCGACAACCATGTTAAGGTGGTAGAGCTAACACGCAATTACGGCCAGCACGCGGCCATTATGGCCGGCTTTACCGTTACACAGGCTGAAATTATTATTACGATGGATGCTGACTTACAAAACCCCCCCGAAGAAATACCTAAACTGGTTGGGGTTATGGAAGAGGGCGACTATGATGTTGTCGGCTCGATAAGAAGGGGACGTAAAGATTCTTTCCTGCGTATTCTGCCATCGAAAGTAATTAATATCGTCGCCAGAAGAATTACAGGAGTCAGCATGCGGGATTGGGGATGCATGTTGCGGGCATACCGGCGTTCTGTTATTGAACGCATGATTCAATGCCACGAGCATGCTACTTTTATTCCGGCGTTAGCGACAGTGTTTGCCAAACGGATCACGGAAATCGAAGTTAATCATGAAGAGCGTCATGGCGGCAAGTCCAGCTATCCTCTGGGAAAATTGATCAATCTTCAGTTTGATCTTGTGGCGTCATTTTCCGATTTTCCAATGAAGCTGATAATGTATGGCGGAATTCTGATGTCTTTTCTGGGTGTCTGTTTCGGTGTATTTCTGGCAATTGCCAGACTGGTTTACGGCGCTCAATGGGCGGCGGAAGGAATATTTACACTGTTTGCCATATTGTTTGTGTTTGTCGGTCTTCAATTTTTTGCCCTGGGAGTGATCGGCGAATATATCGGCCGTATTTACGTGGAGACACGCAAACGGCCGGAATATGTCATTGAAAAGGTTCATGCGAAATCATCGTAAATTCATTTAAAAGATTCAGGCTATATACTTATGGCATGAAGGAGAAGTTATAAATTTGAAAACGGTTGTATTTGCCTATCATAATATGGGGCTTACCGGACTGGATGCATTGGCCCGGCATGGTTACGACATAGCGGCGCTGTTCACTCATGAAGACGATCCCAAAGAAAGATGCTGGTTCGATTCGGTAAGAAGATGGGCGATAAAGAGAAACATTACCGTATATACAACCGAAGAAGTCAATTCACCACAGTGGATTGCGAAAATAGCGGCCATTGATCCTGATATAATTTTCTCTTTTTATTATCGCAAAATGATTAGCCGTGAAATTCTTAATTTGCCCCGCGTGGGAGCTTTTAATTTACACGGCTCTTTTTTGCCGGCTTATCGGGGACGATGTCCTGTCAACTGGGTGATAATCAACGGTGAAAAAAAAACCGGCGTTACCCTTCATTATATGATTGATAAACCTGATGCCGGAGACATTGTCGGTCAAAAAGCCGTGGAGATAGACGTATCAGATACCGCAAAAACTTTGTACGATAAACTCTGCGGGGCAGCGCGTGATCTTTTGGACGAACTATTGCCTTTGATTAAGAAAGGTCAGATTCCGCGGCAGAGGCAGGATTTAAGTCAGGGCAGTTATTACGGCGGAAGGCGTCCGGAGGATGGGCGCATCAATTGGGAAAAATCCGCCGATGAAATTTACAATTTGATTCGCGGCGTCACCGATCCTTATCCCGGCGCCTTCGCGTTTTTAGATAATAATGAGAAAATTATTATCTGGTGGGCCCAACCGGCAGTGATGATTCAAGCCGCTATTCCGGGAAAGTTGATTATTAAAGATAAAGAAGCTCTTGTACAAACGGATAGAAATGCTATAAAGTTGATGGATATTGAAATTCAGGGAAAGCGCCTCAAAGGCGAACAGATCAGCAGCTATTTTGAAAACAGGAAGGTAAAAAAACTGAAATGAAAATACTAATTCTTGGTGTGAACGGATTCATCGGACATCATCTGGTCAACACAATACTGGCGAAAAAGAAAGACTGGATAGTTTACGGCATGGATTTAGGGACAGACCGGCTTGGCAAGGTTCTTGATAATCCGCGTTTTTACTTTAATGAAGGCGATATTGCCATTAATAGAGAATGGATTGAACTGCAAATTAAAAAATGCGACGTTATCATGCCGCTTGTGGCTATTGCCACTCCAAAGCTTTACGTGGAAGATCCCATTGCCGTGTATAATCTTGATTTTGAGATGAACGTGGATATCATCAAGAAATGTGTCAAATATCATAAGAGGGTTGTTTTCCCATCAACATCGGAAGTATATGGCGCCTGCTCTGATCCGGAATTCAAAGAAGATGAAAGCTTTCTTGTCGTAGGTCCCATCAATAAGGAACGCTGGATATATTCATGCTGCAAACAACTTCTTGATCGGGTGATTTACGGATACGGAACACGGGGACATTTGGAATTTACTTTGTTTAGGCCTTTTAACTGGATAGGTCCAAGGCTTGATTCGCTTTACACAGCAAAGGAAGGCAGTTCACGCGTTGTTACGCAGTTTATCGCGGAATTGTTCATGAAGAGACCGATAAATCTTGTTGATGGCGGAAAACAAAAGCGCTGTTTTACTTATGTTGATGACGGAATTTCCGCCCTGATGAAAATACTGGAAAATAAAAACGATGTCTGTAAAAATCAGATTATCAACATCGGCAATCCTGAAAATGAATGTTCGATAAAAGAACTGGCCAACATATTAAAGAAACTGTTTAAAGAACATCCCGATCATAAAAACGATAAAAGTTATTCGAAAATAATTGATACTTCCGCGGATACCTTTTACGGCAAGGGTTATCAGGATATTTACACGCGCAAGCCCAGCATTGAAAAAGCAAGAAAGCTTTTGAACTGGGAACCGAAAATAGGATTGAAAGAATCAATGCGGTTAACGCTTAATTCTTTTCTGAAAGAAAACAAAAACGCCAAAATATAATCTCAAGCCTTTCCGGGACTAAATCCTTATGCCAATGCTCGGGTTAAAAATTGATGTTGATACTTACTGGGGCATGAAAAACGGCGTGCCTTCTGTATTGCAAACATTAAAAGAATTCAATATAAAGGGGACTTTTTTCCTAAGCATCGGGCCGGATAATTCCGGCAGGGCGGCATTGCAGTTAATCAGAAATCCGCTTTTTTTAAAAAAGATGATGCGGACAAACGCGGCTGCCCTTTATGGCTGGAGGACAGCCCTATATGGCACGCTGCTTCCAGCGCCCATGATTGCGCTTTCTTTTCCGCAAATCGTAAAAGAGATAATTGCCGAAGGTCATGAAGTCCAATTCCACGCGTGGGATCATCGCCGCTGGCAGGACGAACTTTTCCGCAAATCGGAAAATTGGATTAGAGACTGGTTTGCCAAAGGCATTGCCGGTTTTGAAAAATTAACAGAAAACAAACCAACGGCGTTTGGGGCTCCTTCCTGGCTTATAGATGATAGGGTGCTGGAAATCATTAAGGAATATAAATTCGATTATGTAAGCTGCACAAGAGCTAAAGCGCCATTCATCCACGAGTCGATCAATATCCTGGAAATACCGTCCGACCTGCCTTGCTTTGAAGAAATTGACACCCCCAAAGGCGTCTCAATAATTATGGACTTGATTAAAGATGGCGATATCCATGTTTTGCCGGTTCATGCCGAAGTTGAAGGAGGAATATTTGAAAATGAATTCAGAGAGCTTTTAAAAAAAGCGCTAAGCCAGAACATAGAAATTGTGCCAATGAAGGCAATCAAAGATAAACTGGATATTAAAACTCTGCCTGTAAGAAAATACAAAATGGAATTACTTCCCGGCCGACACTCAGCATGCGCGGTGTAATCCGAGATCGTGTCAGAGACTGTGTCTTAATAATAAAGAATGTCATTCCGAATCCTGATGTGTCAGGATGAGGAATCTTAAAAGGATTATAAATTAAGACTTCTCCCTTCGGTCGAAGTGACATAGACTTTCTTGCGGAGTATGATCCCGCGTATGCGGGACTTCGAAGTGACACAAAGGATTTATATCAACCTTTTTTAAACAGCGATTCCAACTTATCTTTGGCTTCCGAATCAGCAGTGCCGGCAGATTTTCCTGTTTGTTTAAATTTGAAGAAATCACAAAAATTAGAGCGGGTTTTGTCCAGAACTCTTTCGGCCTGAGGTTCGCGGCAGTCGTTATATGCCCCTAGCTCGTAGAAAGAGCAATTGAGACAGCAATGCAAATCAGCTCCGCAGGAAGGGCACTGCGATTGCCGTCCGACAAAAAAATCCTCCGCGATTTCTTTTTCGCATTTGTGACAAATGTTCATTGTTTTTATTACCAAATGTAAAACTCATCAGACAAAACCAAATTAGGTTTTTTTCTTTTTTTGTGCTGTGAAATTTAACATATAATTATTAACACCATCTAAGACAGGATCTAAGAAATTTTCGTTTTCTTTGAGATCACCACGTTTTGCTTCTGCTTTTACTTTTTCCCATTCTTCTTTTAAAAGTAACTGAGTTGTTTTGATGAGTTCATTTAGAGAATCTTTAAGTTGAATTCTTTTTGATATATCCGTCAATTCAGGGATTGTCTCTATCAAATCTTCTATTTTACGTTCTAACTTACTTTCCGGAGAGGGATTTAGTTGAAGTCTAATCAAATGTCTTAATTTATCAATTTCCTTTAATACTTCATCCTCTTGAGATTTATTCTGAAGGTTTGAATAACACCAATTGTATGTGAGTCCGCAAAAAGATGATATGTTTTGTCTCAAGGTTTCAATCCATTTAACGCGTTCGCTAGTAACCGTGTTTATGAAAGCAGTGCGTCTACTTTGTCTATAATTCATTAAAACATTCCATAGGCCAATAACAAAGGTGAGAATTATGCCTGTTGCATAGAAAAAGTCTTTCATAATATTACTCTCCTAACAAATAGTATAATCTTCACTTTTTCGGGTAATTTAAGTATAATCATAACAAAAATAAAATTCTTTTGATAATTTAAACATCCTTCATCCAATCTTTTCCGCCAAGAATTCTTGCAACCAGAAGGCTTGCGACATTATCACCAACGGCGTTAACCATCGTCGCGGGAGCGTCAACCAGAGTGCCGATTACCGTGATCAGAGGAAATGCTTCAGGCGGAAAACCATAAAGAGAGATAATCAGCAGTTCGCCAATCGTGCCGCCGCCCGGTATGCCGCTTACGACCATTCCCGTCAGCATGCCGATTCCAATGGCTGTCAAGATAGTGCCGGCGCCGGAAAAATCCATGTGGAAAACGCCGAAAAGAAAAGCTATTTTTAATACGGCGGCCAGGCAGGATCCCTCCATGTGCAGTGAAGCGCCAACGGGAATAACAATCTCGCTGATTTCCCGCGGAACGCCCATTTTATCAGCGGCGTCGAGGTTGGATGGTATGGTAACCATGCTGCTTCCCGTCGCCAAGGCGGTAACGGATGGAGGGATGATGTATTTCCAGAAGGCCTTCACGCCCGGACCTTTTGCCGCGATGTATACATAAAGTGTAAAGGCGACAAAAAAGTATAAAATGGCAAGAGGGAAATACAGGATGATAACCCTGGCATAGGAACCGAGCAGCTCTGTGCCGAAAGATCCTGTAATGTATGCGAAATACGCGCATAAACCGATCGGCGCATAGAGCATGATATAGCCGATAACCTTCATCATCACTTCAGTTCCCGCACTCAGGAAATCAGCAAAAGCCTTTCCTTTTTTGCCCGCGGAGGAGGCGCCCAGACCTACGAGAATAGAAAAAATAATCAGCGCCAGCATATTATTCTTGCTCATGATATCGCGGAAGTCCGATACGGTCAGCGCCTTCGCAATTTGTTCGGCGGTATTGAAATGCTCGATCTTCAGGTATGAACCCATGTTGATATTAATGCCGAGCGCGGGAGGATATATCTTGACGCCGATCATCATAACGCAGGCGGCAATAAAACCCGCGATGGTAAAGACGACGATCATGGCTGTCAATATTTTACCCAGACGCTTCATGTCGGACATTCCGGCGACGGCCGATGAAATGGAGAAAAAGACAAGAGGGATGACGATTGTAAAAAGAAGATTGAGAAATATGTCTCCAAGCGGTTTAAGCATGGCGGCATCTTTCTTAAAAATGATTCCAAGAACGGAGCCGATCATGATGGATATAATCAAAATGAATGAGAAGCCGTAGGATTTTAAAAAAGCCGGTAATTTAATTTTCATAGTTTCACTCTATCGGGAAATCGAAATAAGTGTCGGGATAAGGTTCGTTCTTCAGAGTAAAATGCCACCACTCCATATCATAATTTTTAAAGCCGTATTTTTCCATCAGCGATTTCAGAAGAAGCCTGTTGATTTTTTGCTGATGGCTTATATTTGAATTTGCCGTGTGCGAGAGTTCGTGAAAACAGTCAAAGCCGGTTCCCATATCGATGCTGTTATCCGCAAAGCGTGTTGCCGCTGGAAGATAGCATTCGTAAAGTTTTTGTCCCGGTGTATATTGCGGCTGCATGGGAACAGGCAGGGGGACAATGGTCAGATCAAGCGTGCTGCCGCGGCTGTGGCCGGACTTGTCGGCAATGTAGCCGCCCTTGAATAAATTACGCTTATCTACAGTAGGATAGAACTCTTTCATTGTTTTGGTATTTTCAACTTCAGTTGCCCAGCGGACAAAATGATTAACAGCTCTTTGAGGCCTGTAGCAATCATAAATCTTCAGTGACAGGGAAAACGGTTCCATATCTTTCTGGACTTTGGCAAGCGCTTCGGCTGCTTCTTTGGTTAAATAGCATTTAGGCGCCAGGTAGCCGTCAACCCTTTCTCCAACAAAATTGTGTACGCTATAATAACGAATATCCAGAACAATCTCCGGAATTGCTTTTTGTATATCCACAAAGCCATCCGGTATTTTATCGGCATCGGCGGCATGAGCAATTTGAGGGAAACACAAACAGGTAAAGATAAAGAAAATGAGTACAATTTTTGATTTCATAATAATAGCCTCCGCCTAATTTCTGATGCCTGTAATAATAATCGGTGATGCCGCTGGATCAAGCCAGTCAAGAATTTTAAGGATGTTTTCTTCGGACA
>Ga0074045_10002774_pt1 | contig 16059 bp, 14 predicted proteins | sample BogForMeECP23OM2_FD_94442 | JGI IMG/M metagenome (GOLD analysis project Ga0074045, IMG submission 94442) | Bog forest soil microbial communities from Calvert Island, British Columbia, Canada - Bog Forest MetaG ECP23OM2 | ecosystem: Environmental > Terrestrial > Soil > Wetlands ...
ATCCACGCCGTCTTCGCCGAGAAAAACCTCTACATGCTCGATGCCCCGGTCAGCGGCGGCCCCGGGGGTGCTGCCAGCGGCAAGATGGCGATCTGGGCCGGCGGCGACGAGCAGATCTTCAACCGCCACAAGCCGGTGCTCGACGCGATGGGCGACCAGGCGGCCTATATCGGCCCGATCGGCGCCGGCACCATCGCCAAGCTCGTGCACAATTGCACCAGTGCAGTGATGGGCGTGGCGCTCGCCGAGGTCTTTACGATGGGGATCAAGGCCGGGGTCGAGCCGCTTGAGTTGTGGGAGGCGGTGCGGTAGGGTGCGACCGGCCGGGTGCGCACCTTCGACCGGGTTCCTGCAAGGCAAACACGACCCGGCCGATTTCGCATTGCGCCTGTTGCACAAGGATGTCGGGCTCGCCGTGGGCCTCGGGCGCGAGGTCGGGGTGCCGATGCGCCTCGCGAACCTGGTCTATGAGGAATTGACCGAAGCCATGAACCGCGGCTGGGGCACCCGCAACAGCACCGTCGGCCAGCTCTTGCAGGTCGAGCGCGCCGGCATCCCGCCGCTGACCGCCGATCCCGAGCGCATCGCCGCGGTACGAGAGGCCGACAAGCAGAAATAGGCCGTGTCCAGCGCCGGAAGGGACTCCGGTGCTCATATTTCATTTTTCCGGGAGGAGACAGCAATGACACAAGTTGGTACGGGCAAATATACCTACGAGCCGATCCGCGATTTTTTTAAATCGCCCGACGGAGAACCGTTCGGGTTGGTTAGCCGGGTGGCAGCCGATGCGCAGGACCGCATCTACGTGTTCCAGCGCCGGGATCCTCCGGTCGTGGTGTTCGATCGCGAGGGGAAGTACCTGGGCGCCTGGGGCAGCGGCGAGGTCACCGACCCCCATGGTCTGAAAATCGTCGACGATGTCGTCTACACCACCGATCGCTCCGACTCGGTCGCAAAGTCGTTCACGCTGGAGGGCAAGCCCCTGTTGGAGCTCGGCCAGCGCGGCGTGCATTCCGACACTGGCCATGTCGCCAACTGGCTGGCCGAGAGCGCGGCGGGGCCGTTCAATCACCCGACCGAGATGATGGCCCACCAGAACGGCGACATTTACGTGACCGACGGCTACCGCAACGCCCGCGTGCACCGCTTTACCCGCGACGGCCGGCTCGTCAAGTCGTGGGGCACGCCGGGCAAGGCCGAGGGCCAGTTCCACCTGCCGCACAGCATCGCGTTCGACGACGACGGGAAGCTCTACGTCGCCGACCGGTCGAACAAGCGCATCCAGATCTTCACGGCCGACGGCGAGTTCCTCGGCCAGTGGACCGGCATGGGGGGCCCCAACGACATCACCCGCGGGAAGGACGGCAATTTCTACATCGCCGAGCAGGAAGACGAGGGCAAGCCCGCCTACGTCTGCGTGCGCGACGGACAAGGAACGGTGCTAGTCCGCCTGGAGAGCCGCCATGTCCACGGCGTGGGCGTGGACTCGCGCGGTGACATCTACGCCGGATTGACCACGGAGCGCGGCGTCGACAAGTTCGTGCGAAAGGGCTAAACGCCAACCTAACAGTTACACTGGTCCGCACCGAGGCTGTTTGTCGCTCAGAGGGAGTTCGTAAGATGACTGGGGCCAAGCTCGCTCCAAACCTTCCGGGTTGGATGGTGGAGCACGCGAACCGCTACCTTTCCAGCGGCGGCGCCGACGGGCACATGTACAAAATGACCCCGCCCGGCCGGCCTGAGATGACAGTGCCGTCGCTGCTGCTGACGACGACCGGCCGGAAGTCAGGCGAAAGGTTCATCTTCCCGCTGTTCTACGGGAAAGCCGACGATAGCTATTTGGTGGTCGCCTCGAAAGGCGGCGCGCCTCAACACCCCGGCTGGTACCGCAACATCCTCGCCGACCCGGACGTCGACGTGCAGGTCGGGACCGCGAAGATGAAGGCGCGGGCCAGGACCGCGACTGGCGAGGAGCGCGCGCAGCTGTGGGAAAAGGCGCTAGAGTTCTGGCCGCCCTACGCCGACTACCAGCGCAAGACCGAGCGCGAGATCCCCGTGGTCGTGCTGGATCCCGTCCGCTAGAGTGGAGGACGAGACGACTGATCCCGCGCTGGTCTTCAGCGCCGGGAACACGCGCGTCCAGACGATCCGATCCAGGTCTGTAGGCGGAACTGATCGGTCGGCGCTACCGGCCAATCACGGTTCTTGGTCTGCATTAGCACGGAGGGCGGCCTGCCTCTCTGGGGCCTAGCCTGGCAGGAGAACGACGCCATGTCTCGACCGCTAGCCCTTGCAAACATTCGCGTGGTGGACTTCAGCTGGGTGCGGGCCGGGCCCTGGGCCACCCGCTGGCTGGGGGCTCTTGGGGCCGAGATCATAAAAATTGAATGGCCGGAAAATGAGCGCGGCAGGCTACCGAGTACGACCACGCCTCAGAGCCTCGAGGTCAATCTGAACACCTCGGGAAACTTCAATGACACAAACGTCAACAAGAAGAGTCTCAGTCTGAACGTACGAAGCGCCAAAGGCCTGGAGATCGTGAAGCGGCTGATCGCGATCTCCGACATCGTGATTGAGAATTTCAGCTCCCGGGTGCTGCAGAACTGGGGCCTCGGCTATGCGGAGCTGTGCAAGATCAAACCGGATATCGTCTATGTGTCGATGTCGGGGTACGGCCATACCGGTCGGCATCACCATTACACCACATTTGGTCCAGTCGCCCAGGCGGTCTCAGGATTGACGTATCTCTCCGGCTTGCCCGACAAACCGCCGGCCGGCTGGGGCTGGTCGTATATGGATGATACCGGCGGCATGTACGGGGCAATGTGTGCCCTCACCGGCCTCTACCATCGCAGCAGGACCGGACAAGGCCACCATATCGATCTGTCGCAGATGGTGGCGAGCGTTCCCCTCAATGGTCCGGCGCTGCTGGACTTCACGGTGAACGGGCGCGGGTCGTGCCGGCCCGGCTATCCTCCCGGCAACCGGGCGCACTGGCCCGGCACGCCTCTAGTCAACAATTACCGTGGGCCGACGGTTGCACCCCATAATGCCTATCGCACCCACCCCGGCGATTATAACGACTGGTGCGTGATCGTCTGCCACTCCGACGAGGAATGGCAGAGACTGGTAGAGGTGATGGGGACTCCGTCCTGGGCCGCCTCGCCGAAGTTTGCCACGGTCATCGGACGTCTGCAGCACCAGGAGGAATTGGACGACAAGATCGAAGCGTGGAGCATGACATTGGGAAAGTACGAGCTGACGGAGCGCTGCCAAGCTGCCGGTGTTCGCGCCCTTCCTGTGCAAAGCGCCGAAGACCGGGTGGAGCATGACCCTCAGCTGCGCCACCGCGAGATGTACCTGCCGATGGAGCATCCGGCGCTCGGACGACACAAGGTGCAGAATGCCCCGTTCAAACTGTCGGAGACCCCGGCGTCGAATCACCTGCCGAGCCCCCTGATCGGTCAGCACACTAGGGAGATTGTCGAAGGCTTGCTCGGGTATAGCCACGAAGAGCTCCGCGCCGGCTTTGCCGACGGCACATTCTGGCCGACCAAGCGGGCACGCTTTCCCTACATGGAGGAGATGCTGCGGTGAGCGATGCCCCAGGGACCGATGTCCAGCCTCTGCCGGGCCCGCTGACAGACCTCAGAATACTGGAGCTCGCCGACGAAAAGGGCCAGTTCTGCGGCAAGCTTCTCGGCGATCTCGGGGCCGATGTGGTCAAGATCGAACCCCCCGATGGCGAGCCCAACCGCCACGTCGGACCGTTCCTCGACGACATACCGCACCCGGAACGCAGTCTGTCCTTCTGGTACTACAATACGTCCAAACGCGGCATTACCCTCAATTTGGAAACTGCCGATGGCCGCCAGCTTTTCCAACGCTTGGCAGCGACATCGGATGTCATTCTGGAAACCTTCCGGCCCGGCTTCCTGGCGTCCCTCGGGCTCGACTACGAGTCGCTGCGCAAACAAAATCCCCGGCTGATCCTGTGCGCCTTGACTCCGTTCGGCCAGACCGGCCCTTGGCGGGACTACGTCGCCAGCGACCTGCTGCACATGGCAGCGGGTGGCGAGATGGCCTCCAGTGGTTACGACGAGGCAGACGTACCGAACGCACCGCCGATCGCGCCCGGTGGCGGCAATGCCTGGCACATGGGCTGTCATTTCGCTTACATGGCCATCATGGCCGCTCTGGTCTACCGGACGGTTGCAGGGCAGGGGCAGTATATCGACGCGTCGATCCACGAGGCTTGTGCGCTGACGACCGAGGCATCAATCGCCAACTACATCTACCGTGGCGAGGTGCTGCTGCGTCAGACAGGTCGCCATCATGCAGCCCGGCCGACACCCCGCACCCAGTTCCGCGCCAAGGACGGCACATATGTCTGCGCGCTGGTGGCGGGGCGGCTCAACCCTAAATACGTCAGCGAGTTGGCGGACCTGCTCGACGGCTACGGCATGGCCGGCGATCTCAAGGGGCCCCAATACCAAGACCCGGCGGTCATCGCGGCGAACACGTCTCACATAATCGATGACCTCGTCGCCAACTTCATCGCCAGCTTGCCGGCAGAGGAGGTTTACCACGCTGCCCAAGAACGTGGCTTCACCTGGGGGGCGGTGCGCGCCCCGGAGGCGCTGCTTGACGACACCCACCTGCATGATCGCGGTTTCTGGAAAGAGGTGGCGCACCCGGAGCTCGGTCGCAGCTTCGTCTACCCGGGCGAGGCGGCCATCTATAACGCCTCTCCCTGGCGGATCTCCAGACGGGCACCGCTGATCGGCGAGCACAACAAGGAAATCTTTTGCGATGAATTGGGACTGTCTCGCAGTGAGCTGTGCGTTCTGGCCGAAAATCATGTGATCTGAGGGAAACGAACAAGAAAGCACAGGGAGAAACAGAATGAGCGACTGGAGCAAGGTGACCCGGCCGATCCCCGTTCCAAACGAGTGGACGAAACCGTTCTGGGATGCGGCCAGGCGCGGCGTTCTGGAATTGCAACGCTGCCAGAGTTGCGGACATTTCCAGCACCCGCCCTATGCGACCTGTACCCAATGCGTCGCGACGGACCTGAAATTCGAGGCCGTAGCTGGTGCCGGAACGATCTACGCCTATACGATCATGTATCATACCGGCGACAAGCGCTTCGCGTCCGCCGTGCCCTATGCCAGCATCATCGTGGAGCTCGATGATGCGCCCGGCGCGTTGCTCGCCGGCAATCTATTGGGCGCGCCTTATACCGAGGCGAAGGTCGGGCGGCGCGTCGAGGTTGTCTTCGAGAAGTTGAACGACGACATCACGCTGCCTCAGTTTCGCCTCGCGCGCCTGAAATCGGCAGAGTGACGGGGAGAGGCCGCATGTGGGAGAACCGGTGCAAAGTGGCCGTCAGCGGCGTGGGCTTTTCCAAAGTCACGCGCTCGGCCGAGATTCCGCTCGCGGCTCATGCGCTGACCGCGGTCAAGGAGGCGGTCGCGGATTCGGGGCTGCAGATGTCCGACATCGATGGGCTGGCGACCTATCCGGAACTGCCGGCGACCGGGCACGCGGAGGTGGACGGCATCTCGATCGTGTCCGTCAACTGCATGATGGCGATGCTGAAATTGCCCAATCTCAGCTGGCACATCCAGGTCGGAACGACAAACATCGGCGGTGCGGTGCAGCAGGCGGTCAACGCCCTGCTGGCGGGGGTGTGCAAATACGCGGTGGTGTGGCGGGCGATGCACAACCCGCGCGGCACTTACCAGAACCTTCCCGGCGCTTATGCCCAGGGTGCGGCCCAATTCACTGCATCCTACGGCTTCGGCGGTCCAGGCCAGGGCATGGCGGTCGCCTATACCCGCTGGCTCGAGCGGCACAACCAGAACCGCGAGAAGATGGCGACACTCGCGGTGACACAGCGCCGCCACGCGCAGCACAATCCGCACGCTTATTTCTACGGGACGCCGCTGACGCGCGAGGACTACCTCGCCTCGCGGATGGTGGCCTATCCATTCTGCCTGTTCGACTGCGACATCCCGGTGCAGGGGGCGGTCGCGATCGTGCTGACGACCGCGGACCGGGCGCGGGACCTGAAGCCGAAGCCGGCCTACCTCGCGGGCTACGGTCAGCGGCTCCATTTTGAGGTCGCGGGCCGGATCGGCAGCCTCAGCAGCTACATGGAGGGCGGCAGCAGCTCCGCGAAGCTGACTTGGGAGCGATCCGGCTTCGGTCCAAAGGACGTCGACGTGGCCCAGATTTACGACGGCTTCTCGGCCTCGGTGATCTACGGTCTCGAATCCTACGGTTTCTGCAAGGAAGGCGAGGCGCTCGATTTCATCCAGGACGGGCATATCGAGCTCGACGGCCGGCTGCCGCTCAACACCTTTGGCGGCAGCCTCGGCACCGGGCGCATCCACGGCCTCTGGCACATCATCGAGGGCGCGCTACAGGCATCGGGCCGCGCCGGATCGCGCCAGGTCAAAGACGCCAACGTGTCATTCGTCGGCGCCAGCGCCCCGATCGTGACCGGCACGACCTTCATCTTCGTGCGCGAGCCGTACTGAGGCCCGCGAGCCGGGCCGCAGCGTGCTCGTCGGGCTAGCCTGTAGGGGCAGGCGGCAATAGCAGGCGCCGGCAGAGTAGACATATCCAGGGGCGCAGGCCGGCGCCGGCGGGGCGCCCGAAGCATATCGGCGGTGCCGTCAGGGCGCCGGTGGCGGTGCCAAGCGCCCCGCCGACGACTGCGCCGACGGGACCGCCGGTTGCATAGCCGCTCGCGGCCCCGGCCGCCTCCCCGGACACAGCGCCGGATACCGGGTTCGAATACCCCGGCGACCGCACCGGCTGGCAGATGCCGTTATAGTACGTGTATCCCGGCGCACAGTAGTATTGCGCCATCGCCGCACATGGCGTACCCGCCGCCAGAGCGGCGGCGACCGCAAGAACCTTGAACTTCTACCTACGAGAAGGATCCATACAACGGCAGAACGCCGCTACCGAGATGTCAACGCAGCATAATGCAATCGCGTTCCGCGCGTGTCGGAGCTCGGCGGCGAGCGGCCGCTCAACATCTTCGGCGGCAACCTCGGCACGGGGCGCATTCACGGCCTCTTGCACATCAGCGAAGGCGCGGTGCAGGTGGCGACCGGCGGTGATACAGAACAGAGCCAAATGCCGATGGCCGTTATTCCTGAGACGAAACCATCGGCGAGCGCTCCAACGGTAATGACAATAAATTATGCAATCCCCACGCACCCAATCCTATTGGCGGCATCAGTGAAAGTAGCGCCCTGAGTCGATGACGATCGTCTGGCCGGTCATGGTTTCGGTGCGGCACATGGTGACCACCATGTCGGCGCAGTCGTCCTTGTCGGCGGGCTTCTTCAGCAGCGAGGTGGCCGCGGAACGCTCGATCTGCTCGGACCGGAGATTGGCTGTCGCTCGCGTGCCCTCCAGAAGGCCCGGCGCCACGCAATTGACGAGCGTCTCGGGAGCCAAGGCCACCGCCATGCAGCGCGTCAGGTGGATGAGCCCCGCCTTCGACACCGCATAGGCGATCGACGAGCCCGTCGGCCCGACCCCGGCCACGGATGAGATGTTCACGATGCGGCCCCGACCTTGGGCCTTCATGACGGGCGCCACCGCCTTCGTAAGACGAATCGGCCCCGTCAGGTTGACGGCGATGATCTTGTCCCACACCTCCATCGTCAGACTGTCAAGGTCGGTGAACGGGATCGCCTTGTTGTAGGCGGCGTCGTTGACGAGAATGTCGAGACGGCCGAAGCGCTGGATTACGGCGCCGACCAGCCGCTCCACGGCCGCGCCGTCGGTGATGTCACAGGCGAACGCCTCGGCGTCGATCTGATTTCTCGATGTCAGCTCGCGAGCGACGCCCTCCGCCTGGTCGCGGCTCTGGGCATACATGACGGCGATATGCACACCCTCCTTTGCCAGCGCGTGACAGATGCGTTGCCCGAGCCCGCCGTTGCCTCCTGTCACCAGCGCAAATGCGCCCCTGAGGTCCATGAGCTCCCTCCTGCATGCGGGTGCGCGGTTGTCCCGCAGCACCTCCCCGTGACCGCAGGCAGTTTGTTACCTAACCCAGGGAGCAGGCAAGCCATGGACCCTCATATACCGGCGGCGGCACTCTGAAGCTCGGCCGTAAAGCTCGGGTCATCGAACACGCTCGCCGGCCACGGCAGGCCGTAATGCTCGCGCAGCATTGTCCCGGTGTATTCGGTCCGGAACAGCCCGCGCCGCTGCAGGATCGGGATCACCTCGGCGCTGAATACGTCGAGCTGCGCCGGCAGCACGGGCGGCATGATGTTGAACCCGTCCGCCGCACCATCGGTGAACCAGTCCTCGATCAGGTCGGCAACCTGTTCCGGCGTCCCGGCAGTGACGAAATGCCCGCGCGCGCCGGCCAGATAGCCGAGCAACTGCCGTAATGTCGGCTGGTCGCGCCGCACCAGATTGAGGATCACCTCGGTCCGGCTGCGCGCCGCCTCGACCGAGGCGGGGTCGGGAAAATCTGCGGCCGAGAGCGGGCGATCGAGCGGCAGATGCGAGAAATCATACCCGCCGAAGCGGCCCGACAGCCGCTTGCGCCCGACCTCCGGATCGGAGAGTTCGTTGACCTCACGCGCCAAGCGTTGCGCGTCGGTCTCGGTCCCGGCGATCATCGCGCTGAGTCCGGGCAGGATCAGGATCTGCTCCGGCGGCCGTCCCTCGGCCGCCGCCAGCGTCTTCAGATCGGCATAGAATTCCTGCGCCGTCGCCTTCGCCATGTGGGCAGTGAACACGGCATCGGCATGCCGGGCGGCGAAGCGGCGACCGGTGTCGGACGAGCCCGCTTGCACCAGCACCGGCCGGCCCTGCGGGCACCGCGGTAGGTTGAGCGGCCCGGCCACCCTGTAGAAATCGCCCCGATGATTGATCGATCTGATGCGGTCGCGTCGCGCGTAGACTCCGGCGGCCCGGTCGTCGATGACCGCGTCAGCGGCCCAGCTGTCCCACAGGGCCTTCACCACCTCCATGAACTCCTCGCCACGGGCGTAGCGGTCGGTGTGGCTTACCTGCCCGGCACCGCCGTAATTCTCCGCCGCGGTCGCCAGCCACGAGGTCACGATGTTCCAGGCCGCGCGGCCCCTGCTGATGTGGTCGATCGAGGCGAACTGCCGTGCCAAATTGAACGGCTCGGTATAAGTGGTCGACGCCGTTGCGACCAACCCGACCCGGCTGGTCGCCACCGCCATCGCTGCCAGTACGGTGATCGGCTCGAACCAGGTGCGCGGCGCCTGGGCTACATCGCCCCCCAGCGCCAGCTGGTCAGCGAGGAAAACGGAATCGAACAGCGCCGCTTCGGCCCGCTGCGCCAGATCCTGGTAGTAGCGGATGTCGGTCAATGGCAGCGGCGACGAAGCCGGATGGCGCCACGACGCCTCGTGATGGCCGCGGCTATGGATGAACAGGTTCAGGTGCAACTGCCGTTTCATCGGGCCAGTCCTTACTGATGTCTGCCGCCGGTTCCTCGGTGGGAGGGCGGAGGCATCGGAAACCTATGCCCGGGCCGTCGGCTCGAGCAAGACGCTTGCAGAATAAGGGAAGTTGCTATCACCCGACAGCCGTCCGGCACCATCGGTGAGTTCCGCCTCTCCAAAGAGCGCGTTCTTGACCCGCTTGCGCACATTTTACCCGGGATGTAACGCTGGGACACCTCTTCGTTTGCGGACCCATGCCTCATAGGTCGGCACCAATCGCTACGGGGCGCTTTGCTCGTTGTAACCTGCTAGCGAAACCTGAACGGGAAGAACCAAATGCTGAGATTGCTGGGACTGGGCCTTCTGCTCGGCACGGGGCTTGGGAGCGTCGCGTTGGCGCAAGGCTCGGCTAAGTTCGATGGGCAGTACCGGGGAGAGCTCACGCTTACGAAAGAAATCAAGGAGAACTGTACCCAGCCTCCGCTCGGGGCGCTTTACCCTTTGAGAATATCCGGGGGTGAGGTTCGGTTTGTCTATCTCCCGCGATTCGACACGACATTAAGGGGGACGGTTGACCAGAATGGGATTCTCAAAGCCTCCGCCCGGCTGAAACACGGGTTTGTACAGATGTCAGGGCGCATCCAGGGAAATAATATTACCGCGTATATCGTATCTCCAAGTTGTCATTACACATATCAGACGAAGGACTAGGGTGAGAGTATGCGGTAGCAGTGCGAAGCGATCGCATCGACCTACTTTATGCATGGCGAGCGAGCCGCCCTTATTGAGACAATCATCGCGTAAGCGCCGATGAACGCGCGGCGCGCGAGCCCCTGGTTTAGTATAACTGCCGCACGCTCGACCTGTTCACACACCAAAGGTGAAGCGGCTCCCGGTATTCCAGTCGATCAAGCGGTCGGGCATTTCGGCACGCATTCTGGCGATAAAGTGACGACCGGTACAATGCATCGGGATGACCACATCGGGAGCGAGGGCCTTCATCTCCGCGATCGTGTGCTCGACATAATCCGGCGGTGCGACGCCCAGATGGAAGCCGCCGACAACAGCGTGCAGCTTGTCGACGCCCGAGACCGCCATCGCGGTCCTGATGGCATTGAGCACACCGCAATGGCTGCAGGAGGAGATGACCACGAGGCCCCGCCCCTGCACGACATAGCAGGTCGCATGCTCGTCGGGATGACGATCAGGGACAAGTTGCCCGCGCCGCTCCTCCTCGGTGAAGTGATCGACCGGGGTCGGCTCGACCAGGGTGTTGGGCAACACCCTCTCGAACGTCTGGCGCGCTATATTGCCGGTGGTAAACGGGCCCTCCAGGGCATGCGCGGCATCGCAGCACACGGTCTCAACCCGGGCGGCCTCGAGCGCCGTGCGGTCGAGCGCACCCCAGGACACCGGTTCCTCGTCGCGCGCGCCGACCCATTTCTCGCGAAAACTCTCATTGCCGCCGGCAAAGAGCCGCAGATCGTCGCGCATCCGGTCGCGGTAATGGGCGACAAAGCCCCGCAACCCGCCAAAATGGTCGCGGTGTCCGTGGCTCAGAATGAGCCCGTTGAGCCGCTCGGGCTCAATGCCGAGTAGATTGAAATTCCGCACCAGCACTTCCGGTGTGTAGGCGAAGTCGAGGAGGTATTGCCCCGTTGCAGATGCATTGCGGGATTCAAGATGCAGCGACAGGCCCCATTCGCCGGCCAAGGTCGAGTGCAGATTGGTGCGAATGCGCCCCACATGCTCGATCTTGACCATCGGATGCGTCGCCTTCGGCATGAACTGGTCGAATACCGAATCGACGACGACCCGCACCGACAGCGATTCAACCACCGGCGCCTTGAACGGTTCGACTGATCTCATCCGACATTTCCCGGATTCGCGGGTGGCACATTGCGCCAGGGGTCTACCCCGACGACCCGATTGACAGCGACGCTTCCGAGCAGCCGAAACCCCTCGTCGCCGATGGCGTCGACCACCGTCTCAATATCGCTGACCCAAGCGTCGAGAGAAATATCATGCACCTCCCGGTCGGACAGGCCGTTGTCTTGCTTCGGGCATGCAGCTCGACCCGACGCCTCTATTTCTGATCACGAGGACGAGCGGCGCCTTTGGGTGCGACCGCGCAATCTCACCGCCGCGAACAGGAATATCGCCGATACGAGGAGCGATGCGGCTGCCGGCTCCGGCACCAAGGTGAGCGTCGCCACCACTCCGGCATGATCGGATGGCCAAAGCGGTTGCACAGTCTCGAAAGGCTGATCGCCGACGAGAGCGGCCGAATCGACCGAGGAGAAGCCGCTCTCGAAGATGTAATCGTAGCGCTCGCTCAGCAAGGAGACGGTATTGCTGAGATCGGGGGCCTGACAACATGTCGGTCCCAGCGCCGCTCCGACCGCGGCGGCGGTATCGGTGAAGCCGGCTGCAAGCATGTCCGCCGGACCGCAAGACAACCCGCCGCACAAATCGCTGGGGCCGGCATTGAAGTCGCCCACCACCAGTTGCGGTTCACCGGTGGTGTCCAGCGCCGCGAGGATTTCGCCGACCTGGGCGGGCTCCGCTGACGAATGGGTCTCGTCAAGATGCGTCGAGACGAATTGAAACGGCACTCCGTCGAGTGTTGCGTCCACCAGCACGTAACCGCGCTGGAGCGGGATCCCACCTGGCACCAGTGGGCTCTGTAGGGTCACATTGTTGCCAAAGGTCGGCGCGGAGACGCTCGTGACCATGAAGCCCGGAACATCGGTCCGTACCAGTACGACCTCCTGGTCGGTGATGCTGAAGCCAGGGATGCCAGCCGCCGCCGAATTGAGGCTGAACCCGGTATGAACCGTATCCCCAACCCCGGGGATCATGTAGGTGTAGTTGAGCCCCTCGGCTTTGAGCGCAGAAATCAGAGCATCGGCATAGTTGAGCGATAAGCCGGGCGCGCCGACGATCTCCGCCTCCTGCAAGCCGATCAGCAGCGGACCGCCGGCGCTGGCGGCTTCGCTGGCGATGGCCGCGGCACGTGCAGGAAAGTTGTTGTCGACCACCGATTGTGCGGCAGCTTGAATGGCGGCTTGCAGCGCGGTTGGGGTAGACGCCGCCAGGATCGGATCTGTGTCGGCGCCGACATACAGATTTTGGGTCATCACGGTGATGTCGACAGACCCGGCGCCAGCCTGTCGTCCCGGCAACAGGCAAAGAAAAACCGGCAAAAGAACGGTGAGAACGCGCCGCGCGCTCCGAGCCATGCGAAACCTCCCTTGCACCAATATTCCCCGGATTCCCGATCGTTGGGCGCGATCTTCCGGTTTATCAGGGCGGCGCGCGACTGAAAAGCACACGACCACCAGCCGCGAAATCGGGGCACTCCCGATCATCAAGTAGAGCGGTCGTGGGGCCTGCTCCTCCGAGTCGGGAGCCGCAAAACTCGATTGTCGCCCGCCTCTTCGTTCGGTTTCGTCGATAGGCGTTTCGACAAGTTCACGGAAACGCATGAACTTATTTCACTCAGGTAGCCGAATGCTCCATACGACGCAAACGTACCTCGTGGTCCTCGCTACCCAAGTGGCCTCGTCCGTCTGATCCCAACGGATTTCACCGGCACCCAACCGATCAGCTACCTGTCCGACTACACTCCGAGCTTCTTCAGCCGTTCTGTAAAGTCTCTCAGCCCGTCTTGTAGCTCCGAACACCGCGTCACTGTCTACGCGATACACAACCCACAACCAAACCAGGTCTGTCATTAGAGTGAACCGAACAAGAGCGTGGGGGATCTCTGAACCGGAGGAACCGGATTGCTCCTCGATAGAGTATCTCGGCATCAGGAATTTGCCAGTGCAGCCTTTGGCTGAGCACGTCATCGGGACCGCGAACTACCCTCTTGCACGAGATCGGTATGTGAAATGCTCGCATTGTTCCAAGCCAGTCGCGGCGCGGATCGACCTACCGGCTGACCTTGGGGCTGTGAATGCCTCAGTTTTGGCTTCGATAGTCGGCTTCATATCCCGATTGTTCTGAGGCAGGAGGGCACCCGAAGGTGCCCTCCTGTCCTGCCGCCTAGCCGTAATCTGCGATCCTTTGTCGCACCGGTTTAATAGGCTCGACCATCAACAAATTCGGCCACTCGGCCACTACCCGGTTCGGCAGGGTTGGGGACGGTCGCGTCGCGCTATCGATAGAGCCTACTTCGCCACTACTCGCGCCCGAATACTATCATTAGTTAACATCCGAGCCGTTTCTTAACGGCCGAGTAAAGCTTTCTCTGGTTACCGTGCGGATGACGGGCGATCAGGTTTGGTGGCAAGAGGGCACGCATTACCGCGATCTCGCGACACGGCTCCGCGAGATCGCACGCAAATGCCACCTGCCGAATCCGCAGCAGGAATTGCTCGATCTCGCCCAACGATATGAGCGGCGGGCCGCTCACATGGACCGCAGTGCGGCATTCATCCGCGCAAAGTTCCGCCCGTCACGCGGTTAGGTCTCGTTTGTCGCATCGGAGACGGTTTAATAGGCTCGACCATCAATTCGATCGCACCCCCTGTTCGGAGCCAAATCGTCCGGTTGATCGCGATCATCATGCCGAGTATTGGCGCGAGCGCGGCAATAGAGGCCCGCTCGCCCACCGCTTCCAGATCTCGTGTCTTACGAGGCGGCTGTAAGCACCTTTGCCCATGAAGTCGGCGACGCGCTGATCGCCTTTGTCGAGCAATCCGAAAAATTCTTGAACCCGACCGACGACAGCCCTAACCGGCGTCGGACATTTCCGCTCTGGTTCCGCAGCGCCCGAAGGCGGGGGGATGCTCGCCATCCACGGTAGCTATGCCCAGACAGGTGGCGAGATCGTCTTCGACGTCAGCGGCCACGAAGCGGCGGGTTCACCGAGAGCAAGCTCGACTTCAATCCTCGGGGCCCTGGCGACGTCCCGCCGGTTCCGGCGGCGTCGCTCGACCGCGCCGCCTAGGATTCGCGCGGTCTCAGTCGCTTCCGGGCGGCGGTCGCGGGAGGCGTTGCATGCGCTCATCGCTCTCATGAGGCCAATTCCGGCTTAGATGACCGGTTATCGGCAATCGCTCGCGCTTCCCAGTATGATAAAGCACCTAAAGCGTGCGTCTAGGAGAGGGAGCGGACGACATGCCGGCCAAACTCACCGAGCTCAAGATCCGTGAAGTTGCCGTCAAGCTGCACCGGGCGGGGCACGGCCCCAGAGTGCTGTTCCTGCACGGCGCGGGCGGCGTGCCGCAATGGCTGCCTTTCTTCGATGCGTTGGCGGAGCACTATGAGCTGCTGGTGCCCGAGCATCCCGGCTTCGGCGGCTCCGACGATCCGGCATGGATCCACTCGATGTCGGATCTTGCCATGTTCTATCTCGACCTCGTCGAGGAGGCGGGGCTCGACCGGATTCATCTGATCGGCAACTCGCTCGGCGGCTGGCTCGCCGCCGAGATCCTGATCCGCGACCGCTCGCGCTTCCGCAGCCTCGTCCAGCTGGCACCCGCCGGCATCCGCATCAAGGGCGTGCCGGGCGGCGACAACTTCATTTGGGGGCCGGAGGAGGCGGTGCGCAACCTCTATCACAACCAGTCCTTTGCCGACCGCATCCTGGCGCTGACACCGAGCGAAGAGCAGATGGACGTCATGCTGAAGAACCGCTTCACGGTGGCGAAGCTCGGCTGGCAGCCGCGCTGGTACAATCCCGATCTGGAGAAATGGCTGCACCGCATCAAATTGCCGGCGCTTATCGTCTGGGGCGACGATGACAAGATCATGCCGCCGGCCAACGCGGCGCTGTGGCGCGAGCGCCTGCCGGACGCGCGCCTCGTCATGGTTGATGAGTGCGGGCACCTGCCGCATGTCGAGCAGGCCGCTATCGTCGCGCGCCATGTCCGCGAGTTCCTGGAGGCAGTTACGTCATGAAACTCGTCTCCTTCCATCTGATGCCCTACCGGCCGCTCGACCTCGCGGAGGCGTCGAAGCATCGCTCGCCCTGGGTGGTATTGCCGAACCGCCTCTACGACCCGGTTAAGGGCGCCGAGGAATACGCGCATCACATCGACGCGCTCGTCTATGCCGAGGAGCTCGGCTTTGATGCGATCGGCGTCAACGAGCACCACCAGACCGCCTACGGCCTGATGCCGGCGCCCAACCTGATCGCCAGCGCACTGATCCAGCGCACGAAGACAATCAAGATCGCGATTCTCGGCCGCGCGCTGCCGTTGGTGAACAACCCGATCTACATCGCCGAAGAGTTCGCGATGCTCGACAATTTGTCGAAGGGCCGCATCATCGCGGGCTTCGTGCGCGGCATCGGCTCGGAATATCACTCCTCGGGCACCAACCCCTATTTCTCGCACGAACGCTTTCATGAGGCGCACGACCTGATCATCCGGGCTTGGACGGAACCCGGTCCCTTTGCCTTCGACGGCGACCACTTCAGCCTGCGCTATGTCAACCTCTGGCCCCGGCCCTACCAGAGCCCGCATCCGCCCGTCTGGATCCCGTCGCAGGGGTCGAGCGAAACGGTCGCCTGGGCGGCCGATCCGAAGCGCAAATATCCGTTCCTGGTGACCTTCTCGTCGGCCGACCTCGTCGCCCGCTATCACAA
>Ga0074045_10002775_pt1 | contig 16058 bp, 14 predicted proteins | sample BogForMeECP23OM2_FD_94442 | JGI IMG/M metagenome (GOLD analysis project Ga0074045, IMG submission 94442) | Bog forest soil microbial communities from Calvert Island, British Columbia, Canada - Bog Forest MetaG ECP23OM2 | ecosystem: Environmental > Terrestrial > Soil > Wetlands ...
ATCTCGGCGCCGGCGCTCACGGGCGCGATGCTCGAACCTTATTTCGCCCCTCAGGGAAGCGGCGCCGACCGGCACTGGACACCGGGCAGATCCCGCGGACCGGAGGTGTATTTTCCAGCCGCCGTTCTGCGAGCCGTACTCATCGACGTGGCCGCCGCGGGCTTGGAGCCGCACATGCATGCGGACGGCGATCGCGCGGTGCACGAGGGGCTCGATGGGATCCAGGCGCTGCGCGAGCGCTTCCCGGCCAAGGACATCCGCGCGGCCATCGCGCACGATGAGATCGTCGATCCACAGGATTTCTGGCGCTATCGCGAGCTCAACGTGATCCCCGTGTTGTCCTTTCAATGGGAAAAGCCGGCCCCCGATACCATCGAAGGGGCGCGCGACTACATGGGCCCGGCGCGCTTCAAGTATATGGAGCCGGCGGGCTTTCTGGCGGCGGCGGGTGCGCGCATCGCGTATGGCAGCGATTGGCCGGTGGATCCGCTCGACGAATGGTTCGCACTGAAGGTCGGCGTGACGCGCACCAATTCCCCGGGCAGCGGTCCGAAATACACCGGCCGCTTGAGCGAGGACGCCGGCCTCACGCGCGCGCAAGTGCTGCGCGCGATCACCATGAATTCCTCGTACGAACTTCATCAAGACGCGGCCTTGGGCTCGCTCGAGGTGGGCAAGCTCGCCGATCTTATCGTGCTCGACCGCAACGTCCTCACGATTCCCGCCGAACAGATTGCCCAAACTCGAGTCCTGCAAACCGTCGTGGGCGGCCGCATCGTTTATGAGTCCCCGGAGTTCGCCCGGAGCGTCGCCTTCTAGCGGGAACGCTGGGCGCCGATGTCGATCTCGGTGCGATTGCGTGTCGTGACCTCGACCTGCGTGCGCCCTTCGTTCGCGATCGTCCACGGCAGCGGGAGATTGTCTGATATCACCGTGATCACGTGATGGCCGGTCGCCACCACCGGGAAGTCGAACCGGCCGCCGGCATCGGTCTGCACGGAGAAGCGCCCATCCAGCAACACGGCCACGTTGGACGCGCCCGCTTCGCCGGCATCCGGGCGGCCGTTGCTGTTGGCATCGAGATAGACGATTCCCGCGATTTCCCCGGAGCCCGCGCCCGGCGCGCCGCCGAGCGGGGCGAAGTGCGTCCCCGCGGCCCGCTGATAGCGCAGTGTCAGAAAAATGCCCTTCTCCTGCATCGATGGGATCGGGGTCGCCACCGGCGGCGTCAGCGGCGAGACGACCGTGAGCGGCGTCCAGGAGCTAATTTCGGTGTCGTAGTAGGTGAGCAGGATCTTCCAGTTCTGCGACAGCTGGAAGGTCACGGCGACGTTGGAGTACACCCCGGGGGCCGCCTGGCCCTGTACCGTGGTCGCCCAGCGCACGTTGCCTTCCACGCCGAGCCTCGAGGTCAGCTGACCGCCGCCGTACACGCTCAGTCCCAGCACCGTGCTGTTCTGCTCGGCGCTGCCTGTGATGGCGCCGGTGATGCGTGAGGCGTAGGCGGAGGTGCTGAACCGGGTGCCGGCGGGCATCGTCCAGGTCTGATCCAAGGTCAGCGTGGTGTCGTCTCCGGTCGGGGTGCTGGCATAATCGGCTTGTGCGCGGCCGGTACCCCAGGTATTCAAGTGATCCACATACCCCTCCACGGACCAACCGTTTGCGCCGCTGCTGAGAATGACGTTGCCGACCCCGCCGACGCCCCAATCGCGCAGAATCTGGTAGCGCGCGTCGCTGGTGAGGAAAGTGGTGTTGGTGCCGAGGCCCGACACCGAGCGCACCTCGTCGACTCCGGCATCCGCCAGCCACCGCCGGTTCTGGTAGCTGAAGCGGTAATAGCCGCCTTGAGCATCATTCGTGATCAGCTGGTTGCCCCACGTGACGTTCGGGTCGATCCGAAAGAGGCCGGCGCTTTGTGCAATCCGTCCCTGCGTGATCGATCCGTCGAGCCAGCCGCCGACGGCGTTGGCTTTGCCGTTGACGTCGCCATCCACAAGATTCATCTGAAGCTGCTCGCCGCCGTCAGCCCAAGCGGCGGTCAGTAGCCCCGTATTGGAGGAAAAAAGCGGGGCGTTGTCGATCGATGTCCCGACGGCGAGGTTTACGTCGCGGGCCTCGATGAATTGTCCGCCGACCGTCCAGTGAGACGCCGGGGACCACTGGGCGCCGGCGGCCGCGGTGGATCCATCCAGGGTCCGAAAATCCGGCACCAATATGCCGTCGTAGATGCCCGGCACACCGCCGCCCGCGACGATCTGCAGATCCGAAGGACCGTGCCATTCGGTCGTCAGGCCCTGCATGGGGCCGGTCGGCAAATAGAAGCGCGGTTGCAGTCGGGCCAGACCGATGTCCGGGGCGTTCAGGTCGCCGAGGGCATTGTCGGCCAACCAATCCCCGTCGAAGGGCATGCCGCGTTGCCTCAGCGTGATGACGCCGCCCTGGCCGCCCTCGAGTTGGCTGTCGTTGCCGCCCGTGCGCGCCGAGGCGTCGAGCGACCATGCACCGTACGCCGCCGTCTCCCACTGGGACTTGGCGACGATGCCGTTCTCGGTGAAGCTGCTGGAAGAGCCCCCCTCGCTGGAAGTGAGCCGGCTCATCACCGCGTCGATCTGCAGGGCGCGCGCCAGACCCTCGCTGTCGCTGCTCATCGCATTGCCCGCGGAGATGTCAGGGGTCAGGGATCCGCCGCCGATGTACCGGTCCTGATAAACCGGCGTGCCCGGCAGATTCGCGGCGCTCCAGGGCAGCGCCGGCGGCTGCGCCGCCGTTTGCGCGAACGCGGCGCTGAGGCAAGCGACGCCTCCCAGGCCGGACAGACTGGCTGCGAGCCGCGTAGCGAGGCTGGCGCGGGGCTTCATTCGAACCGCTGATTGAACTCAGTCCTGTGCTCGCCCCATTCGAGAGTGCCCTTTACCGTGACCGGGTATGTCAGCGTCGGGTGCTCGTCCGTCGCCGTCGATGGAGTCAAAAAGACCTCACGCTCCTCGTGCGGCAGAATCGGAAAGTCCGAAGGCGTGAAGTCGTACGCGATTCCCTTTGCATCCGTGCCGGTCAAGAAGCCGCTCATGCGGCCGTGGGCGCTGCCGGAATTGTGCACACGCAGTGCAGGGACCTGCTTGCCGTTGAGCGCAGCGATGATGGGTCCGAGCACTTCCAGGTCGGGTGCGGCGCCGCCGATGTTCACGTAGACGATCACGCCGATCCGCCCCGTCACTGGCACCTCCAAGCCCTTGCTGCGCGCGATCGACGGGTCAGCGCCTTCGATCATCACGGCAAAGCGGCATTCGCCGGCCTCGGCGTCCGCCGGTACGGTGACCTCAAAGCGATAGCGCAGGGTTCCGCCGCCGGGCACCACCACGTCGGGCCGCTCGAGTGCGACCCAGGGCCGGCAGCTGTCGGGCTGCAGATCGTCGTGGAAGGTCACGCTGAAATCCGGCGACAGATCCCAGTCAGCGGTATGAATCACGTATCGGCCGGGTGCCGTCGATCGATTGCTCACCTCGATCACGCTGCGCAGGGTCTTTCCCGGCTTCGTCGCCAGCTCGAATCGAGGCGGCGAGACGAGCGCGGCAAAACCCTGCGCCCGTACGGACGCCGAGAGCACGACGCCCAAGAGCGAGAGCAGAAACAGAACGCTCGGCCGCATGATCAACCCTCATCCATCTCGAAGTGGAAGGTCACCGGGAAGGTCCGCGGGATCCGAGTTCCTTCCATGGTGAATTGAAACTGGAGCACGTCTTCCAGAAAGGCGGACGTGATGGGGCCGGCGTAGATCAGCATGCGATTGCCGGACTGGACCTGCCCCGAGAGGAATCGCGCTTGAGCGACCCATGAGGCGCCGATGGGGCCCGGCGGCTGCGCCGGCAACGCGAGATAGATGTGCGCCGTGCGCTTGAGCCAGGGCAATACGTTGATCCGCACCCGAATCGTGGTGGTGCCGACCATCAGGTTGCCGGCTCCCGAGCGCGGCGGCGTCGTGCTCTTCCAGTGCAGGCTCACGGACGGCTCGAGCGCCGTCGTGCCCGAGTCATCGAGCGTGATCGTTTTCGATGGCGCCGCGCCGGCCCAGATTATGCCAAGTGCCAGCACCAAAAAAAAAGCCGGCCGCGGCAACGCGCAGCTGCCGCCGCTCATGGCGCGCTCATCGTGTAGAGCACGACGCCGGTGAACGTACCGGCCGGCGGCACGGTGTTGTTCAGGTAGCTGAATGTCCAGCAGCTCTCGTTCCACGAGTTGCTGCCCATGGATCCCACGTTCTGCACGCCGCCGTTGATGAAGGTGCCTGCCGGAAAGGGTTCCGCACCGGTGTCGCCACTGCCGCTCGAGGTCCATTGAATCTTGGAGAAGGGTATGGTGTCGCCGGTGGCATCGGTCAATGCCGCCGGCACGGTGGCGGTGACCTGCGCCGCGGCGGTGGTCGCCCCGGCGGTGCGAAAAAACCCGCCGATGTACAGCTGGCCGGGCACGGTGCAAAACGCATAGCCGTCAAGAAAGCTGTTCGCGGCCGTGCTGTTGGTCGTCATCGTCTGCGCGGTGCCGTTGCCCACCGCCGTCGACGCCACTGTCGCCGACACCAGATTGATGGTGGCGTTGTTTTGCGGTGTACCGCCGCCATAGGCCGGGCCGCAATTGGGAGTGTTGTGCGGGGGCGGGAAGGTGGTGCCGCCGCAGTAGTCGGCCGAGAAGCTGCCGACGCCGACCTGCAGGTAAATGGTCTGCGGTGCATCCGCGTCGATGGTGACCGTATAGGCGCGCGCCAGGCCCGATCCGCCCCCAAAAATGACGGCCTCAAAAAGGACTGCGCCGCACAGCACTCGGCGCAGTCCGACTCTCGCTGATCCTGAACGATGCGCGGCCGGCGTCACCCCTGGCGGCGACGCCGGCGGCAGTGACGACGTGTCGTGCATGGCAACGCGTGTGCCGCTCGGGTTACGGCATCGACGCCGTGTAGACCACGCGGCTGTTGTTCACGTTGACACCACCGTACGTACCGGCGGGCGGCGTGGTCGTGTTGGCGTAGCTGAACGTCCATTTCGCATCCGCCTGGATAACCTTCGTGGCCGGTGCCGTGAGCGTCACGGTCGAACCGGCGCCGTTGCTCAATACCGGTGCGCCCAGAGTGGTGCCAAAGGTGTTCGCCGTGGCGGCCGTGGTGATCTGAGCGAACGAAATCGAGTCGCCCGCGCCGTCGTTGAGCGTCCCCGTGGAGGTCGAGGTGAGCGTGACATTGCCGAAGTTGCTTACGACGGCCGCCGTTTCGACGCCGCCCGTGAGATCGCCGCCGGTACCGGCGAGCGCAGTGCCGCTGCCGACCTGGGCAGCCGTCGGAGAGAAGGTGATCAGGTCGACCGCCGGATTGGATGTCAGCACTCCGGTGGTGTAGGACGATCCCGTGCCGACGCGAAGATAGAGAATTTGCGGAATGACGATTTCAAAATCCACGTGCGCGGTCGCGTTGAGCGTGCCGGCGCCCGACTGAACGTTCGATTCCGCGCATACCGTGAGCGGCAGCGCCAATGATGCTGCACCCAACAGGGCTTTCAAGACATCTGAGCTTTTCATTTTCTGCTTCCTGTGCTGTGTAGAGAGAGATACTTGGGGCACCTCGTTGGGACGGGAACCGCCAATGCGCGCGAAACGGCCTGCCGCTGCTCCATGCGCGGTATCGATACTAGGGATTAAGCCTTCCGGGACGCTTGAACCAGGTCGCAGTTCGACTTCGCGGCGCTAAAGATCGGGCTGCGACGGCCGATACACTGCGGTTTTTGTGCATCAGTTCGCACCGCAAAGCCGATCCTAAAGCGGCGGGCGCATGAAGCGGCCTGCCGCAGGCATGTGTCCGTCCGAAGAAATCAGGGCATTGAGACTGTGCAGACGACCCGACTGCTGTCGGCGTCTCCCGCGGGGCGGATCAGCCCAAGCGTGCACGCCGCATGCTGCGAGATGACCCGTCTCGCGGCGGCGCTCAGAATGAGGCTTCCGCGAGTGCTGTCGGATGCGTGTGCGCTCGCGGCCAGCGTGACGTTGCGGCTGTTGCTGAAGACGGAGACCGTGTGCGCGCCCGGGGTGAGATCGGCGCCGCTTGCCACGTCCAAGGAAAGCATGCTCGGAATGATGATCTTGAAGTCGACGTGCGCCGTGGCCCGTATCGCCGTGCCCGCCGCTTCGGTCTGCAGGTGCGATTCGGTCGCGGCAAGAGTCGGCAGCAACAGTGCGGCGGAGCTCATCAAGCAACGGCAGCTCCTCGACCAGCTCACGTTCGAGCTCCTGCCGCGTGGAACCTAAGCTGCTGATTTGAAGTATTCAAGTCCTTCACTAGCGGCAGCCAAGGATTGGACTTGAGCGTCGAGCGGCGCCTCTTTGGGTGCGTGGCCCGGTGCAATGACATAACATGGCGCGGGCACCGGCGGAGCTGTGGGCCGTGCCGGAAATGCCCCGGGAGGGCGGTTGCTTGGCTCCTTAACGAATATTCATCTACGTTAGAGCGCTTGCAGTACACGCAACGCCTTGAACGACGTTGTCTGTATTAGGTCTTATTGATTGTGCACACATTGCGCCGCGGCCGATGGGGACCAAGCGCTTGAGAGGGCTATCATGGGTAAAGGTCATCTACTTGCCGTGGGTATCCTCGGATCCGCCCTCCTGGCCGCCGGGCCGGCCTTCGCGCAGCATGGCGGAGGCGGCCACGGTGGTGGAGGCGGGCATGCGGGAGGCGGCCACGCTTCGGCCGGCCACGCTTCGGCCGGCCACGCGGGCGGTGCACATTTTGCGGCGCCGAGCCATTTTTCAGGCTCGCGTTCGTACGCCGGCGGCGGTACGCGCTCCTATGGAGCCTATGGCGGCGGATCCTACGGCGGCGCTTACCATGGAGCGACCTATGCGGGGCGCGGCGTCTACGGCGGCTACCGTGGCGGCTACGGCTATGGCGGCTACCATGGCTATTCGACCGGCGCCTACTGGGGCGGCGGCTACTGGCATGGCGGTTATTGGCCGCGCGCCTACTATGGCTTGGGGTATGCGTGGTTCCTGCCGGTGTTGCCGCTGGCATACGCCACCTACTGGTACGGCGGTCTCCCGTACTACTATGCCAATGACGTGTACTACACCTGGAATCCGGCCTACGACGGTTATACGGCGACCGATCCGCCGCCGGTGGCCGATCCGAGCGGTGCAGGCGCGGCGGCGGCACCGGAGGCGCCGGGTCCCGGCGCAGCCAGCGCGGGTACGCCCTACCCCGACGCACCGCAGACGGCCGGCGCCCCGCAAACGGACCCGCAGGCCAATGGCCAGCAGCCGCGCATCTTCATGTACCCAAAGAACGGGCAGAGTGAGCAGCAGCAGTCCATCGACAAACGCGAGTGCCAGCAATGGGCGGCGCAGCAGGCCGGCCAGGGCGCGGCGAATGCTCCGGACTACCAGAGGGCGCTGGTGGCGTGCGTGGAAGGGCGTGGATACAGCGCCAACTGAAGCGCTCCGGGCGGCCGACCCCGCCCGGCGGCCGACCCCGCACTTTAGTTCCAACAATCGACGTTCGCGTTCGGGTCGGTGCCGGTGGCCGACTTGACGCCGGCCGAGGTGATTGTGAAGCTGGCGCAAGCCGCATCGTTCAGTTGCATGCCGATCGGCAGCGCGGTGATGCTGAAGGTCGCCGGCGTACCGCCGGGAATCGCGGCCGTGGGCGGCACGGCTGGAACCAGTACTGGTGCCTGCACTTGGTAATAGCCGCTGCCCACGGTCACCGGCCATGCGCCGCCGTAGCCTAAGTCCGTGGTGAGCAGGCTGTACACGTTCTGGGTGCTGAAATAGCGTTCCTCCATGCTCGCGAGGTCGAGCAGGGCCGTCTTCGCCTCGGTGCGGTGCGACTTGAGGACGTAGCTGTTGTAGCTGGGGATGGCAATCGAGGCCATTATCGCGACGATGACCATCACGATGATGAGCTCGATCAGCGTTATGCCGGCCGAGCGGCGCCGATGAGTTCGTACCAGAGTGCTCATGCTCTTTGCCTTCAGCGCCTCTCGATCCAGGTGAGGCGGCTGCCGACGGTACCGCCGGGCGGATTGACCGACATGAGGGCGCCGACGCCTGACACCGTTTGGGTCACGAGATAGTTCTGGGTGCCCTGGACGACGATGGATGTGCTGCCGGTGCCGCCCAGGGCGACGCCGCTGACCGCCGTGGTGGTAGTGTTGCCGCCGGTGTTGGTGGTGACGTTGAGGAAGTTGTGGGCCGGAGTGCCGAAGAATGAATTCGTGAACGCGCCGCCGGTGGCCGGATTGACCGCCATGGTCCAACCGGAGGCCCCGGCCGAGAAGCACATCATCGCCGCGGCAGCCGGAGGAATCGTGGTGTTGATGATGAACGCGCCATCCTGGAGCGTTGGGTTGTACGTCACCTGTTCATAGACCACCGGTGCGCTCGCGAACTGAGGATTTCCGTTTTGTGGAGTGGCCGGGTCGAATGTGTCGGCATTCCCGGATACCAGAGTGATGTACCACCCGAACTGGGTGCACCCGGAAGTATCCGCATAGCACACCGGCAGGCTGCTCAAGGTCCGATAATCGCTGCCGGTGCCCGCGACGGTGGCGGCGTACGGGCCCCCGATGGTCTGCTGCACGAGATTGCCGGTACCCGAGAGCGGCGTCATCGGCGCAGCGATTCCTCCGCCCGGCAGGCTGGTGTACTTCACGATCGAGGCCGTGTTCCACCCGGTGAGATTCCAATCCCAGATGCCGTACAGACTCTGCTGCGACGTCAAGTAGATGGCGGCGGAAAAATTGGTCATCGGGGTCTGCATGCCGGTCCCAAACTCCACGAGGACGCGGGGATTGACGGTGCCTGCAACGGAGGCGACCACCACTTTGGTGGTGATGGGCTGCCCGGCCGGCGTGGTAAAGAGCGGAGTCGGCGAGCCGCCGCCTCCGGACGCTGCATTGATCGAAACGCCGCCGGCGTTCACCACGCCCCAATTGGCGGGATTCGTGCTGGTGAGGTCGAAGCGCCAGAGGTTGCCCTGCAAGTCCCCCGCATACACATAGTCGGTGATGTGATCGCCGTCGAGGTCGGCAGGCGTCGTGTAGTCGATCCCATTCGGGCTGCCAGGCGCACCGGTGGACGTGCTGAGGTAGTAGAAGGTGATATTGCCCGGGCCGGCGACAGGGTCGACGAGCATCACGTAGATGCCGGCGTCGCCCGACGCGCTTGACTGTCCGTTGCCGAGCACTGCACCCCAGCTGCCGTTGTGAAAGCGGCGGATCTGCGGTACACCGAAAGTCCTTCCGAGATTGTTGCTGCAGCCCGCCACGTTCGCGCAGTTCAAGTTGGCGACGGTCACGGGGCCGCCCGCCGTGCTGATCGCTTGCGTGCTCCACTCGCCGATCACGGTGGATGCGGGCCCGGCCGGTGTCGCTCCGCTGGCCGTCTCGCCGAAGTTGATGCCGCCCGCCAGTCCAGGATTGGTGACGTCGAGCGCGTAGATGGCGTTGCCGCCGGCTCCCAAGCCGCCGATCAGCCAGGTATGCCACTGACCCTGGTAAAAGAGATCTCCGGTAGCGGGAGTTGCGTCGACGGAGAAGTGGTGTCCGTACTGCGGGTCCGAATAATTGTTGGGGGCGAAGTTCGCATTCTGGATGCTGTTGACGATGTAGCCCGGCACGTAGGCCATGACTTCATAGCCGTCGTTGGTCGCGGCCTGATAAGTGGTCGGGGTAGTGAAATAGCCCGACCGGAAGCCGTGCAGCATGCCGTCGTTGGCGCCCGTGTACACAATGTTGGTGCGGGTGAGCATGCCCGCAGCCGACGCGAAGTTGGCGTAGGTTTGCCCGGCATTCTCCGCCATGGGGTCGCCGGCGGCCGGCGGGTATTTATCCACCCAGGTGTTCGGATACGGCGCGTTCGGCGGTCCCACCCAGGTCGGGCTGGAATCGATGATGTCCCCGAGCACGCTGGCGCGGTCGCGAAACACCCCCTGGTACGTGGTGCTGAAGCCCGCGAGCGGCGTTTGCTCATTGCTGCGGTCGCCGCGCAAGTAGTCCAGCCGTGAGGAAGGCAGAGGCGGGGACGGCCAAGTCGTGCCGTCGCCCGAGTCGATGAGCGATTGCTCGTTCGCGGCGGCAAGCGGCCAGGTCGTACTCAGGCTCGCGTATTCGAATGGAATGCCGCTCGTTCCGTTCCAGCTGAAAACGACGCGCACGAGGTTGCCTTCGGCGGGTGTCGGGCCGGGCGGCGCGTTCAGATTGTTGTCGCAATTGGCGCCCGTGACCCCGGTCAGCACACAGGATGCATCCCAGTTGATGGTGGAACTGATGGCCAGGTCATTCGGATTGGTGTCGCCCACGGGCTCGCCCAGGTACTGCGACGTCAGCGAGCCCGCCAGGGTGTTCGGATTGTAGAACGCGAAGTAAACCTGGGTGGTGCCCGCCTGAACCTTCGCCGTCTGTTTTTGGTTGATGCCGGCGGAGCTTTGCGAGGCATTCTGCGGTGTCGCCTGGAAGCACATGATCTCGTGAATGTTGCGGCTGCCGCCGGTGGAGCCCGCGAAACCGAAGCGCACGCTCGCGGGTATGGGCACCGTCCCGCCCTGGGTGATGTCCTGCGAAGTGATCACGTTCTGCTGCGCGCCGCCGTTGTAGCTGTAAGACAGGCTCAACAGCCCGGCGGGCGTGAGCGTGAGGTTGTACGTGATGGGCATACCCTGCCCGCGCATCGTGGCTGCCTCGTTGGCGAGCGGCCGTGTGGCCGGCAGTACCGAGAATGCGTTGGCAATGGCGGCGTAGTTGTTCAGTGGGATCGCGGTTTGCGCAGGCGCCGTGGGATTGCTGTAGTCCCAGACGAAACCCGTGCGGCAGGTCGCCTGGACGGCCGCCGCCCCCTGCGCATTGGTCAGTGTCGCGGGGTACTGCACCGGATAATTTGCATTCAACCAGCTCCACGTGGTGCTGCCGGCGCCGCGCAGGCCGATCCTCATGGGCACGTAATTGTAGCCCGTCGACGTGTTGTCGCCCTGGTTCAAGAAATTGCCGAACTCGTCGATCCCGAGTCCGAGGAAGCCCCCTTGCAGTCCGTCGTAGCCTCGCGGAATGCCGCTGGTTCGCAGCGTTCCGTTGAAGTTAACGTTCGAGCAGGTATAGCCCAAGCTGCCGCCGAACGCGCCGACATCCGCGGGATAGCTCGCGTCTTGCAAAAAGAAGCTCATGCCGTCGGCGCCATCGGCGCCGCCGCCGCCCGAGTTGCCTTCGTAAGTGACCGTGGTGAAGGAGATTTGCAGGCCCGGGGCGCCCGCGCCGCTCGAGCTGGTCAGCGGAAACGTAAAATTGGACAAAATGGAGCCGGTTTGCGCGAACCAATCGGTGAAGCGCAGCGCGCCGCTGTTGACGGCATCCGGCAGCGTCCCGGTGCTGCCGCCGAACTGCGTTGGATAGAGGGGAGTGCCGGCATAATAGGGCAATCCCACACAGGCGGGATTGGCGGCCGTAGTGGTGCCCGCCGTGCCCGCGGTCAAGCACGCGCCGGTGACGAAAGTCCACGGATTGGTGGTCGCGGCGCCGGTGAAATTCTCCGTGCACGTCGGCGGACACTGCGCCAGCACCGCAGCGGGAACGAGTCCGGCTACCAAGAGCACGGCAACGATCAATTTGGCATTCATCACTGTCCTCCCAAATCCTTGACGCTCTGCTGAACGAGATAGGTGCTCTCGACGACCGCCACGGTATCGGGGCTTCCTGCGTATCCGGCGGCGTCAATCTGGTACACGCTGCCGAGGCCGTTCGGCGAGAGTCCGAGGTAGGAAATGTAGAATGTGGGCGTGTAGTAATACGTGTCCTGTCCGCCGGCGGTGGTGATGTTCATGGCCGTGGGCGCGCCGGGAGAGTAGCTCACGCCGACGCTCCAGGGCATCGGCAGATTTGCCGCATTGGTCATGACGTTCGAACAGACTTGGGCCGCCGGGGCCACCGTCAAGGGTGGAGCACAGTTGATCCCGGAGCTGCCGTTGCCGCTCGCCAGCCACCACTCGGCGTACTCCTCCGCGGTTTCGGCGGCGTTGAGCGCGCGGTGCTTCTCGCGCACGTTGCCGGCGATTTTCTCGTCCAGACCGAAGCTGCGGAACATGCCGACGGCCAATATGGTCACCACGATCAGCAGCAGCAGCGAGGTGATCAGCACCATTCCTCGCTGCGCCGGCCGGCGCCTGGAGCTCTGCCCGGTCATGTGGTGACGCCCGTTTTGTTCATGATGTCGACGACTCTGGTGAATGCGATCGTTTGCGCGGTGTTCACGATCGTCTGCCCGGCGAGGTTCCCGTACAGCGGATTGACGAAGGTCAGGGTGACCTTCACCGAGACGACGTTGCCCCAGTAGTTGTCGGCCGTTACGGTGGCGGCATCCAGATAGGTATCCGCCGAGCCGTTGCTCACGGCCGGATTCGTCTGCACACCGTAATAAATCTGCAGCTGCGTCACGCCGCTCACCAGGTGCACCGTGGTGATGGAGTTCGCCGCGCTGTCGTACAAAACGCAGATCAGGTCGAAGGTGCCGGGAACGGTACCGGCAGCGACACTGAAGGTGTTGGTGAAGGTCGTCGGGTTCGGGCTCGAATTGCCGGTGCAATTGATGGTGTTGTCGGGGGATGCCGGCGGCACCACCGCGGTGCCTGCGGTTGCATATCGAATCGTGATGCTGTTGCCGGGAGCCGGGTCCCCGTAGTTGCCGGTGCCGACCACAGTCTGCCCGGCGAACGAGTAGGGGGCGATGACGGGAAACATGCCGACGCCGGTGTTCACGGTGGGATTCGGAAAATATCCCGCCGATTGAATCACATCGGCGATCAGCGTCATCGCCACGCGCTCGCTGTCCTGAAGCGTCGAGAGCCCGCTTTGAACGCCGGCCGTGCGCTTCATGGCCTGGACGAGCGTCAGCAATCCTCCCGCCAGGAACAGCGAGATGAGGATCGCGATCATCAGCTCGACCAGGGTGAATCCGCGAGGTATGCGCGTATGTTTCATGGCTGCACGTACAGCACGTAGGTCGGCGCCTGCAGCGCGTTGATGTTCGTCTGCTGGGCGTTCGCCGCAACCGCGTTCTCGGTCCATTCGATCTGGATGGTGCAGGTGACCGGTAGGCCGACCGCATTGGTGCAGGCGATGGTCGAAAATGAGCCCGGCAGCAGGGTCTGCAGCGCGAGCGCCCATTGCTGCAGATCGTAGGCAGCCATCTGGTTCGCGCTGCAGCTGAGCGCGCCGGGAACCAGGCAGGCTACGGCGGGAATGGCGGCCAACAAAGGATCCCCCGAGACGATCGTGGTCGCAGCGCTGCTCACCGTGACCGTGGTCGAGGCCGGCGCAAGACCCGCGGCCCAATAGCCGCGATTGGCGTGCATGGTGGAGGCGAGACTGGACGCCTGAATCGCCGCCAGCGAGCGGGAGCTCGCGACCGTCGTGCTCACCACCGCAAGCGATTCCATCTTGGCGAGGCCCAGCAGTCCGAGTGCACAAACCACCAGGGCCACCATGACCTCCACGAGACTAAAGCCGTGATCACGCCGCATCGCGCTCGTGCCCCGCTCATTCGTGTACCGCTCATTCATGTGCAATTACCCACCGCGGCCTTTTCGGTGCTCAACATGCCCACCGGGGTGATCGCAAGGCAGCGAGTCCAGGCGGAGTTGCTGGTGGAGTCGTGCAGCAGCAGGGTCACCGTCACCGCGGCATTGGTGGACGCATAGCCTTCGCGATTGAAGGTGATTGCAGTGAACGCGCCGTTGTCCGGCACGAAGGTGTCGGTGGAGCTGAAAGCGCCCTGTGCCCGCAACACCGCTTCGCTGGCCTGCCTGGTTTGATCGTCGTTCGAATCCAAGAACACGATCCAACCGTTCTGCCACGCGGTGCCGTAGTTGCAGTTTGCGCCGTCGGTCGACGCACACACGGTGACCGGCAGTCCCTGTTTGATCGCCATGCTGCGTGCGTACTGCATGTCGCCGAGCAGGCCGTTGACTTCGGTGGAAATTCGATTCGAGACGGTTACGTACTTGAAGGAGGGCACCCCGATCACCAGCAGCGTCGCGGAGATCCCAATGACCATCATGAGCTCGGTGAGCGTGAAGCCCGACATCGACCGTTTGTGTACGATCTCGTCCATGGGCGGCATCCTAAGGAGGTAAACTTGCTTGAACCTGACAGCAAGCGCGCGGCATGCTCAAAATGCGACGCCGTTCGCAAAATCGGACCAAAAAATCGGCGCAAAAATGACGACCGTGCTTGACGGAGCTAGGGAATTGAGATGCGATCGGTGATCGAGGATGGCATAAGTCAAACGCCGCTTCAAGGAAACTGCAGCATCACCTTCGTGCCTGCGCCGCTTTGTCCCGCGCCGATCGAGAGCGATGCGCCGTATAGATTGGCGATCTCATCGACGATGGCGAGCCCCAAACCGCTGCCATGACCGGGTGAGTTGGGCAGCCGATAGAAGCGCTGGCGCACGCGCTCGCGGTCGCTCTCCGGGATCCCGGGTCCGGTGTCTTCCACCGCGATATACGGCTTGCCATCGCGCGCGCCGGCGCTGACGGTGACCGTGCCTCCGGCGGGCGTGTATTTGAGCGCATTGTCGACGAGGTTGCTGAGCAGATCGTCGAGCAGCGAGGGGTCGGCCAGAATCGAAACCGGCTGGGTCTCGGCGCCCAGATCGATGTTCGACTGCAACGCACGGTCGAAGAACTTGGCGATGACTTCGCCGACGATCGTATGAAGTCCCACGGTTTGGTTCCTGGCGGCGATGTTCACCGACGGATCGGCGCGCGCCAGGGTGAGCAGTTGGTTGGCTGAATGCGCCAATTGCCGGATCCCCTCCTGCAGAGTCTCGAGGCGATTCCTGACGGGCGCGGCGGCGGGTTCCGCGATGAGAAGCTCCAGCTGCGCCTGCATGCCGGTGATCGGCGTGCGCAGCTGATGCGCGGTGTTGGCGATGAACTGCTGCTGCGATTGCACTGCGGTGCGCAGCATCAGAAACAGGCGGTTGAGCGTAACGACGACAGGGGCGATTTCGCGGGGCACGGCGATCTCATCGATCGGGCGCAAATCGAGGGCGGAGCGCTGGGCGATCTCGTCGCGCAGGCGCCTCACCGGCCGCAATCCCAGCTGAATGCCGACCCAGACCAGCACCAGGGTGACGTCGAGCTGCACGAAATCCCACAGCAAGGTGCTCATCAGGCCGAAGCGGGCCGCAGGCTCGGTGGCGGGTCGAATGTCCGCCACGGTGAGGATGATGATGCCGGCGCGGGTGTCGAACCGGGTCGTGAGCATGCGCACGTTGCGCCGGTCGATCTGCGCCAGGGCAAAGACCTGGGCCGTGGCGTCGGTCATCGGAACCAGCGGGAGCTGCGCATCGCCGAGCAGCAGGCGCCCCTTCGCATCGCGCACCGCGTAGGCGATGGAGTCGGGAGCGGGCAGGGGGGGCTTGACGCGCGATCCGGTGTCGAGCGATACCCGATCGGGCTCGACCTGCAAGCGCGCCATCAGGGCGTTTGCGGCCTCTTTCAGCCGGCGGTCGCTGCTGATCACTCCGGGCGCAACACTGCTGAAGTAGTGCACCAATGCGCCGCACAGCGACAGCAGCATGAGCGGCACCGCCAGCCAGAGTACCAACTGGCGGCTGATCGACGAGCTCACGTGCTCTTCGCTTCTTCCAGTCGATATCCGAGGCCGCGAAGGCTGCGGATCACCACGGCATTCCCCAACTTGGCCCGCAATCTCGATATGTGAACTTCGACGGCGTTCGGCGTGATGTCCTGCTCGGGACCGGCGAGCGCCTGCAGCACCTTTTCCTTCGAGACGATTTGACCGGTGCGGCGCACCAGGCATTCGATGACCAGCCATTCGCGCGCCGTCAACTGGATCTCGGCCTCATCGATGCAAAGCCGCCGGCCCAGCAGGTCGACGCTCATGCGATTGAGCTTGATGATGCCGTTGATGGCGCCGCTCGAACGGCGCATCAGCGCCCGGCAGCGTGCCGCGAGTTCGGCCGGTTCGAACGGTTTGCTCAGAAAATCATCCGCACCGATATCGAGCGCC
>Ga0074045_10002776_pt1 | contig 16056 bp, 17 predicted proteins | sample BogForMeECP23OM2_FD_94442 | JGI IMG/M metagenome (GOLD analysis project Ga0074045, IMG submission 94442) | Bog forest soil microbial communities from Calvert Island, British Columbia, Canada - Bog Forest MetaG ECP23OM2 | ecosystem: Environmental > Terrestrial > Soil > Wetlands ...
ATGCAAATCAGCGTTATCGTGCGGGCGTCAATCGTCATTTTCATTTTGTCAATGTTGTTCATGATGACACTTTCAGGTGCCATCAACTCAGTGGCATCAGCGTATTTGGATATGATGTGGTAGGCAAGTGGAGACGGCTTTTCATAGCTAATGTAAGCTGAAAGCTTGATTTTTCCAGCTGCAACATCGTGTATTATTTGTTTAGCATGCGGCAAATCCACTTTTTCCATCATCGCTTCTCTGATTGTTTCACGGTAAACTGGAGTATTATCAAATTGGGCTCTCAATTCACTTTGCCGCTTGTAACTCATCGTTTTTCCACGGGGCAAAACGCCGAACCTTTCAGCCACAGCTTTCATCTTGTAGCCGAACGGGAACTTAGCTTCCAAATATTTTTCAAACGCGAAGTCAACTGCTTCGTCACTGAGCCCGAACATGACCTCGGGAAGCTCTGCGATTTCTTGATTGTTGAGTTTTCGAGCCATTTCAATCAAGATTCTGTAGCCATCTGTCCACCACCCTGTTATGATTTCCCGTTCGGACAGAACGCTGTCAAAAACTCCACCTAAAGTCTTGTTAACCAGCTCGCCGAAGCAGGCGTGAATGATTAGGTATTTGTCGTAAACCTCCAAAACAACATGTTTCTCGGTCGGCAAAGGTGCGTTCTGCTTGATTTGCTCGTCAACTTCCAAAATAACGTTACACATGCTGTCCCTGTCAGAGCCCATTTCCTTGGCTAAAACCCCCGCCGCAACATTTACGTCTCTCGTTTCTTTGAGTACCTGAGCGATTCTTTCCCTGTTTTGCCCTGTTTGTTGTGCGAGCTCGAATGGTACAGGCAAGATTTCCCCGTCCCAACCAGGAACAGACGCGAAAGGGTCTTCAGACGGCAACACATGCACGGTTCCAGCTTCCTCTTCAATCTGGACTATGCGCCACACTTTACCTTTCATGATAAAGCTTAAGCCTACGCGTGCGTGCAGAGCCATGAATTCATCGCCTAAGGCGCCGATTTTTCGGTCGGAAAGGATGTTTATGACAGGGTACCTTCGTTCGTCTGGAATCATTGAGAGATTGCTGTAGTAGTAATCGCGGGTTCGGCGTGTTTTGGTCAAGACTTGGTCGACTTCATCGAATCTTAAATGGTTTAGGCTTTCTAAAAAGTGTATCAGATCCAGCAACTCGTTTTTCTGGAGGTTTCGGTAAAGATAGGATCTATGCAGCAAACGTGAAAGCTCTTCCTCTGTGACTTCCTGAAGATCCATTAGCACCCCAGCGATTTGATGCGATAGGACATCCAACGCGTTCTCATGTATCAGCACGGGTTCAATCATGTTGCTCTTGGCGTTTTTTATTGATGCTAATGCCTCAAGAGTGTCATCTGGATAAACCGTGATTATTGTGCCTTGGGAAGCTCTGTCTAAACTGTGTCCGCTTCTGCCAACCCGTTGTATGAGACTGTTTACCTGTCGCGGCGACATGTACTGGACAACCAAATCAACGTTGCCGATGTCGATACCTAACTCCAAAGTGCTCGTGCAAATAATGGCTTTCAGCGGCCCATTTTTGAACGCGTCCTCAACGCCGATTCTTTCCTCTTTACTGATTGATCCATGATGAACAGCTATGTCATCCCGGTTTAGCTGCTGAAGTTTATGTCCCAAAACCTCCGCGACCGTACGGCTGTTAACGAAAATAAGCGTTGAAGTATGTGAATCCACTAGCTCTAAAATTTGTCTAATTCTTGCAGCTGCTTCCGGCGAGGTCTCCAGTTTTCCCGCCATCTCAAAGTCAGGTTCAATCGGTGTGGGGTTTTCCACGGAGTAGAAGTAGCTTTTCTCAGGCGAGGCTTGAATGATGCTTATTTTCCGTCGGGTTCCAGCGATGAACTTGGCGATTTCCTGTGGGTTCCCGACGGTTGCTGACAAGCCGATTCTCTGGAAATTCTTGGTTGTAACCAACTGCAGACGTTCAAGTGCCAAAGAAAGTTGGGCTCCTCGTTTGCTTGAAGCCAAATCATGCACCTCATCCACGATAACGAACTCCACGTTTCGCAGGTGACCCCGCATCTGGGTTCCCGGAAGCACAGCCTGCAGAGTTTCGGGTGTGGTAACAAGCATGTTTGGCGGTTTTTTGGCCTGCATTCGACGCGTTTTTTGCTCAGTATCACCGTGACGGACTTCCACTGTTAAGCCAAGCTTCTGTGCCCAAAGAGTCAGACGTTTTAGCATATCTCGGTTTAATGCGCGAAGAGGCGTAATGTAGAGCACTCTAATCCCCTTCTGATCTTGGCTTTGAGTCTCAATTAGTTTAGAGAAGACGGGCAGGAGAACCGCCTCTGTTTTTCCGCTGCCCGTGGGAGCGACCAAAAGCAGGTTCTTGCCGTCTAGCACTATTGGAAACGCCAAAGTCTGCGGCAACGTGGGCTTGGAAAACCCGAGCTCAGCTAACGCTTTTTGAACGGATGCAGCAAGCAAATGGAAAACCTGGGGTTGTGTTTGCATTTTTTCTAAGTCTTACTGATTGAGGCGTGTTTTAACTCTTTACTTGAAAACGGTAACTTCCGCCCGTAAAATCACCCATTCAGGGTGAAAGGGCCTCGTTAGAACTTGCAGCTTCTTGTTAGAAAATTGATTTAACAAATAATCCAATTGCGGTTTGCAAGAAAGTCAATATTTGCAGGAAGCCCCAGCAACGATGAGAAGAGGTAAACTTGCAGTTAACAAAACGGATAAGTTAACGGTTGGTGGGGAAAAGTGAACCTAAAACGTTATGCAGTAAAAAGAGGCAATCAGAAACTTGATTGCAACATCCAACTGGTCGTCGTGGACTTAGACAGGGACAGACGTTACCCACTGAACTTCGTCTGCCTCCTGCCTAGATACCTCCGCCTGCTTGAATAACGATCCTGCAACTTCCAATATATTCGGCGAAAAAACAAATGCGTTGCAAAGAAACTTTTGGTTGAAGCAAACATGTTGAAGAAGACTCGGACATCCAGAAAGCTATCAGCAAACGAATAAAAGACGTCGAAAACAAAAAACGAAGCAAGCTGCTGAACAAAACATCAAGCGAACTTCCTTTTTTAGTCACATAATTTCTGTTTTCACTATCTTTCTGGTTTCAACGGAAGGTTTTAGATTTAAATTCTGGGTAAGCAAATGCTATGCTAACAGCTCTGAAAGAGGGAGCACATGGCTTTAGACTGGGGAATAGGCCTTGCTGTTGCTGCAATGGTTAGCTGGGGAGTAGCAGACTTCTTGGCTAAGAAAGCGATTGACCAAGTCGGCTACAGAACCAGCATAGTCATAAACCAAGCTGTCGCGTTTGTTCCGATCCTTTTCGTCACAGCCCTATTCTTCAGAATGCCCAGCTTTTCCCCACTGCTGGTAGGAGAAACCATTTTGGCGGGTGTAACAGGAGTCATCGGCTACATATTCTTCTACAGAGGCTTCGGAAAAGGCAACGTCTCAGTTGTCGCGCCGATTACTGCCAGCTGGTCAGTCATAACGGTCCTGCTTGCAGCATTTCTTTTCGCGGAAGCATTGATGCCTCTGCAGATCATTGGCGTCATCTCGGTTTTCATCGGGGTCTTTTTCGCGTCGACAAATTTTACAGAACTCAAAAAAAGTATCAAAATTGGCGGATGGTCAGCCGGAGCGGCGGATGCTGTAGTAGCAATGATCGCATGGGGAATCAGCTACGCGCTTCTTAAGCCAATCACGTCGACTGTCGGACCGGTCATAGCGCTTTTCCTGCTTAAAATCCTCGCTGTAACGACCCTTTTCTCTTGGATAGGAGTGACCAAAACCAAGGTTTCGTTTCCAGCAAAAATGATTTTCCTTTTGCTATCCGTGGCGGGGCTGCTGGATTTTATAGCTTACTTGGCTTTTAACTTTAGCTTAGACACTCAATATGTTTCGGTGACTTCGGCGATAGTGGCGACTGCACCCGCCATAACGATTGCTCTTGCCTATATTTTCCTGAAGGAAAGAGTGGTGCGTAACCAGAAACTTGGGATAATCGCCATACTGGTCGGGCTCATCCTTATATCCCTAACTTGAAATCAGCAACCGATGCATTTTCTGACTTTACATGCTTCTATTTGTTGAGTGGACGAGAAGTGAAATGAGGTAGTCGTTTTTGACTATACCGAAGCCGCCGTTACTTGCTGAAGACTCATCGAATTTTTTGACTCCGTCAGGCTTCAAACCTGGAGACTTGATTGCAAAGGGCACGGGGTCTCTCGCGTGCGTGCCGGTGCTGACTGGGGTGGGATGGTCCGGCGATATTGAAATCGCGTAGGGCTCATCTAACCCCTCAAGAATCCTGCCGAGAAGCCTCCTGTCCAAGTCCTCAATCGTCTTAACCTTCAACGCGCAGTCTTTCGCGTGACCTGCCTCGTCTGGCGCTTCAACATGAACAAAAACCAAATCCACGGTCAGTAGAGCTTTCAGTGCCGCGTCAGCCTTGCCCTCGTAGTCGGTGTCGTATAAACCTGTTGCGCCGGGAACCTCAATGATTTCCATGCCAGCGTAGGTACCAATGCCTTTAACTAAGTCAACGGCGGATATGACTGCCCCTTTTAAGCCGAATTTTTCCTTCAGAGTGGGCATAGATGGTTTTTTGCCGCCGCCCCAGGGCCAAATCAGGTTTCCAGGCCTTTTGCCAGAGTTCTCACGAGTGACATTAACAGGATGAGTACGCAAGATATCTCTTGAGCCATCAATCAAGTTTCTTAGCAGAAGAGCATCTTTTTCGGCTTCAGCCACTTTGGCTTTCGGCATAACTGCGGAAACCTTCATTCCGATGACGTCATGCGGTGGAATGCAAACAACGAGCTCTGGATGTGGATAGTTTCGAATTATCAAAAAGTGCCTGTAGCTCATCCCCGAATAGAACTCAATTTTTCCTTGCTTGTCAAAGGCTTCTCCTATGGCGTCTATCAGCTCGGAAGCTTCTTCAGTTGTTATGTGCCCTGCTGAGTAATCAAGGATGGCGCCGTTTGCCTCAGTTATCAGATTACACCGATAAGCCACATCGTTTCCCACGAGCTTTATGCCTCGGGTAGGGGCTTCAAGAGGTCCTCTGCCCGTGCAGTAAATTCTCGGATCGTATCCCATAAGAGAACATATTGCAGTGTCTGAGCCTGGGATGCATTCATCTGGAACAGTTTTCAGAAGCCCGCTTTGACCTTCTGACGCAATCGAATTCATGTTGGGTTTGTGGGCGGCTTGAAGAGGCGTCTTGCCTCCAAGCTCCGGAACTGGGTAATCAGCCATTCCGTCGCCAACAACTAGTATAAACTTCATCTAATCAACTCCAACCGTTGCGCCATTAAACCTATATTTGCGTTCTTTGTTTCTTAAAGTTAACACGCTCATATATTTTGCGCAAAAATAACAAAACACGCAAAAAGGAACAAAACAAATAAAGATAATGATGGGAGCTAAGGCATAACTACTGCGCCGATCAAATATACGTTCGTTTTCGGTTGGGAAACCTCACCGTTATATGCCGCACTTGCTTGCACGGGTACTTGTGAGATTGCCATGACTGTGTTTTGACCGTATATTACTTGACCGAAGACAGTATATGAAGTGTCGAAGCTTGAGTAGAGATTATTGTTGTTGGCCACGTTGATGAAGAATTGGCTGCTTGCTGAGTTTGCCTGACCCGTGTTTGCCATGGCTATCGTCATGTTGCTATTTACGTTGTCATTGCCAATCTCGTCTTTTATAGTTGGAACGGTGGTTTTGCCTTCTCCGCCTTGAATCATGAAGCCAGCGATGACCCTTTGAAAAATGGTGTTGTTGTAGTATCCTTCGTTGACCAGTTTAACGAAGTTTGCGGTTGTGATGGGTTTGTCATCTCTCATTTGGATAACTATGTTGCCCTTTGATGTTAGGAAAAGTATTTTGGTCCCACTGGCGCTGTACTCGCCCTCTGGTGAAGTGAGGGGAGTTACGGATGGGAACGGATAACTTGAAGAAGTGGGAGACGTAGAAGCCGTCGGAGTCGGTGAGGGAGTATTCTGCTGGCTGGACAATTGTTCATTTGGACCGAGGTGAGTAATCACCACGTAACCGACAAATGCAATAACGATAACTGCCATTACTGCAGCTACGATCAGCTTTCGGTTTTTGCCTTGCGTTTTGGGATTGTTAGTCTTCACTTTGCTGTTTCGTTTTGAGCTCATGCCCAAAATTATTGCGCATTTTTTATTTAAACCTTTCAAAATTAACGTCTCAAAAAAGATCACAGGCGCCAGCATCAGAATTCCCATAGGCTAAAACCAAAAATTGGTGGCTCCTACATGCAGTTTGCTCAGTATGATTTTTATTTACGACTCAGTCTTAGTCATATGCTGACACGTAGGTTAGAGCAGCAAATTCTGACCAAGTTGAATCGAAATGACAGAAACTGATTATAGCGTTCACTTTGACTTTGAAAAAATCAAAGCTGAAGTAGGCAAACTCCAAGGGAGCAGTGAGACAAGTGATAAAATCGCTTGTTTCTTGGATTCACTAAAAGAAACCACGATAAGAGTTGAGCCTACTCTAAGCAAAGAAACTAACAATGAACGCGAGCTTTGGGAAGATTACAAGCAGCTTCAAAGAGAAAAACTGGCCGTTTTAGATTTGTCCCATGAATGGGACTATATTAGCGAAGAAATTAAAGAATCAAATCCAAGATTGGATTTCTTGGTAAGGGACGCGATTGAAGAGCTAAACGACCATATTGGCGTTCTAGCGGAATCGCACCGCGCGCATATAGATATTCTTGAAATCTATAATACCCGCAAAATTGAAGTCTTAGCGCTTGTCGTAACAATCGTCATTTCGTACATTGCTGTGTGGGAATTCACCGTTAGGGACCTGTTGGTTAGCTTTACTTTTCCTTACGGTTTGAGCCCCCGCTTAAATTATGTGGTAGTAATTCTTACCCTTCTGCCAGTTTTCGTAACTGTTGCGTGGGCTTGGGTTAGGCGCAAAAGCTACTTCTAAAGAATTTTGGCTACTTAAATCGTCGAAGGTTTAAAGCAGTATCGGGGCCACTGTGGCCATTGCTGCGTTGTACTGCACGTGCCAAAATCCAACGCTAACTCAATACCTATCTTCAACTTTTCTTTCGGTACGTCGTTGATCATGCCAGGAATCTTCAAACCGTCTCCAAGCTGAATGATGCCTACTGCATATGGTGTTAACGCCTGAAATTGTTCAGGCGCTACGTTTATGATTGTATAAGTGAGCAATTTGCCCTTTCCTGAGATGTTGACCCATTCAAATTCTTGTGAGAGACAGTTGTCACATAAAGGCCTAGGTGGCAAATGGATTTTTCCGCACTTGAGGCATTTTCCAGCCATCAACTTGTTCTGCTGCAGGAACTTGTAAAATTGCTCGATTGAAAAGGGTTCCATTGCGCTCAACTATAGGTCTCTCCTGTAAATGTGAACGGCAGCGGTTGCGCCTGAACCGCCGACATTATGTGTTAAACCTACCTTGGCGTCCTTGATTTGGCGTTTTCCAGCTTGACCAGTGAGCTGCAGGTAAACTTCGTATGCCTGTGCAGTTCCTGTGGCACCTACAGGGTGACCTTTTGCTTTTAAGCCGCCGCTGGTGTTAACTGGAATTCGCCCGCCAAGACGGGTTTCGCCGCTTTCCACTAGTTTGCCGCTTTCGCCGACTGGACAGAAATCAAGGTCTTCGTACGCCATGAGTTCCGCAAACGTGAAACAATCGTGAACTTCAGCTAGGTTAATATCTTCTGGCTTTACGTTAGCCATTTCATAAGCTGTCTTCGCGGCTAATTTAGTGGCGTTCAATGAAGTTAGGCTTTGGCGTTGGTATAAGCCAATGGTGTCGGTCGCTTGTCCGCTACCTACGATATGCACTGGCAGGTCACTGTATTTGCTGGCTAATTCGGGTCTCGTAAGGATTATGCAGCTCGCGCCGTCGGTAATCAGGGAGCAATCATAAAGTTTGAGCGGCCAAGCAACGCAGCGTGAATTCATGGCGACTTGCAATGTGATTTCTTTTTGCAGGTGAGCTTTGGGGTTTAGGCTTCCATGATAATGGTTTTTGACGGCTACCGCCGCCATATGCTGCTCAGTCGTTCCGTACTTGTGCATGTGAGCAGTCGCCATCATCGCGTATAAACCTGGGAAAGTGATCCCATTCCACTGTTCAAATGGGTAATCCGACGCCATAGCCAAGTACTCAGTTACCTCAGCTGTGGTGCGGTGAGTCATTTTCTCGACTCCGCCGACTAAAACCACATCGGCAAGCCCGGACATCGCAGCGTATATCCCTGAACGTAACGCGGCACCTGAAGAAGCACAAGCAGACTCCGTACGCGTGGCTGCAACTCCTGTGAGCCCTGCCCAATCTGCGATAGTTGCTCCCATATGACCCTGATGCTCGTAAGATTCACCCATTTGCCCGATGAACATGGCTTTGATATCTCGTTTAGGGTCAAGTTTGGGGCAACTGTTGAAGGCTTCTTTTGCAGCTTCAGCAAAAATCTCTCTTGCAAGTAAACCATCACGCTTGCCGAACTTGGACATGCCAGCACCTATTATGGTGACGAGCGGCTTCCCATTCAAACCCAAAGTTCCCTCTCAGATGACAATAAACAGTTGTCGAGCTAAATAAAAACTATGCAAATATAACTTTAAGAACCTTAAAGAAACCAAGTGCAGACTTCAGTCGGTTCTTTCTGTCTAAAGCCTTGTAATATAAATCCTCAAGGCTAAAATGGGCATAACCACAATTGCACCAAAGAGGACTGCGGTCAACGTCATAACTCGAAGTGCCCTATCAATGTGTTCAGGCTCGATGCCATGGTCGTCACCAAGCGCGTAATGCCCTTGCTTCTCGAGCTGGGTGTTTAATGCTCCAGCCATCGCTGAAATAGTCCAGCCTGCGTTTACACTAACGGTTTTGGCCTTGTCTCGCTGCAGTATGCGCCACGATTCCCGCCAGTTCTCGCGTAGGAGATAGGAGGCAGCAACCATCAGGTAAGCTGTTAGCCTGGCTGGAATGTAGTTGGTTATGGTATCAAGGTTTGCGCTGAACCAGCCGATGTTCCTGTTTTCCTCGGTCTTATATCCAACCATCGAGTCCAAAGTGTTAACGACACGGTAAGCGAAGGCGCCTGCAACGCCAAATACGGCGAAGAAGAAGAAAGGCGCGGTTATACCGTCGGTCGTGCTTTCGGCGATGGATTCGACAGCGGCGGAAGTAATTTGTTTCTCGTTTAGAGTATTTGGGTCTCTTCTGACTATGTAGGGCAGCCATCTTCGGGCTTCCGTCAAATCCTTGTTCTTCAGCGCATTTGCGATCGGTTTAGTGTATTGACCCATGCCTCTAACTGCGAACGTAGCTTTGAACAGAATTGCGCCGACAATAATGTAGGCTATTTGACCGAAGAAACCGAAGGATTGCCTGAGCCAGAAAAGCAGCAGAAAAACGGGCAGCGCAATGATAAACATGACAATAAGAGCTAGCAGGACACCGTTTGCTTTCTCGACTTTGGGGTTGGTGCTCTTCAGTTTGGGTTTTAGATAAGAAATAATTTTGCCTATGCCTATTGTTGGGTGAATCTTGTCAGGGTACTCCCCAAAGACAATGTCAATCAGAAAAGCTAAGATGAAAATCAGCGCGGAATCCACAAAAAGAGAGATGTTAAAAGAAAACATGCTTAGCATTCATCAAACCCGTTCATTGCTGGTTCTTCACTGTCCGCGTTAAAGCATCAATCAAACATTTATTCTCATGGTGAGTTTTCACCGCTACCCGGACGTAGTATTGGTCAAGTCCACGGAATGAAGTGCAGTCCCGAATCAAAATACCCTGCGCAAGCAACTTGCCAGCAAGCTCAGTTGCAGTTAAACCCGTCTTGCGGATGTTGATAAAGAAAAAGTTCGCGTCAGCCGGGTAAACTTTGAACGAACCAAATTTTCCCAACTCAGCCAAAAGCTGCCCTTTCTCTTTTTTGATAAGCTCCCGAGTCGCCCTTAAGTGCTCCTCGTCTTTCAACGCCTCGACTGCGGCAGCCTGCGCTAAACAGTTGACATTCCAAGGAATCTTTGCACATGAAAGCACATTGATGATTTCTTCGCTAGCGATTCCGTAGCCAACGCGCAAGCCAGTTAACCCGAAAATCTTGGTAAACGACCTCAAGATGAACAGGTTAGGGTAACGTTTGATTTTGCCAATCAAGGTCAACGTCTTTTCGTTTTCCACAAACTCCAAAAAGTCTTCGTCGAGAAAAACAAGAGTATCCTGCTCCATTGCCCGATCAACTATGGCTGTTATAGTTTGGTTTGGGATGAGCATGCTGGTTGGGTTATTCGGGTTGCATAAGAAAACAATCTTGGCGTCAGCCATTTCACGATTGAAAGTTTCCGTATTAATGTTGAAGTTCCGGTCAAGCTTGACGAATTTGGCTGTTTCCCCTCTCTTTCTTACGGCGCTTTCGTATTCGCCGAAGGTTGGCGCTGGAATTAGTGCTATTTCGTCTTTTCTCAGGAAAGCCTCTGCGAACAGGTACATGAGTTCTGTGGAACCGTTTCCGACGACAACGTTGTTTTTGTTGATTTCGGTGAAGTGGCCCGCGATGGCTTGCCTAAGCTCATTGGAATTTGAGTCAGGGTAAGCTGGAATTTCTGAGAACGCTTTTCTTGCTGCTTCAAGCGCTTTCTTAGATGGACCCAGAGGGTTCACGCTTGAACTGAAATCCAAAATTTCCTCGCGTCTCAGCCCACTTTTGCCTGCCGCCTCAAAAACCTCGCCGCCGTGGACGCATGGCTTAAAGTTTTTCATGCTGTCTCTGACCAAGTTTTCAACAGGCTTCATTCGGTTTCAATCCTTCAGTCAATCAAGGCTGAAATGCGTAGGTTTCTCTTTAACGTAAATCATATAAACGTTTGGTTAAGTCTGCACTGACCGTTCAAAGGGGTGATACTTTGAAGGCAAAACAGACAAATGCCTTCTTGCCTGACTTCCGGCAGCACACAAAAGCTTTTTTGGGTCGACGAAGATGAATAATTAGTAGGTTTTGGTTTATGAGTGATACACAAGATAAGCATGACTTAGACTTATTGAGGGAAATGGTTAAGGAGAAAAAACCTAGGGAGTCTACTGAGGAGGTCCTTTCAGTGTTCTGCCAGCGCCAGGGACTTTCTATGGAAACATGCCGAGCTTACTACAAGAAGCTGGTTGAAAAAGGCGACATAAAAGAGAAATAACATTTAAGTTTTAAACCCTCAATACCAATGGCGACTTAACTTGAAGGAACTTGTCTTCGTAGGCTTAGGGCTAAACGATGAAAAAGGCATCAGCCTCAGCGGTTTAGAAGAAACCAAAAGCGCGGACACTGTTTTCATGGAAACATACACGAGCCTCATGCCAGATTTCAACCTGCAACGCTTCGAAGATACATGCGGCAGGCAAGTCCAATTGGTTTCAAGGCGCGACTTAGAAGAGGAAAACGCTGCAGCAATTCTGCAGGCCGCCCAAAAAGGTAAAACCGTTTTTCTTGTCCCAGGCGACCCTTTTATAGCCACAACCCACGTCACCCTAAGAATTGACGCAGAGAAGAAGGGAATAAGAACCCGCATTGTTCACGGTACATCGATTATTTCAGCAATTGTCAGCCTCTCTGGGCTGCACAATTATAAATTTGGAAAGACCGTCACCGTTCCCTTTCCGGAAAATTATTCCACAACACCATACGATGTCATCGCACAAAACAAGAAGGTGGGTTTGCATACGCTTTGCCTGCTGGATTTGAAAGCCCCTGAAAAGCATTTCCTAGGTATCAACCAAGCTGTGGAGATGCTTCTGGAAGTTGAGAAGAAAAAGAGAGAGCGTGCAGTGACGCCTGCTACGCCGGCAATTGGAGTAGCTCGGGCAGGAAGCAAAACTCCAACTTTAAAGGCAGATTTCATCAAAAGCATTGTGAATTTTGATTTTGGCGAGCCGCCTTACAGCCTAATTCTTCCAGGCGACATGCATTTTATGGAAGTTGAAGCCTTGATTGCTTTTGCTGGTGCTCCTGCAGAGTTTAGGAGGTTTGCCAAGTGAGTTTGGAAATGCTTGCGGCAAAGTACATCGGATCAGCGGAAAAAGTGCTCAAGGAGCTGCTGCAGACAAAAGAATCTGTGACAGTTTCCGAGGCTGATTCGACGAAGGTTCTTCGTTGGGCATGCGATTATTTGGAAGACGCAAAGTATTATAAGGCTCAAGGAAAATTTGAAACAAGCTTAACCTCGGTAGCTTACTGTGAAGGGCTCCTTGACGCATTGAGGTTGTTGGGCGCTGTGAAATTCGAATGGCCGACCAATCCGCAAAGAAAAAAGTTGTCTTAGCTTCAGGCGTGTTTGACCTGCTTCATCTGGGGCATGTCAGGTTTTTAGAGGAAGCCAAGAAGGCAGGAGGAGAAAACGCTGAGTTGATTGTTGTTGTTGCAAGGGACAGCACAGTTGAGAAAACCAAAGGCAGAAAACCGATTATGTCTGAGACTGAAAGGTGCCAGTTGGTTGAATCCTTGAAGGTTGTTGATAAGGCAGTGCTTGGATATGAAGAATTTGAAATCGGTGAAGTCATTGAGTCAATCAGGCCAGATGTAATTGCGTTAGGTTACGACCAGCAGGACATGTCTGAGCAGGTTTTAAGTTACGTGAAAACCCACGGTTTGAACGTTGAAGTCGTTAGGATCGGAAAGTTTGGGGAGAATACTTTAGATAGTTCAACAAAGATTAAGCAGGAAATAATCGATAAGCTCTCAAGTTAAGTTTGGTTAACCCGATGAATAGCGAAAAGTACAAGCCGACAATTATCCTCGTAGCCCTAAACACGGCAATGTACATTTACACATCCATAGTCGGAGGCAACGCACTAACCACAAACCTTGCCGGCATTCCACCCCTGTACCAATGGAATATCGAAGTACTGCACGGCGCATACTACCAGCTTTTCACATCTATGTTCATCCACGCCTCAATACCCCATCTCGTGGGCAACATGCTGTTTCTCTTCATATTCGGGTTAAGAGCAGAAGAAATGTTTTCGCTGCCCGAGTACCTGGGAATCTACCTCGTGGGCGGCTTGGCGGGCAATGTTCTTTCATTAGCTTTTGGGCCAGAATTTCTCTCTGTAGGAGCTTCAGGCGCAATCTTCGCGCTTTTCGGAGCATGTGTCATTTACGATAGACATTCCGTTCGGCAATCTATCGTTGGGGCGCTCGTTTACTCTTTCTTCCTACTACTAATAAGCGGATTAAGCGCAGGAGTCAACGATTTGGCGCACATAGGCGGCTTAGGCTTCGGCTTAATAGTTGGCTACTGGATAGCCACCAGGCGCAAACCGCAGCAGGAGTACTCTGTCAAATATAAGAATCCGCTTTACCCATTTTAGGCTAGGCTACGGTGCGATGTAAATTTCCACTTTTACTTTGTTGCCATCTTTAATGTTCAGCTGCTTCCTTAGGCATACGGGCGCAATGATTTCCAAGACCGAAACATCGTAGTGGCTACGTAGCGCCGTTACCAGAGCGCCTTTAACCTTGTTGCCGATTACGGCGGGATAGCATTTCACAAGCCCGAAGGAACGGTCCTCATTCTTGAAACCCGTCACTTCGACAGCTGGGTACGCCTCCAGTTCCATCCGGGTTTTGATGTCGTAATCCGCCGTCAACTTGAGGTTGAGGGTTCCAGGGTAAGGATCAAAACCCAGTTTTTCCGCAAATTGCTTTCGATAATTTTCCTTTGAAATATAGTACGCGCCTTCACCCAGTCCAGTAAAGACTGTTCCCTCCAAGGTCACTGAGGGCGGGTAAGATTTCTCGACCAGAAACTTAAGGCTTGAATAAAGTTTCTGCAGCTCCTTACCGCCCGGCTCTTCAATCCGAATTAAGCTTCCTTCTGGGGTGATGTTGCGTTGAATCCATCCTTTACGTTCAAGCTCAATTAGGTAACGTGACGCGGTCTGCTGGGAAAACCCAAGTTTACCCGCCAAATATTCGGTTGAGATTTTGGCGGTTCGACGGTAAGCCCCCATCTCCGCAAGCCTCAGAAGCATGTAAAGATGTTGCCAATCCTGCTTTTCACTCAAAGCCTCGTTCTCCAGCGAATTAGAGAGTAATCGGCAAGGATATTTAAGCGGCTCGAAAAAGGTTCCCGAGTTTTCAGCTTTAAATTCGCGAAAAGGCGGGTGGTTAGCTTTGTTATTTCAGCTGGAAGGTCTTTAAAAGAAAATAGTTGCGTTGGCACTTTTGAACAAGTTATTTTTAGCTTCTTTTTTGAAACAGAGCTTGAGTCAGTTGCAGGTTGAGACATTTTTAGACACCGTTAAAGGGGCCAAGTGCATGCGTGAAAAGCTAAATTCAACCAAACGGTAGTTTAATCAAGCGTGTTTTGATGAAAAATGAAGCACCTCCTGAATGTTTTTGACCGGATGAACGTTTACTGGGCGGAAATAGCTGACCAAAACCAAACAGAAAAACAAGTAAAATTCATAAAAAACATCCTAAAGCCACAAGGGATAGTTTTGGACGTCGCTTGCGGAACGGGAAGGTATACAATCCCTCTGAGCAACGAAGGATACGACGTCGTTGGGTTAGACATCTCGCCAAATCTTCTCAAAATAGCAAAAACCAGACTCAACAGCATGCAGCTGGTAAAAGCGGACATGCGGCATCTGCCCTTTAAGCCACAGGCTTTCGCTGCAGCGGTAAGTATGGACACGAGCTTGGTATTTGCCAACTGAAGAGGAGGATATGGAAAGCCTTTTGGAACTGCACCAAACAATACAGAAAGGCGGGGTATTGATCATTGACGTTTTCAATCGGAAGCAACTGATGCAAAAAAACGCAGCCAAGCAGCCAGTCAATTCTAAACCTCGAGAATACCCGAGTTTTTCTCTTTCGCAAAAGCGCACCGTCGATAAAAATGGCTTAAAGCTCCGAGATTTATGGACGATCTGCGGAAAGGCAGATGGGAAAATAAGGATTTTCTGGCATACCGTACGTTTGTATCCGTCCCAAGTTTTGCGGGATTTGCTTAAGCAAGCTGGCTTTGTAGTCACGCGGGTCATCGGCGGCTACGAGGGGCAACAATTTAGCCTTGACTCGAACAGGCTTATCCTGATTGCATGTGCAAAATAGTCTTTTTGAAAGTCAACTCGTCAGGAATGGATTGACCCTTTTTTCTTCCCCTATTATTGATGTGGGTCCATGACCGGGGTAAATTAAGTAGTTATCAGGCAAACCCTGCAGTTTTTGAAGAGATAATTGCATTTCGCTGTAAGAGCCACCTGGAAAATCGGTTCGGCCGATCCCGCCCGCAAACAGTGTGTCACCAGTGAAAACCAGCTTTGTGCCAAGAAGGCAGATGCTGCCAGGTGTATGACCCGGCGTATGCATGACTTTTAGTGAGCTGTTTCCAAAATTGACCAAGCTGCCATCATCCAAGAGGATGCTCGACGGAAAATTCATGTTTTCCAAAACCGCAAGAGAAGACGCGTCCAGACGGTGAATGCAGATGGGCACATTGTATTTTTCTTGAAAAATGGCGTCACCATTTATGTGATCTGAATGCCCATGCGTGTTCACAATCATCTTCACCTTCAACTCTGCTTCAGCAATGTAGTCGAAGATTGAGTCTGCTTCTAAAATTAGGTCTATGCCAGGGTCGATTATGATTGCGTCTTTGGTTTGTTGGGAGCTAACGACGTAGCAGTTTGTCGATAAACCGCCAACCATGAAGGTCTCAATAAGCACGTAAATCCACAGCTCGATTATGTAAAAAAGACGAAATAAACCATTTGCTCAAAAACAAAGATAAAAGGGCAAAGTAGCTTCCAAAATCAAAGTTTTCATAGAAATCAGATGTATCGGTTAATTTGGCTTGGCAATTAGAATAAGAATGAGTTAAAAACTATTTTTTGTATTTTTTATGAATCGATCCCTGCTTGGAAGCCGGTGATTATGATTGTGCTGCCGCATTTGCCGCATGAGATGACTAGTTCAGTAAGTTCATCGTTCGTGACTTTG
>Ga0074045_10002777_pt1 | contig 16055 bp, 15 predicted proteins | sample BogForMeECP23OM2_FD_94442 | JGI IMG/M metagenome (GOLD analysis project Ga0074045, IMG submission 94442) | Bog forest soil microbial communities from Calvert Island, British Columbia, Canada - Bog Forest MetaG ECP23OM2 | ecosystem: Environmental > Terrestrial > Soil > Wetlands ...
ACCGCGCTGACGGTGCTTCAGGCGTGGAATATCGGGGCCTTCGCCTGGCTCGGCTCCGATCTCGGCCGGCGGATCATCGGAAACCTGCTTTCGATCGGCATCGTGCTCGTCGTCGCGATCGTCGTGTGGGAAACCGTCGCCTCGGCGATCGAGCGCTATCTGATCCGCATCGACGCGAGCGATACACCGCGACGGACCCGTGTCCGCACATTGTTGCCGCTGTTTCGCACGGCGATACTGTGCGTAATCGTGGTCATGACTTCACTGATCGTCCTCTCCCATATCGGCATCGACATCGCCCCGCTGCTCGCTGGCGCGGGGGTCGTCGGCGTTGCGATCGGGTTTGGCAGTCAGGCACTCGTCAAGGACATCATCACCGGGCTGTTCATCCTGATGGAGGATCAAATAGCCGTCGGCGACGTGGTCGATGTCGGCAAAGACCATGCCGGCGTCGTCGAGGCGATCTCGGTTCGCACGATCCGGCTGCGCGACCAGGCCGGCACCGTCCATACGGTTCCGTTCAGCGAGGTGACGTCGGTCAAGAACCTGACGCGGGATTTCGCCTACGTCGTCGCCCGGATTACGATCTCGTACGGCGAGGACATCGATAAGGTGGTCGAGATCCTGCGTCAGGTCAGTGAAGAGCTGATGCAGGATGAGGCCTTGCGGCCATCGATCCTCGACTCCTTTGATTACCAGGGCGTCGATTCGCTCGGCGACTCTTCTGTGGTCTTGTTGGTGCGCATCCGCACCATCGCCTCGAAGCAATGGGCTGTCGGGCGGGCCTTCAACCGCCTGATCAAGATTGCCTTCGACAAGCACGGGATCGCCACACGCGACCCCGCCTCGATATCGCTTGTGGGAGCCCCGCCCGGGTTCGACGACAGCGGCCGGGCGGAACGCGCGGCGCCCCAACGCCGACGCGCCTGAGGTCGGTCAGCCGAGCCCGTCGCGCGCGAGCGCTTCGACCGCCTCGATGTCGGCGCAGGCGAGCACCGCCTCGGCGACACCGCGGCCGAACCCTGCGCGGGCGAAGGTGGCGAGTTCGCGCGCCGGGTCTTTTGCGGCGCGCCGAAACGGGCCGAGCCGGCGTCGCCGGGCGAAGGCACATGCAGCCGCGAGGTCGGGGTCCGGAGCATCAGCGCGCAGGTCCGAAACCGCGTCGGCGACAACCGCGGCCGCAACACCGTTTGCCGCCAGCCGGGCGCGGATCGACCTCAAGGAGTCGCCGCGTCGATGCAGCGACTGCATTCGGCCGGCGGCATAGGCTGTATCGTCGAGCAGCCCGGATTCCCGGTAACGGGCGACGAGAGCTTCGATCAGGGGTTTCGCTTGCGGTGCGGCTTCAGGGGACTGCCGCCGAACCCGTCGCATCAGGATTCGGCGCAGGTTTTCGGCCGAGCTGGCGTAGCGCCCGAGATAGCCGAGCGCCCAGCGTTCGAGGCGCTCGGGTCCGATTTCGCGATCGCTCACCTTTGTCGACTCTCTGCCGCTTTGCGATCGGCTATGGTCACCCGACAGCGCCATGAAGTCGAGCGTCCATAGCAGTACTGGCTCCGCGCGGGAGCCTCGCCTCAGGATCCTGATCCCGCTCGTCATCGGCTGCGCCTTCTTCATGGAAGGCCTCGACTCGACAATGATCGCCGTAGCGATCCCCGACATGGCCAAGAGCCTCGGCGAAAATCCGCTTCGGCTCAATCTGGTGATCACGACCTACCTGCTGAGCCTCGCCGTCTTTATTCCGTTGAGCGGCTGGATTGCTGACCGGCTCGGCGCACGCGTCGTGTTTTGCGCAGCCATCGCGATTTTCGCGACCGGATCGGCGCTCTGTGGATTGTCGACGAGCCTCCCGATGATGCTCTTGATGCGCGTCCTACAAGGATTCGGCGGCGCGATGATGACGCCGGTCGGCCGCCTGATCCTGCTGCGCAGCTTTCCGCGCTCGGGGCTCGTCTCGGCGATGAACTGGATGACGATCCCGGCGATGATAGGGCCGACCGTGGGTCCGATCGTCGGCGGCTTTCTGACGACGTATTTTTCCTGGCGCGCGATTTTTTACCTGAACATCCCGATCGGCGTCACGGGCGTGGTGTTGGCGCTCTATCTGATCGAGAATTTTCGCGCCCCGGCGCCGACGTCGCTCGATCTGCGCGGCTTTGTCATTGCCGGCTGCGGCCTCGCCTTCCTCGAATTCGCGATCGAAAATCTCGGGCGCCCGATGGTCCCGACAGGCCTCGGCGCGCTGTTTTTTCCGGCGGCCCTCGCGTTCTTGCTGGTCTATGTCCGGCATGCGCGGCGGATCCGGGATCCGATCCTCGATCTGCAGCTCTTACGCATCCGCACCTTCCGCATCGGCACGGTGACCGGCAGCTTGTGTCGGATGGGTCTCGACGCGACACCTTTTCTGCTGCCCTTGCTGTTTCAGGTCGGTTTCGGACTGAGCCCCTTGCACGCCGGTCTGTTGACCTTCTCGTCGAGCCTCGGCGCGATGCTGGTGCGAACATTCTCCGGCCTGTTCCTGCGCGTTTTCGGCTTTCGCCGGCTGCTCGTCGGCAACGCTTGTCTCGCCGCCGCGGTGACCGCCGCCTGCGGGCTGTTGCGTGTCGATACGCCGGTCTGGCTGGTCGTTCTTCTCCTCCTCCTGTCCGGCTGCGTGCGCAGCATTCAGTATCTCGGGCTCAACACGGTCAGCTACGCCGACGTCCCCGCTCCGCTCCTAAGCAAGAGCACCAGCGTCAGCGGTGTCGCGCAACAGCTGGCGAGAGGCTTTGGGGTTGCCGTCGGCGCCGCGCTGTTGGCGGTGATCGCCGGTTCCTCCCGCGTCACGGTCGGCGATTTCGCGCTCGCCTTTTACCTGATCGCGTTGATCCCCCTCTTCTCGGCGCTGGGCTTTCTGCGGCTCTCGCCGGTCGACGGCGCCGAGGTCAGCGGCCACCGCCGGGCGCAGCCCCGCTCGGCCTGAGGTCAGGCAAAGCGCCGGCGGTCGCGCTCTGACCCCTATGACTGCCTCTTCCAGCCGACTTCAGACTGGGCCCGCTCAGGGTGTCAGGGTGGCGTCCAAAGTGATCTTGGCGTTAAGGAGCTTGGATACGGGGCACCCTGCTTTGGCCTTGGCGGCAAGCTCCTCGAACTTCGCCTGATCCGCGCCCGGGATCTTGGCTGTGAGAGTCAAATGAACCGCGGTGATGGCGAAGCCGTCCGCGACCTTGTCCAGCGTGACCTCCGCCTTGGTTTCCATGTGCTCGGCCTTCAGCTGCGCTTCGCCCAAAATGAGCGACAGCGCCATCGTGAAACAGCCGGCGTGGGCGGAGCCGATCAGTTCCTCCGGGTTCGTGCCGGGCTTCCCCTCGAAGCGGCTGGCAAAGCCGTATGGATATTTGTCGAGCGCGCCGCTCTTCGTCGAGATGGCGCCCTTGCCGTCCCTGATGCCGCCTTCCCAGACGGCCGTTCCAAACGTCATCATCTTTCACCTCTCCTCGGGTTTTGGTCACAGGCGTTGTAACAGGCATTAAGCGCCCTTTTGTGTCTCAGCCTGGTTCCTTGCGCGTCGAGCCTCGTAGGCTTTGACATGACGGAACGCGATGTTGAGGAGCGAGCCGCCATCTCTGTTCGCGCCGCCGCGGCGAAGCAGGTCGCCGAGGATGTGGTCGGCCTCGATCGGCGCCCCCGCTCGATATCGCGCAGCATCGATGCGGTGAGGGGCGACCCCGGCGCGGTCAACATTAGCCGCGTTCGTTCGAGGAACTCGGGGCGCGGCGGAAAGCCTCGGCTGGTCGCGATCGTCGTGCACTCGTCGAAGAGCCCAGTGGCAAGTTGGGCGGCACCCGCTGCAACAATGTCGCCGATCGCAGCGCGCATCAAGCAGGTGATTCCGGCGCCGGTCGCGATGAACACCCACTTTTCCCACATTTCCTGGAGGATCGCCTCACTGAGGCGCGCCTCGAACCGGGCGCTCGATAGCACCGAGGCGACCGCCTCGACGCGAGCAGACCGTGAGCCGTCGCGCTCGCCAAAGGACAGGATGTGGTTGTCGCTGAGGTGGAGAATTCGGCCGTCCGGGTCCAAAGCCGCAGAAATCAGGCACTGGCCGCCCAGCACGTGATTGGCGCCGAAGCGCGCTTCCAAAGCGTCTAGGTGCCGCATGCCGTCGAGCAACGGCAGGATCATCGTCTCCGGTCGGACCGCCGGCGCAACGGACGCCATTGCGTCGTCGAGGTCATAGGCCTTGCAGCTGAGAATGACGAGATCGAATGGTTGGCGCAGCACGTCCGCTGTAACCGTCTGCGGCGCGGATAAATCGATATCGCCGAGCCGGCTGCGGATCACGAGACCGGTCCGAGCCAGCTCGGCCGCGCGCCGCGAACGCACCAGGAAGCTCACATCATGGCCGGCCTCCACCAGCCTTCCGCCGAAATACCCGCCGATTGCGCCTGCGCCGACCACTAGAACCCGCATCTCACTCTCCAATGAACTAGGTAAAATCAGCGGTCGCAATCTCTTTGAGGACCGTGCGAAGCTCGAGCGCGGCTTCCTCACCGAATGTGCTTTCGAAGCGGCGTTGCGCTGCGGCCCAGAGCGGAAGGGTTTTGGCCACGGCAGCCTTCCCCGCCTGTGTCAGCCCGACTACACGGCTGCGTCGATCCTGTTCTGACACTTCGAGTTCGACAAAACCGCGCTTCTCGAGCGGGCGCAGAAGGTGCCCCAGTGTCGAGCGATCCATGACCAGAAGCCGTGCCAGATCTTGGATCGTGCTCGGACCGACGAGGCCCAGCCGCGCCAGGATGGAGAATTGGTTCACACCCAACCCGATGGGTGCGAGGGCATCGTCATAAAGCTTTGTCACGCGGCGCGCCGCTTGTCGAAGCGCGGCGCAGTTACAGATTTCGGGCTCGACGTCGAACATTGGTTCGCTTCATCACCTTTAAGATTATAGGGGCTACGAACCGACCGATGGCTAAATAGGGGTAATTACCTGCATCGTCAACTCCCGTGGACGGCTCTCAACGGCGCAATTCGATCCCCGCTTGACACTCGCGAGGACGGCCCCATCTCCAGGGAAGAATGAGAGTAATTGCCCATAATTTCGCTGAAAACGACCGAAAGGCCGTTGGGCACATCGCCAAGGTGGTGGACTACCGAATCTGATAGAGCTCCATGAATAGATAATAGTTATCCCCGGCATAAACACAAAAGATTTCACTTATGAAAGCGGGGTCCTATCTCGTGGGGGCACACCGGCATACCAGGGCAGGCTGCGACCTTTGACTATGACCAGCCCCCCTCACTCTTTGGACAATTCGGCGATGATCGTGTCACAGCTGCTGCAAGCTAACAGGATGCAAGTCTCAAGGGCGTGCTGGTCAAAGCGGCCAGCTGAAGAGGAGGATGATCATGGATGATGTCGTCGTTCGACGCGAGGAACGAGGGTTGATCTCGGTCCTCACCATGGAGTACCGGCCGTATAATTTGCTCGGCCCGACCCTGATCGGTGCGATCGCGGCCGAGATCGCCGGGGCCCAGGAGGCCCGCAGCAGGGCCATCATCCTGCGCAGTGGGCTGCGCCACTTCTCCGCCGGCGCCGACGTCGCTCTGTTCGGTTCGCGCATTGAGCAGGGCGGCAGAAGCCAGGCGGCGATCGGCGGCGTCGACTTTCTGAAGTTGCTCGAACTGCTGCCGATCCCAATCGTTGCGAGCGTGCACGGGGTCTGCCTCGGCGGCGGCTTCGAGCTGGCGCTGGCCTGCGATTACATCGTCGCGGCGAGTTCGGCAAAGATCGGCTCGGTCGAGGTTGCGCTCGGCCTGCACCCGCTGCTCGGCGGCATTCAACGGCAGGTGCAGCGCGCTGGTGCAATGCGCGCCAAGGAGATCTCGATGCTCGGGCGGCGCTACGACGCCGCGACGCTCGAGCGGTGGGGTCTCGTCAACCTGGTGGTCGCAGACGACGCGCTGGACGAGGCGACGTTCACAATCGCCGAGGAATTGGCGCACGGGCCGACGGTCGCCCATGCGGCTACGAAGCGTCTCGTCCACATCGCCGTCAATGAGCGGGTTCTCGCCGCCGACGAGGCGATGGCCGACATCCAAAAGCCGATCTGGGCGTCGGAGGATTTGAAAATCGGACTTGCCTCGTTCCGCGAAAACGGCCCGGGTCTTGCCAAGTTCACGGCGCGCTAACATGAGCGGCCCTCTCAGCGGCATCCGTGTGGTTGATTTCTCGCGGGTGCTCGCCGGTCCGCTTTGTGCCCGCACCCTGCTCGATCTCGGCGCCGAGGTAATCAAAATCGAGCCGCCGAGGCCCGATGTCTCGCGTTTCGCGTTCCCCTCGACAACGGGTATGTCTGGCTACTACGCGCAGCAGAATGCCGGCAAGCGCAATGTCAGCATCGACCTGAACGTGCCGGGCGCCCGCGAACTAGCGCTTCGTCTGTGCGACACAGCCGATGTGGTTGTCGAGAACTTCCGCGCCGGAACGCTCGGCTTCTTCGGGTTGGACTACGAGACCCTCTCCGCGCGCAACCCGCGCCTGATCTACGCCTCGATTACCGGCTACGGTCAGGGCGGACCGTGGCAAGGCCGGATGGCCTATGCCCCGACCGTCCAGGCCGAAGCCGGGTTCACAGCCAATAGCATCCGCCATTACGGTGAGGTTTTGGGCGAGCCGCGGACCGACAGTCTATCGCACGCCGACGTCTATGCTGGGCTGGAGGCCGCAGTCGCGATCCTGGCCGCGCTGCATCGGCGCGCGACCACCGGGACCGGCCAGTACATCGACGTCGCGATGGCCGCGACCTTGATGGCTGTCAACGAACGCGCGCATGTCGATCTGAACGACGCCGATCTCGGCGCCGAACCCGCGATCCTCGGGGCAACCGACTGCCCGTTCTTCACCGGTCCTGGCGGCGAGAATTTCACCGTCGCTACGAGCCTCGTCGGTTCCCGCACATTCCCGTCATATCTGCGGGCGATGCGGCGCGCCGATCTCGCGGACGACCCTCGTTTTGCGACCGCGGCGGCGCGCAGGGCGCATTTCGCAGAGCTGCATCGCATCGTGCAGACCTGGATCCTGACATTTCGCGACATCGGCGCTCTGGATGCGCAATTGGACGAGGCCAAGATTGCACTGGGTGAGGTGCGCTCACTGAAGAAGCTGTCCGAGATGGAATGGGCGGAGTATTGGGGCGCGGTCCAGGAAGTCTCGGACCGCAATGGCGGGACCTATCGCCTGCCGGGCCGCCCATGGCATTTCTCGCGCGAAAAACTCGAGCCGCTCGGCGATCCTGCCTTCCAGGGCGAACACAACCGCACGGTGTTTGGCGAGCTCGGTCTGAGCGAAGGCGATATCGACGGCTACATCGCGTCGGGTGCGCTGGTGAGCGTCGCGGTTCCGTCAGCCCCAAGGAAGGCTGGCGCGCCGACACCCTGAAGCGACCTCCAGGAGGTGAGCATGGCATTCAAGATCAGGGTAAACGGTGTAGATCGCACCGTCGATGTCGACAGTGATACCCCTCTTTTGTGGGTGCTTCGCGACGTGTTCGGCATGACCGGCACCAAGTTCGGCTGCGGCATGGCCCTCTGCGGCGCCTGCACGGTTCATTTGGACGGGGCGCCGACCCGCTCCTGTATCACGACGATCGATAGCGTCGGCAGTGCCGCGGTCACCACGATCGAAGCTATCGGGGATACGCCGGCGGGTCAGAAGATTCAAAAGGCGTGGCTCGATCTCGAAGTCGTTCAGTGTGGCTATTGCCAATCCGGCCAGATCATGTCCGCATCCGCGCTGCTGGCGACCAATCCGCACCCGAGCGATGCCGATATCGACGATGCGATGTCCGGCAACATCTGTCGCTGTGGAACCTATGTCCGCATTCGTGAAGCGATCAAGCAGGCGGCGCAGCTCTCCTCGCCCGCCGTCCAAAGAGGCTGACATGTCCTACGATCGATTTGCTCAGGACCTTGATGGGGTCGTCTCCCGCAGAGCATTCATCAAGACTGGTGCCGCCGCGGGCGGGGGACTGTTGCTCAGTCTCAGCCTGCCAGGACTAGGCCGCGCAGCGGCGATAGGCGACGTAGGCGATTGGGCGCCGAACGCTTTCGTGCGCATTGGCCGCGATGGGCAGATTGTCCTGACCATGCCCTATGTCGAGATGGGCCAGGGCACCTATACCTCCATCCCGATGCTGATCGCCGAAGAGCTGGAGGTGGACCTGAAACAGGTGCAGCTGGAGCATGCTCCACCTAACGAAAAGCTCTACGGCAATCCCTTGCTGGGGGTGCAGGCAACCGGCAACTCGAACGCGATACGCGGGGCGTGGCAGCCGCTGCGCCAAGCCGGTGCGACTGCCAGAACCATGCTCGTGTCGGCGGCGGCAAAGCGCTGGAATGTCGATCCGGCGTCCTGCCGCGCGCAAAGCGGTGAAGTTCTTCACGCGCCGACGGGGAGGAGTGCCAAATATGGCGAACTGGCCGCCGACGCCTCCCACATGCCTGTTCCCGAAAGCGTGGTGCTCAAGCGGCCGGAGGATTTCAAGCTGATCGGCACACCGGCCAAGCGGCTGGACGCGCCTTTCAAGGTCAACGGAACGGCGGTCTACGGCATCGACGTTCGGCCGCCGGGGGTAAAGATCGCGACCCTTGCACAATCGCCCGTCTTCGGCGGTCGTGTGAAGAACGTGGATGACGCGGCGGCCAAGGCAGTCAACGGTGTGCGTCAGATCGTGCGGCTCGACGATGCCGTCGCTGTCGTGGCCGACCATATGGGGGCTGCGAAGAAAGGGCTGGCGGCCCTGGTGATCGAATGGGACGACGGTCCGCACGCTAAGCTCAATACGGAAGATATCGCGCGCGAGCTTGACCAGGCGACGCTCAATTCGGGCCCGGTCGCGCAGAACGTCGGCGATATTGACAGGGCCATGGCGAGCGCGGTCATCAAGGTCGAGGCGACCTACCAGGTTCCGTTCCTCGCGCATGCGACGATGGAGCCGATGAACTGCACGGTTGATGTCCGCAAGGACGGCTGTGAAGTCTGGGTCGGCAGCCAGGCCCTAGCTCGAGTCCAGGCGGCGGCGGCGAAGACCGCCGGGCTGCCGTTGGACAAGGTCGTTGTCCACGATCATCTGATCGGCGGTGGCTTTGGCCGGCGTCTCGAGATCGATGGCGTCATTCGCGCCGTCCAGATCGCGCAGCATGTCGACGGTCCGGTGAAGGTCGTGTGGACCCGCGAGGAAGACATCCAGCACGATATGTACCGGCCCTATTGGTTCGACCGGATGTCTGCCGGTCTCGATGAGAAAGGAATGCCGGTCGCCTGGAACCATCGCTTCGCGGGCTCCTCGGTCATCGCCAGATGGCTACCTCCGGCATTCAACAATGGTCTCGACCCCGACACGACCGAAGGCGCGATCGATCTGGTCTATGCCCTTCCGAACATGCGCGTCGAATATTTGCGGGTGGAACCTCCGGGCATTCCGACTGCCTTCTGGCGCAGCGTCGGGCCGTCGCACAATGTCTTCGTGACCGAGAGCTTCATGGACGAATTGGCGGCGGCGGCTAAGCAAGATCCGGTCGCCTATCGGCGGGCTCTTCTCGACAAGGCGCCCCGCGCCAAAGCCGTCCTCGAGCTGGCGGCGGAAAAGGCCGGCTGGGGACAGCCCTTGCCTAAAAGGGTCGGCCGTGGCGTCGCGGTCCAGTTCGTCTTCGCGACCTATATGGCGCAGGTTGCCGAAGTCGAAGTGTCGCGGGACGGAACGGTTCGTGTCCGGCGCGTCGTCTGCGCGGTCGATTGCGGCACCGTCGTCAATCCCGATACCGTCCGGGCGCAGATCCAGAGCGCGATCATCTTCGGCGTCACGGCCGCACTCTATGGCGAGATCACCCTCAAGGACGGCCGCGTCGAGCAAACCAACTTCGATAGCTACCAAATCCTGCGCATCGATGAGGCGCCAGCCATCGAGGTCCACATCGTCCAGAGTTCGGAGCCGCCCGGCGGGATGGGTGAGGCCGGAACTTCGGCTATCGTCCCCGCAGTGACCAATGCGGTGTTTGCGGCAACCGGCAAGCGCCTGCGCAAGCTGCCGATCGACACCACCGCGTTGAAGCAGCCGGCGTGAACGAAGAGGACCCAGCACATTCCAATCTCTGCCCTGAAGGAAGGAACATGTCTGAAAGGAACAAGGCCAATACTGTCGCGTTCTACCAGAAGGCGCTCTTCGACGGCGACGTGGAGAACGCGTTCCGGATCTACGCCGGAGCCTCCTATCGCCAGCACAATCCTCTAATCGAGGACGGTATGGAGGGCGTTCGCAAGTTCGTCACCTGGATCATGGCCAATCATCCGGATGCGCATGGCGAGATCAAGCGCGTCTTCGCGGACGGAGATTACGTCATCCTCCACAGCCACTGGCACGGTCTGTCGGGCAATCTGCGCGGCGAAGCCGTCGTTGACATCTTCTGGTTGGAAGACGGCAAGATGGTCGAGCACTGGGATGTTATCCAGCCGATTCCGGAAACGGCAGCGAACAACAACACGATGTTCTGACCCGAGCTACGCATGACGAGGACCCGTGCCGCACCTGCGAGAAGGGAACCATCAAACCTAATAGCCGATCCAAGAAGATAGGAATCCTGATCAATAGTCTGGCCTGGTTACTCGTCGGAGCATGATGCGGATCATGGCGAATATATGCCCTGGATTAACTTAACGCTTCGTCGCGGTGCACTTCCAAAACCGGCCCAGCACGCCATGATGGCGAAGCTGACCGAGGTCCCCATGTGGTGGGAGAAGGTGCCGGATACCCCTGGCGCCAGGAACCATGAAGGGCTGGATCTATGAGATGGCCGAGGACGCAGACTACAATGCCGGCAGCCCAGATCATGACAGGCCGTTCTACTTTCTCGAAATACGTATCCCGATCAACCGGCTCGATCTGCTGGCAAAACAGGGGCTGATCCGCGATTTCACCCGTGTCGTGCTCGAGGCCGAAGGGTCTGACAATCGACCGGAGAACGCGCGCCGCGTCTGGGTGACGATCAACGAGCTCAAGGCGGAGGACTGGGGCATCGGCGGCCACACTGATTGGCTTCGCGACTACACCAGCGCCCTCGACGAGGTGGGAGATTACAAGGCGCCAACCTGAGCCGAGCAGCCCGAGATCTTTGTGAATGGACTAAGGGCTGCGCTTCATAACCCCTTGTTTCGCGCACATGTCGCCTAACCAAACGACTTCGTGGAGATATCGACATGACTGTCTCTATTGCCCGCCAAATCGTCCTCGCGGCCCGACCGAAGGGCAGACCGCAATTGACCGACTTCCGCCTTGAAGAAACCGCGATCCCGACGCCGGCTTCTGGGCAGCTTCTGCTCGCGGTGCAGTACCTGTCGCTCGATCCTTATATGCGCGGCCGGATGGACGACAGAAAGTCATACGCCACGCCGGTCCGGCTCGGCGATGTCATGACCGGTGAATCGGTGGCGCAAGTGCTCACTTCGAACCACCCCGGTTATGTGGAAGGAGACATTGTCGTCGCACTAACCGGCTGGCGTACGCACGCGCTCTCGGAGGGCATCGGCCTTTACGGCACCGCCCTTCGCAAGCTCGATCCAGCCGTTGCGCCGGTCACGACCGGTCTCGGCGTGCTCGGCATGCCGGGATTCACTGCTTATGGCGGTTTGCGGGTGATCGGCAAACCGCAGCCCGGTGAAACCGTGGTTGTCGCAGCGGCGAGCGGACCTGTCGGGTCACTGCTCGGCCAGCTCGCGAAGCTCGCCGGCGCGCGGGCGGTCGGTATTGCCGGCGGCCCGGCGAAATGCGCTTTCGTCAAGGACGAACTTTGCTTCGACGCCGCGGTCAATCACCGTGCGGCCGATTTTCCAGCCCAGCTGGCGGCTGCTTGCCCAAAGGGCATCGACGTTTACTTCGAGAATGTTGGTGGAGCGACCTGGCAGGCGGTACTGCCATTGCTCAACAAATACGCGCGCGTGCCGGTAAGCGGCCTGATCGCCCAGTACAACAGTTCGGGCCCCGGCGACGGCACCGACCGACTACCGGCCACAATGCGCGAGATCCTGTCGAAGAGTCTGACAATGCGCGGATTCATAAACTCCGAATTTGCTGAACAGCACTACGCCGAATTCCTGCGCGAGGTCGGAGCGGGCGTCGCGGACGGCCGCATTCGCTATCGCGAGGACATCGTAGACGGCCTGGACAAGGCTCCTGAAGCGTTCATCGGGATGCTCGACGGGCGCAATTTCGGCAAGGTTATCGTGCGCGTCGGAGCCACTCTCCGATGACGCCGGGGATGAGCGAGCCTGGTGCATCGCCGGCCCTCCACTCTTCTCGGCAGCCGTTATCGGCGCGACGAAATCCGAGAGGCGCAAATGCCCGAACGATACCTCGAAAATTTCACCGTGGGGCAGAAATTTGGCTCCGGGCGGTGCGGGTGGGCAGGGAGCGGATCAAAACATTCGCCGCCGAAATTGATCCGCAACCAATCCACCTAGACGAGGAGGCTGCGCGCGACACGATCTTCCGGGGATTGGCCGCGAGCGGCTTGCATACGGCGGCGCGGGCGATGCGGCTGGTGGTCGAGAGCGAGTTCAAACCCGCCGGCGGGTTCGTCGGCGCCGGCGTCGACCAGTTGCGTTGGCCGCCGCCCGTGCGGCCGGGAGACGAGCTTCGCGTCGAGAGTGAAATCCTCGAGGTAAGGCCGTCAAAGTCGCATCCTCAGCAGGGGCTGCAAGGTACGGACGACAACGCTGAACCACAACTGCGAGGCCGTGTAGGTTTTCGTCGTCAGTCGGATCGTGCCGCGCCGCGACGGGTAAGAATTTCCGTCAACCAAGCGGTGCGGGCCGGCAAGGCGCCATCGACAAATTCAGCCTTCGCCAAGCCCGAAAATCGACAGCCGGGCGTGGTGTACCGATACGCAGCGGCGGGCCGTGGGAGGATGGAGATCAACCCCTCTTAGGTACTTATCCCGCTGTCTCCTGCTCTCTCTGATTCGCCTTCCGCGGCAGGGAAAAGGTTTGCAGCGAGGAAATCCACGAACACTCTGAGCTTGGGAGCGAGATGCCGGCTCGACGGCCATAGGACCCGAAGGGGTCCGGAGCGATCAGTGTAGTCGTCGAGGACGGTGACGAGTACGCCTTCACGAAGTTGCCGGGCTATGGCGAAGTCCGGCAGGTAGGCGATACCCACGCCTTGTTCCGCCATACAGATTAGCGGCTCGAGCGTACTTGCCACGGCTGTCCTGGGCAGTTCGGTCTCGATTCCGGCATGCTCGGGCCCGAGCGGCCATCGCTCGAACTTTCCGCTGGTCGGAAACTTGTGGTGCAGGCAGGCATGAGCCTTGAGGTCGTCCGGGATCAGAGGAACACCCTTGGCCGCCAGATAGGCCGGGGCCGCCACGAGGCGCCGGCGATATGTGCCCAAAGCCCGGGTCATCAAGCGCGAGTCGCCAACCTCGGCGAAGCGCACTACGGCGTCGAAGCCCTCGTCGATCACATCTACGACCCGATCGCTGAAATCGAGATCCAATATTATCTCGGGATAGGCCCGCATAAAGGCGACGAGAGTAGGCATCAGCAGCATGCCGACCAATGGCAGGCTGACACGTAGTGTGCCGCGCGGCGCCTCGTGCGTCTGCGACAGTTCAAGCTCGGCCGCTTCGATTTCAGAAAAGATGCGCCGGCAGCGTTCGAGGAATAAGGCACCTTCCGCGGTTAGTGTGATGCTGCGCGTGCTGCGATGAAAGAGGCGCACGCCGAGCCGTTCCTCCATCCGCGCCACCGCCTTGCCGATCGCCGACGACGACACGCCAAGTTGCCGTCCCGCAACCGTGAAACTTCGGGCTCCCGCCGCCTGAACGAAGGCATTCAGCGATCCCAGACTGTCCATCCGCGAACCTCCGTTTCGGACAATCGAGTCCGATATGTTTGGAACTATGGCCCATTTTTCGAGCCTCTGGGAGAGTTCATCTGTCAAGCAACGAGGAAGGAAGTCCCAGATGAATGCAACGCAGCACGCGAAGACGGCGAACGCGAAAGCGGTCGAAGAGTTAGACGTGCTGGTGGTCGGCGCCGGGTTCGCCGGCCTCTACCAGCTCGATCACCTGCGCAGGCTCGGTTATAAAGTAAAGGTATTCGAGGCCGGGTGCGACATTGGCGGCATCTGGTACTGGAACTGCTATCCGGGCGGCCGCGTCGATTCGCACGGGCCGCTGTATCAGTTCTCCAGCGAGGAGCTCTGGCGGGATTGGAACTACAGCGAGCTCTATCCCTCGTGGGAGGAGCTTCGCGCCTATTTCCACCACGTCGACAAGAAGCTTGGTCTCAGCCGTGACATCCGGTTCAGCACCCGCGTCACGGCTGCAGAATTCGACACGGATTGCGACCACTGGGTCGTGCAGGCCAGCGACGGCAGCGTGACACGGGCGAAGTTCTTCGTGCTCTGCACCGGGATCGCCGCGAAGCCATATATTGCGCCGATCGAGGGGCTGAAGGACTTCCGTGGCATTTGCCACCATACCGGCCTGTGGCCGCAGGACGGCGTAGACTTCAAGGGCAAGCGCGTCGGCGTCATCGGCACCGGGGCGAGCGGGGTGCAGGTTATCCAGGAGGTTTACCAGGACGTCGCTGAGCTCACGGTGTTCCAGCGCACGCCGAACCTGGCGCTGCCAATGCGGCAGCGGAAGCTCGACGACGAGACCAACCGGCGGATGAAAGAGACTTTTCCCGAACGCTTCCTCAAGCGCGCCGAGACCTTCGCCGGGTTTGACTATAATTTCATTCCGAAGAACGCGCTCGATGTTTCCGACCAGGAACGACTGGCGACGTACGAGGATCTGTGGAACCGAGGCGGCTTCTTCCCTTGGCTCGGCACATACCAGGACGTACTGAGCAACGAGGAGGCCAATGATACCGCCTATGCGTTCTGGCGCGACAAGGTGCGCGCGCGGATCAAAGATCCCATCGTCGCGGAGAAGCTTGCACCAATGAAGCCATTGCATCCGTTCGGCGTGAAGCGGCCGAGCCTGGAGCAGCACTACTACGAGGCGTACAATCAGCCGAACGTCCATATTGTCGACCTGCTCGAGTCCCCAATCGAATGCCTGACGCCGACGGGTGCCAAGACGAAGGACGGGGAAGTCGCGTTCGACATTCTCGTACTGGCAACGGGGTTTGATGCCGTAACGGGCGGCCTGACCAGTATGGACATTCGCGGCACGAACGGCGAGACGCTGCGGGAGAAATGGTCCAGCGGATCGCGCGCGCATCTGGGCGTGGCGAGCGCGCATTTCCCGAATCTGCTCTACATCTACGGCCCGCAAAGCCCGTCGGCGTTCTGCAACGGGCCGACCTGCGCCGAGCTGCAGGGCGACTTGGTCGTCGCGTGCATCGAGCACATGCGGCGTAACAACCTCAGCCGGATCGAGGCAAAGGCGGAAGCGGAGGAAGCCTGGCGCGATCATGTCGCCGAGCTGGTTGGTGCGACTTTGTTCCCGCGCGCGCAGTCCTGGTTCATGGGCGCCAACATCCCAGGCAAGAAGCGCGAGATGCTGGCGTACCCCGGCGGGCTGCCGCTGTACTTGCAGAAGTGCAAGGAATCCGCCGACGCCGGTTACGCCGGTTTCGTCCTGAGCCGAGGCTGAAATTTCCGGGCCAGGCGGTTAAACCCGCCGGCCGGACCCGTAAGGCCGAACTCGGGCTATGGCTGGTTTGAGATGCAATGCACCCGTTACGTGTTCGCTGCAATGCTTTTCGCCTGGCTCGGGCCAACGTTGCGGCTCACCTCGTCAGCGAGTTTGCGCCCACGCCCAGCCCCTGCCCATGCCTTGGAGGTTGGAGAGCCAAATTTACGAAGTCTTTTTGAGCCGTGCCGGGAGAACCTAAGTCAGCCATCTGAAATGATCTGACGCTTTTGCCTGCAGAGCTGCCGTTGCCATGAGCGCGGCCGCCATACCATGAAGGACTGGATCCATGAGCAACCCCGTTGTCTTGATCACAGGTGCGCTGACCGGCATCGGCCGCGCGACCGCTTTCGCTTTCGCAAAGGAAGGCG